>Ga0114994_10001822_pt1 | contig 15417 bp, 11 predicted proteins | sample ArcticOcean_MG_C_9_FD_87043 | JGI IMG/M metagenome (GOLD analysis project Ga0114994, IMG submission 87043) | Marine microbial communities from western Arctic Ocean - ArcticOcean_MG_CB2_152 | ecosystem: Environmental > Aquatic > Marine > Oceanic | place: Arctic Ocean: Canada Basin | collected... | reverse complement strand
GTGCGGGTTAGGATTGGTACGTGCGGGTTAGGATTGGTACGTGCGGGTTAGGATTGGTACGTGCGGGTTAGGATTGGTACGTGCGGGTTAGGGTATGTAACATGCGGGTTTTATTAGGGTTAGAACACTAACGGCTCGCCGGCGCCTCGCTCCAAATACCCCTAATTAGGGGTATTTGGAAATGGGCTAAGGTGGGATCTTGGAGGGTATGTTAGTCGACACCACTACGCCCCGACTGATTACCGTGACCTACTTCGAGTCGGCGACTCGGCGGCCGCCGGCCAGGTGTCAAAACTGGCGTGTGCGGCGCCAGCAGATCACCTTCATCGGCGTCGCCGTAAAGCGCTGCGACCTTGCGCCGCCAGTAACCGAGAATCTTTTTAATTGTTGTTGTCATGTTTGTCGACGGCACCCATCCCGGAAGTGCGCGTATCTTGGATATGTCGGCGAGGAGAATCTTCTCGTCGTACGCACGGAAGCGGCTTTCGTCAACCTTCGCCTGTATCCTGATCCTGGAGAGCGATATGGCCGTGTGCAGTAAGTCAAGTACAGTCATCGTGCGCCCCGATCCGACGTTGTATGCCTCGCCGACGACGCCATGTTCCGCAAGGGCCACAACAACGGGAGCAGAGTCCGAGGCGTCGGTCATATCTCTCGATCCGTCCAGATTTCCGTGCCTTACGACTGCGGGGGCGATGCCAAGCTCTGCGAGCGCAATTTGCTTGCAGAACTCGTGAATTGTAAGTGAATCGGTACCACCGACGCCCACCTGGATAAAGAACCGTGCGATAACGACCTGTACGCCGTGCGCAAGGAAGAATTGCCGCCCGAGGTTCTCGGTTGCGACCTTGCTCACGCCATATGGTGAGACGGGAATGAGCGGGGCGCTCTCGGGGAGTGCCGCGCCGTTGAGTGTATCGGCCGATTTGCCGTATTCAGTGGACGACCCAGCAAGCAGCACTCTCGTGCTGACAATGCGCCCCCACGTTTTCTTTGCTTCGCGCAGCGGCACAAGCAGATTCAGTGTACCGCGTATGTTGACGTCAAGTGTGAGGTCTGGGAGCGCATCCGAAATCCGTTGATTGCTTGTGCTGCCATATGAAAAATATAGTGCGGCATGATGGTGTCAACGACGTGCCGCATGCGAACCGAGTCGGCAATATCGCCCTGCACCAGCTTTATTCGCCGCAAGACACCGCGTAATGCCGCAAGGTCCGAGCGAGGTCGAACGAGACCGTACACATTAGTACAACGAGCCGCCACGAGCACGCGCGCGAGGTGGCTGCCGATCATCCCGCTGATGCCAGTGATGAGGACTCGTCGAGGTTCGCCACAGACTGCGCCTTTTCGGCCAACGTTACTAGGAGGATGGTGCCGGCCGCGCCGCGCGGCGGGCCCGTGCCGCGCACGGCCATTAGGACCTTGTATTCGAAGCTCGCTTCGCAGAGCACGCGCCTGCCGCCGATGTCTGAGGGGATGCACACAATCCTGCGTGTGGTAGTAGGACTCGTTCGTCCTGTCCATTATCGTTACGCATGGAATTGCATGCATTCCATCATCATCCACATGAACTACTCCCCCCGTGAGGACACAGCTTGCGAGAAATAGCACAGAGCGTCTAACGAGCATTCTAAGCGAGCAAGCAAGTGTCACGATCAGTATGCAGACGCATAATACAAGCTCTCGTAATGGGACAACTTACGGTTATTTTTTTCCTCAGGCCATCAATTTGGGGATCACGACATCTCACGGTCGCAGGCACAAGCTGGTACCTAGCTGTATCATTTGACCTAGGGATCCCTGCTGGTACAAGATGTGGTGAAGAGTCGCCTAAGCAGCTGTCGTGTGTGCATGTGTGTGGGCAGTTCTGTAGCTGTTTGGCTCGCCCCAGGAGAGCAGCGTTCCAATGGCGCGGTGCTGGAGGGTTATCTCTTATTTCCCTCTGTTATGGCTATCCTTGTGCTACGAGGACACGCTAGTCGATGAGACGGCCTGGTGGGCGCGGCCGCCGCGCGACTGCGACAGCGACGTGTATCTGTCTATGGTGATGGTCGGGCGGAACGACAATTACGGCGGCACCTTCCAGAGACGCCTGGCAACGTCACTCCGAATCAACCTGCACCTTCTGAACAAACACACCACTGGCGCCTCCGGCTTCACCGCCGAAGTTCTCTTCGTGGAATGGAACCCTTTGCCGGTCGGCCGTCATCGGCTGCGCTGCTTGCCGAATACGCGGCCGCGGCCGCAAGCCAATCGACCCACCCGCCAGTCACGCGCGTGCGTGTCGTGACCATCCCCCAAGGTGTGCATAACGCGCTGATGAGGCAGGCCGGCGCTGAGACATCTCCGCCTGTGCTCGAGATTCTTGGGAAAACGTAGGTGTTCGGCGAGCGAGGGGGAAATTTGTGCTAACGACAAACCCTGATGATGTCCTCTCCGCAAGTCTCGTGGCGTCTTTTGCCAAGATGAATCTTCTGGCCGTCAACTTCTACCGCGCGGCGCGTGGAAATTGCGACATGCGCACGTGGCAGCAGATCACCCGGAAAAAAATTGGTGCGAACCGCGACGCCGAGTCTCGCGAGCTTGACCGCTGCGTCGGCCGAGTGAGGTTTCCGACACAATTTTGGGACGGCCAGCCGCACCAGGTCTCCGGGTCTTGCGCGAATGGTGGCCTCGACAAGAGCATTCCGACCAACCCGGCGACGCACGCTTCTGTTCTGAAAGTCACACCATTCGCGTACGCGGCGGGCGACTTCTGGCTCATGGCACGGACCGTGTGGCATAAGACAGGTGGCTACATTGAGGCAGGTAGCGCTGAGAATCGACAGATGCCGGGCACGAGGGAGATGCTATGGGCAAGTCTCGATAGCGCCTCGCTCTGTCGCCCCCTCGTTGTTTTCCGCGTACCGCAGACCACTTTCGATCAGCGGTGTATGACCATCCACCTAGCCCACGACCACAAATTATCAGCTGTCGTGCCGAGCTCCGCCAATCGCAACGTTACCATGCCACCGTTCGACGAAGCGCGTTTTTCGACCATTCTTCGTGCCTGGAACACGACGGGTGCACCCTTAGACGCCTTGGAGGCGGTTAACTCTACGTCTACGGCCAGGGTTGCCAGCGCTTCCGCGCACTTCACGGCCGCTTGGTCGCGACCCGCAAGACAGGATGTCAGGGTACCCGAATACAAAGCTTGGGGCCGTCCGGGCTGCAAAATAATTGCACAGTATCGTAACAGGAACGAGCGGCTCTTCGATGAGCAAACGCAGACGCCAGCACCTCACCTGTTTGGTTTGCCGGAACTGTCGCTGCCCACAGCGGTCGTCTGGCCGGCTGGGCTCCACGAGCGTGACCTCGGAAGTTGCGCAGCGGTGCCATGAAAATAAGTTAAACTGTGGTATTTTGGCGAGCCAAAGGTATTAGATGAGTGTAAGATAAGTTAGATAACGGGGCATTTTGACGATACCGATGCGGCCTTCAAGTTCCGAAAAGAAATTGGAGCCTTGTCTGTCGGGTACAGCTAGCTGTACCCGACAAACCGGGGACTAGTGGGCAGGGCACTAGCCCCCTAGTGACATGACTCTAGTAGGACTATAACACCCACCTATCCCATAACAATGCTCTCTATGTGACCGTGGAGCGATTCTACGCGTGATGGAATGCTGGTTATGATTTTTAAGTACTTTTAGTCGTGGGCGACCGATTAGGCTAAGTAATTTTTTCTTTTGTGGACCCATAATCGATCTTTATAGGAAAAAATATTTAAAATGTCTAAAACCCGCACGGTAGTAGAGGTAGTGGTAGTAGAGGTAGTTTTCATACTAAAAAAAAAAAAAAAAAAAACCGTAAGGTGATAATAGCCTGTGCCACATGCTGCCGGTGCTTGGCATGGCTGGTGTTCCCCGGCGGTTCCTCCACAATCTTCTTCATCTCATGGAGCATGTCCGCGACGCTGCGGACATGGTCCGGCATCTCGCTGTTGGCTTGTGTGTTGACGGTTCCTCTACATCTACAATCTAGCGGACCTTTTTGTCCAGTAGAAAACATGCGGGTTTTGTCCATGACTAAAAGTACTTAAAAATACTTAATCGGCATTCCACCTCACGTAGAATCACTCCACGGTCACATAGAGAGTGTTGTTGTGAGGATAAAAGGTTGTTATAGTAGGGCTAGAGTCACATCACTAGGGGCTAGTGCTCTGCCCACTAGCCCCCTGTTTGTCGGGTACAGCTAGCTGTACCCGACAGCCTGAGGCGGGATGTCCGTAGTACTGGCCTATCATCGCATATATCGAGGCAGACGTGAGAGTCGCGTTGGGCCCCGGGCCGCCCCTTGGGGAGCTCCTTGGGGTGAGCCTGGATGCCACTCTACTTTGACTACAGCCCGTAGCTCGCCGGCTGGGACTTGGACCCAAGTTGAACTCTCGAAAACGCACCTTGGGCCAGGCCCCGGGCCTCAGGCTGGCCCTAGAGTACACTGTCCCTCAAAGTCGCACCGGCCCAGGCCGAGACCGCTTCTAGGAGTGAACCTGGTTGCCGTAGTTCCAACAACCCGAAGAAGATTTGCAACTCATGTGCACAAAAACGGTTATCCCGTAAATCGGACGCTCTCGTTCTTTGGAGCGGACGGGTTTCGAGCTAGCTACGAAGCTGTCTGTGTAGGCCTAGGCCCAGTTAGCTCCTCCTTGCTTTGCGCTCGTTATTTTATTGATTTATATATGTTTTAAGTCTTACTACCACGCCGGGCCCTCCGATGCTACGCGCCGCACTGGTGTCGAGTCTCGTGCTGCTGACAGCGCATAGCTTTGCACGCGTTGCGGTGAGGGATGCCCGTGTAGTTGTCGTCCGAGCAAGCGACCTAGATGAGGGCGACGCTTTTTTGGCCGAGGCAGTAGGCGCGCTGCAGGATCTGCGCGTCGCCGTCGCGAGCGAGCGGGTGGAAGCCGCGCGGGACTGCTACATCCGCGTGGCAGACGCCTCGACGCGCGCGGACCGCGAGGACCTCGCTCGCAGCGTCGACGCCCAGGTTCAGCGGATCATCGAGCAAATGCGGGCTGTCCGGAGCGACGCCCTCGCGGCACAGCGCACGGCGACGCCGACGGACACGGCCGGCGACGGCCTGATGCGCGACGCCGTCTCTGCCCTGGCCCGGCAAGACTACACCACCGCGCGCGCCGCCGTCGACGACGCCAGGGAGAGCTTTGCACGCGACGGCGTCGCTGGCCGCGAAGGGATCCTCGGTAATCTCTACGCGTCCATCAACGTCGAGCAGGAGCGCGCCGCGCGGGACGAGGCCCGGCGCGTGCAGGAGCGGTCCGAGCGCGAGCAGGAAATGCTCCGGCGTGGGAAGAGCCTCGTCGCCGAGCAGCGCATCGCCGACGACAGAGTGCGGCGACACGGAGCGGCGAACAACACAGTGCCCTAGCTGGAGAGTCGCCCTTGGGAGCCTGGGGGCGCGGACCCCGGGGCGAAGACCGCTGCGCGGTGGGTTGTGCGCCTTTGCGTGTTCTGTCTTCTATTTGTTATTTATTTACTAGTCTACGCTATGATGTGGTCCGTGGGCTTAGCCTGAGTGTCCTCCCAAGCTGGTTCTTTAAAGAACCAGCTTGAAGGGGGTGCTGTACAGAACCACCGGGAATAAAACCTACTAGGAAAGGGTTAGGCTAGTAGGGTTAGGGGAGAGGGTGCAGTAGACCCGTGAATCTAACCCTATCGGCGTTCTGAACACATTCCGCACACCACCACTCGCGGTCGGCCCGAGAACCTTCGGGTTCGCCCACGCGGTATGGCCCATGAGAACCCCCGGACCACCCAGGCGGTATGGTCCATGAGAACCCCGGGCCCATCCAGGCGGTATGGTCCATGAGAACCCCGGGCCCATCCAGGCGGTATGGTCCATGAGAACCCCGGGTCGCCAAAGTGGCATTCCAAAGTGGCATTCCAGAGAAACCCCCTAAACAAAACCCGCCCGGGGAACATTCCTTTAAACTCCAGGAACATTCATAAAGAACCAGCGGGCTCCGTCCTCGATTTCTAATTTATTCATTTATTTACTGGCGGTGGCAGCAATTGTGGCAGCAATTAGCGCTGTGATGGGTCCAGACCTTAGCCTGAGTGTCCTCCGTAGACTCGGAAAGTTCCGTAGACCCTCGACTCGGATTTCTAATTTATTTATTTAGTTAATAGGACTCGATGATGGTGTGGATGGATGGATGACTACTAGTAGCTGCGAACTTGAACTTGAAGAGGAGTGCTAAGCGCCGGCAGGCTTGGCGGCGGTAGCCCGGAGACCGTGAATTGACCGTGACTTGGACATTTTACGAAGATTTGGCCCCCGGCGCCCTCAACTTGAATGTGTAGTTTTCTTTTGGTGAATGTGTATCGGATAGATTTGAAGACTCCGAGTCGGATTTTACACGGTCACGGCCGTGACCCCCGGCGGTTCGCTGCCAGGATCTCCCGACACGCAGGTCGATGCTAAACAACCTGCTCGCAATGCGGTGTCTCCTTTGTGAATATAGCCCCTGGACGATCACACCAGGTGATTTTTTTGTTCTGTTCGTTAAAGCGGAGTGCCAATGCGTAGTCTGTCGCGTTAAAGCCCGTGTAGTTAGCTGGGCTGGGTGGTATGGGCGCTCCCCTGAGGCAGCGGTCGTGGATCTTGGTTTTTGCTGTTTTGTACAGACCGTCACGCACGTAGTCAGCCACAAAGTCATGCTCGAGGCTGGCGAAGCTGGTAATCGTGCGGATAAGCGCACACCGTCCAACAACCTTGTGGACGTAGACTTCTGCGGGCTCAGAACCATCCCATCGCCGAGCGTATGCAGCCATTGCCACTGGCCTCGCTACGATAATTTCGTCTATTGGCCGCCCACGAAAGCGCTGCGCAGTTTGTTTACAAGGGATGAGGCTACTTTTACGCTCTTGATTTAGGTTGGCATCGGCCTGTGAGAGGTTAATCGGCCTTACAAGGAGCATGTCCGGGCGCATGCGCACGATAAGCGTAAATTCTGATTGATTCGCAGCCAAAAGCGCTTGGTGTGCGTGTGTAACGCTTTCCCACTGAAACGCGAAGGTCCATCCGACCCAGCTGCGTGTCGTTCCTTTGGTGATACCGAACGTAGCCACTGGATTGCGGGGCAGATACCGGAGTACCGCCGGCACACCCTCGTAGAACTTCCTCGTCTTATCTTCGTCCTCTGGCACCACTCGCACGAAGTCGAATTGGTACCGCCTCGCCAGGTCAAGCGCCGCGCCGGCTAACTCATGTTCCCTCTTGTCGTGTGGTGCCACGAGAGCAATCCACCATGCCCGACGCCCGCCGTTAGGCTCGATCAGGTTCTTCAAAGTAAGAGGCCACGTGATAATGAACGACCGCAGCCCGCCCGCGAGCAGTAACGCGTATCTTGGTGGTTTGATGGCCACGAGTTGTATTTTCGGGGAGCAGGGAGCGTGGGGAGGAGGGGGAAGTGACGCGCGCGTGCCAGGCGGCTGCTTCGCCCTCCTACTTTGAGGATTTTTGCGCGCCGGTGGGTTCGCATCTGTCAGCAAATTGATCGCGGATATAGCCAGTGTCGCCACCATAGCACGACGAGTCATCTAGCATGACTCCGAATGTGGGCAGGCATGCCTGTATGAATACATACAAGGTATGCTGTGCAGTGCATGAGCGGCAGATTTATTTGTAGCTGCCCGTGTACGCATCATGTCCGCCATGGAGCGGACCGATCTGCAGCACCCGGAGACCTGGACGATGGACCAGGAGGACAAGAACGACGTGGCCAGCCGCTGCCTCGCGGGCCTCCGCGCCCAGGGCATCCCAGCGACACGCGTGCTGCTGGACCCCACGAAGCTCAAGGGGGGCTACATCTGCGACACGATGCGAGTGAAGATCTTTTACGACACAGTGAAAAAAATGTCCCCAAAGGCCGCCGGCAAGGGCGCGCGTGGGTGGGTGTCGGAGCGGCCGGCGACGGCCATCCTCAAGATCGCGTCGCCAGCGTCGGCTGACCACGACGTGGCAATGCGCCTGCGGCTCTACGAGCGCGAGTGGCACTTCTACGAGCAGCTGAGCCACCGCGTGACGATCCGGGTGCCCCGGTACCTTGGGTCGGTCAAGGACACGGAGACGGGGCTAACGACCGAGGGCGTGCTGCTCGAGGACCTTGAAGTTCCCGGGGCGGTCCTTTGCCCGCAGCTCGACGACGCCGGCGTCATGTTGACAATCCAACACGTCGCCAAGCACCACGCGACCTTCTGGAACGCGCCGGAGCTCGCGAGCGGTGCTCTCGGCGTCAAGCCGCACAACGGGCCGTGGTACCAGCCGGGCTGGGGCGACGACATCGCCGCATACTGGCCCCGCTTCGTGCGCAAGTGGGAGAAGCCGGACGCGCGGCGCAAGCTCGAGCTGTCCCCCGAGGCCTTGGTCGCGGGCGAGGCCATCATGAACGGCTTTGCGTGGATCCAGGACGAGCTGAGCAAGAAACCCCACACCTTCAACCACGGCGACGTGAAGCCGCCCAATATGTTCATGATGCCCAACTCGGTGCCTGCCTTCATCGACTGGCAGTACACGGCCGTCGGCAAGGGCTGTCAGGATATTCTCTTCTTCCTCATCGAGGGCTACACGATCGAAGAATGCCGACGCCTCGAGCCTCTCGCCATGAAGCACTACCACGCCGCACTCGTCACCTACGGCGTCAAGGACTACTCGTTCGAAGACCTTCGCCGCGACTGGAAGCTCGCAGCCATGCACTTTCCCTTTTACGTCGCCATGTGGTTCGGCACGACGCCCGACGAGTCGCTGGTCGACCCGGACTTTCCACGTCGGTACGTGCCACGGGCCTTCGACTGCATCCTTCGAAACAGGGCCCACGAGCTGCTCGCGGCTGTTTCGACCATGTCGCGGTCGCCGTCCGACGTCGTCGGCGTGCCGCCCGGCGCGACTCTCGAGTCCCTCGCGGCGGACCTCCACGAGGCCAGGGCGAGAATCAAGGGGCTGGCGATTGAACGGGACAGATTGAAAAACACGCTGGAGGGCGTGAAGGCGGCGGTGGCGGGTGCGGCAGTCTAAGAGCGGTATCAGAGCGTGCCGTTGTTGCCCCTTTTCTGCACCGCATGCCATTGTACAAAAAAACTAGTAAATCGCAAATCGAGGATGGATTACCCTGATCAGTAAGTAGATTGCAAGTCCTTCGCAGGGTGGTCTTCGATCTGCAATTCATTTAATTATCTTCACTTGAGTTACTACTAGTAGTAGCAGCTTCAAGTTGAAGTTAAAATTGCACTTTATTAGGTCTTCTTCAACGATAGTTTTGTCGTTATAAGTATTGGTTGGTCTATGCAGAGTGTCGTAATGCACTATGCAGCTATAGTAGCTAGGTCTCTCGGGTATCATGATCGTACGTAGTGACACGGCCCGGGAGATCATGATGCTGGCCAATGGGGTGGACTCTCACGTAAAGTGAGAGTGGGGGAACCCCGTCAGACTCGTTAGAGCGAGATTGGAATGAAAGGGATTAGGAAAGGAGGGGTATCCTACAGGTAGGGGGTAGCGAAGTAAGTCACCACCGGTACCTGTAAGAGAGCCATTACTACTAGCAGTAGTACCTCAGCCTGAGGCTCCGAGGCTCAGGCTGTCACGGTCACGGTAACTAGACTCGGAGGACGATAGCAGGCCTGAGCATAATAGCTGTATCTTCCTTATTAATTTATTTATTATTGCCAGTGTTATTATCTGGGCGAAGGCCCCAGCGGCAAGATGTTGGATTTCGCGTCCTCCGTCCTCGGTTTGTGATTTATTTACTAGAACTATTGCTTAGACTCTTAGAGCTAGGTTACTTACCGGCACCTACCTACCTAAGTACAGCCGTAGGTACTGTAGGTAGGTAGGGGAGGTACTCTGAGAAGCCATAAGAGATGGGCATCTGATCAGCTGACAGGCTACTCTGGAGCTGCTCAGGGATAAGCAGGGAGCGTGTAATACAACTTGTTAGAGCATAGATGCTCCGATGTCAAGTGATGAGAGAGACACAGCTGCTAGCAAGAAGGCAGCGTTAAAAGCGCGGCGCCGCGCTAGCAAGGCGGCTCGACGCGCAGCGGCGGGCCTGTCGGCCCGCGCGCCCCGCTTCGGCGCGCGCAACGAGAACCGCGCGGCTGTATTCGTCAAGTTTCTCGTCGAGACGTTCGGCGTCGAGCGGCTGCGGCGCGAGGGCGTCTGCGACGTCGCGGGCGGCCGCGGAGAAATCACATGTCGGCTCGCGCACTGCCACGAGGTGCGGTGCGTGCTCGTCGAGCCGCGCGAGACTATCAACCTCCAAACAACGGTTCTCAAGCGCGTGGCGCCGCGGCTGCCCGCGCGCTACCGGCGGTACCTGGAGGAGGCGGGCCGAAGCGAGCGCATCGAGCGCCTCGCGACGGTCGTCCAGTCGCCGTTCCCGCCGCGCGACGCGGCGCACGCGGCGCTCGTCGCCGGCTGCGGCATCTGGGTTGGGCTGCACGCTGACGGCGCGACTGAGGCGATCGTCGAGGAAGCGCTGCGCGCGCGCAAGGCGTTTGCGGTCGTTCCTTGCTGCGTCTTTCCTAGGTTCTTCGCTACGCGCGCGACGGGAGACGGCCGGCCTGTGCGCACGACGGAAGACCTCGTGTCATACCTCGCCGCCAAAGACGTCCGGACCTGTACCACGACCCTGGCCTTTGAAGGCAAAAACCGTGTGGTATCGTGTGACACGTCGGCCGTTCGCGTCGCCGCGGCACCGGCCGACGTCTCGGCCGCCGTCCTTGCCAACGAGCCCATCTTGGTCGAGGATTCCGCCGCGACGTGGCGCGCGACGCGGATCTGGACCGCCGACGGAGCGCTCGATGTGGCCGCGGTCGAGCGTGATTTGGGGGACTGCGTGACGCCAGTGGTCGCGCGCGACGGCGCGCGCACCAACATTCGGGTCCGCGAGTTTCTGACCACCCTGGACGACGAGGGCGCAGGCTACCTCAAGGACTTACACCTGCACCGTGCATCGCCCGGATGGTACATGCCGCCCCCGGGCCTCGATGACGACTGGCTAAACCGGTTTTGCGACCGGGAAAGACGAGACGACTTCCGTTTCTTGTATCTCGGAGGTGACGGGAGCTGCACCCCGATGCATGCAGACGTGCTCGCGAGCCACAGCTGGTCTACGAATGTCTGCGGCGAGAAGCAGTGGTGGCTCTTCCCACCATCGGAGACGAACAAGCTCCAGGATGACAAGGGCCATTTCGTCAACGACGTACGTACGGGGTTTTACGATGCCGAGCGATTTCTGCGCGTCGCTGGCGCCGCGTGTCTCCGGGTGACGCAACGGTCACTGTCCGCGCTCTTCGTGCCGTCGGATTGGAGACATATGGTCGTCAACGTCGGTGTGACGCTCTCGATTAACCACAACTGGTTCGAAGCTGGTGCGCTCCCGACCGTCTGGCGCTATCTCGATACTGAGGCACGCGCCACCGCTGCCGAGCTCGAGGCCTGCAGCGCCGACGTCAAACGAAGGGGCGGCGAGTCATCTGAGTTCTTTTGGCTTTGCGAGCGCGTGCTCCGTGCATCTTCGCGACTCAACGTTTCTGACTTCGTCGCCATGTGCCATGGCGAAGTCTGCACGCGCGATACGCTCGCGCCGGCCGGAAGCGCGCCCGAAGATGAGCAGCGCGTCCGCGACGGCGTCAGACACGTGCTCCAAGCTGTCACCGCCGACCATGCGGACAGTCTATTCCTTGACGAGTCGGGCGCTTGGCCCTGCGACGAGGACGCCGCGTCCTGGTCGCGCGCGGCGCGAGACCGCGGCACCGCCGCGCTCGCCGAGGCGCTGGCGGCGCTGGAGCCTGAGGGCGTTTCGCGCAGTTAGCCACTAGAAATAAATGTATTGTAGACACTGAGCTTGGCTGCTTATCAAGCTTTCTAGAGTAGTCAATAGAGGTAACCAATTAGCCGCCTGAGACTGAGTATCAAGTACTACTAGAAGTACTAGAAGTAGTAATTGTACTATTACTTGTTCAAGTTCCAAGTCGCCGGAATCTTGAAAGTTAATTATCCCATTGGCCCTGTCCTTTAACCAAAATGCAAATCGGGGAGGATGGAGGACGCGGAGGTCCATATCTCACCACTTCGCGGTCTTCGCCCCGCGGCCCCATACTTCCCGAGGGGGGCGAAATTTCCTATTCAAAGTACCTCTCACGGCGCATCTGCTTAGGTGGTTTACGAACGTCACCGCAGATCCAGCCATATGCCGGGAGAACGCTACCACAAGAAGCCAGGTTTAAATACGTGGCATTCAAGCCGGAACCGCGCCGTCTCGCGCGGGCGGGCAGACCGCCGCTACCCACGGTGGCCGGAGATGCCGACCTGTAAGGTCCGGTCGCCGTCGGAGCCGTGGTGCGGTTTGGTTTGCCATAAGGGTCGCAACGTCCTCGAGATTCGCAGTCATAGGACCCGAATACGAGCCTATCGCCATCGACGCAAAGAGCGTGGCCTCGGCGGAAGCGGCGGCGGCCCAGTAGTAGGGTGCGGGCCAAGGCATCCCTAGGCCCTCCACGGTGGACGCGTACGGCCGTTTTTGAGAGGCGGCGGAGTAGTAGCCAAGCTCGACGACCAGCGTTCCTGGCTGAACGAAGATGATGTTCGCTAACGCGGCGCCATGGGGCGCGACGACGACGTGCGCGCGGTGCCAGGCGGCGGCTGCCGAGGTCAGGCTGTGGTCCTTGCCAACAAAGACGCGGATTCGGACGGCGCAGGCCGGCAGCGCGCGACCTAGGCTCGCCGAGATGGTTTCCAGAAGCTGGTCGTGGTTCCGGACGACGCGCGACCGAGCGTCTTGCCGCGACACCACGAGTACCTCGACGACGCAGCTCCCGTTCGCGGTCGCGTTACCTAGCCAGACTGGCGGCTCGCGGACGTGCGCCGCCTCGGCGGGGTCAGGGCACGCGGCGAGGAGGCGGTTCACGTAACTCCGGTTCAGCGCGAGCTGAAACGAGCACGTTTCTTCCTCGAGCGTGTACCAGCCGCCCGGGCGTTGCGCGCCGCCGGGAAAGACGGGAACCGCCTCGCCCGCAAAGTATAGCTTGTCGGCCGGGTTCTTCGGCCGAAAAATTGTCGTTCCTGTCCTGTGCACGGGCACGTATCGAATTTTGAGCGCGTCGGGAATTAATCTCCGGCGTCGCAGCAGTCCGACCCATTCGCGCCAGAGCCGCGTGTCGTGCACGAGGAGTGTCGTACGATTCGCCGGGACATTTCGCGCCACCCGTAGCAATCGTGGGAACTGGTTGATACTATGCGCGACCTCCCGCGGGTATACACCGAAAGCGTGGGCCACGTGACCGTCGATGACAGTCGGCGCACCGCCGTGCTTCTGCGCAGAGCCAAGGTGCACTGGGTACGACTTTTTGCCGCCAGTGACGAGCACGCCGCCGGCGCCCGCGTGATGCAGCAGGACGGACCCGCCAGGGATCCCGGCGACGAATTGCTTCGCGGCGCAGCCGCTCCATGCGTTGTCCGCGCGCCACCTCGCCCAGCGTGACGCGTTCGATGGTGGCGCGGCGCAGACGCGAGACCAGCCGCCCTTGGGTTTGGCGTTCGGATCCGCCTGCAATCGCTTGAGGTGTAAGTCGCACCACCGTTCCGTTTCGGTTAGACTTGACATGGGCAGCACCTCGCGCGAAGCGAACGGGCCAGTCAGCACGCGCTCCGAGGTCACGAGGTGCCCAGGGTAATCATTGAGGTCGACGACCTTGCCCGCAGCCGGCAAGGCGGCAGCCCTCCGGAGCAGCAGCAACAAGAAACAACATTGATTTTGCATGTGGCGGTCGCGGTCCTAACCCGAGCTACGGAAGGGACGATGCCGGTACAGGTCCTAACCCGAGCTACGGAAGGAATGATGCCGGATGCAGCTAGCTCCCATCATCACGACGAACCCGGGCCCCGCACGAAGCTGATACATTTATCCGGATACACTAGAGGGATATGAATCATATGATCCTGATAACACCTATCACCCAGGTGGGCTGGGTGCCGTCACCCACGACTCGTCGAGCAGTATGACACATCATCAGCAGTATGATTCAGTTCTTGATTCCGGAGCTGTAGGAAAAACCCGTTTTGACGAGAAATGCCAATGCCGCTTTTCAAGCTGAACGTCTGACCTGCGGTGGTCGAGCTCCAACCACAGTGATTTCTTTAAACTATTATTAGCCCAAGTGTACACTTCAGAAAGCCGCCGATAGTTCCAGGGGTGAACAGAGCAGTCCACGCCGCTCCGCAGTGCTTGCATGCGCCACGGCCTGCCGCAATAAGTAGGAGCGCCTCGTGTTAACCAGAGACGCGATGCGCGCTCTCTACGTGTTTTGTCTCGCCACCTGCGCGGAGGCCCTGGTGAGCCTACCAAAGCCCACCCGACGCCTGCTACCGCTGCGACGTGCAGAGCAGGTAGACCCGAACGTGCGCGAGATTGTGAGCGCGGCCATGTACGGGAACCCCGGGGAGGTCGCGGCGAAGGCGATCGCGTTGTCGGAACGCGTGGCCGCGTCCGAGGCGGCGGCGGCGGTGGCGGCGGAAGGCGTCGAGGCCGCGGCCGAAATAGCTGTCGCACTCGTCGACCGCGCGGCGAAGCTCGAGCGCTCGGCGCGGGACGAGACGGCGGCGGCGGCGGCCCGCGCCGACTCCGCCGAGGCACGCGCGAAATCTGCCGACGGCAAGCTCGCCGAGGCGCGCGCGGCGTTGGCCGAGCTCGAGCGCGAACGATCGGCCTTCCTGGCGGAACAAGAGGCGGAGGTCGAGGCGATCGAGGCGGCGCAGGACGAGGCGCGGGCGGCGCGCAAGCGCGTCGCCGAGATCGAGGCGGAGCTCTCCGCGCAAGACCGAGAACTTCGCGAGGCGGAGCGGGCCGCGGCCGACGCGGCCGCGCGCGCGGACGCGGCGGCGGCTGCCGCGGCCGCGAGCGACGAACGCCGCGACGCAGCGCTTGCGCGCATCGCCGCGGCGCGCCGCGACAACGTGGGGCTCCAGGAGGTTCTGCGGAAACAGGCGGACCTCGCCGAGCGCGCGCAGGATTCCTACCAGACGAGCCTCCGCGGATTCAGGAACGCCGCCGTGGCCGCCGCGCAAGACGCCAGTAGCGTCGCCGACGTCGCCGCGCTCGTGTTCGCCGGCGGCGCCGGGAGCCTGCGCGCGGCGACCGCCGAGACGGCCGCGGCACGCGCGGCGGCCGACGCCGAGCGCGTCGCGAAGCGTGCCGCGGAAGCCGCGGCGGAGACGGCTCGCGAGCGCGCGGCCGCCGACGCGACGCTCGCCGCGGCGCGGCTTGCGCGCGAGGAAGCGCGCGTCGAGGCGCAGCGCGCGGCCGCCGAGACCGCCGAGCAGCGCGGCGCCGAGCTCGAAACCGAGCTCGCGTCCGCGCGT
>Ga0114994_10001821_pt1 | contig 15418 bp, 13 predicted proteins | sample ArcticOcean_MG_C_9_FD_87043 | JGI IMG/M metagenome (GOLD analysis project Ga0114994, IMG submission 87043) | Marine microbial communities from western Arctic Ocean - ArcticOcean_MG_CB2_152 | ecosystem: Environmental > Aquatic > Marine > Oceanic | place: Arctic Ocean: Canada Basin | collected... | reverse complement strand
CTCCAGCAAGTTTATCGCTTAAGATAAAAACCAGCTCTTCCATCTCTTTTGATTTTGTTCTTTTATCTTGCTCTTGGCCATCACTTCTGTTTGACTTCTTACCTTTCCCAAAAGTATTTTTTTCTGAGCCTTCTGGACGAACCGTTAAACTTTGAATAGGGATGGCTAAAACATTGAATTTTTTATCAGTAATAATATTTGCTGTAGCACTCATGCCTGGGCGAATTCCATCTGGAACATCAATGATTCTTATTTTTACTTCAAAATTAGTAACCTGTTCAGATGAACCCATTGAAGAAGTTTGAGCCATATGCGCAATCTCACTAACTACACCATAGAATAAAGTATCTTGAAATGCATCAATTTCAATTTCTGTAGTATCACCTAAAGTCACAGAAACAACATCATTCTCATTCACATCTACAATAACTTCCATTCGATTTAAATCTGCAATAATCATAAGTATTTCGGCTTGAAACATTCCACCAACTGCCATTTCACCTACCTCTTTATTAACAGCAGTTACAATTCCATCTTGAGGTGCCACAATTCGAGCTTTATCTAAATCATCTTTTCGAGACTCTAGAGAAGATTTCGCCTGTTCTAATGAACTTTTAGCAATTTGATAAGATGCTTGTATGGCTTCTAATTCTTGATCCGAAGCCAAATTTTGTTCGTACATATTTTCAACACGATTTTTAGAAGCTAATTCTTGCTTTACACGTGCTTCAGCCGATCTTACAGATGAGGCTGTAGAATTATAATTAGCAAGAAGTTGTTTTCGATCAAGAGTAATAAGATGTTTTCCTTTTTTTACAAAATCTCCTTCATTAACTGTAATTGTATCAATCCAGGCAGAAGATGTGGCAGAAATCTTAACTTCAGTCTCAGGCTTTATTTTTCCACTAGCATTAACTTTATGAATAATAGTTTGACGATTTATTTTTACTATTTCAACTTTAATCGCTTCTGAGTTATCTTTTTTTAAGCTCGCAAATATCAGAATGGAAAGCAAAAGACTCCCTCCTCCAAAAATTATCCATTTTTTCTTTTTTGTCAATTTTGATTTAGCCAATTTTTTCTCCTCTAATTAATTGCTGTATCCAGCGTGCCTAATAAGGCTTTTAAATTTGCTTGTTGAATATAGGCATCATACTTTGTTCGAATAAGAGATGACCTCGCTCTTACAACTGAGACTTGAGCGTCTAAAACCTCTAAAATAATAGTTGACCCCTGGCGGTACCTTACCTGAGCTAACTTTAAATCTTCTTCAGCAGAAACTAAAACAGTTTCATTGATGGGAATAATTTCTTGAAAATTATTTAATTGATCTATTGATAATTGAAGTTGAACTGATAGATCTTGTAATTGTGTTAAATATTCAGACTCTTGCTTATTCACAGCTATTTTTGCTTTTTGAATTCGTGTAGAAATACTATTTCCACTGAAGATAGGTATAGAAATTGATAAACCTGTATTGACCCGCTTTTGATCATTATAACTATTTGAAATCGCATCACTAATATTATCTGATGTTCCACTCATTGATGCATTTCCACTAATAATTGGAAGTCGAGAACCTTTAGCAATTTTTTCTCCTAATTCAGCAGCTGTAATCTGATATTGCTTTGCTTTTACACTTGGATTGAATTTCTGAACAAGTTCAAATCCAGTTTCAAACTCTGGTACAATATCTAAAGGTGACTCTACCTCTTTTACGCTAAAGTCTACTTCTTTTCCAATGAGCCCCATCGCATTTTTTAATGAAAGATAAGCATTTTGTAGCCCCGCATCATTATTAACTACATCTACTCGAGCTTGACCAAACCTTACCTGTGCTTTAAGTAAATCTGTCTTTTTTGCAGAACCTAATTGATATTTTTGTTCTGCTAATGCTAATTGCTGTTGAGAACTCATGAGGTTTGATCGAGCCACATCTAATAATTGAGAGGCTTTTAAATAGTTAAAGTACGTAGAGTGAACATTTCTAATAATATTACTTTTTATTTGGCGATCAAATTCTTCTGCAATTTTATAATTATTTTTTGCTTGCCTAATAGTATTCCACCAAACCCCTCCGTCATAAATATTCTGTGATAATGAGATTGCTGATGAAGCACTAATTTGACTACTAATTTTGTCTAGTGTGATTTCACCAGTGGTTTGATTATAGCCACCTGTTTGAGTTGGGAAACGTGATTCATTCATATTTCCCGAAAAACGAACCGAAGGTAAAATTCGACTATAAGACCCTTTAACTCCTTGCCTAGAAGACTCCAAATCCATCGCAGATGCTTTAAGTGATTCCTTATTTTCTAAAGCTATCTTAACTGCTTCTTCAAGTGAATAAGATTGGCTTAAACCAAACACAAAAGGAAATAAAATAAATATTCTTTTAATAATAATGTTTCCTCCTAATTAGAAAATCCAGCAAAAAAAGCACCTAACCCTGAAAAAAAGATCAATCCAAATAACCAGAGCGACGTCACTACATACATAGATGTTTTAGTTGTTTTTTTATATAAAAGACTTAAACCAATAGCCATTATAAATACACGCCAAGAAGCAAAAAGATCAATTCCATTTAGAAAACTATTTAAAAATTCTCCTTGCTCTCCAATTCCAAAGATACCTAATCCAGTGTATATCAAAATATTGTCAGAAATATATTGAATGGGCGTTTTAATTATATATTCTACTAAAGAGGGTAAATAGGCGAACGATGCAATAGTAAAAATTTTCCCATATGTTCCTCCTCCGCCTAAAGATAAATTAGCTGCAATCATTGCAAACAAACTCCAAAAAGCTATTCTAATAGGCCATGATATTGCCATACTAATGTATGTAAACATACCTGCCCAAGAGTTAGACTGTCCATAAATACGGTCATATTGATTTGATAAGATTTCTTCTTTTTGTTCTTGTGGAATGTTTGAGTTATTTGAGATACTCTTTTCCATTTGAACCCACTGAATATCTGCTATTTGATCCGATAGAATAATTCCTGAAATAATAGCTAAACTCATAAGCAGAGCTATTGGATAAAGTGATTGTCTCCAATTAAAATTATCAACGATTGATTCCATCGTCTCACTTGGTGCAGTGAGCACATTTATCATTGTGCTAAACATACATACTCCTAATTATCTTGCTCTCATTATTAACTTAGATGCCTAGAATACGATAAAGTTTCATTCTACTTTAAATAATACATTAATTATATTAAACCACTACTACTCTATTACGAATTTACCACCAGTTCTATAGAAAGGATAATTTAAATATTCTTCAGAAAAGCTATAGATATCTGGACCCAAAGCTTGAAGTAAATGATTTGGAATATCGTTGCGCTCTAGTACCATATAAGGGATAATTTCATATGTCCCTTTTGGGAGGTTTAATCCCATATAATCAAAACCAATTTCAATTTTTTGTGTTGGTCTATCTATGTATTCTCTCATTGTCGAAGCTGAATCATTATCAACTGTATATATTAATTGATTTGTAACAATATCTTTAATTAAAAGACCTGTAAAAGTAACACCGCTTCTATTTTCAATTTTTTTCATATCACAAAATAGATCCGTACGATCTGGAGTTATAGTAACCATCACATTGATCGGGTTATCAAAGTTTGAGGAGATTCTTTCGGGTGAAACAGTTGAATGAACACCTAGTTCACGTGCCATTAATACATTCTTACGTAATTCACCCCCCGAATTAATAACTTTGTCATCCTTCACAACTTGACCTCTTGCAAAAGTAATAGTTACCTTAGATATTTTATAATTTCCTAAAAAGAAATGAATATCATAGTCCCCATCAACAATAGCACCACTTGAAGGATCATTTGCAGCTGGTAAAACAAATTCAAAAGAACCATCAATGTTGGTTTTTGCTTGAAGACCTAAATCCTTAGACCATACAAAAACCCCTCCGTGAAATCCTTTAGGATAATATTCAACCTGTTCAAGTTTTACATATCCTGAAATAGTTTTGTCAGCAATTTTTTTATCGCCGCCAAATGGATTTTCAGTACATGAGAAAAAGATGAAAAGAGTAAAAAGAGATATTAATTTTTGCATTATAGCTCCATGCTGAAAGTGAAGTATTTACGTGTATCTCTCAATAATAAACCATTAATGGATGTATCATTTTTTTCTAAATTTCTTCCTGAGTAAGATAACTGACCCTTATAAGAACCTAAGCTAAGCTGAAGTGTCCAAAAAATATCATAATTTGTGAAGGCTGGAAGTTCTATTTCATTAAAACCTTTTCCTGGAACATTTACCATGCCGACTTGCTCACCTTCATGAAACCATCTAGATCCTATTGAAAAGTATTTCCATTTAACAGTCATACTTGTAGTAACCTTAAAAATAGATTTAAATGGAAATGCGCTTAAATCAGAAACGTTATACTTTGAAAATCCCATTTCACTAATAATTCTACCATCATATGTTTTCATTTTGATTTTACCTTCAACGCCCATCATATTTGCTATACCAATATTTTCATAATAACCAACAGGCATACCAAGTAGATATGTAACTCTCATTTTATTTAAATAATCATTCCTAAAAAAACTACCTTGAAATTCAATTGAATTAATATTAGAGATATCTTTTGGTTGACTTAGAAAGTTAATTCCAATTTCTAATGATTTCATTTTTTCTGGAGTTAAACTCTTTTGGCTATTATTAGGTACATCGGTTAAACCAATTTGTTGCTGAAGAGTTGGAAATTTTACATTATTACCTGTTGTCACCCAATAAGCGATGGTTCTACCTGGTAATCTTTTTGAAGCAATGGTAGAAATTTTAAATATTTTATTCTCCCATTTATTTTCACCAAAGTCTAAAAATGAGAAATCACCTTCTTGATTATGATCTGCTCTAAAATTAAGATTTGATTTATGATCTTTTACTTTATCTTGGCGAAAACTTACATCAAGGTCAGTTAACCAATGACCAGCCTTATCACCTTTTGAATGGATTTTCAAAACAGTAGCCAAACCAAATTGATTACGATATAAATTTGCACCTAATAAGCCTACTTGATTGATATTAGGTGAGTTTTTATTGTCCCAAAATTTTAATTTTGACTTTTCAATTTGAGCACCAAACATCCATTCAATAATTCCTAGGTCAATATATTTACGAGTATCAAATTTTTGTGCGTCATGATTCAAGCTTCTTGAAATCATAGAAGTTGCATTACTTAACCCTTGGTCTTCTGATAAATTATGACTGGCATAAGCAATATCAACTTCACCTAAAAAAGATAAAACTCCACTGTATTGCACACCTAATAATTTATTAGTGGAGTTAATCGTATTTAAATCTCGAGTATTATTAAAAGTTTGCTTATCCTGTGTAAAATTAAGTTCAAGACTTCCATTAATTTTATCACCATCAATGACTTTATTCATATCAACTGCATTATGAGTTAAACTAGTTAAAAGACCATTACTATCTTCTTCAAGTTCTTCGAAAATACGTTTATAAGAACCTTTTTTTTGATTAACAGACAAAAAAGTCTTTCCCATTTGAACCTGACCTATAACATTCCAAAACCCAGAATCATACGAACCAAATTGTTGAGAGAATTTTAAATTCTTATCCTTTGTATTTTTTGGTACAATATTTACCACTCCTGAAAAAGCATCCGGCCCATAGAGAACAGAATGCCCTCCTTTAACGATCTCAATCTGTTCAACGTTTTGCATATCAATAAGCGAAAGATCAAATACATTATCATAAGGCCTGTTCAAACGAAATCCATTATATAAGACTAGAACATCATCAGCATTTCCACCTCTAATTGAAATAGTTTTTCTACCTGATAGAGATTCTTCAACTTGAATACTTTGATCAGTTGACAAAAGATCACCCGCATCAACAAATGCTCTTAATTCAAATTCTTCAGCTTGAATAATTGCAACAGTTTGAGGTAGATCTTTAGCAATAGCTGCCTTGCGTTTAGCTCCGGCAGTTTCTATTGCTTCAAATTGTAAAACTCTAGGACTCATCTTAATATTACTTGAAATATTTAAGACTGAAATTGTAAAAGTTACTTCATCATAACCAATATGCTGAAATTTTATTTTTTGTATACTATTTAATCCCGATATATCTAATTCATATGTTCCATCAAAATTACTAGAGGCGCCTATATCTGACCCTTCAACGATTATATTAACTCCACTTAAATTTACATCTGTAACCTTATCAGAAATATTTCCAGTAATAGTCTGACCCCAAAGTTTTATACTAGCCAATAATATCAATAAAAAGTATTTCATCTATTTTTTTCGTTGTTTTCTAAATATGTATCTTTGATGGATAAAAAGTATTTATAAGCAGACTCATAATTATTATCAATTAACTCGTCTAAGATGGCTTCTTCAATAGCCACTTTAATTTGACCTACAATACGTCCTTCACTTATACCGCAAACTTTCATAATCTCATCACCTCGAACTGGAGATTGAAAGAATTTAAGCTTATCCCGCTCTGAAACATCTTTCATTCTTTCTTCTACTCTCTCAAAGTTTCCCATATATTTTTTAACTCTATTAGGGTTTTTTGTAGTGATATCTGCTCTACATAATGACAATAAGTCATCTAAGTCATCTCCTGCAGCAACCATTACTCGGCGTATTGCAGATTCTGTAATTTCTTTTTTTGCTAATGCAATCGGTCTAAGGTGTAAAAGTGTAAGCTTCTTCAAATAATCTCTGAGATCATTTGAGAGTCTCATTCTTTTACTTACTTTATTTAACATCCTTTCACCCACAGCGTCATGTCCATGAAAAGTATATCCCTTATTTTTATCAATCCGTCTTGTATTTGGTTTTGCAATATCATGAACTAAAGCTGCAAATCGTAGTTCCATTTTTTCTGAAAGCTGAGCTGAATTATCAACTACTTGCATTGTATGATAGAAGATATCTTTATGATTCCATTCACCAAGCTGATCCATACCATACATAACATGAATTTCTGGGAAAATAAACTCCATCAATCCAGTCTCTTGTAAAATTGTTAATCCAATCGATGGCTTTTTTGTTGATAGAATTTTATAAAACTCTGAAGTAATCCTTTCTTTAGATACTATCGATATTCTTTCTGACTGTCTTTTCATTGACATTAAACATTTATCATCAATTTCTAAATCTAGCCCTGATGCAAAATATGCGGCGCGCATCATACGAAGAGGATCTTCGGAAAATGTTTGATCTGGATCTAATGGTGTCACAATATGCTTTGCCATTAAATCTTTCACACCATTATAAGGATCATGTAAATCACCAAAATCTTTTGGAGTTATGCTCATGGCCATTGCATTTATTGTAAAGTCCCTCCTTATTAAATCTCCATGTAAATCTGTATAGATTATTTCATTCGGCTTACGAGAGTCTTTATTATATGTTTCTTCTCTTGCAGCAGCAACTTCAATTGGGATCGGTTTTGTTGGAATATGTGCTGTTGAAAATTTAGGAAATGGCACTATCTTTTTCACACCCATTGATTTTGCAATTTGCTTAGCAAATTCAACCCCATCTCCAATTACCATTAAATCAATTTCTTTAAGTTTTCTACCAAGAAAAAGGTCTCTTACTACTCCACCTACAACATATACTTCTTTATTATTCTTTTCAGCGAGCTTACCTATATCTTGGAGTATAGACTTGGGTAAAGGTTGGCTATCTAATAAATCTTTAATATTTGCCATTACAAAATTTAATACATTTATTAAAGAGGCTTACTTCAAATATTTATTATTGATTAATTTTATGAAAAATTGGACAATTTATCGTATGTGCTCCTTTGAACATGCCAGTACTAATTAAAAACTCTTTCGTAATTTGTCCACCAGTAAACTTAAATGTATTTTTAAAAAGTTTTATCCATTCTTCTAATTTTTTACCTTTATTTTTTTCTAACCAATTTCTAAAAGATCTAAATTCTTTTTGAAGTAATAAAGTTTTTTGAGCATTATATATCACAGAACTAACTTTTAATCTATTTCTAATTATACCTGAATTACTTAAAAGCCTATTAATATCATGTTCGCCATATTTTGAAATTTTTTGTATGCTAAAGCCTGAGTACGCTTTTCTAAAATTATTTTGCTTAACTAAAATTGTTGTCCACGATAAACCTGCTTGATTTATTTCAAGAATTAATCTTCCAAATAATTCATCATCATTATTAATGGCGAACCCATATTGATTATCATGGTAAACCTTATGAAGACTATCTTTATCTAAATTAGCAACATAGTCACAATACGATTTTGGATTCTTTTCCTTCATTATTTCAGAACTTTTCTTTATTCTCTTATTTTTTAGATTTACCTCTCAAAACACCCGATTCTTTGAGTTGTAGTTTCAATTCAATAACCATCTCAAAGGCACCAAGCCCAACTGCTATAAATTCAATACTCATTTTGTTATTCTCTCAGTTACAGTTTCTAGACTTAACACATTTTTGCACATTTCTCTCCATCAATGGCAGCAGAAATAATTCCACCCGCATAACCAGCTCCTTCACCGCAAGGATATAAACCTTTTATTTGTGAGTGTTCTAATGTCACACTATCTCTAGGGATACGCACAGGAGAAGAGGTTCTGCTTTCAGGAGCATGAACCACTGCTTCATTCGTAAAATAACCCTTCATTTGCTTACCTATTTGGCGCAATCCTTCTTGTAAATTTTTTGCAATAAATTCAGGGAATATAGTGTTAATCATAGCTGAGGTTGTTCCTGGTATGTAAGAAGTTTTAGGAATATCAGCTGATAATATGTTGTTAGTATAGTCAACCAATCTTTGAGCAGGTACTCTTTGTGTTTCGCCGGCTAATTTCCATGCTGATTTTTCTATCTCTTTTTGAAATTGTACACCTGCTAAAGGACCATATTTTTCATATTTTGCAAAATCTTCTACTTTTAATTCTACTACTATCCCGGAATTAGAAGTAGGATAATCCCTTTTAGATGGGGACCATCCATTTGTCACCACTTCGCCTGGGCTAGTGGCACAAGGTGCAATTATTCCTCCAGGGCACATGCAAAATGAGTAGACTCCTCTACCACCAACTTGTTTGACAATTGAGTACGGAGCCGGCGGTAAAAATGCACCTCTAGTCTTGCATTTATATTGTATTTGATCAATCAGTTCTTGAGTATGTTCTACTCTTATGCCAAAAGCAAAAGCTTTTACTTCTATTGCTATTCCTTTTTTGTGTAATAGTTCAAAAATATCTCGAGCAGAATGCCCAGTCGCTAATATGATTTTGTTGGCTTCAATTTTTGTTCCATTTTGTAGTTCAATCCCTTTTACGGCATTATTTTTAATAATAATATCTGTTAAACGGCTATCAAAAAGTACTTGCCCTCCATATTGAATAATTGTCTTACGAATGGCTTGAATAATTTTAGGTAGTTTGTTTGTGCCAATATGAGGATGAGCATTCACCCTAATCTCTGGAGTTGCACCATGCCTAACTAATACATCTAATACCTTATTTAGATCTCCTCTTTTCTTGGAACGTGTGTATAGCTTTCCATCTGAAAAAGTACCAGCACCCCCTTCACCAAAGCAATAATTAGAATCTTCATTGACAATATGTTTTTTTGTGAGATTGACTAAATCTCTTCTTCTGGACCGCACATCTTTTCCTCTTTCAATAACAATGGGTTTTTTACCATTCTCAATCAATTTTAGAGCTGCAAAAAGGCCAGCAGGGCCAGCTCCAATAATAATAACTTCATCCTTCCCATTTACGTCCTGATATTGAGGATAATCTTCTACTCTTTGTACAAATTCTTCCTTGATATAAACAGCAACTTTAAGATTAATCTTAGTTGATTTTTGCCTAGCATCAATAGATCTTTTAAGAATCTCAATATGTTTAATCTCAGGATTAGGAATGACCAGCTTTTTTGATATAGTTTTTTTTAGCAAATCTGGGGTTGATGCAACTTCAGGTAGTACTTGTATCTGTAGAGTATTTATCACGATTCAAAAATACAGATTGTGATTAATAAATAGGTATGGTTGTTTTCGTTATATAATTTTATTTCCCCCAGAGGCGTTTCATTTCTATTTTGTTGATTCCATACTGGGTCGTGTTGGTTTTAGTTTATAGAAATTCATATAAAACCCTGCTGTAAGGACCATATATCCTGGAACATTATCCCACCCATAAGGCATATAGACTATTAAGGTGCCTAGTAAAACCATTAAAGTGCCAGTCCTTGATATTTTGTAATAACTAAAACTTGAAATGAGTAAACCAAAAGTAAATATTTTGCCAGAAACAGTCATAAAAGGTACCCATATTGCTGGCGTATTAATGAGGTGAGTTGCAACTTCACTTTTTAATTCAGGCGATAGGACACTTGCTCGTTAAGCAAGCTGGTTCCCGACTATAACTAATAATCAGCTAGTGTATCTGTAGTGGTAATTGAATCATCTATATTTTGAATTTATATTAAAAAATCTTCCTCAATAGCTTCGGAACTTTTATTCCACAATAAATCTTTTGTCTCTTTATTATTGTAAAATTCCTCAAGACCAAATTTTATCACATTACCTTTCATTGCCATTTTCCCAGAGCCTGGACCATAAAAATCCCCAGACATCGCATCAGTATCAGCAATACATTTTATTATACCAATCGCTCCATCTTCCATTGTTTGTCCTCCGCCCATCATTTTTCCTGTCATATAACTTCCCATTCCGCCATCTCTAACTGTAGTACTTTGGAGGTTAGTTACAGCAAGACCCGGATGAGCAATAAGTGCTTTGATATTTGAGTTTTTAGCTTGCAATTTTTCGTGTAAACAAGCAGTAAAAGCTGCATTCGCAAGTTTTGTTTGAGAATATCTATACCATCGTGCATTTACTAGCATCATCCCTAATAAAATGTTATTTAATGTTTTTGATCCATCTCCACCTAAACTTCCACCTTTTTTTTCAAAATATTTAGACTCAAGCTTTTTAGCACCAAATCTTGATATACTAGTGTGGTTTACTATTCTAGCCTCACCTCGTTTTTGTTCTGCTTTTTGGAGTGATGGAAATAATTTTTTTGTAAGCAAAAAATGTGATAGATGATTTGTCTGCATTTGGATGTCAAAGCCATCTATTGTTGCTTGATCCTTAAGAGCCATCACTCCCGCATTATTACAAAGTACATCAAGCCCATCTTTACATTTATCAATAACTGTTTCTGCTGCTTTTTTAACTGATTCAAAACTTTGCAGATCACATTCCACATTAAGAATATTTGCTCCTGGGCAAGCCTTCTTTATTTGATCAAATGAACTCTCTGAACGATCAGATTTTCTATTTAACAATAGTGTTCGAGCACCTTTATTTGCTACTGTCTTTGCTGCAATGAAACCAGTGCCTGATGTTGTACCAGTAATTACAATAGTTTTTCCATTAAGCGATGGGATCGCTTCCATTTCCTCATCATAGTATAAACTTTTTAAATCTGGTTTTTTATATCCATTATTCATTTATATTTTTTCTTAAATGTTATTTTATTATATAATATATTTAGATTAATCTACCCATCATCCCACAAATAAAAAACCACCCATCGGGTTATGAGCCTCACGCAGCTTGTTCTATTTTAAGTTGGTTGGAGGACGAATTAGCGTCGATTTATACAACAAGTAAATTGTGCCGTTTTATAAAGAAATACCATAGCGCTGTTGAAATAAGCAAAATAATTCCTCCTGTAAATGATGTAATTAATGATATTTTTAAACCATTAATTAAAATCTGTGGCGAAATATTACTGATCTCAGGTACTACACTAAATGCGGCATTGACTCCAATATATGTGGCTGAGATACCAACCAAAGCACTAAAAATACCCAGTAACACAATACCATTAGTATTGTAGGGTTCTTTAATATTTTTTAGTGAAATAAAAATGATACTACCTACTAATATGAGTAATACCATCATAAAGGGTCCACCTTTTAATAAAGTCTCTAACATCTTAAGTCTCCTTATTTTTTAATTTCATAAGATTCTTACTTATTATTTCAAATATATCTTTTCTATTCTTGTCATTTTTTTCATCTGTATAGGGCTGATATTCAAGTAAATCTCCAGGCTGGCAATTCAACACAATACAGATTTTTTCCAATGTTTCGAATCTAACACCTCTGACATTTCCATTTTTCAACATGGATAAATTTGTCAATGAAAGCCCAACAGCTTTTGAAAGCTCAGTAAGCGAAATTTTTCTTTTTACTAACATAGCATCTAGTTTAATTGTGATAGGCATATTATAGATTCGATAACTTAACTTTATTATTAATGATCGAAGTTATTAAATATTAATGTATAACAACAAGTATTTTAAGTATTACTTAAAACTTTTATGAACTAATGATACTTTTTTTGGTCAGGTAATTCACTTAGTTTCTAGCCATGAGAACTCTTATATCTCTATTAATATTATCATCACTCCTAATAGGGCAATTTGGAAAAGTTGAAGTCACCGTAGATGATCGGCTTCTCCGTGATAGCGAAAGACAAAAAGTTTCATCAATTCGAGATGAAGTTAGTCGTTTCTTTGATCGCCAATTATGGGATGATAAATTTCAGGAATTAAATATCCCTCTTAATATATCCATTGTTTTTCAAGGCGTTGCTCAAAAAGGAGGAATGGAGACATTCCATGCACAAGTTTTAGTAGCTGATGGATTAGATATTAGATATTTTGACAAAGCACTTCAGTTTCATTATAATGCTGGTGGTTCAATACAGTATGATCCAGTAATTTTCAACCCTTTAGGTAGTTTCTTTGCATATTATGCTTATGCTGTTTTAGCAGGATGGATGGATACTTATGAGTTTTATGGAGGAAACTATGCCTATGGACAAGCTCGCGAGATAGCATTGAGAGGTATGGCCTCTGATTATCCCAAAGGATGGAGTTCACGTGTACAATTATTGAAAGAGATTACTGGCAATAAGGGGCTTCGAGAAGCTCGTTTTGCATTTTATGTGGCTATGGATCTTTTTGATCAAGGAAACCCTGATGATGCACTAAATGAATTCAAACTCATGATAGAAGGATTAGAAATTGTTTTTCGCCAATACCCTACTGGAAGAACTCTATATTTTATTGATGCGCATAGAGAAAAACTTGCCAAGCGGTTAAACTTATTAGGTCAAGTAGATATGTTATATCGTTTATCTGAAATGGATCCCGCACATAAGGATATTTACATCAGAGGATTAAAGAAAAAATAAATTATTCTTTAATAATATTTGCTGAATGTTTCTTTCCTCGAATATAATAATCAAACACCACGCTACCCCAATATAGCCAAGGCAATACTTTCTTATCTTTTACAATTCTTATTTGTTTTATCTGTTTTCTCCTTTTCCAAATAGAAAAAGGATGACTAACAATCCATAATAATGATTGGATTATTCCAATTGCATGATTTAAATCCATTCTAATAAAAGAATAAACTAATGCAACCAATTCTAATGTAAAACGGATTGGGAAAATGTATAATGTAAGCGGTAAGCTATAATTGCTAAGAATCATTTGCAGAGAGTTTCGATGATTCAAATATTGTTTTTTACGAGAAAACATAGGTAGGGTAGCCCCATTTTTATGAAAAACTACACTACTTGGAATAGCCCAAGTTTCTTTATCCATCAAATGAAGTCTCCAACAAAGATCAATCTCTTCTTGGTGAGCAAAAAAACTTTCATCAAATCTACCCGCTGATTCAAAATCAAATTTTCTTATCATAAAGGCAGTACCACTAGTCCAAAACACTGGTCGGATTTTATTGTATTGACCTTTATCTTTTTCTTGGTCGTTGAATACTCTCCCTCTAGCAAATGGAAACCCTAAGATATCTAACCAACCACCTGCAGCACCAGCATAATCAAATTTTTCTCTATCATAAAAATTTAAAATCTTAGGTTGGACGGCAGCAACTTTTGGATTCAAATTAAGAAAATCTACTAATGGAGATATCCATTTTGAATCTTGGATTGTATCATTATTTAAAAATACTATATAATCGCCATCGGCGATTTCGGCACCTCGGTTACATCCACCAGCATATCCATAATTTTGGCTATTTTCTAAAAGTTTTACTTGAGGAAAATTTAAGCTAATTAAATCAGGACTTCCATCAGTAGAAGCATTATCAACTACAATTATCTCTAAGTTATGATAATCTGTTTGAAGTAGAGACTCTAAACATTCAGAAAGTATATCTATACCATTCCAATGGGGTATAATAATAGATACTTTTGGATTTTTCATATTTAGTTTAAAGTGATAATCGAACCAAGTAGACTATTTACTTTATTCTAATTTTAAATCTTCAAGAAGTTGTTTGGCAACGGGATCATTTGGATTTTTACTTAACCAATCAGTTATGATTAATTCTGCTTCATTAATCATATCTAATTTTTTGTATGTAAAAATTAATGAAGAGACGATTTGAGTAAAGTAATTACGCCATTCTTCCATTTGATTTTGTGAAACTAGACGTTGCCCATTTTCAATAGATTTAAAATCTTTGTAAAGTTCTTCAAAGATTGTTTTTCCAATTTGAAATGAATCTAACTGTGAAAGATATACTTGGCCATAATCTACTTTATCTCTGAGTGAAAGATCACTTCTATTCATCAGAACATCCATTATACGTTTCAATTCTTCTTTATCTCCTAATTCACCATATAAACGGCCCAATTGATAATGGAGATCTTTTGCATCATATCGAATGGTACGTTCTGGAATATTATCTTGCATTTTATTAATTACAGCTAATGCTTTGTTTCGATGTATTTCAGATTTTTCTTTATTGCTAATTTGATAATCTTTAAAAGACATATAATGATATGCTGCTAATTGCATATGTGCACTTCTTAAGTTTTGAAGAAGTCGTATATTTGTAGATGGAAAGTAATAGACATCTTCTCTTCCTAGATTCCTGTAAAGATAACCAGGTTTATAGTCTTTAGACCAAATTTTATCTTCTAACTCTAACCATTCCTTAGCTTCAATATCTTTTTGCCAAATATCAGAATTATATCCGGACATAATGTTGGTCCACATTCGTTCTTCATTAATCGGGTTTCTCTTATCTATTTTATGAGGACGTAAACGATAAACCAATCCTTCCATCTCAATATGATCTTCAAGTCCTAAACGATTACTTGCAGGTACAGTTACAGCAAAATATATTGGATATTTCCATTTAGCATCAGAAATAATTTTCAAGATCATCATATCTTTAACCATAAGAGCTGCGCCAGCAAAGGTAGGGTCTACTCTCCATTCTATAAAACCATCTTTATTTTTTTCAGATTTAGGAGCTGGAATTTGAACATTTCGAGACTCCCAGGG
>Ga0114994_10001820_pt1 | contig 15422 bp, 14 predicted proteins | sample ArcticOcean_MG_C_9_FD_87043 | JGI IMG/M metagenome (GOLD analysis project Ga0114994, IMG submission 87043) | Marine microbial communities from western Arctic Ocean - ArcticOcean_MG_CB2_152 | ecosystem: Environmental > Aquatic > Marine > Oceanic | place: Arctic Ocean: Canada Basin | collected... | reverse complement strand
GACTTAGAAATGGGGCAACTTTCTAGTCGATTGCCCGAAGTTACTGTTGTACAATTTAAGCACGATGTCTACGTGGTGGTGACGATCCAGCAGTAAAGGTTGCATATAATCATCAAGTAACGTAATACGGACTTTGTCATGTCCCATAGATCGCGGTAAACGTAAGCGGGCGAGTTGAACGTCCTTTGGTTCCCAGTACACCATCTTTCCGTGTTCATATAAACCAATTGGTACAGCACACAGTGTATTGTGCTGGTGTCCAGACCCTCCATGTGTGAGGGTTCCATCACAGAAATTACTAACATTAATAAAGACTGTACTAATTGGCATGAAATTGAGAAGACCGAATTCCCATACATTAGTAACTGCTTGTACTAAATGGTCGTTGTAGAAATCCACTTCGTCTACAATTCGCAGACTGTGGTTGTTTGTTTTTCTAATAGTAAGGTGGGTGTAGCTTGTGGTGCCCGGTGATAGGATCAATTTTTTGTCCGTGTTTATGGACCAAATGGCATCACCGACAACGGCGTCGTTGTTTAGTACAGCCAATAACTGGATGTCGTTATAAAACCCAGGATTGATAGTTAATGCTTTAATTTCTCCGTCTACTGCAGTAAATGACTGCGTCGTTGGTAAATTAGTAGCAGCCGCGATAAAGTACTGAGGTACCAGATTGGTGACACTGGTAAGCCCAGTCGCGAAATCTATTGCGACTTGGGTGAAGTTGAGAGGGTAAGTGCCTTCTTGGTTGTTGATGGTGATGTCCACACTGTTAGTAGCCGTGTTGTAGTTTAGTGTGACTAAAGTACCGTACAAACTACCAGCATGTGATTGAATGTACGTGACTATGTGAGAAAGGGAGTACGTGCCGGCTACTATACTGATAGTTAGCGCACTCGGTGTGTAACTACCCGTCGTGTCTGAGGCACTATACGTCGCTAAAAAGGTGGTCGTGGCAAAGGTAATGAGCTTGCTGTGGTAATGTACACCAAGGTTAGATGCCTCGTTCACATTGTTGAACAAATTCGGAAATCCGATCTGTACGGGACAAACCTCCACTACGGATGCCGTATGGAGAGACTGAGGAGTTGTCACTTCAAAGTCTGCATTATTACTGCCCTGATCGTTTCGTTGGCGAGAGCTCAGGTATAATAGGGACGTTTCGATAGCATCCATTTTCTTCTTCTTCAAAGTGGTTACCCTTTTATTGATAACAACATAATTTTTTCATTTTGGGTTTACTGTTCGACTTCCACGTTATTCAAGAAGACGCGAGCCAACTTGACGTATTTCAAGTATACATCGACTGTACGTTTGACGGAATTCTGGACCTCGAAACGAAGGGCCAAAACACGAGAGTTGTTGATAGGCACACCAGCCAGTTCGAACATAGAAGAACGTTCCAATCCAACAACCCAGGTCTGACCATAAGACGTGAAGGTACCAGGCTGAGCTTGAGGCATAACAGGTTCATACAACTGTTGCATGTTTAAGTCATGCCCGCGGACGAATTGGTTAGGATTGTTTAGAACAATGGTTTTTCTTGGATACGCAGGTGTAATAGACTCGAGATCTTTTGTGATTGCTGGCGTATTGCTATGTAATTGACAGTGGGTGCGGGGTTTGTTGACTCCCCACTTACCCATAGCAATCAGTGATTGACAATAACCAGCTGTTGCGACTTCACCGATCTCTCCCTTGACAGGTTGTTGGGGGAAATACAACGAACCCAATTGCCATTGGTAAGATGATACTTGCGACAAAGGTTCGGACGCAAATGAATCAAAATGTTTGGCCGTGTAACCTGACGTGCAGTGGTGGTCTGATACTACTGCTCCAACTTCAGGTCCATATAGACCAGTAGTCTGGAGCATATGCTCGTAATTTTTGCCAAGCTCCATGGGGTCGCTTACGCGGATACGAGCATACGCCTGAAGGGCTCTGGAACAAGCCTTTCTCACTTCGACGTGTTTGTTACCAGCTCCGTCAAATTGAGTTTCCGTGCGCTCGAAGTCAGTGTACACAATTTCCAAACCGTTAGTTGCACTCATTTCGTTCAAAGCCCGCTGTGTGGCATCCGTTAGCTGGACACTCTTCAGTACAAATTGGGGTCGAAGGACCTGGTACTCACCCAAGTTGGCTGCGCCAGTTGTGAGCTGTACTCCATCTGATGCATCTGATAGGAGACGAGCTGCACCATAACGGGGATCTAACGTGGTAGTCTGGACGTTGGCGCTATGAATAAACACGTGGTCGGAAGACTCGAACTCGATCTCAATTCGTAACCCACTCATAATCATAGACGGCAAAAGGCGCCCATATCCAAAGAAATCACTCAACAAATACAACGGAATACAATAAGTGGTTGGCTTGGCAACGTACGTGGCACTTGCCAAAGGGTCTGGTGAAATATGAGACGAACCAGCAGCGATACTTTGACCAACAGTTGACATCCACTGATTATCATACCGATACGAGTTAATCATGTTATTAAGACGGTTACAATCCACAATACGAGATATTTCATCACCAGAACGCGTACTGACCGTAATAGTTTTGATAATATTCAAGACTGAGCCCTGAGCGCCAAAATAACCTTTACCTTTGGCAGCAGTAGTTAAATCAAATTGCAAATAACTGTCACGAGTGTCGATATAATCGGCACCAGAGTTCAAAATACAGACAGCACGTTGTGAGCTGGTGTAATCGGTGGACTGGAAAAAGTGATTCTTGTGGGTGACACCAACTGCCACACTCAAGTCAGGTTCTAACAGATACGTCAAATCGTTGACGGCTAGCATCCCTTGGCGTCTAGAGCCAGACCCAGAAGCATCGGATCCTTCACTGGTCTTGGCCATTTTACTGGAACTCTCCATGTTTGTAGTAGCTTGTAGGCTGAAAGAATTTGTAGACGGAGGTCTCTTTTATTTATAGGAACATAAAATTTGACCCTTTTCCGGTTCAGTTTTTATAATAAAGTCATTACAGGCTACCACCATGTAGGCGGCTTAATAGGCCTTGACTGCTCGCGAAATTACGACGAGCTACATCTGCGATACCAATCTGGTCGACCATCATGCCATCATCTTCTCCTTTGTACTGATATTCTTCAGGTAATTCATATCGATCGGTGGAATCGACCAATGCTTGTCCGTACGCAGTTTTGATAGATTGTGTTGTGTCTTTAATGGCATCGAAACGATGCAACACCTCCTCGGGGTGTCTTAGGTGCTTGCCTTGCTTGATATGAAAAGCTTTCTGTCCTGCGTTTACTCGCATATCAGACAGAGTCTGATCCTGTATATTCCTCGTCCCAGTCTCCGCTACTTTGGATTGTTCATAGATTTCTCCCAGTAGTTCACTCTCCAGTTCTTGCACGCGGGAGTTGTCCGATCCCTCTTTCTTGTTCATTTGGGGCATCTGGATCAAACTGTGTTCTTTGTTTGTTTACACCGTCAGAAATTTTGTCAGACAATTGGGCGATCTCGTCCAAGTTACGTCGAAAACGGATAGACGCGTGCACTTTCATGTTGACCGTTAAAAATGAAAACTTCTCTTGTGTGGCTTCTTCTACAAATCCAGCAAACACCTTTTTGTGTATACCCGGTGGGGCAAACTCCTCTGTGATTGTATCTACTTCAGATTGACTACCTTGGAAGAAGAAGATGAAATTGGCCTGTAATCGACAGACTCGTGGTACTCGTTTGAAGTGCTGGGTACAGATGAAAGTGGTACAATTGACATGACGGACTTGATAGAAACACTTAGTAAATGGCTTACAGTTCATAAATTTAGTGTCGCCTATAACGTCGTCGAAAATAATGGCAAATTGTTCAACTTTATCCGCCCCTTTTCCTGCATCTAGCTTCTTCTGCTGTGAATTGAGAATAATCTCCAACAATTCCGGTGCGTCGTCTAGATCAGTGAACACGTGACTGGCTGGGATGTCGAGTGAACGCTGGATGTCATCACCGTTGGCGGTTGGACTGAACAGAAAAATCTTATCAAACCACCCATTGGGGTGCTCATTAGAAGGTCCGTAAAAACGACCATCTTTCAATAGATTCTGTAACAGAGTACTTTTTCCACTACCACTCTTACCACTGATGATCACACTTGAACCCAAAGGGGGTATGTACATCATATCATCTTTGGCTAACTCTGGTTGTTCAATGTCATCTTTACTTGTTTCTACTGATAGGATACGTAAATCACGTCCAGATGTTTGGTACTGAACCATAGATGTGTTCTTCGATAAACACGTTTCTTTTATTTAATTAAACACAAAATAATTTCTGTTCTTGATTATATAAGAATCTGTTGCATGGCTAATCTTTTGGGCAGATGTTGCATGCCATTCTGTAAATCCTTGTTGACATTAAACGGGTTACGAATAGGGTCATGGCGGTGACGACTCATATTCCTGGGACGTTGGAACCCAGCAGCGTCACGAGTAGGCCGGAAAACCGAATAGTTGTTGTACACGGGTTCTAGAGGTGATAGCAATTTGCGTGGCAATTCTTTAGACGAAAAGAGATGTTGACTACCGATGTCGTCGGGTAAAGCCCCGGCGGTGTTATTTTGATAAGCGTGTTGGTCATACACACGGGCGCATAGTTTACTACTAGACTGGAAATCGTTATGGACTTTGTCAATAAAACCTTTTGACTTGACACTACTCCATGCCATAGACATTGGTTTGACACCACCAATAGGACCAGGGTGTGGACCGGGGCCGTACATATCCCCTGCATATCGAACTAGTTTATCGTGAGCTTCCTGTTGCAAGAAGATCTTGTTGTCTGATCCATTACCAAAACCCTTATTCACCCAACTGAACATATCAAAACCCAGATCAGAAGCCAGTTGCTTGGCCGTGGACGGGACGACACTTGAAGCCCCCTCCATTCCATACTGGGGACGCAAGGATGGGGTGGCTGAGTCTACGGTGTCGGTGTCTACAATGGCATCTCCGAATTTTTGCCAGGCTTCTTGAGTAGCCTTGTCTGATGAACCTACACCACGGACTTCTTCCGTTTCCGTTTTACGTCGGATATCAGGAGCTTTGTTGTCGTTTAGTCCAGCATCTTGCAACGATTCTTCTTGGATCTTGTCTTCATCGGGTATAGGGTTTGTAGTCATCCACTCCATCTGTATTCTGTTTCTTTCGGCTGCGACTTCTTGTGGGGTCGGTATTCCATTAAAATCGTCCTTCCATGCCATCAATTTGGATTTCACAAAGTTGTCGCCCCTTTCTCCCCATACTGATTCGGCTTTATCAAACCTAGTCTTGGCTTGAACTATAACCCTCCTTTCTTTTTCTCCTCGACTTTCCGTGCCTGGGTCCTGGTTGGATTTTTCTGGGTGGAGGCTTGTGTTCTGTTGGTTGTTGAGTTCATAGGCACTTTCTTTACTCTCCTTTTTCTCGTTAGGGTCATCACTGGGATTCTTTTCCTCTTCGGTAGATAAAGACAACAGCAGATCCCGTTTACGAGAAGCATTGAATTGATCATCAGAGGGTGCATTTACATCGACAGCTGCCAATTTACGTTTGGCTCCTGGTTTATCTGGAATCTGACCACGGGCTACTTGGACTTCTTTGATAGCGTTTTTGATCTCATCTGAATTGGGATTACCGCCTTTGTGTGGGGCTGGGGTAGCCGCTGGGTACACATCCGGGTGAAGTCGGTAAAACGTGGCTTTATCTTCTAATGACATTCCATTCTTGTGACTGGCATAGTAAGAGGATATGAACTTTTTGATACTTGGCTTTAGTTTCTCCCAAGACCGTTTGAACTTCTCTGCAAATACTTGGTGGTATTGCAGTTCAGTGTTGTAATTAGCTGGGTCATACTGGGCCAACTGGGTTTTCCAGTAACCCTTGTTTCTGATAGACGGTCTACCGCGGCCCATGTGTGTCGTATGGTAACACTGTTTTTATTTCTAGTACATAAATTTTATTTTTATTGTTGATTGATTTGGCCCAACAGCTCTACTCGCTGCTGGTTGCTCAAAGGCAAGAGACAGAACAGTTCTAATTGTTCATCGTCCAAAAAGAACGGAGCGAACTTTCGTTTGACTTTATGTAGATTACGTGTATATGAATCCAAATTGGACGTATCCAACAAGGAGTGGTCAAGCGTATCCGCTAAGGGGTTGATTTGGTCCGAGAGCTCACAGGCTGATACGTCTTTCTCGCCTCCTTGACTGCATCCGTCACTGACATGGTCTTCACAGTCGCTGCATGTTGCTTCCTCCATTCTTTGAGATGGAGCATCCAGGCATTCAATGGTCTCTTCTTCTTTGCGATTAACGGGGAGGTGTCTGACATCTTCTTGTGCCATTCAGTTCAACGAGGTTTACACTACGTAACACAAAATATTACGGTATAAACGTAAAATGTCCGCAAAACTCAAAATAGTGAGGACACTCCACTCACATGTTCCATGAATTTCTGCCTAGCTTGGAGCACAAGTCCCATGTTGTTATTGGGTCGTTTTTTGTTCATGAAATTGTAATAATGACCGTCTAATGGTTCATCGACTGTTGTTTTTGGCGGTGAAATTCTCATTGTGTCGGGTGATTCTAGTTTAACGCCCTCGTCTCCTTGTCTCATTAACACAACTGGTGTATAGACGGTCGTCACTGGAACTCCCTCATCGATCGCCCCTTTAGAAATCTTGTAAGTTACCTGTGATTGCTTCCACTCTTCAAATCGTTGCTGTGGGGTTTTCATGTAGCTTGTTACTAAATCAGCCACTTCGTATGGAAACTTGTGATTTTCCGTCAACACCTCAATGCCCCGAGTCTGTTCACCAGTGAGAAGGAATGATTTTGTTGATCCTCTCCCTGCTCTCGCCGGTGACTTGTCAAGTTCAGGTTTGGCACGATACCCATATCCCTCTTTATATCGAGATCTGGTATTACTTCCAACGGTAAATTCACCACCGGGGTCATCACCATCGACGGTAAATAAGGTACGGACAACTTCTTCATTCTTACGAATTTTACCGAGTCGTGATTTAAATTTACCAAACTGTTTATTTGATCGAGAAAGAGGATGGGTTCTATTCCAAGTTCCCTGGTTGTTCTTGCGCCTTTTATTCCTCGTTCCTATGGCTGACGTTTTAAACCTGTCGGGGACAGGTGGTGACCCCCCTATCACATTCGACTGTGCTTGGACGGGTGATCTTTGCCCTGTTGCTACAGCGAGTCGGGTTTGTCGCTTTGGCATAACTACTTTTTATTTTACACTTCCTATTTTTTTTCTAATACATGGCACTACGTTGGGCCATAGCTCGTAAGAAGTTACCCTTAGCAGCTGACACCATAGGGATTTGGGTAGTGATGTCAACTCCACGACCAGACATCAAACCTTTATGGTCGAATCTCAATTGGGACGTGGGGACGTCATCCACGTCATCCACGCCCATGGAGTGGTGGTGATCTGCACCTCCAGTGAAAACCAGCATTTCACTCGGGTCCATATGAGAGCCAGGGGCATCAGAGGGAGAAGCGTTAGGACGACGGCGTTTGGCAGGCGGGGGAAGATTGGCAGCATCTATGTCTTGTTTTCGTTCATCATCGGCTTTGTCCCCTGCCACCGTACTAATTTCAGCAGGAATTTTACCAAAAGCATCTAACATAAGCACATCCTTGTTTCTACCGACACCCTGAATAAATGCTTGTCGAAAACTCGTTGAGCTGGCTGCATTTCCAAAACCCATTGAGTATGGGTTGTTCGCTATATCTCCTAACGACTGGTCGGCTACTCGTTCTCCTATTTCGGCCATTTCGATCCCCCCCTCAGCTGCCTCTCCCAACGCCCTGCCGCCTGCAACTGCCGCCTTTGCCGCCCTTGCGGCAGATATCGCCTCCCCGGCACCCAATGCAGCAATTGAAACACCATCTAAAATGAGTTCGGTCGTGGTTTTGTGCCCAAAATTCATAGCATCGTCGGTAACTATACCAGCAGTGGTTAACCCAACACCCGACGCAGCAATAGCACCAGAATAGGCGGAAATAGGTGCCAAAAGAGCTGCACCACCGGTAGCAGCTGCTGCTACAACCAAAGCTGCACCACCTAAGATCATTCCAAGCCAACGGGCAACTGAACCCCAATTCGTTGATCCGTCTTCTCGTTTTTTATCGGCTGCTGCTTTGGCTGCTTTCTTGATTGACGCCGCTGTCTTTCTTACTTTACTCACTGCGTTTCTTACTTGACCCACAATATCATCTCCATATTCTTCAATGTCCGGGTTGGTATAAGACCGTTCCGACGACCCATTGTTTGATTCGGACGTATAATGTTGTAGTAATTCATCAACAGCCGTATCATACAGACCATCGTGTCCCTGCATTGCACTTTGTTCGTCGGTGGTGTCTCGACGAAATACATTGATCCCGTGATTACCAGTGAATGGATTTAATACTTTACGTTTGGATTCGGGTAATTTGTAACTTATGGTACGGATACCCGTCCCAATGGAGTCTTTGGCAAAATAAGCACCACTTGATGCAACATCTCCCACATTGTCGGTCACACGATTGGTCGTAAAATGCAGAACGTTGTCATAGTCTCGTTTGGGATTGTTTTCAGATTTTAACCATTTAACAGGGGACGACCCCATGTTAAAGACAACTGCCTTTGTACCAGATTGCAGTGCCACGTCTGAAGCAATGGCCCCACCGAGAGAATGTCCAGTGATTGTTATGTCACTCAACTGAAATTCGTGCCCGTCTGGCATGTGTCCCGTTTTACCAGTGACCACGCCGATGAGACTCTTGATCAATGTGACCCTTTCCTTCAAACGACCAGTCAAGTTGCTGTCTGTAGCAATATCCACATCAGCCAATAGGTCCTGCCCATTCGTGACATCCGTGCCCCGTGTGGATATTACTACGTGTTTACCATCAGTAAACGTGGTGAAATGCTCATTCGTAAAAGCTATATGAGGAACAACTTCCCAACTTGGATCAATATCCCATTCATCCAAAGTCTGACGTACAGCATCTGCCCGGTCCCTCGGGTCTTTATAGTCGGTATACGACCCGTCTGAAAATCCGGCGTACTGTTGAGCACTTAATACTTTCATTTGCAAGAGAACTTCTGTTTTATTAGTCACTCATATATTTTTTCTATTTTGGCGGGAAGGCTTTCAACCGCAATGGTTTACACATTTTTTCCCATATCGAGAATTGTTCCATAAGGGTACGGTAATGTTTGGGCAGACGGACATCTTTGGTCCATTCTGGATGTGATAGATTATGTGCCAGTTGATAAAACACAAACGAATAACTCAAGAAAGATTTGCGTTTTGGGGCTACATGTTTACGGTTAAAATGCCACCATTTACTGACTCTCCTGAACAAAGTTGACAGACGAAACCACTCCATACCACCCAAGCTTATACAATCGTATTTGCCATATTGTTTACACAACTGAATCACGTGTACCAGGTAGAATTTAGTCAAATTTAATCGCCTGATGGTCATCTCCATTAACCTAGGATCCACGTGTGCGTAGCCATCGACTATAGCCCGAATACTTCTGTCGTGAGCTTCGGAGATTTTCACTGGCTGTTCCGCCGTCAAACGCCGAACGTAGGTCCGAAAATGGACACATCTGTTGTAGAAATGCACCTTCTTCCTGTCGATCCTCCTCATTTGATCGAAACTCAGATACCCAATTGTGTTTCCCAGTACTGTCATATTCTCGACCAGTCCACAAGATCGACACACAACAGTGTTCGTGACCACACATAGCACACACATCGAACCGCACTCCCCGCACTTTGCATCTTGCTGGCTTAATTGTACCGGTGGTGGCGCCTGTGTCCCTATCAGTAAGTCCGGGAAGAACATCTCCATGTATTTCATCTTGTTGTCCTCCGTTTCCCGACTCAAAAACGAAGCTGCTTGTAGAAGGTAGTCCATCACACACCCCCCTTTTGATTGAATTTCCCGCAATTTCTTCTCGTGTAATGCATCCAGGGTCATAGTCTTCCATGAGATCGGACCAGTTAACATTGCTTCTGTCATTGATGTAGGTCGTCAGGTCCGGGCTGAAGTCGATGAACATGTTGAGTTGTGAGATATAAAACTATCAAAATTTTTATTGACACGAAGTTTAGTTTTTTTTGAATTTCTTTACATTTTTGAATTTTTCAAATCAACCACCAATTTTTTGAATTGTGTAGTTTGACGAACACGTTGTCTTAGACCCGTGCCAATACCCATCTGACTCATCACCTTTTGAGTTAAAGGAGTGTCCCGTGACAATTTTCCGTTTTTAATCCATGATTCAATTGCATCTAACACCCGTTGCACATCCTCGTTTTTCTTTACTTGTTCCGGTGTGTGACGTTTGATCTGTAGCCGGGGGATGGAGAACATGTCTGTGTGCGTGTCGAGAAGTTGCGAATCCAGCTTTTCTTGCATGTCAGTGAGCTGCTTGGACTGTTTTTCCAATCGTGCCAAGTGGACGGCGAGCCACACAGTGACATCCTTGTCCCTATCAGACACAAGTGGGTTGTCGATAATGGTATCCGTGTATCTCATACTAACCCCCATACTCCTGTGACCCAGTACAGCTTGAGAGTAGGCAATTTCCTTGACATCCCTTCTGGCATACAGCTGATACGACCACACAGTGTACAATTTACGGAGCACGTGCATCCCCTTGGTATTCTGCCTGATGTTGTCCATTTTCAACTTTTCGAATATTGACTTCAGTAGAGCCTTTGCCACTCCTTGTTGTTGTTTGTAAAATTGTCCCGAAACATATGAACCAGTCAGACTTTCATCCGGAATCAATCTAAACGACTCGGGGATCTTCCATTTGAGTGGCAATTTCCCGGTCTTGGGAACAGGAGCTTCCTTGGCCAACTTCATGAGTTTACCATACTTCTTCTGGAATCGTTCCTTTTCCTGTTTGAACTGGTGCTGGTTTTTATCACAGCACCCGTTCAGTCGTTTGAACAAGCAATAGAACACAGCTCGCCTGTACTGAGTAAACAGCTTTACGAACTCCGTGCTACTGAGGTAGATGCCAATCACTGGCTTCACTATGGTCGGATCCAGGTCATTGTCATCCGAGTCGACGGCGTAGCCTTTGTCTTTGAGAATCCTTTTTTTGACCGCCTTGCTCTCTGTACCCCTTTGTTTACTCAACCCCGAGACGACTACCAAGTTTTCGTTGTGTTGGGTTTTTAAGTCGTACCATGACTGAATGGCAGCCTGTACCTCGTCCTCAGGTGTGTCCAGGTCGTCGTCGTGTAGAATTTTTGACTTGGTAGATTCAGATTTACCTCTGGGTCCCAGATGTTCCAGCGTCATTTCGAATGGGATATCTGCAATCACGTTGTTGAGAACAAGACCCTTGTAACGAGAACCTATGGTTGCCTGTAGGAGAAACCCGAGCTTGTGCATAGAGTCGGATAGTCTCCAATACTTAGCCCGTTCACTGAATTCAATCTCCTTTAAATCGGGTCGGAATTTCTTGTCCTTAGTTAACACGTCGTCCATTAATTGATTGTAGAAAGATTCAACTTGATCCAGTCTGACTTTGGTTGGTTTGATCTGTTTAGAGACTGCCCTCTCATTGGCCCTGTTTTTGGAAGCTATTTCACTCTTGGCTGAAAATGGCTTATTCTTCAAATCATCCCAGCCAGTGATCTCTGTCCCGTCAGGTCGTTTGATGTTGCGTTCCCAGTCCTTGTCATTGGTTAAACCATGGAAAATGCCCGGTTTTGACATCGTCTTCATGACCGATGTATCAAACAATTTCCTCCACATGCCACCTATCGCCCCCATTCCACCCATTTGCACCAGGTATGAATCGGGAAACATCTCACTCAGTGCGACTATCACCGCTTGAATGATTTGAAATCTATTCTCTTTGGTAACGTGTCTCTGCATAGCCACTTTAAACACGTTGGTCATCACAAATACAGCCCCACTCAGCTTTCCACTCTTTGTCAGTTTGAAATTCGCCTTTCTGTCATCGGCATTGACCCAGTTTTCGAACAATTCATCCCTCAGGATTTCAGACGGAGAATTACCTCCCAGCTTATCACGCCCCGCGTTGCGTGCTGCCTCCACCCGTTGATTGACCTCATTTCGAATTTCATCGATCCTTGTCTGATCCGTCCAGAAATCCAAAAACGTCTCGGACTTGTTCTTCGGCTTCTTGCGTGCTTTGTCGGACTTATTTTCCGGCGCCGCTCGTTTCTTACTTCTTCGTGTTGCCACCATTCGGATTATACTTCAAGGTATATACTATGACACAGAAAATTTTACGGAGTGTAAAGAAATGAAGAAAATTTTACGCAGTGTAAAGCAAATGACACACAGACAAAAAATGTTAATGACCGACGAAGTTTTCAGTGAACCTGAAGCTAGTATCGATTTACCCATGGATGAACCTTTCAAAAAGGGGTCATCGTCCGACGAAGTTTTCAGTGAACCTGAAGCTAGTATCGATTTACCCATGGATGAACCTTCCAAAAAGGGGTCATCGTCCGACAAGAGTAGAGAGGAAATGAAGTGGGGTGATCGCCAAGAAGAGCAAATCATGAAATGGCAAAGGCAATGCGCAGACAGGTCCAGTCGACATGCCAGTGCCAGTAAAACTTACAAATCCATGTATTACGCTATGAACGTACCGGCTACCCTCTTACCCCTTTTTGGAACAGCCGTTGTGTCGTTTTCCGGCACCAAGTGTAACAAACCATTGGCATCCATTATAGTTGGATTAGTTACTGGTGGGTTAGTTGGAGTGAACACGGTTTTCAATTTTGCTCAAAAGTACCAGGCCCATGAAGAGTATGAAAATCGGTTCACAGAGCTATGTGTTCACGTAGCAAAGGAGATGAGTAAACCAAGGGCTTTTCGAATTCAATGCGACGTTTACTTAGAAACTATCAGTTCCCAGTTGAATCGATTGACAGCTGGTGCCCCTCCCCTTTAGTCACCAAAAAATGTGACGTGTTCAATAAAATGGGATGTAGTCACAGTGTCAAAGACATTGATGGCACAGAAAGTTCACATGAAAGTGACTGCCCAGCTGACCTACAATTAATGAAACTGGTTGCAACTAAAAGTCAGAAACAGAGCCGAGCAATACGGACTGTATTTAGACAGGAACACGAAAAGTTTAATAAAGGAAGATTTTATTAAGTCGTTTTACAACTTCATTATACGGAAGTTACTGGTCTTGTCAAATTCCCAAGAACCAAGAGAGAATCCACTTTTTACATTCAATTTATCACCTGCATTACACTCTAGTACTCCTTGCACCCAATGGGAGTCCCAATCTAGATTACCAAGGGGATGATGAAGCGCAAAGATTGTTTCATTTGGTAATGTGAAATTGACACTGGGGTTGCCATACCCATTCACCCACCCCTGCGAGGCTGGGTATAGTATGGGGTCATAGGGTGTTTTGGAAAAATAAACACAGGACAAGTCTGCCCCGGTTGCACTGACAGATGGTTTAATTCGAAGATATAATTGGCAAAGGTAGATCCCATCTGTTGGGACGAGGTAATGATTATCCGGGAAAGAACCAGCCATGTTCGCAAAACCAGTGACTGACCTGGTGAATATTCCTGTGAGTTTGTGAGGATTTATTGGATTTACCGCTCCATAGTGATATACATATTGACTATTAGATATTGCCATGATAGTCAAATTGCCTGCACCACCAGATGCTCCAGTTGCACCAATGGGTCCAGTGGGCCCGGTGGGCCCAGTTGTACCATAACCGGTTGCACCAGTTGCACCCTGAATTCCTTGTGAACCTTGGGGGCCCGTTGCACCCACTGAGCCAGTGGCACCAGTGGCACCAGCTGTGCCCTGAGAACCAGCTGTGCCCTGAGAACCAGATGGCCCGGCTGGGCCAACTGGGCCCTGGGCTCCCGACCCAGTTAATGCCTGTGGACCCGTTAATATACTACTCATTTTGTGTCACTCGGGTAATTGAGTTCTTTATTTATAACGGCAGAAAATTTATCCCAATAAAGTTTTATTTCTTTAGATTGGACCAGAATTGGTCTTTCTTTTTGATCGACTTCTTTTTGATCGACTTCTTTTTGATCGACTTCTTTTTGATCGACTTCTTCCTGCAATACGTTTTAACCCGGGTCGTTCCCAGATTACACTTATTGATTTTCTCTGGGGGGCATTTGCATTTCTTCTTCTTTGACTTCTTTGACTTCTTCTTACGTTTCTTGTGATTGAATGCCGAATCTGGGACCTTTGGGATGCTCGGTCTCTCGTTTGGTTTCATTCCTTTGTACGCCCCTTTGTACGCCCCTTCGATCGCTGTGAACATATTGTCCATACGTTTTATGTGTCTGTCGTGTCCCATACCGATATACGGTTTACTTTTAGAGGAATTTGCGTTTGCAAATGCGCCCGTTTTGGGGCGAGACGCCTGGTGACCGTGGTCCACCTTGATTGCTACAACCTTTCTCGGCATTATGACCAGTCGTACTGTCTCGTTTTACCCGGGCAATTACGTTGTTTTGTTTATAACGGCAGAAAATTTATTCTAATGTGTTTTCTGCCTTTTGGGCAAGAACGACACTTCTTCGTAGTGGGGTGTGTCCATTTGCTTTAATTGTAAGCGAACCAACTTCTTAGTGAAACCAGATTTTTGGCCTAATACGTATAGGCATCCAAGTTCAAACACAGCGGTCTCATATTGACGACCAGGTAGATCGGCCACGGTCATGGGCGTTCCATCGTGATCAAGGATAGACACACCAGATCGAAGAGAACCTTTATCCGTCAAGTCTACGGTCATCTTTATCGATCCATCCCAGAAGCCACCCGAATCATCATTCTTTGCAGCTGGGGGGGTCACGAACGTCGTCGAATAATTACCCCGAACAGTTTTCTCTGTGATTAACTTGGGCCAAAACACGCCCTTTCCTGCAACCACCCTGTCCATCAAGTACGAAGAAATATTACCCAGAGCTGTCAATTCGTCTGCGTCGGGTACTGTCAACCGTAGGTATGTTTTGCCATTGTCACTGACATCAACCCCGAACTTGGATGGAATACGCCCCCCCGTGTCTAGCTGGATCAACACCCTGTCATTGGGATCGGGACCACTGGACACATTGAAAGATCGAATCTTCGACTTGGGGTTGTGTACTTGGGAGATAACCACTCTGTCCAGCTTGACATCCTGGGCGTATTGAACACACTCAAGCTTCCTCTTCGAAGACACGTCCACAGCCGCGGAGTGCTTTGCAATGAACGAGTGGGGAGACATTGACCTGTGTATGTCTTCCTTTAACCTATAGAACACAAAAAATGACGGTCTACGCACTTTATTTGTCAAAAACAACCCTCTCTAATTTTTTACAGAGGGACATTCCGGCAAAAAGCGTCTTTAGTTTTTTTTCACTTTC
>Ga0114994_10001818_pt1 | contig 15424 bp, 8 predicted proteins | sample ArcticOcean_MG_C_9_FD_87043 | JGI IMG/M metagenome (GOLD analysis project Ga0114994, IMG submission 87043) | Marine microbial communities from western Arctic Ocean - ArcticOcean_MG_CB2_152 | ecosystem: Environmental > Aquatic > Marine > Oceanic | place: Arctic Ocean: Canada Basin | collected... | reverse complement strand
TCGAAACAGCGGCCGCGTCGACGTAGGTGCCCGCGTCGCGGTCGACGCGCGTCGGGGGCGCCGAGCCGTCGTAGGGCACAGCATATAAATGGCGCTCCAGCGCTTGACTTGGCTCCACGCTGCCGCCCAGGTAATACACGGTGCCGTCCTGCACATCCACTAACTCTTCTACAACACATGTGGTGCCCTCCGTGAGCCGCCGCAGGACTTTGCCGTCCGCGGTCGAGTGGACGTAGAGGTGGTTGACCCCGTCCCTCTCCGATGCGATCAAGACCTCGCCCTCTTCAAGCCCCCACCGCGTGCAATCGTTTAGATTGAGCCAGGCCTTGTTCGTCTCCTCGAGCACTATTCGTGCTTCGGCCGTCGAGGCGTCGTAGGCCACCAGCCGCATGGTCCGCTGGTCGCGCGACTGGACGAACGCGAGCACGGTCGAGGCGTCGGCCCAGGCCACCCGCGCCAAATAGGTGTCGTCGCCGAGCCCGGCCTTCGTCAAGTCGAGCCACACCGCCTCGCCGGTCCCGTCCGTGGCCTGCACGCCGAGCTGCACGGACGGGTTCGCGGCGCCCGCGAAGGGGTACCGGTGCACCTCGGCGGCGCCGGGGTCCCCCGCGTCACAAGGCCGCGGGATCGAGAGGAGGCTGACCCCGGTCTCGTCGACTTTTTCAAAACAGACGCGGTCGCCACCGGGCGCGAGCCAGAAGCCCTCGTAGCGGTCCATCTCCTCCATGGCGCAGTAGTCGGCGACGCCGTACGTCACGCCCTCGACGCCCCGCGCCCCGCGCGTGACGCGGCGCGGGACGCCGTCGGCCACGTCGACGGCGCAGACCTGTGTGCGTACACGTGAGCGGCAAAGCTAGGACTCTTCTCTCTACAATAGTGGGTGGATGGTCTCGGAGTATATTGGAAATAAGTCATTCATGAATTTTCAGAAGTCTGAGTGTATATGTTTTTTTTTTCATCGACCGATGCGTACATAGGAGACGCGGGGCCACGGACCTCGTCGGCCCAGACGAAGACGACGCGCGCCCCGTCGTCGGACAGTTTCGCGTCGAGCGGCGGCCCCTGGCCGACTTCCGGGAACGCGGCCGGGTCGAAGAGCCTTGTGGCGTCGCCCGCGACACCTTGTTTGACGAACAAGGCGCCGTCCGCCGGCACGAGCAACACGTCGGCCTCCTTGGCCCACGTGTAGCTCGTGACGCCCGTGGCCATGACCCGCGCGCGTTCCCTGCGCATCTGCTCCTCCTTGCTTAAGGTAAAGGAGTCCTCGCTCGTCTCGGAGCCAAAGGCGAGCTTCGTCGTGCCGGTTGCTACGTCCGTGGCATATAATTGCGTTGTCAGCGAGCCGTCAGCGGACTTCAAATACGTCAGGTGCGCGCCGTCGGGAGAGAACTTGGCCCTCGCCACTCCTTGACTGCCGGGCCGCGGGATGTGCGCGATGTCCTCGAAGGTGATGGACCCGCTCGTCGCGGGCTTGAGCAGCGATTGAGGCGTGTTCGGCGCCATTGCTGCGCTCTTCGCCAGCGCAGTCAAGGTGACTGCAAGGAGGCTGCTGCTAAGCATCCGTGACCGGTACGCGCGTGCGCGTGCGCCAGCGCGGCCGCTCGCCTGCCAGCCAAGTCTGTCGCGCGACGCGTGCGGGTTTTAACGTGCGGGTTTCTCGCTTACACATCAAGATTTTGACAGCTGTACGCGCTAGCCTCTAAACCGCCCGCACGCACGCTGTCCTTTACGCATTAATCGCACAACGAACGTCGCGGCGCGCAGACAGCAGTGCAGTGCCATCCAGCAGCCAGCCCAGAGCCGTGCGATGCCCGCCACAAGATTGCAACGCCAGCGTGTGCAGCAGCGCCGGCATGCCAGACTTCCGGACGAACTTGTACGTAAAATCATCGATTTAGCTGGCCCATATTGCTGCCTCGTGAAGGGCGGCCAGGCCTGCTCTTTCGCGGTGCGTCCGGCGCCGGGCGCCGGGCGGACGGTCAAGGGCTATCTCGCGCCGGTCTCGAACAACCTGCTGCGCGTGCCGGAAGACCACGACTCCATCGCAGACGCGGTCGCCGCGGCCAAGGACGGTGACACGATCCTCGTGGAGGATGAAGTTTGGGAGATCGATAAGGTCATCGCCGTGCCGCCGATTCGACTCCAAATTGTCGGCGTCGGCGTCGAGAACAACATGCCCTACGGTACGAAGCGAACGCCTCGCGGCGAGCTCGACCACGAACCTCACTGCTACACTCCCGTCATTGTTGGATCTTTTGACCATCGAGACGGCGGCGCCGACACCGAGGACGGCGGCATCTTCTGGGTCGAGGGCACTGGCGCGTAACTGACGCTGCGGAACCTTGCTTTTGTTGGCCTCTCTAACGACTGGGACGACGTGGAAGAGGACGAAGAAGTAGAGCTCGACGGTCACGACACGGCTATATGCGCGCTGCAGGGCTCGCGCGTCACTCTTGAAAACTGTTGGTTCTCGCAATTTGGCCGAGTGGGGATCCGGGCACAGAGCGGCGCGCGCATCGAGGCAAGAGATTGCACATTCAACCGGAGCTTCTTCGGCGCCATCTGCGAGGGCCCGGGGTCCAGTGTGGTGCTCCGAAACGTAGATTTCCAGGGGGCCAACAAGTACGCTTGTACGGCCGACGAAGGAGGACGCATGGATTTGAAGGCGTGCCGTGTTCGCTGCGCTGAGCAGTCTGGATTCGTTGCCAAGGATCCAGGGTCCCGACTCCGTTTTGACGCGTCGACTCAATTCGTGTCGCGACGTAAACGTCGAGAAGACCAACACCCGGCCAATCACCCTCCGCCCTGGGCTCCGCGGGCCGTTGCCGTCGACGGCGCCAGTCTCACGTTTCCAGACAAGCTACCTGGCGTGAGGAGGATGCAGGACTCTGATTACCGCGCGTGGTTGTGCGAGGGCCGGGACGATCGGCCGGACGATCAGTGGGAGTCGGACGTCGAGTGGGAGTCTGATGACGAGGACGCTGGCGACACCCGCTGGCTGACCGTGCGCACCGATCTCAATGACCGTGCGCACCGTCTTTTTGAGACGGGCCACGAGCGTTGCATGAACCAAGAAGGCTGGTTGCCGCGGTGATGACGCGCCCGATGGCAGCTGGGGCTCGGGCGTGGAAACGTCCGCGTGTGACTAATATTGCATTGTAAACTGTACACTGGCAGCGGTGAGACGCGGGCATTTGCAAGCGCCGCCGTCCTCGATTTCAACTTAAGTTTCTACACTAAGTATTTTTTATTACATCAACACACACACACACACACCCGCGAGCTACTCCGCCTCGCTCAGCCACCGATCCGCATCCACCTGCGAGCCGAAGACACGAATCTTGCGGAACCGCGCCAGTCGGCTGCAGATGCGCACGAAGAAGATCTGCGGGCCGTTGCCGACTACGGCCACCCTACCGAGAGCATCGCCGTGGCGCATGAGGAACCGACGACAGGCCAACATGCACGCCCTCGAGGAGGCAGACGCGTCGCGCATGTCGACAATGGCATCTACTGAGCCCTCGTCGACGCCAGCGCGCGAGAAGGCATTCCCCAACGCCTCGGTCGCGCCTCTGCCGACGGCCGCGCTCCCAAAGCCCGTCAGGTTGATTTTGAGTTGCGGCGCGTTGCAGGTCGCAAATTCGATCGCACATGCGCCGCGGCCGTCGCGCCACTCGTGGTCAATGCTGGCAGACGCGGGCGCGGCGCTGGTCAGCGAGCGCCAGCGGTGGCCGAGATGTTGGGCCCAGCGGCGCTCGACGGCGCGCGACGGCGTCGCGAGTGTCAGTAATAAGATCGTGCGGATCATGATGCACGCTGTTGCTGCTACGACTGCTGATCGCACGTGCTGCCACAGGCGCTGACTCGGCTGGACTACTCCGCTTTAGCACCGGCGTCGTCCAGCCAATATTGATATGCGGGCAGTAGATAAATCAACTGATCGTTAGCTGCTTCGCGTGTCTGTAACTGCGGTTTACACAGCCAGCTCTTTTGCAAGAGCAAGCAATCAGTCTTCAAAACCCGCACAATAAAGCGCAGACAACAGAGGTCTAGCCAAGGCATCGGAGGCATCGCCGGGCGGCACGAAGCAGCCGATCACGGGTCTGGGAGACGCCACTCGCGTCGAGCTTTGGTGCGGGGCACAGACAGCGCGCTAAGCTGCAGGTGCCTGGGCCGCAGCGCAGCCCTTGCGGAGAACTCGCCGGGGCAAGCAGCCGCAAGCGCTCAGCACACCATAATAGCCGAGCAGGGCAGCTCATAAGCAGGGCTCATCACACCAAACCAGCCGAGCAGGGCAACCATACCAGCCGAGAGGGCAGCCCCAACCCCTCCATGATGGAGCAGCAGGAGCTCACCAGGGAGACTTTGGTGCGGCGCCACCAGCTCCGGGGCAGCGTCCTCCCCATCCTCAGTATGACTTATAACCGCAAGCGCCAGCACCTACTCACGGCGGACGAGCAGGCTTTGAGGCTTTTCAGCACGCGGAAAGAGCTGGCGGTGCTCTGGCTGGACCCCCAGAGCCCCTCGCCCATCGATTTGCTGTGGCACGCAGTTAGGGACGTCTACGTCGTGGCGTATGATGATGAACCCGCGAAGCACGCGGACGCCTCGACGGTGCAAGTGCTCCACGCGTCGCTCGCTCCCTTGTTGCGGTGGCGGCCGCACGACAGCTTCCTGGCGACCATGGTGCTCCATTCTAAATCTTCCCTGGTCGTGACGTCGGGCCCGAGCGAGCTACGACTCTGGAAGCTCGACGAGGACGAAGCGCGGCCCGTCGCGGCGTTGAACGAACACAGCGCGCGGGGCGCCATGCACGTGTTGCACGCGTCGTCTTCAGACATCCTAATCGGCGCGGTGGAGGGCACGGCCTGGGCCTGGCGCCTGAACCCCCCGGAGGGACCGGTGGGGCCCCGCCTCGCCTTGGGCTGGGAGGCCCACGGTGGGAGTTTGAATGAAAGCGACCCGCCGTCGATCACGTGTCTAAAGCACCTCGGCGGCGGCCGCGTCGTCGTGGGTCTCGACGACGGCGTCGTCGTCGTTTGGTTCGTGCCTTCACTGAACAGCGAGCGCGGCCCGCCACAAGTCCTGGCGCAGATCGACGCGCACACGTCGCAAGGCGTGGCGCCCACTGTTCTGAAGGACGACGCCTCCGACGCTGAACAACTGCCGGACGCGCGCTTGGGCATCTTCGAGCTGAGCGGCTTGGAGGATCAACTCAGTGGGCGCCTCGAGTTCTTCTCCTGCGGCGGTCAGGCACGAAGCGTCAAGCATTGGCTCGTGGGCGGTTCGAGAACACAGAGCGAGTGCAACCGTCTCCATGAAGAGCACCACCCGTCGTGCGCCCTACTCACCGCGAAGCGCACTTTCCAAGAACCGGACGGCGTCGAGGACGACGCCTACGCGGCGTGGTTGCAGGCGACCTGTCGGGCCACGCCCATGCGTTTGACGCTGTTGGAACTAGGCGTGGGCGACGAGGCCGTGGCGCGGCGGACGCTGCTCGCCGCGTGCTCGGGCGGGCTCGTGACGCTGTACGAGGTCCACGCACCGGCCTGGCACGCTGCATTATGTGCGGACCGCATCCTCGATTTACAGAGAGGGCTTTTATTAGATGAGGCGGAGCACTGCGTCGTGGCCCTCACGGACGGGGGCCATATTGAAGCATTACACGCGGAGGGCCACTGCTTACGAATCCCGCCCCCGGCCCCGGAGATTTTAGCCAAGGCCAACAAAGCGCTGGCGCTCACCAAAGCTAAAGACAAACGGCCCCCGGGCAAGCGGCTCCAGACCGGCCGGGCCGCGCTCGTGGGCCTCGGTCGCTCCGCCTCGCAAGGGGATCGCGTCGCCATCGGCTGGCTGCCCACGTCATCCTCCATTGTCGTGGGCCGCAGCGACGGGGTGCTGGAGGTCGTCACGCCGGACTGGGCGCGGTCGTTGTGTGAGCGCGACGTCATAGATTCATCGACCGCCGCGGTCGGGTCCTCGCACCTGGCTCGAATCGATGGAAAACAGACGATCACCTGCGTGTGCCCCCTGCCCGCGAAGGGCCTCGCGGTCGTGGGCGACGCGGACGGCGGCCTGAAGCTGTGGGCGCTGTCATCGAAAAAGTGCGTGTGGTCGGCCGACGCGCACACCGGGTCCGTGTGCGCCCTCGCGGCAGGCGTCCTCGCGGATGCGCGGGGCTTCCCCATGAAGCACCGACCCTGGGAGGACCCACAAACGCCGCGCCGCCAGTTCGCCACGAACGTCCTGGTCGCGTCGGCGTCGGGCGACGGCGTCGTGCGGCTGTGGCGCGCGACGTCCTCGTCCCTGGTCATTGCCGGGTACTTCGTGGCGCAGGGGTCCGTGACCGCGCTGTGCGTGGCCCAGGCGTCCCTCGAGGAAGCGCAGACTTTTGTCGGGTTTGATTCGGGCTTGATCGAAGCGTGGCCCATCGACGCCGCCCAGCTGAAGGGCGAGGAGGAGCCCAAGGATTTGGATCGGGGCGCGCGCGGCGGGCACCTCCAGGAGGTCACGACGCTGGATGCGCTGCCGTCGTCCGCCCTCGTCTTATCGGCGTCCTTGGATCGGTCGCTCGCGTTGTGGCGCGCGCGGCCCGCGTCGACGACGCTGGAACTCCTCCGGTGCATCGTGCTGGGCCACGCGATTTTTGCGGCGGTGCTCGTGCGGAGCCGGGGCGGCCTGGACGCCGTCGTCGCCGACGGCGCGCGCGTGTGTCGGGTCTGTTTGACGGACGACGCCCCCGAGGAAGAAGCATCGGTGCTCCGGGAGCGGTCCGTGGCCACGCCGGGGCGGTCCATGCTGATCGACGCCGGCGTGGCTCTGGGCGACAACGACACCGTCCTGACCTCCGAACGGCGGGCGGCGGCCCGCCTCACGCTGGACGTGCCCCGCTTGTACGCCGACGAGGCGACGGCCACCGGTTCCTTCCTCGGCGGGCAGAAGTCGCCCCCGCCGCAGCGGAGCCAGGCCGAGGACGCGCCGTGGCTGGCGAAATCCGGTGCCCAACCGCTGTCGGCGCCGTGGCAGTCGCAGCGCGCCAAGGCGCGGCCGCGCACCGTCGAGGCGGTCCGGCCCGAGAGCGGCGCCGGCGCGTACCTCTTCCCGGAGCGGACCCTCCAGGAGGAGCCCGCGCTCGAAGAGGACCTGAGCGACGAGCCGGCGCCCCTTGCCCCCGTCGCGCGGACGGACCTCCCCTCACCCCAGGATCTGGAGAAGGACGAGGCCCTCGCGGCCGCGTTCAAGACGCGGGACTTCGGCCGGGGCTTCGTGCACGGGGCGGCGCTCCCGACCATCCTGCGGAACTGGTGGCCCCAGGACTCGGAGGCGCAGAAACGGGTTTTTGGCGCGGCCGTCGACGCGGCCGCGGAGGAGACGAGTGTGTTCGCGGTGGCGGACCGCGAAGCATTAGAGTGGCTCGGCGCTGAAGAGGAGGACGAGGACTACGACGCCGAGGACCTGGAGAAGTTTCGGCGGAAAAGGGCGGACAAATTGCTCAAGCTGAAGCACAACCGGCGGCGGGGCGCGCCGGTCTCATACGCATGCCTCTGCGACATCGCGGTCCACCTGTGTCACAAATTGAACGACTGCCCCATGGCGCACGCTCCTTGTTTGGAAAGAGGCGGCGGCGGCTGGGTCAAGCCCGCCGTGAAGCGTAGAAGCAAGCCCAAGAAGTACCGGGACATGGCGCGCACGAAGCGAAGGAAGGTCTACGCCGACTGGGGCGAGTGCTGCGACATCGAAACGACGGAGCTGGGGGACAGCGTCGCGCCGGACGCACCTCTACCGACGCCGGTCGGGGACCTCTTCCGCCCGTCGGTGCGGCTCCCGCCGCCGGCGGCGCCGGAAGCTATTGTCAGGCCCGCGCGGCGGCCGCCCGCCGAGGTCCCGGAGGTCTTCGCGGGGCTCTTCACGGACCCGCGCCTGGCGTATGCGCGAGCGTACACGGCGACGGGGCATAACCCGGATCGGTCCAAACCGCTGGAGGAGAGCGCCTTCCTAAAACCCATGCGACCGGGCGTCGCCCAGCGCGAAGCGCGCAAGGTCTTCGAGGCCCACGCGGAAGAACTGGCGGCGGCGCGTATAGCCCGGCGACCGCCTTCAACACTCGCGGCGTCGTGCTATGCCCTGTACCGCACGGCGTGGGGCCCGCGGCACATCGCGGAGGCGCATCTCGTGGCGTTGCTGGACGGCCTCTTCGGTTGCGGGACGCTCGCCCCCGCGCTCACTGCTTTATCCCAGTTCTTCGGCGTGGAGGGCCCCTGGCCTCAACTCCCTTCGTGCGCGTCCTACGTCCACGCTTTGACGTGGTTGCGGGACCGGGCGAGTCTGTTCGGCGACGTGCCCCACGAGCTCCGGGAGAACGACGGGTTGTGCTACCTCTCGGCATCTCGAAGGGCGTGCGCGACCTGCGCGCGCGTCTTGGCGCCGTCGCCTGTTATTGCTTCATCGATCGTGCAGGAGCTCGCCGACCTCGCCGGTCTGGGCCCGTCGCCCCACGGCCACTGGGACGAGCCGGTGGACGCCGAGGCCTTCGCTTTGATACTCGCGACGAAGATCAGCGCGGGCGAGGCTATTGCGAAGCGGTGCGCGGAGACGCTCTTCGCGATGGACCGGAGCGATCGCATCATGGCGTCGCGGCACGGCAAGCGCGAAGAGGTCGATGAGTTACAGTGGTACCGCGGGGGGCCCACGGCGTTGCAAGACCTCTTCCTACGGTTCGTCGCGAAGGATTCAGCGAGATGTGGCTGCGTGACGGGCGACGCCTTTCGGGATTGTATGCGGGGCGGCCTCACGAGCGGGTGGCCCGCATTTAATAAACCGACCTTTGTCAACCCCGTGGACGACTCGTTGTTAAGTGCCGATGAGCTCTCCTTAAAGCGAGTGGTCACGGCGTATAGCGACCCCCTCGACCAGCAGGTGTGCTACCTGGACTTCTGGGTCATGCTCTGGGTTTATGCCACCTTGCACAAGAGGTTACCGCCTCTGCACGAGTTGTACTTCATTGCTTCTGAACAAATGGTCGGTATTGATGATGATATGGGCCAGGTCCTCCGGACGTACTGCAGTTATGCGGGCGCTTCACCGGTCGTGGAGAAGGTGGTTAGTAAATCGCACCTGGCCACGCTGTTCCCCGGGCAGCTTCGAATGACCGAGCTCGTGAACTTTAAGAGGCGGCCGCCCCTGCACCCGGGCACTTTAACCATAGCCCGCGAGCCGCTCTTGCAAGCCGCCGAGGCCTTAGTGGGCGACACGGAACTCGCTTCCAGCAAAGCTGCATCGCATTTAGAACGCAAGGCCAAGCCGGTCCTCCACAAGCGCAAGAACCAGGGCGTGACGCTGCGCGCGGAGGGCGTGCCGCTGTACGCGTCGGACGTCTCGGACATGGCGTCGTGCGATCTGTCGCGCCCCGCGTACGAGACCATGAGACCTATTCCAGCCCTGTCGCGCTCCATGAAGGCGGTCAAGGCGCACATAACGCAGGAGCAGCCACAAGTGCTGCCGGGCCAGCACCGCACGCAGGCCACCTTCACGTACATGGGCGACCCCTTTTACGAAGCGCGCGTCCTGAAGCAGGAGCCCGCGTCCTTAGAAAAGCAGTACGCCTCAGCCCAGGAGTGGCAGGCGAAGCTGTTGGAGCGGGGCGAGCACCCGCCGTACTCGATCACGGACGAGATGCTGCGGGTCGAGTCCACGAGTGGCATTTATAACGCCCTGGGCAAGGGCGTGAGCCCCGTGCGCTTCCTACCGCCGGACGAGGTTCAAAAACTCAAGGACGAGCTGGAGATGAAAAGGGCGGCCGCTCTCACTTCAAAGCGCGCGAAGCAGAGAAATGCTGGACAGACGGAGCCCAAGGGCCATCTGGCGGCCGTTACCGGTTATACGCCACCGGTCTCCAGGAGAGGCCAGCGCGGGGACAACGATGCCGAGCGCTTATTGGCGGAGCAGATGCGGCTGCGGCGGGAGGCGCTGGCCGCGGAGGCCGAACGATTAAGGCTCGAGGAGGAAGCGCGCCACCGGGCCCTGGAAGCCGCGAGGCTCGCTGAAATGAAAGAACTCGAGCGCCTTCGGTTATTGGCGGCCGAGGAGGCGGAACGGGCGCGGCAAGCGGCGGAGCTCGAAGCCCAGCGGTTAAGGTTAGAGGAAGAGGCCCGGCGCAAAAGGGAAGAGGAGGAGCGCCTGGAGCGAGAGCGCATCGAGGCCGAGCGCCGGGCGCTGGCCCTTGAGCGCGCCCGCTTGGAAGCTGAGCGAAAACGGAAGGAGGAGAAAGCCCGCGCGCTCGCGAAGCTGAAGCGGGAGCGGGCCCGCGCCGAGGCCATGGAAAGAGAGACCATGCACGACGAAGAGAGATTGTCGCACGAGCTGCGGGATTTAGTGAGGGAAGAAGGGCGTCAAAAGGCGGAGGCGGAGCGGCTGCGTCAGGAAGCGGAGATGCTGGCGAAGCTTGAAAAAGCGGAGCGGGCGTCCATGAAATATAATGAAAAGGAGGGTCTGTTCCTCAGGAAGCTCGTGGAGGAGGAGCGCCGCAAGGAGGCGGAACGATTGGCGGAGATCGCCCGCTTGGAAGCTGAAAAGTTCTTAAAAGAAGAACGAGCGCGGGCGGCCTCGGAACTCACAAAGATGGCTGCCGAGGAGGAACATGAACGCTTATATATGGCGGAGGAGGCGGAACGCGAGCGTTTACGCTTACTCGCGGAGGCCGAGCTGCGGGCGAGACTCGACGCCGAGGGACGGATGCGCGAGGAGAACAAACGGGCCGCGAGCGAACTGGCCAAGCTCAAGACGCGGAACGTGCACGGGTTATTTAATGTCGTGAAGCAGGCCAAAACGGGTCTCAATGTGGACGCGTTCAAGGGCAAGTTATTAGGTAAAGTAGCTGCTAAAAGGGAGGCCGCGCGGTTAGCAGCCGAGGCCAAGGCTTTGGCCGAAAGAATGGCCGCGGCTGACGAAGAGGAGCGACGAAGGCTGGAGGCGGAGCGTTTGCGACTGGAGGCCGAGGAGGCGGCAAGGAAGAAGGCTGAAGAGGATGCGAAGCCGAAGGAGCGGCCGGTCTTCGGCTGCTCCTTCGCGTTCTCGGAGGACCTGCGCTTCGACCCCTTCGACGAGGCGAACCGGCCGAAACCGAAGTCGATACATGTGCAGAATCCCTTGGACGCGAACTTCGACGACGTGGCGCTCGAGGAAAATACGTTGCCGGAGACGGTCCAGCGCATCTTCCGCGAAAGCCGCGGCGAGAAGGTGGCATACGACCAAGAGGCCTTACACGTGCCCGATGTAAGCGTGGTAGAGGCCTCTGTAGCTGTTCCGCACCCGAACGAGTGGTCCCACTACTTCGACCGGAAGCACCGAGAAGTCTTTGAGGACAAGGATAAGGTGGACAAGGCTCTACTTGTAGGGAACCAGTCGAAGCAGGAGCGCGAACGGGCGTTACAAAAGGTGCTGGCGCAGTCCGCGCGCTTGTACGCGTCCCTGGGCCCGGAGAAGGCCGACGAGCTCTTGAACGGGACCACGGTGCAGGACGCGTCTCGAAAGTTCCACGATGTCATGGGCGACGCGCCGAACGTGGACTTCACGCAGCAGATCGACCTGGGCGACGCCAATTTGATGGTCGTGGACGAGTCCACACCGCTCACTTATTTCCGGGTGGCGCACGGTTCTGTCCTTCGCAAGAAGAGCGCGACGTATAACCTGACCTTGGACCACAACGGGGCCGTCGCAACGGTCATGTTGGTGTGCATCAAGGGCGACGCCGATTTGCTGGTGGCGAAAGGGCGGATTCCCACCTTGCAAGATAGCGACTGGCGCGACACGTCCTTACGCCAGGAGAAGCGCGTGTGTGTGCAACCCGACCATGTGAGATACGGTCTGGGGAAGTACGGCATCGCCGTGATGAACGCGTCCCGGGAGCCGTGCCACTTCGCGATTTATGCCGCGTGCACGAGTTTAATGGACCCGGGCGAATCGTCCGCGACGTTAAAGCGCGTAGAACCGCTTACAAGGCGTTTGAAGGTCCTGGCGGAGCTGCCCCCCGGGGACTTGGTCGAGGACTTCGCTGCTGCTTTGGAGGACGCCACAAATCGGGTCGCGAACGAACTCGCCCTCGAAAAGGCGCTCAAGGGAGGCAAGAAGGCGTCGGAGGTTGAAAGTGAGATGGTCCGGGAGAACGTGGCGACCAAAAACAAGAATTTCAAGGAGGAGGCGCGTCGAGTCGCGCAGTCCACCGGTAAGGCTGTCGAAGCGGCGGAGACGGAGGTGGAGCGGGCGCTCAAGTTTCTGAAGGAGCGGGACGCGGATAAAGCGAAGGGCCTCGCCAAGGACACGGATTCTGACCGCCTCGACGCGCAGCGAGCGATGGAGGCCTGGAACGTCCCTCTGTCCGAACTGGACAACCCCGACAACGCCGAAGACGCAGTGGCTTTTGAGAAGCTCATGTACCGCATGGGCCTGGCGCACATGAAGGCCGAGGACCCTGTGGCGATGGCGCCGCTGGCTACGGACCCCGCGCATCTAAGCCTGGCCCCCGCCGTCCCAAAAAAGAAGAAGAAGGGCCGGCGGCGGCGGCGGGCGCGCTCGCCCGACCGGGGCGAGACCGTGGAGGAGCTCGACGCGCGGTGGACCATCGCGCGCGGCTCGGACGCCTGGAAGCGCGAGGTCAAGGCGACCGTCGGTCCGCGGATCGACTACGTGACCAAGGCCCCGGCGCCCAAGCCCCTGCGGTACCACCTTTTGATTGGTGATAAGCGGTACGACCACCAGCCGCCGCCCAAGTCGCCGGGGGGAACTCGGCCGAGCATCCCCTACAACCTCCGGGTGACGTCGAGCCGGCCGTAGGAGAACTGTGTAAATGTGAATTCAATTACTGAAGTATTAGAATTATCCGAGTCATGATTCAAGACTCGGAGTCCTACAATTAAAAATACAGGCCTAGCCGAGAAACGCCACCAAGTGCCGGAGCATGTCGCGATTGTAGAAGAAGGCGAACCGTGCCGACGAGGACCCCGCCCGGCGAGGCCCAATGAGCTCGTACCGGATGCGCGGCAGCCAGTACATCAAGATACGCCGGCGAGCAATCTGCCGAGGCTTCCCGAAAAGAAAAGCATATTCTTGGGCGATTTCACTTGGGCGGTAAATGCTATTTGAAGGCGATTTCATTGCGTAAATGCACTTTGCCGTGTATCCTTGGAGGCCGTGTCTACGGTATCTACGGTTCTCGTCGGCGCCGCGATCGAGGAGGAGTCGGGCCACTCGCATCCAACTGCCTCGATCGCACGCGAATATCAGCGGCGTCTCGCCCGAAGGCGTCAGGCGATCCACGGCAGCGCCCCGCGCGAGGAGCAGCCGCACCAACTCAAATTTATTGCGCTCGACTGCCAAGAACAAGGCCGTTTCGCCCCTCGAATTCACCTGTTCGATGGCTGCGCCGTGGTCGAGGAGTATTTCCATAGCCACCAGAGAGGGCAGGGGTCTAGTAGAGTTGGGATTTGGCACCAGCGCCGTGCCACTGGCTGTTTTGAGGTCGACTGCACATCCGCGGTCGAGGAGGGCCCGCGCGAGTCGCAGATGCTCAGGCGTTTGTAGTAGGTTCTGGCACACGAGTATCAACGGCGTGGCCGGTAGGCCCTTAGATTCAAAGAACATGTGCGCGGCGTGGCAGATGCGGACGTCGTTGCGCTTGGTGATTGACTCCGTGCCGTCCGACCAGCGCACCTTCCAGGCACCCCTCGGTAGTGGTCTCGAAGGGTCGCTGTCGTCGTAAAGTTGGACTAAGGCCATCCAGACGCACCACGAAGGTATTGGGTGTCCTATTCGTGCCACCATATAGGACACCGCTTGTTTTGGATACCGCCATTCGCCGCCCTGCCACCGTACCGCGCGGTCGAAGACGGCCTCGTCCGGGCCCCAGACAGCGAGCTCATCTCGAAATCCAGTGCTCTCGATGAGATGCAGCGCTGCCGTGAAATGACCGCGCTGGCATGCTTTGTGTAGCTGGGATTCCATCGTGCGGCCAATGTGGTCCGCCTCGACGAGTGCGCCCACGTCGTGTATCGCTTTCGCATTAGCGCTCATCGTGCTTTTGCCAGCCGTACGGCGTGCGCAAAGAAGAACCCGGTGCCAATTACGAATCCCAGACTACCAATCATGTAGAAAATGCAGCCCCACAAATATGTTGTCATTGGCATGACTTTGCTCTGTCGAGTAGCGCTTTTGTCCAGCTGTGCCAGCTGCGCCACTAGCCAAGCTGCTGTAACACGATGAAACCCGTGTAATAAACCCGCGCGCTTGGCGCGCACGAGTGTTGAGGTCTGCCGGCTCGGGGTAACTACAGGCGCTGCCACTCGCTTTGGAAGCAGCATGAGTCGACTCCTGCTGCTATGCACCTGTGCCAGCGCATTCATCGCAACGCCAGCGGTCTTTGCGCGCGGTCCGCTGCGCGCTGCGGCCCTGCGTGAGGACTTGGACCTCAAGTCGTGGTTTGAGGACGGCTTCGCGCTTGTGGACAAGGTCGCATTCGTCGGCGACGGCTTCGCGGTCGTGACGCAGGACGTCGCTGCGCTTGAGGTGCTCGTGCGGGTGCCGCGGTCGCTCACGCTGCGTGCGCCGCGGCGCAAGGACTGGCCCGGAAAGCTCGCGGCGGCGGCAATTGAGGCCGTGGAAGCGGGCGACACCGCGGCGCGCTACGTGCAGTCGTGGCGGAAAGGCGGCTGGGCCACGTCGAGCGCCGACTTGGAAGAGCGCGACCGCGAGCTCGACTCGCTGCTTGCCACGGGTTCGGACAATGACTTTGAAATCTTCAAGAAGTGAGCGCCGCGTCAAATGTCAAGCCCCACGCCATCGATGCGACGCACCTGTGATACATCGTATGAAGACGCTTCCGCATCGCAGGTTTGGCCTGAAGTGCCATCCCGCCGTGGACCGCGCGGCACTGAGGCTCAGCCTTTTGTGCCGTCACCGCAACGAGAAGGCCGCGCGCGCGGCGCTCGTCGAGCGGGGGTTCCAGTGGCGTTCTTATCGTGAGGCGCTCATCCCGCTGGTCCAAAATCCGACGCGGACCGAAGGCACGGCGCGGCGGCGCCGCGAGCTCGATGCGGCGGAGTGCTTCTCGCGGGCGCTGGCGCGCGCCGCCCGCGTCGGAGACGACATCGTCGTGTGCCCGCTGTACGACACGCTGCGCGACGGCGCCGCTGCCGCGACGGTGACGCTCGTCGAGGACCCCAATGGGGACGACCTCCTCGTTGTCGCGTCGCGCGCGCTCGCGGCGGGCGACGCGGTCACGCGCGACTACGGGCGCGCACCGAGCCTTGGTTTTATCGACGGCTCCGACGCGGACCCGGGCAGCGAGTCCGAGGTCCTGCGGAGGCTGCTCCACTTCGGAATCTACTCTCCTCTAAGTGAGTACTTAAGTGGGGAAATGGATCATGCCGCCGGC
>Ga0114994_10001814_pt1 | contig 15437 bp, 21 predicted proteins | sample ArcticOcean_MG_C_9_FD_87043 | JGI IMG/M metagenome (GOLD analysis project Ga0114994, IMG submission 87043) | Marine microbial communities from western Arctic Ocean - ArcticOcean_MG_CB2_152 | ecosystem: Environmental > Aquatic > Marine > Oceanic | place: Arctic Ocean: Canada Basin | collected... | reverse complement strand
TGAATAGCTACATCTGGATCAGGATCTATCATGGGTAAAGCAATATGAGATAAGTCATATCCATTATAATTTCTATAACCATTATAACCTACTTCTCCTCTATACCACATATCAAAAACAAGTGAGATCACATTCGGTGATCCTGTTTCTTGTTTAGCTATTATAAATCCGCACATTATCCGTTACTCACCATTTGATTTAAACTATATTTATCTACTACAAAGCAATGCAGGGAAGTAGAACTAAAATGTAAATCCCCAGGAATTGCATCCAATCCTGCTTTTGTGATTAACCATAAGCATAATCGATTTGCAAAATATAAATCATTATGTAAGTGTCGCATAACATCGCACGAGCGCATGTGGTACGCGCAATGTAATTTACCTTTTCTTAACATAAAATGCCAACCAAATGTGCAGGGAACTCTTTCCCCTAGGTTAGCTGCTACAATATCTTCTGGGAACCATATTGGAATATAACACTGGCGAGTAGTAGGTTCTTTTTTCAATAACCTTACTGCATCATTTAAATTACCAATATTAAATCTTATTCCTTTTTTATATAATCCGGATTCAGCTCTTGCCCCATTATTCTGCCACATTCTTTCTGGGTATGAATGAGAAAAAGCTTTATCCATTAAATATTTATCTGTATCTTTTAACCAATGAATGTGGGATGGAGGTGGGTTACAAGGTACTCCACCAACTCTTTCTTCAAAGTGTTCGTTTGCCCATGGTTGGGTAGCATTTAATAATTCACTTGCACTAGATCTTGTATCTTCCATAGGACATACTAGATCCGCATGAATAATTTCTAAAAATTCTGGATGATTAACATCACCTTGCCAACGCTCAGTTTCTACTATATCACCTTCTTCTAATAATTTCTTTCTTAGAGAATGTAATCCTTCTTTTAGATCTTTAGCTTTCATCTTTTTCTCTATTGAACATATTTCGTTTAGGATCTTGGCCGTCAATATCTCCATCTAAATATGCAGAAAAGAAAGCTGAATAATTAATAAGATCTATAGCTGAGTCATGAAGTGATTCAAAATTCTCTACATAATCATCATCTTCTTTCATAGCATCTAAAACCGAATGCATCCGATTAATTTTACCAGTCATAATATCGAGAATGGTTTGTGCACCATTAGGATAATAATCTGCCTGTTTAATCCTAGAGTTAGGGTTTTGATAATCATTGCCTTTCTTAACAATAAGATCAGCGGCTTGTTTTAAAATTTGAAGTGGTTTCATTATACTCTCTTTAATTCTTTCATAGGTCTATTATACCATACTTTTGGGCGTTTGTAAACCTATATTTTTTCTAATACTACACCAGTTTGATATAGTGGTATTAATTTAGCTTCAGGGTATTGCTTGGGATATGTATTCATAAATAACGTATAAGGTAGGTGCTTATGAATAAATGTTCCATGATATTTAACTGGTGCTACATCCATAACTAATTCACTTATCATCTTGTGAAGTAGGTAAGGTTCTTTCTTTTGTGTAGGGTCTTTAATAATAGTAATAAACTTTTCACCAGGTTTTAATAGAGATATAGCTTTAGAATATACATCTGCGATTAATTCCCAATAAGCAGTACCTTTTAAAATCCCCATACTTTTATCGTTTTGATAATGTACATCATTAATATCTAGTTTGGTAAATTTACCATCTATGTGAGTGAAAGTTCCTCTTTCAGGAGCATCAGCTTGTCTTCCACCTAATACTGGATAGGGTGAACCGGTTACTACTAGGTCAAAAATCTCTTTACCAATATGACCATGGTTATTTAATAAAGTTAACATATCTCTGGCATCACCTTTAATTACATGCGCATTGCCTGTAGCTGTTCCTCTATCTCTTTGAACTTTAACATGCATCTCTGTATGCTCGGGAAATTCTAATTCTATTCCTACGCCATTTCTTCCTGCATTAATTGCTTCAATTATAGCTGAACCTGTTCCTACTGTAGGATCAAATACGGTATCTCCAGGATTCGTAAATTGTTGAACTGCATATCGATACCCTTCCCAATGTCCTGGGCATATATGTTTTGGATATTTAGTTTTATCCCCATCAGCAAAGTAGTATCTTCGTCTGGTTGCTTGAGTGTAGTATTGATTAGTAGGTGTATGAAAGATTTCACCGAGGAAATTCTCTCTACATAAATCACAATGACAATGGTAATCGTCTGGGATTTCTTTTCTGTGGTGAAGTGTGTCTGTTATTCCTATGTTAGGAATTGTGTTGTGGATTGGGGCTTTGATAATTGTTCCTCATATCGTTTAGTTTTCAGGTTAAGTTTCCAATAGGAATCGAATGTGTAATCTCCTTCATTATTACGTTTAAATATTACAACATGTTCATAGATGGTTGCTTTCTTTTCAAGCGTACGTAAATGCCTATCTCTAGTTGGCGTTGATTCATAAAAATAGGTTTTAAGTTCTACCTCTACACCTTCTGCGAAAAATTTTCCACCGGATATAACATCCCAAACAGGGGTTCCGTATCGATTACGTCTTTTGTTTTCTGTATAGATAAGATGTTCAATAAAAAATGCTTCGACTACTAATCCAGCAGATGCATCTCTTTTTATATCTTCAAAGGTTCGTTGTTTTCCTGAAAAGGATTTTGATGTGGGACTATTGATAACTCCGGAGGCTACTTTTGCAGCTTTTTGTTTTACCCATTCTAAGCTTTTTTCACTTAGTTCATTTTTATTAAAAGTTAATTCACTTAATTCATCGATGTTCATAATGTATATTATACCATAGTTTAATCTGTTTGTAAATCCCTTTGTTTACGTGCTAGTTCTTTAATTTTATCTGGTCCTTTAAGAACTTGTTTCTGTTTAGTTTCTAGCTTTTCGTTAGCCCAGATAGGTTCTAATTCTTCTTGCATAATTTCAGATTCTGTGGGCTCAAGCCTTTTAGCTGCTTCTAAATCATCTGATTCATCATATTGTGTGCTTGGCATCCACCCTGCTGGTACTCCACCATATGACTTATCATTTGAGGGTTTAGGTGGGATAATGTTAGCTATGCTATCTTTTATATTTTTATTAGCCATAATACTATTTATAGAAGATATGATTCTCTATCACTACTAGTCTTTCTAAATGATCTGCCCAGTAAGGGTAAATGTAATCTGCGTGATACCATAAAGCACCATCTGTTATATCCAGGTATTGTTCTGATCCTAAAACTAGGTCAGCTATTCTAATTGATTCTAACCAGGTGATAGAATCTCTTGGTTCATCTGATCTCCCATCACAAAACCAACTAAATTGGCATGTATTTCTAACCGGAATCATGTCTCCAGTGAGCCAGGATTCTTTCCATTCTTTAGATTGATATACTACGTTGCATATCGTATCTGGGAATTGTGTATCTGAAACTCTATTGAGAGTAACATTAGCTACTGCTAATTTACCTGAGAAAGGCTGATTGCCTGATTCAAAATAGATATTCTGAGCCATACAAAATCTTTCACCATTCTCGTCTGATGCCCATGTATTTGCACTGATCACTATTAAAAATAAAAAGATCATAACCATTACACTTAAGTGAAATGGGATAAACCATCGTGATGACGAGCTCCATATTGGTGGTATTTTTTTCATTAAAATTTCTCCTTGAATTCTCTCATACCTAGAAAATTATTATTTTCGTCTTTGAGATATATTGGTTTAGCTGCTTGATAAAGATCTGCACCAGATCCTATATATTGAAAGTATTTTTGTACATTAGAAGGGTTAACATGATCGAAGTATCTATCTACACATGTATCGGTATCTTCCGCATGTTGTTCTACTTCCTCGTATGTTCCATAAACTAAATTTCCATTCTGTAGTTTAGCTAGCTCTTGTTGATCTATACTCATATATTTTTTCTGAAAACAAACTCGATTGCTCGGTCAGCTTCTTTATCTATTGGTCTTTTTAAGTACCAATTGCCGGTCTCTGAATCGAGATCTCTGATTAAAAATTCGACTTCTTTCGAGGTAATAGGATAACCTTTTGTTATAGCATTACCTGCAATAGAAACCATTAGTTGATACATTGAATAGTACCAACCTTGTGTTAAACTTTTGTACTCTTGTACTTTCTTTTGATTTACGAATGGACAATCTTTGTATCCTGTCCAAGTTATATTTGTATTATTTAGTTGACTTTTACGATGTTCCATTAATCCTTTCTTGATGGCTTCTGGAAGGCGATCGTAAAATCCTGCAGCTGGTACGATGTATTTATGCTGTACCATGAGGTCATCTGGGTCCATAATGTCTCCATCGTGGGTGAAGATGAAGTTGAAACTATTTCTGTATTGAGACGGAACGTAATACATTCTGGAAAGGTCTTTTGTTTGGGCATCTGCGATACCTCCTATTTCTTTATTAAGGGCATACCAGAAATGTTTAATATTATCTTTTTCTACCCATTTCGTTAATGGGAATACTAAACGAAATCTAGGGTTATCAATCTTAGAGCTAGCAGTAGAGTAACAAACGTATTTGTACTTTTCATACTGCTTCTCGATTGTTTCTATATCACCGGTGAAGTCATCGACATCAATAATACCAAAACCACCCCAAGCTTCAACAGATTCATTGGACCTAGTTTTGTCAGATTGATATACGGCCGGGCTGATAAGAGGTGCATCTTTTTTTTGTTCATATTTATTACCTTCTGCGAGACGATATAGAATAGATTCGAATTGATCGAACGTTTCGTAATCCATTCTTTTTACGGTTTTGTTATCGTAAACGTTATCAAATATTGTTAGTGAGATTCCCATGGTTGCCTTTATGAGAAGGATTTTTCCATCCTTCAGGTTTTAATAAATCTGGTAATCCTAATGGATTAGGTCTTTCGGGTTTCACCCCTGACTCTTTTGACATGTTAGCTTTATGAACTGCGTCCCAAGCTTGCTCGGCATCAACGCCGAAAGCTAAAAGTGTTCCTATTGCTATAACACATATATCAATTAATCCATCTACTATCTCTTCTGGATCTTTATTTGCATAAGCCAATACTGTTTCTTCGAATTCTTCTTCTAGAAAATCTAGTCTAAAAACTAAAAAGTCTTTTAACTTATCTTTATTAGCAGGATCTAGTACCCATTCGTGGACACCAAATTTGTCCTGCATATCAGATATGTCTTTTACCCAATTCGAACTCATTAGATAATTACTCCCTGTGGTGGAGTAACAATACCACTGCGCGCTTGTTTGAATTGATTCAGAAGTTCATCCACTGGATCTGTCATAAACATAATATCAGCAAGCTTTAAGGTTAATCCATTTTTTGCTTTGGTGTAAGGCATAAAGGGCATAAAGCCAATCTTTCCTTCACCAGCTGGTATCATAATGATAGCATCTGTAATAGTAATTTCTGTTTCTTTTCCAGATCGGTCAATTTCAGCTATAATTTCTTCACCTGATGTTAACCTTAGTAATTTAATATCTTTCATATTTTTTCCTCGTTAGGTATATTATACCATAGTTTTTGTTGAATGTAAACCCCTAATTTGTTTAATTAAAAAAGTCTTCTAGGGTACTGACTTCTTCTGGTGCCCAACCAATAGCATTTAATATTGGAATAATGGCATCGGTGAATGTTTTTTGGAATTGTAATTCCTTATCTATGTATCTTTCTACCCCAAATTCTTTTGGAAGATAATCTTTAAAAGCTATTACGTTTCCTTTGATACTTGGGTTTGGTTCCCGAAGATACATAAACTTAAGCTTATCGCCATTCCTAAGTTCTGGATATTGCTTAAGGTTTAGATCTTCTCTTTTCCAGTTGTACGCGAGAGCGGCGCGCACGTGTATGGGCGTACCTTTCTTATAGGTATCTTTTGAGATTTTGGCTGTTTCGCCAGTTTCTAAATCTGTGTGAAGCTCACCAGGTATAATACAACCAGTAATGTTATTTGCGCCACGAGGGAAAGCAATTTGATCTGGTCTAAGTGTAAAGAAATGTTCTTTGAATTGTGCTATGGATTTTTGTACTGTCTTTTCATCTTCTGATATGATTACTTTAAAGATTTGTTTTAATGCATCACGGCAAGCTTCTGGTGTAGAGGATTTATTAGCTTCTACCCCAACGGTTTTAATCTTTGGAATTCTATACCTAACACCTTCGTTATCTACCACATTTAGAATATATCTTTTCTTAGCCAGATAGATTCCACGATCGGCAATAACTTCTCTACCCATAACCATTTTGTTTTCTATCCCACCATATCGCTGGAATATATTCTCGTAACAATCAACAAAGACCTTTTCTAACTTATCTTGGCTAATTTTATCTAAGAAGTCTATGGGGTTAGATGGAGCGAATTTATCTACTAAGGGTCCTAATCCAACATATAGGGAATCGGTATCGATCGCTAATACGTAGTCTGTGGAGCTCTGAAGGACCTTATTTAGGTACTTATTAATAGATTGTTCTCCCCAACGAATAATTAATTGACCAGATAAAGTAACTGCTTCTGCTATTCTCTGATCGAAAAATCTAAAATACCTATTGCCAAGAGCACCATATAAACTATTAAGAAGAATCTTAATAGCCATTTGTCTATTTTCTGCAATCGAGATGTCTCGTTGAATTCTATATATTTCTTGTTTATCATTTGAATCTACTGTCTGTAGTTCACGCTGCGATTGAAGCATTTGTTTTTTAACTTCAACTCTTTCGCTGTACATTTCCTCTACGATTTTAGGAAGTACACCTTGTTTTTTAGTATGGAAGTATTGCCCGTTGGCACATAAACCATAACCATCTTTATAAACCTGTTGCTTACCCTCAAGCATAGAATCTACAGTGACATCTACTATTTTACCATCGGCAATTGTTTCAGGTGACATATTGTATTGCATAATTAAGGAGGGGTAAAGAGAATTAAGATCGAAGGATACTACGTGATCGTGCATACCAACCTGAGGTTCTTTTACGTAACCACCTGCATAAGCTGTTTTAATAGAATCTTTTGGAAATGGAACTATAATATTATCTTGAATAAGATCTCTGTAAATAAGAGTATCCCAAATTGCTGTGGTACCAAACGTATCGGTATAGTTAACACCACCACGATATGCCATAGTAACAGCAAGAGTAATTAGTCCCATTTTATCTTCGAATCGATCTACCAATTCTACATCTTTAATATTATAATCAATAAACTTTTGATGATCAGCTTTGTATAGATCGTAAAGAGAACCAAACTCTTCATAAGATAGCTTTGCTTCATCTAGCACTACGTGTGCAATATTATTAAGGGAATATGATTCTTGTTGGCCGTAGGCATATCCAAACTTCTTAAATACTTCCATATAATCCATGTGGGAAATACCCAGCATTTCATATGTTTCATTTCTATTGGTAGATTTGTACGCGATCTTAACCTCGCGGCGATCGACCGTGCCCCAAGGGGAAAGCTTTTTAACATTTTGTTTGCCAAGATCTTCTCCAAATACTCTAAAGATTCTATTAACCAAATAAGGTATATCAAAGAACTTAGAGTTCCAACCAGTAATAATATCTGGAGTATATGAGGGTGTAGCCCAATGATTAATAAAATCTATTAGTAATTCTTTTTCATCGATGCACTTTTTATAAACTACACGATTGGTTTTCATTAAAGATTTTTCTACATCGTAGTCGCCAAGACCCCAAACGTAGTAGGTGTTATCGATATTATTCTTTAAGCAAATTGCAGTGACAGTTTTAAGAGCTTCACCTGGCTCTGGGAAACCATCGTCGGATTGTACTTCAATATCGATCGTGGTTACATTGATTTTAGATCTGTCGAATTCTATATTACCAGGAAACATATCATTGATTAAACATGATTGATACCTAGTGTTACCAAAGATGTGTCGGCCAGAAACTTGTTTATTTTGGTCGATCCAATCTTTTGCATCTCGCATAGAATCAAATTGAACAGGAGCAACGGGAACACCAGTAAAGGATTTCCATTTGGTTGCTTTAGGGGTAGATACAAACAACGAAGGTTTGTATTTTATTTTCTTTTGAACTCGATTACCGTTTTCTATACCTCTGTACAGAAGCATATTACCATAACGAGAAACGTTCGTATAAAAATTCATATAGTGTCTATTATACCATAGATTCGATCAAATGTAAACCCCTAATTACAAATTAGGGGCTCACGGGTTTTAACTCAGTCCTGCTAAAAACATTAATGTTGGTGCTAATCCTATTGTGAAGAACCCTACCAATATTAGTTCAAAGCCGGACCAGAGTGTTTCTTTGTGCTTACGTATGTAGCCCATCATCATCTCCTGATAAATTTATTATTTAAATCTACCAAGTTTTCGCTAATTGGCCTTCTTATTTAAAAAAGACTTCTTTGTTGATGCCCCAGCAGATCCGATTTCGATCTTCCTAGGTCTCCTTTCTTCTGGGACTTCTACTCTAGCATATGCTACTAGTATACCATCCTGAAAATCAGCACCGTCAATAACTACAAATTCAGAGAGTCGGAAGGACTTCTCAAACTTGCGGGATGAAATTCCCTTGTACGCATATTCGCGACCATCTTCTGGCATTTCACCTTTTATCTTTAAGATACCATCTTTAACTTCGACTGTGATGTCTTCTTCTTTGAAGCCTGCCAAAGCAAGTTCAATTAGGAATTTCTCCTCATCGATCTTCACAACATTGTGTGGGGGATAGTTATCGTTTCCTGATCTTGCCGAAGAGTGAATCCTCTCCAACTCGTCAAATAAAGGCTCAAAGCCTACGAATAATGAACGCGGAACGTTCAGTTGTGTATTTCTTACCATTTTAGTTTCTCCTATTTAAAGCAAGATTAATAGAGCCCGTAAATCGGCACTCTTTCATGTAGTATTTATACGAGTTTACTCTTTACTTTGAGGTTGAGTATTCCCAATATTATACTTAGGACATAATTCCCATAGCTGTTTGTCTTTAAAAGGTATTACCTTTATCTGACGTAGCGGTGCTATGTCCTTCGCTTCATTAGGATTAATAATACTTAATAATCCCCAATCAGCTAACAAAGTAGAAATTGTATTCCTACGGTGTATATCGTTTTCCACTAGATTACTCGGTTTGCCGTCTAGTAGGAATAATTCTTTAAAATGTACGATGAAGTATCTTCCTTGTTTGTGTAAGATGTGACACGATTGAAATAGTTTATTATCCTTCCTGGATGCTACGCCTATACGTGTTAATGTTTCTCTTACCTTAAGAAAGTCATCTGGTTCATTTAATGTAATTTCCAACATATCTGCTGGAGTCCAATTATTAATTGGTTTTGCTTGTTCTTCCACCTTTATAAATCCTTCTCTTCAAATCTTCAATTTGTTTATTATTAAATAATGATATAACAGATTTAGCCTTTTCATTGCTATACCCATAATATTCCTTTAGAATCTCTAAATTCTCATATTTAATGGGTTTCAACCATTTAGAAAATCTATTCTTCTTCTTAATAGTATTTATGAAAAAATCGAATTGAAGCCGCGAATCTAGGTGATGATTCACGTTCATGAGGTTTGCATACAATACAGTATCTCTGAAATTGGATAAAGACCTATTAACCATAAAGGCATTGTATTCTTTTTCTGCTATATTGTCTACCATTATATCCTTTTTGGTAGTGTTAATAGCTTTTACATATTCAAACGGATTCATTTTCTTTTATAAGTTCCTGTCGATGTTTAACAAGCCCTTGTAACCTTGAATTCTCATCTAATAATTCTTTTACTCTAATGTGGCATTGTGCCAACTGTTGTTGTAAATCTTTAATATTATTTTGTAATATCTTTTTTTCGTTCATTGTTTTCATTTAAATTTTACCTGTGACATTGTTTCGGTTAAACAAGCTACCATATTTAATTCGTGGTCTGCCACAAATGCATTCTTATATTGATAATCTGCTAGGATTAATACTAATTGTGGTATCGATCCTGCTTCAACGTATTCATTCATATTGTCATAAAGCTTTCTAAACAAAACCGACGGATCCGAATCTACATTATCTGTAACCCATTGTCTCATAAGCCTAAAGTTCTTAGTCTTAAGATGTTCCATAAGATCTAATACAGCTATATCGCTTAACTGAACTAATATTCCACTATCAATTACACCAGAAACACTATATCTCTGTAATTCGTTTTGTACTCTTCGCCAGTCGGGCTGATGTTTCATTAAGAGCTCTGCAAGAACTCTCTTCTCATAGGTGATACCTTCTTTATTTAGAATGACCTCACACCTATTCATCATTTCTGCTAATAGTGGTGGCATATCTTTTTTAGAGATATTAAATTCTATTACTGTGCATCTAGAATGTAATGGTTCAATAATCCTATTCTTGAAATTACATGTAAAGATAAATCTACAATTAGCACTGAACTCTTCTATGAAAGCTCTTAGTGCTGGTTGAGTAGATTGGGGGTTAAGGTAGTCCGCTTCATCGAGGATAACTACTTTGTAGCCACCCTGTAAGGATACCGATGAAGCGAACTGTTTAATTTTTGTTCGTAGAGTATCAATCCCAGATTCTTCAGATCCATTTATTTGTAAGTAATCTAAATCTAGTTCATTACATAAAGCTCTCGCTATAGTGGTCTTGCCTGTCCCGGGCGTTCCGGTAAGCAGCATATTGGGTAGTTCACCTCCGTTAACAATATCTGCAAAAGTTGACTTCAAGTGTACAGGCAGTACGCAATCTTGAATGTGTCTGGGTCGATACTTTTCTACCCATAGAAATTCATTCACCAAGAACCTCCCAGCCCATTACGGTGTCCAGTCGAAAACTTCTCCATGCATCTTTGTCTAATGACCATGTAGGAATATGATCCGAATCTGGATTAATTTTATCTATAGTAGGGGTAACTCCATTAGCTTCTAGAACTACTGGATTTAATGTGCAGGGCATAACCCTGATTTCTTCTGTGTCGATCTTTTGAAAGGTGACCGTAACCGTGCCTCGTTTGAGGGCTTCAATTAGTTTAATTTTCTCATTCTTGTCCATAATATATCCTATAATAATAATAAGTGCGGTAGGGAGCTACCCTACCATTAAGCTAAGTCAGTTAAGAGCTGACAGTTTCTTCTTCAACTTCTGGTTCTGGAACTGCACCTTCTGGTGCTTCTTCGCCTTTCTGTTGGTTAGCATTAATGAAGGTTACAAACCTTTCTCTTAATCCGCCAACTGCTGATAATTCAGCTCCTTCGAATCCACCACGTCTAGAACAGATATCAATTACCTGTACTGCTGTTGCGATGTCTTGAAGACTAAGTTGAGGAGCTGCGCTTTGCTCTTCTTGATTTACTACTTCAGTCATTTTTTTCTCCTTGCAAGTAGACTATAATTAGATGGCCGATAATTCGCACCATCACCATATATCCTCATCATAAAATGAGAATAATTCTTACACGTATATTTATACGTTGTATTCACTTCCTTTTTCCAATGCTATGTAATAATCTGCTGGATAATTGTCGTTTGTCCAATGCGATATAAGCTCTGAGCTAATGTTCACATAGTAATCTCCAGGAAGTAATTTTAAATTTGTAATGCTAAAGATAAATTTAAAGTTATCTGTACTAGCATTATCTGAATCGATTAATAAGGAATAATTATTAGATGTTGCATCATTAACATCATAAACCTCTCCACGTATTCCGGTCTTTGTATTAGTAAGAACTAATTCAGCATGACCTAGCACTGCGGCGGCTTTCCTTATTTGGCCAAGCTGATCTTCAGTTATGTTAACTGTAAATTCAGGATCTGGCATTGTAATTTCTTTTTTTGGTGTGGTAAGTATCTCAGGTTCTGAATAGTAATATTTAATTTTAGCATTACTATTTTGAACTAGGACATGTCCTTCATCCGTAAAAGTTAATTGTGCATTGTCTATTAAATTGATGACCGATAAGAATTCGTTGAGATCATATATCCCAAATTCTCGTGGGAATTCATCTGTAACTTCTGCTTGGGCCAATATGTTCTTAGCTTCAGCTATTGTTTTTAATTGTTTACCAGGACTAATCAATATATTAGGATTAATCGTAGCGAAGTTATGCAGAACTTCTAATGTTTCTTTACTTATTTGCATCTTTGGACTCCTCGTCATGAATTGATAAAGCGATTATCGCATAGTGCAATACCTTCATAAGATCCTTTCTAGCATCTTCGGGTAATCCTTTTCTACCATAACGCTGGGCGTATTTAAGAATGTTACCTATTGCAAAACCTATACCATGACCACAATCCACAATGAATTCAGTTGACTGGAATCTGTTTTTTGAATAATGCGAATCATAAGTTTTATCGATATATGAAGCTAACTCTTCGCAGAGATCAGCTTCGTTAAATTTGTAATCTATTTTATTACTCATAGGTCTATTATACCACACTTTTGGGTGTTTGTAAACCCCTAAATTTTATCATTGTATTCCTCATTAGCTTTATCCTCAGGATCATAATCGTTATCATTATCATTTGTATCGAATGTAACTCCAGCATCGACCTTAGTATAAAGGTCTAGGAAAGCTTCTTTTGAATCATCGTCGAAGCGAGAGATACAAAGTTCAATAGCTTTCATTCTATTATTAAAAATAGAGAAAGTTTGAATAATGTGGCAAAGCCTACGAGTTGAAATAACCTCATCAACGCCATCATCATAGAAAGTTTTTCTAATGATGTCAGCCCAATCGACGAGTTTTGAAACGAATTCAGTATCTGTGGTACCAAATTTATCACAATGTTTGAATAAGATTTTCTTCTCAACTGATGGAGAAGCGAACTTTTGATCTATAGAGATCGTAAATCTTTCTAAGAAAGCTTCATCGATTATAGATGCTGCGGTAAATCTTCCATCGTCGGAACCTTTACCTTTAGTATTAGCCGTTGTTATTACATTGAAACCTTTTGCTGGTGAAACTATCTCACCGGTCTTTTTAACCAGTACTGGTTTACCTTCTAGGATACCTTGTAAGCACATGATCTTATTTGTAGCTCTATCGATCTCATCAAGGAGAAGGATTGCTCCATTTTCCATTGCTTTAAGAACAGGGCCCTTTTGAAAAACGGTCTCGCCGTTAACTAATCTAAATCCACCGATCAAATCATCTTCGTCGGTTTCAGGATTAATCTGAACTCTAATAAATTCGCGATTGAGCTTAGCGGCTGCTTGCTCGACCATAAAGGTTTTACCATTGCCAGAAAGACCTGAGATATAAACAGGATAAAACATTTCTGATTTAATAACCTTCATAATATCTGTGTAAGCTCCCCATGGAACAAAAGTTGGATCGATTGACGCGAAGGTCTTTTCTCGATTAACAATTGATTGTGGAGCCATGGCTGCTACTGAACCTGAAGTAGGCAATTCTATTACCTGAGCTTTTCTAATTGGCTCAACTAAGTGAGCTAGGTTATACCATCCGATTCTAGATCTGAATTCACCATCACATAGTGGAATCCAGTCAGACTTTTTATAGCCCATATCCTCGGCGGTTGTTTGAATTTGTTGAGTTTTAAACTCATTGGAATCTGGATTTCTTTTAACGAGTTCCTCCAGGATAATCTCGGTTGATCTTTTCAACGTTTCAGTTTTCACTTTATTCATAATATATAAACTCCTTACAGTTTTAATTTAATATAGGTACCATTATACCACACTTTCGAGGGTTTGTAAACCCCCTAATTGATCTTTTTTCGATCTTTTTTGTAACAAATCGTATCAAGCTACTGCCTTACCAAAATTTGTTAATAATGTTTTGTTGTTCTTTTTAGAAGCTGAATACTTCTTAAAAGCTGTTCTAATTCTTGTTGTTGATGCATCAGAATCTACATCAAATGCATCATCTGCTGTGTCAAGAGCAGTTCCACCTTTTACCATATAGAATTCATCGTATCCTGCTTTATCCTGCAGAGTAACACATTTGTGCTTTCTGTATTCTTTGTTAAACTTTTGAGGGTCAATTTGACCACATTCGTAAAGTTTGCTTCTCCAATCGTAAGTATCATTTGAAACAAAGAAACCTATAGTTTGGCAATTGTATCTTTTGCTAATGTTCTTGAGCAATGTGTGGGTAGCTTCTCTACCAGTACCATTTAATTTAAGAAGTTTCCTATCAACTAATAAGTTAGATTTGCCATAATGTGTACTTGCTGCATTGGATTGATTTAATTCATGATCTCTATATGGGTGTAGATGATTTGAATCACCATCACTTAGAACTACCAAGTTCATTTTATCTATATTGTGCTTATTTCTAAAATCTCTAATCATTCTGTGGGATAGTACTAGGACATCGTTGAGTGGTGTAGAACCATATTGTTCACACCTAGGTGCTATACTATATTCATCGAGACTAGCTCTATGGTCATAATCATCTTCCCAGTAATTCCTTCTGTTTACATTAGCTTTCTTTCTAAGATATAATCCTTCCAAAGCTTCTGTGTATTCTTTTTTCTTTAGTGATGAAGTTATAAGTTGGGTCATATGAACATCCCTCATTTCCACTTCGCCATCTCTTTGAAGACCTTTTATTCCATGGTTGCCTGTAGTAAAAGCATAAACCTCGAATGGAATATTAACTGCTTTACAGAAAACTACCAAATGGATTAACTGATCTATTACTTGACCTAATGTACTACTCATAGATCCTGAATAATCTATTAGCATCATCATACCATGGTTTTTAGCATTAGCTAATTGTGTTACTCTTGCGAAGATATCTTCATCATATTTGTATTTGTGTACTTGATTAACATCGAGTGAACCTGATTTTGCAGTAGCAGCTCTTTGCCATTGGAAAGCAGCTTTTCTCATTTCGAATTCTTTGACAGCAAAGTTAGCTGATTTTCTAACCTGTTTAATATAAGGTTTAAATTCTTCTAACGCTTTAGCTATAGCATAATCTAGGTTCTCGTTGATGTAGTTTGTACCTTCTTGGTTTTCAACAAATTCTTTTCTTTGTTTTGCTAACTCTTTATATGGTATTACCACTTTATCTACAACAGCTTGATTTGGTTCTGATAAAAAGATAGGTTGTTTACCTCTTTTATCTTGATCTAATAAATCCCTTTCTGCCTTTCTATTACCACGATCGGTTATAGATTCATCTTCGTCTCTTTGTTCTTTCTTTGGAGAACCACCTGCGGTATTGGAATCTGATGAATCATCATCCGAAGATGGGGTTTCATCATCGTCGCTATTTGAGCTATTATCATTGGTCTCTTTGCAATCGTCAGATTCGTCCCCATCCTCAGAATCAGAATTGGTTGAAGCTGTAGCTTCTTGTTCTTGTTCTTCTTCTGGGTATCCATCATCGTGGCCCATGGAAGGTTGTGGTTCTTGGTTTTCTTTTAGCCCTGGTCTTTCTAGACCTGGTTCTGGCTTAGGATTGGTAAGTAATTCATT
>Ga0114994_10001813_pt1 | contig 15442 bp, 16 predicted proteins | sample ArcticOcean_MG_C_9_FD_87043 | JGI IMG/M metagenome (GOLD analysis project Ga0114994, IMG submission 87043) | Marine microbial communities from western Arctic Ocean - ArcticOcean_MG_CB2_152 | ecosystem: Environmental > Aquatic > Marine > Oceanic | place: Arctic Ocean: Canada Basin | collected... | reverse complement strand
TAGTTTCCATACACCTATTATAGTATATTTTCATATCATTGTCAACCTTTGACTCTAAAATAATATGAGCCTGCCTGACATGGAATAAATTAACCGTTTTTGTTAGGGGCATCCATATGGTAGAAATTAAAACTGGTGTACCGTTCCTTAAATGTACATTGACTTCAATAGGGTCTATAATGCTCATGTGTTCTTTATCTTCATGAGTCACCTCAGCAAGCAGGGTCTCTCCGTTGACTAACTTTATAATGCTAATTTCCATTCTCAATTCCTATATTGTATAATTTATAATCAAATGACTCTTCATTGTACATCTTAATCCTGACAGCAAAGTGCTTCAGAGTGTGGTTATTATACGACTTGTATGAGAGGTCGTCAGATATATCATACAAGGTTGCTATCTCTTTATTATCACCCTTTCTCAGCCCCCTTCCTATCGACTGAAGATTGCGAACCCTTGACTTACTAGGACTGGCAAAAATGATATTATGGAGGTTCCTAATGTTAATACCAGTGGAGAAAGTTCCATAAGACGCGACGATAATCGCATCATTTTCTCTTTCGGTGATTGCCCTGACTTCTTCTCTTGTTTCAGCATCTACGCCTCCAAATACAAAAAATACTTTACGACCTTCAGCAGCTTCTGCCGAGATCTGCTCATACAACGGTTTGCCATGCTTCTCAACATATTGGAATAGTAATAATGTATTACCTTTTCGTGTCAATGTCAAGTTCTTTATGAAACTGTTTCGCTTTTCGTGCCGTGTAAGGAAATCCATTTCTTGTGGGTATGTTGATCTGGCTGTACCCTTCCTCGTCAACTCGGAATACTTGAGTACGAGGCATTTTATACGGAACTCAGCAAGGGTCTTATTCTCTATCAACTCTTTAGTGGTTATGACACGCATAACTGGACCGAATAATCCCTCTAAAACTAATTTGTTGGTTACAGTTCCATCCAGAGTACCTGTAAACCCAAACCGATACTTACAATCAGTCATCTTTTCCATTATCTTGGTCAGTGATGTCGCTTTGAACAAGTGGGCTTCGTCACCAATGATGATATCAAACGCATCAAAGTAAGACTTCGGTTGTTTATAGATACTTTGCCAAGTACTTATAATTATTTTCGCATTATCGTTATTCTTTTCTTTACCTGCAGTCACAAGTAAGGTATAATAGAACTGTAGTTCTTCTGAATAGTCTATGAAGTCGCTATTAAGTTGTGACACCAATGATGTGGTTGGTACGATTATGAGTGCTTTCTGACAGTCTTTCCTCAAGTAGTACTTTAACAAGCAGTAAATTATGAACGACTTACCTGAAGCAGTGGGCGAAAGAATCAAAGCTCTATGATTGCGAACAGCGTGAGCAACTGCCCTCAACTGATAATCCCTTGGCTTGAATTTCCCACCGCTTAGAAACTTATTTAGTCCATTCAGCGGAATGTCTATTGTATCTTCAAGCCCGTCATGTACTACAACATTGTAACTTCTCTCTTCAGCAAACTTCTTAATCTTTTGAATCAAACCAACATATATCTGCATTGTGTTCACATTGAACAACCGAATCTTCCCGTCCCACATCTTATTCCGTACTGATGGGATGAAGGAAGCTCCAGGAACTTCAAATTCAAAGTAGCCAGATAATTCCATGGCTATTCCGCGATCACACTCAACCTTGAGATAGACCTCGTTCTTCTTATATATGTCAATTTGTTCCATAATTATCCAGTTGTAAATCGCGCCCAGTCAACAGCAGTCTTTAGCTGAAACCCGCGATTATTGATATTTTTGATTATGGAGTCAAGGTATGCTACCTTTTCGTCTTGCATACCCAGACGCAGGTTGGCTTCGATCATCATATTATCTGATTCGATATAGACGTCGACTTCATTTTTGAGCAATTTCTTATAGAATTGTTGGCGACCCAACTGATCGAGTTCATCCTGATCAAGTTCGCCGAGATAGTATTCGAGGAGGTTTCTTTTTATTTTCTTGTTTTCGCCTTTGTACTTATACAAGGCAATGCGTTCGCCCATATATATCTTAAGATACTTGTTATGGACTTGCGGGATTTTGGCACTCTCTGTACCAAGTTCGGTGATATCAATTTTACAATCTTTATCCCATTCTTTCACAATCTGTTCAATATTCACAATTCACTCCATTCATAATATATTATCATTAACGCATATATTTAGGTCTACGAAAGACTAGACAATTCATACTTCCTATATGCAAAAGATACTGTTGCTTTTAGATATTCAATATCAGAATTCTCTACATCAAATTCCAATGAGGTTAAACTTGATGGGTACATATCCGAAAACCTGATTTCGATATTAGGCTTCATGTTTGATGAGGTTATTATCAACGAACCGTCAGAGTACACTTGGCCGACCGAAGCTGTAGTTCTTCCAATACCGCCTCTTTGTGCGAAGTTATCAGGATAACCGAGGGCAATTAGCCAGTCATAGATTTCTCTAAAATTCTTCATATCCTCATCAACGCGAAAGGTCAGATCTAATCGCCCAAACGTCAATTTATCTCCAGGAACAGGAAGCTTGATAAATGGGTTCTCTATGTTAGATGTGTCGCCCAGCGAGATGTCAGGTATTGTGGCAGCGGTGCAAAAGTAATTTACATGCGGTAAACGGTTGCATGCGAACTTAAATCCTATGGGGGATAGGAAACTTTTATTATCTGGTTGCGTGCCTTGTAACGCCATCACATTTATCCTTACTGGTTAATTCTTACACCTCTATTTATAATGCTTGTAGAAGCTGTTTTTAAGGCAAAAAAAAGAGGCTCCGAAGAGCCTCTTAAAACGTCTACTTAAAGTAGATCTATTTTTTTATTTACATCAAGTTTGCAACCTTAACTAAACGGTAGTACTTGTTGCCGTCTCCAGTACCAAGACGGGCAGCAATTCCGTTGCCGTCATTAGTAGCGAAAGGATTAGCGACCATGCCGTAGCGAGTCTTGAATCCAATCTTAGGCTGGAAAGTCTGCTCGCCAACCGCACGAACCATTTGTAATGGAACATATGGGCAGTAGAAAAGACCAGCATCAAAAGAGCTAGTGCCCTTATAACCGATAGTGTAGTAGTTGTTAGCAGCGTCAGAGAAGTACGGATCAATATAAACTTTGATACGACCATTGAGAACACCAGCAAAAGTATTACCAGTATCATCTACCTGAAGGTTGTTGCTAAGAGCAGGAGCATAGTCAAGAACACCAGCCATCTGAAGTGCAGAAGCAACATCAGAAGAAGTGATCATTACATTACCCTTACCACGACGAGTTGCTTTACCAATTTCGTTGGCATCACGCTCGATTTGGAACATAAGACCTTTGAACTTCTCAACAGACCAGCGACCGTTAGAGTCAGTGTCCAGATCGAAAGTACCAGAGGTTGTTACATTAGTAGTTGCACCAGCTACAGCACTGTAGTTGATAGTACGAACGACTTCGCGGTTGATTTCAGAAAGGATTTCTGAAGACAGGATATTGCTTAACTCAGTTTCAGCGTCTAGACCGTGGATTGCTTTAAGGTCTTGTGCCAATTCCATAGTGTACTCAGCTTTCAGAGCACGACTAACAGCAGTTACAGCAACTTTCTCAATTGAGAATGCCATTTCGTTGAAGTGGTCGCCAGCAGCTCCACCCAGTGTTTGAGCTTCAGCAGCTGTCATACCAGTGTGAACATTATATCCACCACCAGTTGAGCTAGCTGAACGATCACTAGGATCAGTACCAGTCATAGCTAAACCAGCTGTAGCGTTAGCAGCAACTAGAGAAGCAGTATTACCAGCAGGACGGCTTCTAGAGAATGAAGCGTCAGCTTCGCCGAACATAGCTTCAGTACCAGCTTGGCCAGTGTAACGTGAACGCATAGCAAAGATCAGTCCAGTAGGACCAGTCATAGGCTGTACACCACAGATATCATAGGCGATTAGGTTAGGCATAGAGCGTCGAACAAGGCTGATCAATACAGGATCAAAATTGGCAACGGCTGCGCCAGTAGCGTTAGTAGGGGCAGCTTCGCCAAGCAGAGTTGGAGCAAAAGCACCACCGCTTTGAGCACCTTGCTCACGAGCTGATTTTTCTTGGTTTTCTAATAGTGTAGCGACAGTAGAACGCTTGTGAGCATCTGCGATCGGTGCTAGATCGGCATGCTCTAAAACGGGTTGCCACTTCTTTTGTAGTTCGTCAGTTTGAAACATTTAGGTTCTCCTTCTTAAAGACCTTTTTACTTACAGTTTATTTATAAAATGTTACTTTTTAATGCTTTTTGAAATGGCATTCAAGTATGCCGCCATACCAGGATCAGTTGGCGTCGCCTCTTCAATCAACTCAAGAGGTTCGTCATCGATAATTGCTTCTTCAGAAATAGTTTCTTCCTTCGGAAAGTAATTCTCTTTGAGCGTATCTAGCTTAGAAGTAAAAGCAGCTTCATCTTCGAACTCAACGCCCTCAGATAAAGAACTCAACTTAACAGCTTGAGACTCAGTGATGTCTCCACAAGCAGCAGACAGAATCGATTCACGCTTTGATTCTACCAACTCCTTACGAAGTTCGATGTTTCTTTCCATCTCTTCATTTATTGAAGATTCGAGTTCTTCAACCTTAGACGCTAATTCGTCTACAAGGTCGACTTTCTCTTCTGGAATGTCGATATAGTTTTCAGTGAATAGACTACGCAAGCCGGACATAAAGTTCTCAACAATCTCAGAACGGATACCCTGCTCAACTGCTAGTTCATTCTCCTTCATCCACTCCTCAGCAACGTACTCTAAGTAAGAATCTACTTGCGTGGATAACTCTTCAACAATTTGTACTTTCTCAGCTTCTAGTTCGGCTTCAAAGTCAACAGTAACAGATTCTAAAATCTGATTGACTTTTGAGACTACAGCAGCTTCAAAAATGGTTGTGGCTTTAACGACAAAATCTTCAGAAAGCTCTTCACTACCAAACATTGCTTCTACATCTTCAGCGATTGAAATATCTTCAGAACTGATTTGACGGATTTCTTTGATTGATTGTGTTGTAGCTTCTTTTAGTTGCACTAGGAATTTGCCGCCAGCGTCTTTCACAGCCTTACCTTTATGCTTCTTTGCCAGTTTATCCGCCTCTGATTTATCAAATAGCCCAGCATCAGCGTAGCCATCATCAGACTCACCAGTACCTTTTTGGTTCAGATACTTTTCTTCTGAAATTTCTTCAGCTTCAAACCCTTCAACTTTCAGACCAGCCATCACAGCACTATACGATGCGGTGAGGTCATCTTTCTTCTTATCTTTCATAGCGTCAAGCATAGCACTAATCATACCAGCTTTAGTCTTAGGTGGCGCAGATTCCTTAACTGTAGATTCGACAACAGCTTCGGCAGGATCACCGACAACTTCTGCCTCTACCTTACCCTCTTCGAGAGGTGCGTCATCTACTAGTACTTCTTCGACGCTGTCCTCTATTTTCTTATCAGACATGAATTTCTCCTTATATTTGGTGTTATACAGTCTATTTATAAAATTTACAACTTAGAGATAAAATCTTCAAAAACCTTCAGTTTGGATTCTTCTAGATCCTTAGCTGGAGCCTTTTTAATTATATTCTCATAATCAGCAATGTGGTGTTCACGGATGATACCGTTTTCCCAAACCCATTCCTTACCTTCCATGATACCTTGAACAAATGCGTCTGGTGCAGAAGGATCCGCAACAATGTCAGCAGCTGTAGCAAGATAGAAATCGCTTTGCACTTCGGCAACGCCCTTCCCATTCTGTTTGACAGAACCCATACCGCGAGATGAAACTCCTAATTGAGCACCCTCATCCATAAGCGATCTAACAATCCCGCCATACGGAGTTTCTGTCATAATCTTAGCACGACCCATAAAGTTTGAACCATCACGTTCCAACTTGGTGATCATATGTGATACACGCTCGAGATTAATGCTTGGACCTTGCGGATGACCTAATTCACCATAAGCGCGATTCTTAGCAACATACTCTTTGTTATATCTATTTATCTCTTTGTCCAAAACCTCTGCTGGGTAAACTCGACCATTGCGATTTTTGATATCGCCCTGTAAGAATACGCCTTCGATGAAATACGACTTCTTGCCGTCCTCTTCTTTGGCTTCCGTGATATAATTAATATCTTCGTTAACTTCGCAGATCAGTTTCATAGTTTTTTCCTAGTATCCAACGCTTGATATTGCGCTTGCTTTGAAAGTAGCAGCACCGCGAAGCCCTTGACCGTTGCCAAGAGAAATAGTAACGCCAGCACCTGCGCCAACCCAAACGGTAGCGACGGTTGCGTCAGAGGAATTGACTTGAAACAGCTCAATGGCAGTGGTTGCCGTATTAACAACATAAGCTGCTGCGGCAGTTTCTAGTTTAGTGGTGGCGGCAGCTAGTGCTACACCAGTTCCTAATAATTTCATTACTTGCCTCCAAACGCGACATCAAGAAGCTGGAACATTCCCTCAGGGGACTTCTCCAACATTTTCTCTGCCTTTACTTTATTAGCTGGCTTTAGCTTTTCTAGCATATTAACAAGAGCTGCTGCGGTGGTCATGTCTATTTCTTCAACTTTACCGTTGCCGAACTTAACCTTTTTAGCAGATTTCTTAGATATAATACTATTCAGCTGATCAACAACTGCGCCTTCAGAAAGGTCTTCGTCTTCGTCTGACTTCTTGCCATTTTTCTTATCAATGGCTTTCTGAAGAGCAGGAGGTAAAGAACCTTCTTCCACTTCTTCTTCTTCGTCATCTTCGTCTTCGGCAGAGTCATCATCTTCAACTTCATAAAGGTCGTCAGCATATTCTTTGCCGTACTTTTTAATGAAGTCTTTTTTGGACATAGTTTCAGAATCGTCGACCATTTGATCCTTCACTTTCCCTTCTTTTACATTTTCTTGCGGAAGGGAATTCATAAATTTCTTCATATCCGCAGAAGAACCTGTCACTTCGACATCAGACAAACCATGTTTATTTTTAGTCACTTTGACATTTAATTTCAACTTCTTAGCAAGTTTTTGAACCATGTCGGCAGAAGATTTGTCCATATCTACTAACGTATCTTCAGTAATCTCAGCTCTGTCGCCGTTAAACTGGTGGTCGCCAGCAACAGGGTGCTTAGTGGTTTCAATGCTATGTTTAGCTTTGAAGTCTTTTTCACCTTGAGCTTTTGGTTCAAGCTTTTCGCCTGTAGACTCTTCAGAAATGTAAGCTTTGAATCTTTTGATAGCCATTGTTGCTATTCCTCTGCTGTATCTTGCGTTGCCATGAAGTTACTTTGAACCTCATACTTTTTAATTTCTATTGCCGATTGGATTTTGTCCATCATGACATCTCCAACAGCACTCTTAAACTCATTCACATTACCATCAGCGGCAAGGTTAACTGCGTCAACAGTTGTATATACCTTTTTATCTTCACTCATTATCATTTCCCCTTAATTGTATAATATTTATAACTAATCATATAAGACATTTTAGCTAATATTATTCTTCTTCGTCACCGAAACCATCGTCTTCATCTTCAATCTCGACATCCATTTGCTCAATATCTTCATCAGTCTGAAACAGAATATTCTTACGGATCCACTGTTTAGAGTAATACTGTCCGGCATATTGATCAACGTCTTGTAGTAATGACAATCTTTCGCGCAAAACTTCTGAATTCTTCAACTCAGCAAAATGGTTATCTTCAATAAAATCAAACTTCATAGTTTGTTTCATCTCAACCCATTCGGATCTAGAGATAACACCTTTTAACAAAAGCTGCTTTTCAAGTAATATAGTGAACAACTCAGCAAATCTATTTCTAAGCCTTCCAACGAATTTAGAAAACTTCAACTCATCGCGGGTTATTTCAGAAGAACGACCAAGGTTAAATTGTCCATCAGACTCTAATCTAGAAACGGGCACATTCAAAGACTCATACATCTTTCTGCGGAAGTATTGTACATCGTCCATTTCGCCAAGGTTTTGGCCACCAGGAAGAGTAGTGATCTCAGTACCGCTGCTGCCTTCTCTACGCGGAAGCCAGTAATCTTCAAGCATAGTCAAATGTTTACGCGAATCATTGACCGCGCCAGTATTAGCATCATATACTAATTTATTTTTGTGCTTTACCATCATATCCCGCAAGTACTGCTCAGCTTTCGCCTTCGGCAAGTTACCAACGTCTATATAAAAGATTCGACGCTCAGGTGCTCTAGCTAAACGATAGATAACAGTTGCGTCTTCAAGCATTCTTAATTGGTTCAATGGCTTCACCGCTTTATCTAGGTGACCAAGAACCATTTTGTTAGCTTCGTCCAATAATCCGCTGTGGACATAAGCTATAGAATCTGTAGAGATTTTTACGCCTTGCTGCCCAGTTTGGACACCTTTTGGTGAATAGACATAAAATTCAGAATATTTTTTAGCTACAACTTCACGAGAACCAGAGACCATATCACTATCTCTTTTCTCGACTCGCATTTTCTTTATTGTTCGAGGATCAACATATCTCAACTCTTGAATACCAGATTTAGTATTCTTTGCGTCGATCATAATATGGTAATACATTCGACCATCAACATACCATCTACGGAACGTATCGTATCCGCGAGTGTTGAATTCTAACAAACCAAGAAGTATATCAAATTCTTCAATGACTCTTTTCTTTATAGCATCAGGAAGATTTACATCGTCCATGACTACTTTAACAGAACCTTGCTTATCATCAAATACAATAGCTTCGTTACATACGTCATCAATTGCCTTATCACATTCGCTTTGGCGAGCCATCTCGCGGTACTTAGTGATAAGTGCCGATTCGGTTTTGGAAGTTCCGTCAAGGTCAACCGTAGTGCCAAAAGCACCACCCTCGTTTACATCTAAAGCACCGTCCATAGCTGCTGGTGGCGCAAACGATTGTATCGATGGTCCTGCTTCTTCTTTACGTCCTAGTTGGAACCCGAAAAGTTCAATAGCCATTATAGTTTATCCTTAATAATATTTGGGGCGTCATAGTATTTATGCGCGCCCCATATTCACCTTTTAGACTTTTTAGGATTAGATTCCGCCAGCAGTGCCAGTAGTTCCGCCAGTTACTTCCCAATAATCATACTGGAATGTAACACCGAACTCCTGAATTGCTTCACTATCCCAAGCCAAATCAATAGCGGCAATCTCAGTTGGATAAATACCAACAAAGTTATACACGCGAAGGATTGACCCATCTTTACCAAACTGTGTTACTTGTGCATTAGACTTATATAGGCTTGGAGCAGAACCACCAGCTGTGTTCAAGTTTCCTTGAGCAGAGTTGATAGAGTTTGACCACTGTTCCATAGAATTGCGAATAGCAAAGTCTTCGTCATTAATAATAGTAGGTGCCCACTCAGCATAAGTGCGATTGCCAGCTACTTTAATTTGGCGACCGAAGTATGGTACTTCAACCGTTCCAAGAGTAGAGGCAGGGATCTGAGCAGCCTTTACCATAAATGGTACTTGCGCATCAGCCACACCGTTGATTGGATTTGTAATCTGGACTTGGAAAAGCGATGCACGAGCACCGCCTCCCTTCAACGCGCCAGAAAATTCATTTACATTAAACGCCATTTTTATATCTCCCGATTCTGTACGTTATATTTATTACGCGCGACCAACGATCTCAGAGAACTCAATACCGCTGCGAACAGCAACAAAGTTCAACTGAATAAAGTTGATTGAACGGGCTGGTTTAATATAGATGTCGCCGATAAACTCGTTACGATCTACAACTTCGCCAGTGTTATTTGTTCCGTCACACACGACTTGGAAGTCAGTGATACCACGACGACCTTGAACATCACGCAAGAAAGGAACTACCAAATTGGTGAACTGGCTTCGGGTAAACTCATCATTGAATTCAAAGAGAGTGAACTTAGAGGCAGTTGCTATAGCTTTCTCAAGTACGATAAACAAGCGACGGACATTAATTCGATCAAACGCAGATGGCTTTGACAGAAGAGTCTTATCACCGAACAACACAGTACCTTGTCCTGGGAAAGTAACAATTGGGTTTACGCCTTTCTTATAAAGAGCGTCGCGATCGCCTTTGCTTGGGTTATAAGCAAGTTTGATAGCATTCTTAATGTTACCACGGTTATAACCAGCAGGTGAGAACCAAGGGTCACGTGTAAGATCCGTTTGAACCATTAAGCCAGCAGTGTCAGCATTTAATGGTACATAGCGGTAAACATCATTGTACTTATCGTACTGATATTTCCAGCCAGAATCTAAAACAGCATATGAAGAGGACGGTAGCGTGTCGCGGAATGCGATAATATCATCACGTTCTTTGCCAGCATAAGAATTGTTTCCGACAACATCAGCACGCTCAGGTGATAATACAGCGATACAATCTTTACGTGACTCAGCAATACTTGTAATCAGGTGAGTTGCTAGAGTAACGTCAGCATCAGCACCAAGTAGGAAAGAAACGTCAACGTCTTCAGCAGAAGAGAACAGGTCGTAACCAGCAATCTTATTTGCGCTTGTGAGGTTAGTTCCGTCTAGACCACCAGAAAGGCTCTTGTTAATTACAACAGAACCAGTTGAATAGGTAGTACCAGATAATGCTGAACCAGAACCCAAAAGAGCTTTAGTGGAAGCAGTAACATAAGCAGATTGCTGGTTGACTACTGATACAAAGTAGTTTCCTGCGCCTTGCTCTGATTTAGCGTCAGAACCAAGAGAAACACCTTCATAGGTCTCAAGAACAGATCCTTTGACTCCAGTGAATGCTCCGTCTTCATCAACGATTGCTATGTGGATTTCGTCACCAGTTGCGCCAAGAGCTGTACCATTAACGGTAGTCCCTGGAGCGTCATCAAACTGTCCTGAGTATTCCCAAGAACGAGTAAGAGTACCAGATGCTACAGCGGCACCGGAATACTTGGTTTCTAGTGTGATTGATACTGTGGTTGAGTTAGCAGAAGAGGAAACAGCTTTCACCTTGCGCTTTTCTTCAACATCATTTGGACCAAGACTTAGGAGGTCACCAACACTAACAGAAGCAGTTACAAGTGCAGTGTTTGCTGTGGTAATAACTACCTGATCACTATTTCTAGCAACGGCATATGACAGGGCAGTAGTAGTTGACCATGCGGCAGCGTCTGGGCAGATAGAAATCTTCAATGAATTGCCCAATACACCAGCATATTTCGCATAGAAATTGTCGGTGGTAGGAACAGTAGAATCTTCATTACTGATTAAAGCGGCTGTCGTTTCTGCAGAGTTTCTTGCGTCAGAATTAACTGTACGAACTACATGCAAAGCATTGCCGTAGGATAAGAAATTTGCTGCGGTGAAGAAGTCAGTCGCATTGGCGTTGTTTGGTTTTTGGAATATGTTGACGAGTCGATCTTCAGAATCAACTAACACACGTTGTGCTGCTGGTCCCCAACGGAACTGACCTGCTATAGCACCCTCAGTTGAGGATACGGCAGGAACGACCGTTGTGAGATCTATCTCGCTTACATTAACTCCAGGACTTACTTGGAAGGGCATTGCTATTCTCCTTAAAAAATAGAGTTTTATATTTCATTCAACGATGATATTTATAAAAACTCGTTGCTTACTAATTTAGTTATAATTCCCAGCAGTGATATACTGCCCGTAATCATAGTTTTCTGGTGGTGTATACTCTACTATATTTTCGTCATCGATCCCATCATCATGGAATCCAAACGGTAACATACTATCCATCATCTCTTGCTCAGACTTTTCTCTGAGCTGTATCAAGGTGTTTATATCTGTCATTTCTTTAAAATACGATTGATCCGACAACCAAGCAAATAACACCAAACACATGACTAGATCATCATGCGCTCCGGACTCTGCTTCATACGAGTTTCCTCTCCTTGAAAACGTCGAAAGTTCTTTTATGGTTTGCCAGTCATTTAATATGAGCTGTTCTTGCTCTATTAGTAACTTTAGAATTGAGCAACCAACAGACTTAACACTTTTGGTTGTTCTAATTCCTTTATCGCAATTCTTACTGTATCCTGATGAAATTCGTTTTCCAGATCTACCTGCGCTTTCAGTGAACAGTATGTTTTCATATTCAAATTCATAGTGCACCAATTCAGCAACTTGCTCGCCTATATCATTAATCTCGACAAGTATGGTCGCTTCATTGTATCCTTTACACGTTCTATATATTACTTCAGCATATTCAGCAGGGGTTATGAAGTTGTCCCTGTATGTACAAACTTGCTCATATGGCATTTCAGTCACATCAATAATTTGAAATGCCGAGTAATCTAAACCTTTACCTCTAGAAACGTCAACAATACAAGCGTAAATGCGGTCAGCCTCTACTCTCTTAAACATAGAAATGCCGTTCGCTTCAACAATAGGCTTATGCGGCACCAATGTTTTCAGTTTACTTCCATCAATCAATGTGCCAGAACTGCCTAGAAATTGGCACTCATATTCTTGCGCGAACTTCTCATAATCATAATCCATAGCCTGTAGTGTTTCTTCTTTCCAAGCAGCGTCTCTGCCAGGAACATCATCCCAATTAACTTTGGTAAATTGGTATCCATTAGTCTCTTCAATCGCACCTTCACAAGTCTTGTAGAAATGGTTCAACCCGTTTGGCGTTGACGTCAAAAGTATCTTAGTAGTATTGCCCGATGATATTGTCGGGAATACTGAAGCAAAAAACTCATCCCAGTTTTCAACAAAAGCAGTTTCATCAATGTATAGAAATGATACAGATTTACCACGAATAGCTGAAGATGACGTTGACGCTGCTATAATCTTACAACCATTCTCAAACTGTACTGAACCTTTATTCCACTCAACTACACCTTGTTGCATCCAAGTAGGCAGTGCTTCGTATGCTATCTTAATTCGGTCTAGAATTTCTCGAGCGGAATCGCCTTTGTTAGCCAAAAGTGCTACTGTTTTGTATTCATTAAACAGTATGAACTGGAGTATCACCGCAACTGCTGTTGTAGTCTTACCAGCCTGCCTTGATGTTACTACCACTGCCCTTCTATTATTTGTAATCTTTTCAATAATTTCTCTTTGGTAGTCATATAGAGTCATAGGTATCAACCCATGGTCAACATGCACTATCTGAAGATAATTTTCAGCGAAATAAATCGGGTCTTTGGAACACCTAATAAATTCCTTGACCTCATCGTGCGTCCATTGTATTGCGACGCCCTTCCTTTTGAGAAGCTGATTACCATTATAGGTTTTACTTGCCAAGTGTAACAATACCTTCTGAAATCAATCTTTCTCTATTCGCGAGATGCGCAGCGTCGACATCATCTTTACTGCCACCAAAATACGCAACGGCATGACCTTCATCAATCATAACCTTTGTAACTAGTCTGTATGAATCGGTGGTTGGGCAATAGACTTCAAAGTCACCAAGTACACGCCCGAACTTACCTTTCATATCTTCTCCTTTTTTGCTGACCTGAGTCTTCAATACAGCTTTTTTTGAAAGAAGGGTCTTCAGCCTTGCTTTGGCAGCGAGGCCAAATTTCTTTTCTACTAAATCTCTTGTTCTTGATTCCGGAGTATCTATTCCCATTATTCGCACACGCTCACCGCGAAGCCAGATCCCAAACCCCAAGTCAATATCGACATCGACAGTATCGCCATCAATTACTCTTGTGACATTACATCTATATTCGTACATTACTATTCCTCACCGCTAATTAGTTTTTGCAATTCACTGGTGCTTCCGACAAATAAAGCATTGTTTATATTTAGAGCAGAATTTGGGTTAGCATTGTCTTCTTCTCGCAGTTCCTTAACTTTCTTCTGAATATCGAGCAAATCCTTATTTGCATCAACAAGTGTCTTGGTGAGCTGTGAGACCACCTCAAACGCTCGTGGATGCTCTGACGCCTTCGCTAAGTGTAGAAGGTTATCAAGTGCATAGGTTCCCTTCTCTATAATATCATGTAGATTATCTCTAGCAAATTTGTAATCTTTTGATACATCATCGGGCAGGTTTAATGTGGTTTCTTCAAAATCGGGTCGGACTAATTGTTTAGGTTCGTCATCAACTAATTCAGATTCAACATCAAATATATCATTCAAATTGTCTGTTACAATGTTTTTCATAATCAGTGCTCATGGTTTTCTGTACCATCAAAATAATCAATACTATCAAACGCAAACCCGAATGTGGTATTCGCTGAGATAGAAGAAGTGGCTATACTCGCCAAGGAATTTGCTGTAGGGGAACCATTAGCCAATAATCCTGGTGTGAGCACAAGTTTCTTATTTGGACCTTCTGCGGTACTGGTAATGAAGCCAGTACTAGGGATTGTCAAATCAACAACAGTTCTTTTTATGACACCCTTATTAGAAACTGGTCCAAATATATAACCTTTTACTGTAAACTGAAAAGAGTATATGATAGCTCTTCTCGTTTGGAAGTCCGACTCATAGGTATCTTCTATAGACATACCACCCAACACTGTCGGAATATCAAAATAATGTCCAGTTTCAGGAACAAGCTTGACGCTATGCGTGAACTCGGGTCTGAAATATGGCAATATTTGTTCAACAACCTGCATCGCATCTTCATTGTTAGCGAACATAGCTGATAATGATATATTTATATCATATGGAACAGGGGTGAATTGAGACTGTAATGCGTTGTCCGTTATACCTTTAGAAGTATTTCTCATGAGTTTGTTCAAGGTTCGCGTCGGAGCATATGTCATATCAGTTATTTCAAATGACATTCTCGGTAGTGTGGTCGCGACAGCTTGATCAAGGTTTGCGTCCTGCCTCATGCGAGCCAAAAACTTTTCTTTTGGTCCATATGCTATGGGAACGCGGATAGTTTGAATCCTTGCTCCCGTTTTATCATACCTATTAATGTCAATATCATTAAACATTGATCCGAACATTATAATATACTTGCGGATAACTCCGTGATTATAAGATGCACCAAACATTACCAACTTTCTCCTTCGCTGAATGGATTGGTCTCGCTGAAGTCAATGAAGTCAATAACATTTGAAGTAAACTGTTCATTGTTTGCTGACTTATCTGTATCCTCGACCCTAAACGTCAAGCCGTCTTGCGGTATAGTGAACCCGTCCTCAGTAACAAGTAAATTGCCTTCTTCATCAAGAAGACCGACGTTGAGCATATCACCAGAGTAAGCAGTTTCGATTTTATCAATAATCGCGATACCAGTGTCAAGCCTCTCGTGGCTATATTCAAAGAGTTCACAACGAAGATCATAAGTTTGTAAAGAACCCATTTGATAAAATATAGATTCTTTCTCAACGAATTTCACTTCAAATATCTTGTTATTGAGTGGGAAGAATATCAAATCGCCCTCTGAAGGTCTCCCAATATCCTCTGTAGTGTCTTGAAGTTCAATCTCCTCACCAAACCTTCTTTGTGAT
>Ga0114994_10001809_pt1 | contig 15465 bp, 14 predicted proteins | sample ArcticOcean_MG_C_9_FD_87043 | JGI IMG/M metagenome (GOLD analysis project Ga0114994, IMG submission 87043) | Marine microbial communities from western Arctic Ocean - ArcticOcean_MG_CB2_152 | ecosystem: Environmental > Aquatic > Marine > Oceanic | place: Arctic Ocean: Canada Basin | collected... | reverse complement strand
GTGAGAAAAACAGAACCTCTTGCCTATAAAGAGTTTGTCAAAGGCTCGTTTTGACATAATCTTCAGTCAGAAGGGTATTGTTCGAGGTGCCCTATAGTCCCACTCTCTAGAGTAAAATTATTCTTCATTACATAATATTCAAATATAAGCGGTCTAAACCATCTGTTTAAGTTAAATTTAACAACGATATTATGGGTAACCTATATCCCTTGACACCACCTCTCCTCAAAATAATATCAACTATAAGTTCAGATATAGAATCATTTCTAACTCCAAATGAGTTAGTCTTTTGTTGAAAATATCTGTATCAATTTATGATTCAATGGTTTTGATAAAAAGAAAGGCTAACCCTTTAATTATTGAGGTTGGACTAGAATAACGAACTTAATGAAATACATCGAATTTCTCATTCAAAATTGGCGCTTTCTAGCTTTTGGTATTGCAGCTAATTTCTTTTCAAGTTCAGGACAAACTTTTTTTATCTCAATTTTTGGCGGTGAGTTTAGGGATGAGTTTTCCTTAACTAATGGCGACTTTGGGTTTATATATATGATCGCAACTATCGCCAGCGCTTTTTGTCTCATTTGGCTTGGACGGTTAATCGACAAAATAGACTTACGGCTATACACCACAATGATATGTGCTGTTATGATTGGGGCTATCTTTTTAACTTCGATCGTTAAAACCGTTTTAATGTTAGGCCTTGCATTCTTTTTTTTGCGCCTGATGGGGCAAGGGTTAATGCATCATATTTCAGTTACCTCAATGGGTAGGTATTTTTTTGAGCGTCGTGGGACAGCAATTAGTATCACTACTTTTGGTGATACCTTTGGATTAGCTATTTACCCTCTAATTGGTGTTGCACTAATTGGATGGCTTGGTTGGCGCGGTAGTTGGGTCGCCTTAGGGTTCATGTACTTAATAGTATTAATCCCGTTGATGCTTTGGTTATTAAAGGACCAAAGCACACGACATCAGAACTACGAAGTCCATCTCCAAGAGGTCCTAAAATTTAAGGGATCAACCAGCACAGATTACTCCCTTCGTTTGATCCTGAAAGAGCTCCGCTTTTACTTAATAGCGCCAGCTATTATATTACCGTCATTCTTAATGACGGGGCTAATTTTTCATCAAGTAAAAATAGTGGAAATAAAAGGCTGGTCGATGACAATTTTTACGAGCGGGTTTGTTGGCTTGGCTGCCGCATCCTTCCTCACTTCATTGGTATTAGGGCCACTCGTGGATCGTTGGCGCGCAATTAACTTATTACCATATATACTAGCCCCGCTTGCTCTTGCCCTGTTGATTTTAAACATATTCGATACTGATTACATCGGCTTTATTTATTTAATTTGTCTTGGAGGTAGTCTCGGTGCATCATTTACCGTTGTAGAAACAATTTGGCCAGAGCTATACGGCACGACCCATCTTGGGGCTATTAAATCATTCACCAGAGCGCTGAACGTCTTTTCCAGTGCCTTGGCTCCATGGGTCTTTGGGTTATTTTTTGACATGGGCCTCGCTATTCTTGAAATAACTTGGTTAAGTATCTCAATGATCGTCATGACTGGAATTTTGGCTAAACTATCCCAGTTCACTTCCCCAACTAGGTCACCATCTTAATTCTCACTGAGATCAACCTGAATATGATACACTCTTCAATGTAAGAAATATTACCCCCAGCCCCCCCCCTCCTATCTACCGCAAAACCACTACCATACTAAAATTATCGCGAGAGCTCTTTAGCACCAGAACTACTTCCTCAAAAAAGAGGTGTAGTCACAACATAGCCAGAAGTATTAAAGCTCATGCGCAGTAAATCGACCGCGGCGCTATGTCCTCTAAAGCCATGCGTTCAAGCATCCACATTTCTATTAAATCAGCTTTTTCCTTCTTGACTGTGGGATCATCCCATAGATTATTAATTTCATCTGGATCATCATTACGGTTATAAAGTTCTCCAAAGTTATCTTCGAGCCAGTAGCTTATCCGCCACGGTCCAGTAACAAAACTACGCGTTCGCATGAAAACATCTGTTCCCGCGTTAAAGGGCAACTCATCCTCTTCCAAAACCATGCCTAAGCGATTTGGCTCTTTATCTTCATTCAGGCAACCGATTACATCTTGTCCTTGCATTCCGTGGTAAGGTTGCAAGCCTGCTCTACCCAATATTGTAGCCGCGATATCAATAGTGCCGCCAAGCATCTCCGTCCGAGTGTTATGCTTTTCAGCTGCTGTCGGGTCTGACCAAATAAAAGGCACACGAATTGTCCCTTCTGTATGAAAACAGTGCTTCAGCATCAAGCCATGATCCCCCATCAAATCACCATGATCTGACGTAAATACAACAACAGTATTTTCGGCCAAACCAAGATCCTGCAGACGCTGAAGCAGTCGTCCAATTGCATCATCGACCATCGTAATCATATCGTAAGTAAGGGCTATCCCTTCTCGGGCTTCACGTTCAGTACAGGCAAAAGCTTCAACCCGTATGTCTTTTCGTTTTGACTTATCAAGCGCATCTTGCAGCTTTTTCTGCAGTGGCGGAGGGGCATTATGCGTAGCTCCGTGAGAAGCCGGCAGCGCTACAGAATCTGGATCATACCTCCCCCAATATGACCCTGGCGGGGTAAACGGGTGATGGGGATCATTAAAGGAGCATTGTATAAAAAATGGTTTGTCGGATTTTTTTTGGCTTTGTAGAAATTGCGTTGTCATTTCCTCGACGAAGGTCGTTGAATAAAGCTCCTCAGGTACCTGAGTACGCCAAGCAATCGGATTAACGTAGCTATCGGTCCTTTGAGCATTGGTTGGGCCAATTAATGAATCAAAATTTGGGTGTTTATTACGTGCCCAGGCAGTATAATGACCATGCACGCCATCTCCATGCGCATTACAAAACTTCACCTCTTCAAAGCCGTAATAAGGCCCATTAATTTCTCTCTCAGGATTTTTCTGCCATAGATCGCCGCGTTCCGATTCGTAATCTTGGCCGGAACGAAGATGCAGGTGTGAATCAGTGTAGCCCTCTGGCGGCGGACTACCCCCTTGGGGCGTTGGATAATTCCAGTCATCAATTCTATGGTTGTAACCATTCTGCAAATGACACTTGCCAAACAGCGCGGTGCGGTAGCCGTCTTGGCGTAAAAGATGTACAAAAGTATTTGATTGAACATCTAAACATTGGCCATTGGTGAGAACGCCATTGACAGATGGCATCCGTCCAGTGATTAAGGTTGCCCTATTTGGCATACAGGTTGAATTTGCAACATAAAATTTATCAAAAGTTACACCGCTTTTAGCTATTCCATCAATATGCGGTGTTGTTAAAATTCTATTCCCGTAACACCCTAGGTGATCAGCACGTTGTTGGTCAGTCATTATGAAAAGAAAATTTGGTTTCGCTGATGCCATTTTGTTATCCTTTATAAAGAGCCATTGAGCCTGCACATCTATCACTCAATTACTCTTATTAGATTTGGGATGATTTTATACTTAAACTTAAGAAAATCTAAAAGCCTTACCATCACAAAATATCCCAATTTCACTTTGTGAAATATTCCCGCCAGACAAATTTATTCAGGGGATATGAACTTTGGTTTCAAATAAAACTTAAAAGGCCGCAGCAGTATTCGTCTTTTTCGCAATTGTAGTTTATTTTTTCAAAGACTATCATGTGACGGTTTATAAATCGGACTATAACAGTTAAGCTTTTTAACATCGGTAGTTAAACCGCACCGTAACAAAGAGGCTGCGGTTAAGTTTAGGAATTCAGCACCAACTTCTTCTTCCAAAATTGAAAGAGGTAGGTAACATTTGTTAGAAAATGGTACGCAATATTTTACCATAATTTGAGCGTCATCTATATGTGATTGACCTTTATCAGATCCGCTTACTAAGGCTTCAAAAATCATAATTTGGCCCGCATGAGCGTTAAAACCATCTTCATTAACAAACACCTCAATACCTGAACACGCCGCTTTTAACTTTCGCAATAGATAGGTCATAATGGGTAAATTCATTGTTAGAACCTGTGCCCCTGCACCCGCTGACCATGGCCTCCGCCCTTCCCCCTTCCTAGCTTTGGTTGCAAGCATAAGATCGTCTCGCAGTGGAACAAACAAGGGTGCTTCCAAACCAAGGATCACTCCTCTTAGTTTAAGTTGCTCCGCAATCAAAGGGACAATTTCATCTAACTCTACTCCATTTTGGAACGCTTGTGTTTTTGGATCAAACACGGACCAGCCAATATTTCTTAATTTTGGAGAGCCTATATCAATAACGCAAATGCTGTAAGGTTGATCTGTTGTATATAACATCGCCATTCTCCAAGGTATTAAAACTTTCTACGTGTTATGGTTTTTACTAATACAATTCCACTCAACGCCTTTTGGGTTATCTCTGGATTAAGGAAGGCTAATCTTCGACGTGTTTTATCCTTGCACTTCTCCTCTATACTCTAAGGAGGCTTTTATTATTTTAGATAACCCTATTGAATTTAGAATATCACAGCCAATTTCTTCGGAGAATTCACCTTTAGATACTGCGCTAAAAAATTATCAAGAAAAGCTTTCAAGCCAAGCCTTTGGATCATTCGGAGCTTGTTCTGCTAGGTAGATACCAAGTGTTAGGTTTTTTAGCGGGCCACCGTGACTAAACTCTATAATCCAGGCCTTCTCTTTAACCCCATAGCTTGGCGACACCCAACCTTCACGGATAAGGGAAATCCATCCGTCAGAAACAAGAAAAAACTCTCTACCATGGGAGTTGAGTTCCCAAATTCCAGAGGCGATTTCTTTAATTTCACAACTAGGTGCTAAGTGCAATGGCACAACAACTGTATGTGCACCATCGCCTTCGAATTGATCTTTGATACGGAGCCGGTGCTGTGCCTTTTCCAAGATAATTGAACGGATTACTGTTACCGGCTGATCTAATCTATGATACCCGGAATGAGTGCCAACAAATTTATCAAATTCACTATTAGTCTCCCATAACTGTACTTTTGGTTCAGCATCATCACGAAGTGCAAATAGTTCAGCATCAGAGATAAAACGATTTTGTTCTTGGCCATCAATCATCGGTGTATTGTGGCTAGCAGTACCTCTAAAAATATTCCGTTGTTCGTAGGACGCGGTATAAACATAAGTTCCGCTATCTGTAATCAAGGAAACTCCATCTAGGCTTGCCTCAAAAGATAGACAATCATTATGCCCATGCCCGCCTTTTCCGCCAAAGCCGATGGCACCGCAATCTATAAAAACATGATCGTTGCCACTGGCCATTACATAAAAACCAGAACTCTCAAAACATTTAGAAATAGCTCCTTCGCTATTTATTGCTGGCGAGCTTTTACACCCATAGGTCCAAAAATATTCGGCGCTTGCTTTCAAACTTGCAAAGCCACTTTCTTCAACTTTTAATTCATATTCAATTAAGTCTGGAATATATGAGTGATCATTTAAATGCTGCCCTCCAAAAGGTAGTACCCGACCGTCATCCGCATCTCCCCAAAGAGGTGCCAAACCATCAGGCTTGCTATAGCTTCGAGTAAACTCTGCCATTAACAAAAGCCGTTTATGATAACTCGATGGAATACTTTCGCTGCAGGCTTGACGATATTTAGCTGGCCAAAAAAACATCTCAGCGACAAAACGATGATATGCAATAGAGCCTTCAAAATCGACACCGTCCTCGTACACTTGGCGCGGCATTTCTTTCAGTAAGATATTCCAGCCAACCTCTTGCCAGCGTTTAGGCTTCTTGCCAACACCAAAGAATAGCCCCGCGAACACCAAAGCTCCAGCATCAGCCGTACAGTGATTACCATTTACTCCGTAATCCTCTATATAACGTTCGCAGAATACTGCATGTTCAAAAAGACAACGCAAGAAGGAAGACCTGAAATCATAGTTATTCCAGGCGACTGACCCCTTGAATACATGGAAAAGCCACGTCCAGGTAAATATCCGCATCGCGACTTCCATACCAACAGCCCAATTAACCCCCCGTGCGTAAGGATTGGCTTCCATCCAATCCGTCAAAATATCCCGAGTGAATTCTGCATATTTATTGTCACCCGTTAACATATAAGCTTGGCCAACGGGTATAAGCCATTGCAGGCGGGATAACTCCCAAGGGACCTTAACATCACTGGCACGCTTTGGATTTAAAATGTCTATATCTCTAAAAAATTTTTGCGGCCAATCTTCTTTAACCTTAAAATCTGTATTCCAAGGTATTGGGCTGCTTAATGTTTCGGGGCCAGAGCCTAAAAGATTGACCTCTAACGCCACGGCCCGATTTGCATTTTCAATTATCCTTACAGTCTCTCCGGGCATGATCGAATCTAATTCCGCAGGCCTAACTTGCCCAATAACACTCGGAAAAGGTCGGCTGGATAATTGCAGCCATAAATCCTCAATGTTTTTTACTCCAAACCAGTTGACAAAATATCCATCATCTAACCCATAGGTCGGGGATACTCGAAAGCGGTCGAGTAGAGTCATCGCCTCTTGAACAAGGCGCCGTCTCAACTCCTCTGGAGGGCGATTAAATCCTCGTCGTATCCGATTAAGCCACAGTCCCAACTGATCTCTTCCTTCAAACTTATATTTGTCTTACATAGTATGAATGGACCCTTAAACAAAAGATAAATCCTTACATTTTTAATTTTAAACAACGTTCAAAAACGTTTGCATGCTAGTACCTAAAGTCAAACAACCTTTTTTTTAGCCTCAAATAAAAAACGAATCAGACTTGATCCGACAGTTTAAATGTTTTCAACTCGAATTGATAAATTACTATTTATAAAAAAATGGGTTCTGAAACTAATGCACTTTAAAGAAAAAACTAAAGTAACTCTCCCCAAGGAACATAAATGACAAACTTTATTTTGGTTCATGGCGCTTTTCATGGTGGATGGTGCTGGGACCGCATAAAACCTTTGTTAGAAGCAAAGGGACATATGGTGTACGCGCCAGACCTGCCCAGCCATGGCGATGATAATACACCTCCAGAAAAGGTTTCTTTAAATGACTATGTAAGTTGCATAGGCGAGATATTGCAAAAAGTAAAAGGTAAATCAGTAATTATTGGTCACTCCCTCGGTGGAATAACAATTACTCAAGTTGGCGAAACCTATTATGAATATATATCACAACTAATTTATCTAGCGGCAGCTGTGCCTGCAAATGGACAATGTCGTGCTGATTTAACTTGCGGAAATGAACAGTCGTTATTAAATAGTTATAGGATCACATCAAAAAACGGTAAGCTTTTTACCGTTTTGGCTGAGGGTGTTAAACCAACTTTTTATGCGGATTGCGATGATCAAACCATCGAATGGGTTAAAACAAAATTGAGTCCTCAACCCGCAATTATTTTAGAAACCCCAGTAGTCACGACAGTTGAACGTTGGGGTAAATTGCCCCGAGCCTATATTCATTGCACAGAAGATAAAGCCATTATGCCGGCTAGTCAAAACGATATGTGCCAAAGACATACCTGTGATCCTGTTGTCATTATGAATACAAGCCACTCTCCATTTTTATCCGCGCCCGCAGAACTAGTCCGAAATATTTCTAACATCACCGCCTAAGATAAAGGAAAAGATGTCAGTTCTATCTTTAGCAAGCATCATATATTGTTAATTATTTTACAAAGCTGAAGTTAAATATTAGAACACTAATATTCTTTCAAAGATAATTATCAATCTAAACTAAGACATTAATTATTTCATCCATTATAATAGTTCGTAAGTTTTTCAAAAAATGTTCCTACAGACCTTGCGGGTCAAAATTACCTGACTACATTTATTAAGATCCATAATGAGATGCCTATTGTAGGGTCTTAAATTTTTTGGATCATTTAGTGGAATTTGGCCAATGATGGCGGATTTCTTTATGTTCATATTGCTTCTCAAGGAGGATGTGCGATGCTTAGTTATGACTTTTCACCCCTATTTCGTCACTCAGTCGGCTTCGACCGTATGCAGCGTTTAGTCGACACTGCTGCGGATCATGGTCAAATGTCTGCGAACTCTTATCCACCCTATAATATTGAAACCGTTGGAGATGATCAGTACCGTATCTCAATGGCTATCGCGGGATTTAGAGAAACAGACCTCGAGATTATTGCAACGGATAATTCCCTTTCCATAAAAGGTGAAATAAAATCTCAAGGAGATACTACCTACCTACACCGTGGAATTGCCAGTCGTGCTTTTGAGCGTGATTTTAACCTTGCTGATTACGTCAAAGTTGTCGAAGCACGAATTGAAAACGGCCTACTAAATATTGACCTTGTACGCGAAGTCCCTGAAGCTCATAAGCCTCGGAAAATCGAGATCAAAAGTGGTCCTAATTCTATATTCTCCGACAAAGAAAAAAAGCTCATTGGAGGCGATGCAAAGGTAGCCGCTTAAACAGATAGTAACTAAAAGGTTTAGGGGGTATGTATTACATAGATATCCCCTACTCTTTTTAATTTTACTTGACTTCTCTAGCAATCAAACCCACACCAACAAAGTAAAATGGACGAAATACCAGAAAAATAACCTCCCTGCCAATTACATCATATAACACCATTTTATACTCCTAATTTTAAAGTAAAAAACGCGTATTAAAGAAGATAGGTTGGTTATTCTTCCATATGAATTTAAAGAGTAAATTTCAAAACGGTGGTATCGGTAGAGCATTCTCAAGCCGAAATTTTAGGCTATTTTGGTATGCGCACTTCAGCTTTATAATAGCTACTTGGGTAAGCCGATCTTCAATTGCTTGGCTGACCTGGGAGTTAACTAATTCAGAAACCTGGTTAGGATATATGGGTGCTGCGTCAATGCTCCCAATGTTATTACTTGGACCAATTTCAGGAGCTACTGCTGACCGTTATGGTCATCGAAGACAACTACAAATCGCCACGGTTATTGGCGGGTTAGTAATGCTCGCTTTGACAATTATATTTTTTGCCAACAAGATAACACCAGAAATACTAATATTTATGACTTTCCTAGGGGGATGCACGCGTTCGTTCACAGTCCCCGCCCGTAATGCAATGATCCACACGTTGGTAGATAAAAAAGACTTGTCTGCTGTTATTTCTGTTAATGGAGCTAGTTATCACAGCGGTAATTTCATTGGTCCAGCTGTGGCAGGGTTTATTCTATATGCCAGTAATGCCGGAATCGCACTTGCAGTTTATTCTATTATTTCCTTTGTCGTAGTTGTTCTTTACCAGTTTCTTGACATTGAAGATGGTGGTACGGAGAAGAAAAATCGGAAAAACATTAGTACAGAACTCGTGGAGGGGTTTTCTTACGCCTATAATAATAAAGACATACGTTACCTCATGATTATAACCGCTGTCGTTACCTTTTTTCTACAACCATATATGGAACTGATGCCAGCATTTGCAACGGATGTGTACAAAAGACAAGTCGACGGCTTTGCTATTTTATCATCAGCCGCCGGGCTCGGAGCAATGTGTGGGGGATTATGGCTCGCCCAACGTGGCCGTAATGAGGGTCTTATGCATATATTATTGTTAGCAACATTAGTTGGTGTGGTAGCTGTCATCGCATTTTCTCAAACACAAAATTTCTACATCGCCATGGTTGAGTTATTTTTCGTCGGAATCTCTTTGGTGACCTCAGCAATCGGGTCACTAAGCCTACTTCAAAATGCAGTGGAACCCCAAGTGCGCGGACGGGTACTTGCATTACACGGCGTTCTCACCTTAGGTGGCCCGGCACTTGGTGCAATTATCATTGGTACTTTTTCTGAACAATACGGCGTACAAACCCCGGTTATGATTAGCGCTTTAATTGGGCTTGTTATATGGGTCCTCATAGTTCGCCCAAATATGAAATACGCCGCTAAGTTAGAAAAATCAGACTAGAGATCCGATATGATAACAAAAGAAATTCCATCAACCGGAGAAGCCTTACCAGTCATTGGCCTTGGCACATACCGAGCCTTCAACGCTACACTTTATCCAAAAAAAATGAAAGAACTACAGGACGTCCTCACTCTTTTTCTCGAGGCAGGAGGTACATTGATCGATTCCTCACCGATGTATGGCAAAGCAGAAAGTGTGACAGGGGATATCCTCGCCAACATCAACACTAACCACAAAGCATTCCTGGCTACCAAAGTTTGGACCGACGGCAAGCAAAATGGAATAAATGAGATGAACGAATCCCTCCGTAAAATGCGTTGTACACAACTCAATCTAATGCAGGTTCACAACCTCGTCGATTGCGATACTCATTTATCTACACTACGAGAGTGGCAAACTGCTGGGAAAATTCAGTATATTGGAATTACTCACTATACGGAGAATGCATTTGATGAACTTGGTCGTTATCTAAAAAAATATCCTGAGATTAACTTCTGCCAATTCCCCTACTCGATTGCCCGGCGTGATGCAGAAGACTACTTTCTTGATCTATGCCAAGATTTAAAAGTCGCTACATTAATTAACCGACCATTTGAACAAGATGGTCTATTTGCAAAAATAAAACGTGTTACTCTTCCAGAATGGGCCGCAGAACTGGGCTGCACTACCTGGGCGCAGTATTTCTTGAAATATATTCTTGGTCACGCAGGAGCAACCTGTGCAATTCCAGCAACTAGCAACCCAGACCACATGGCAGATAATCTAATCTCCGGCCAGGGTCGTATGCCGGATTCTCAGGAACTTAAAAAAATGGCAAAGTATTTTGATGATATCTGAGCAATGTATAAGTATTATATTAAGAGATACTTCAAGGAACTATCGACGCTATAATTTAACATCAATAAACTCACAATTACTTTACTGATATAATATTCTATTTTAGCATCTCACGTCACAAAAATAGTTGTCCGTTATCCTCGTCCAACAAATGGCATATTAGTGGCCATTAACGTCATATTTAGAATATTAGTACCCAGTGGAAGGCTTGCCATGTAAGCTATAGCTTTGCCGCATTCATTTGCATCAATTACTGGTTCGACCATTACAGATCCATTGGCCTGTGGGACGCCTTTTTTAAATCTCGCGCCAATAGCTGTGTCGGCATTTCCAACGTCAAGTTGCGAGCAAGCAATATTGTAAGCTCTTCCATCAAGTGCAATCGACTTTGTTATACCTGTCACGCCATGTTTTGTTGCGGTATACGCTACCGTGTCAGGTCTTGGTACATGCGCTGATATGGATCCATTATTGATTATGCGACCACCCTGTGGCCTCTGCTCTTTCATCAGTTTAAAGGCTGCCTGAGCGCAAAAGAACGTACCGGTTAAATTGGCATCTACGCATTGCCGCCAGTCGGACTCCTTCAACTCATCAAAAGGCACTCTAGGCGCACCCATTCCGGCATTATTAAATAACACGTCTAACCTGCCATATTTATCTTTTATGGTATTAAATAACTCTGCAACTGAATTACTATTTGATACATCGGTTACAACGGCACACATATTGGGCTTATCAGGGAGACCAAAATTAACTGTTTCTTTAAGAGGACCTTCGCGCCGACCACAGATAACAACACTAAAGCCATCGTCTTGCAATGCAAGCGCACTAGAGCGACCAATTCCGGTCCCTCCCCCAGTAACTAATGCAACTTTATGATCTACATTATTCATTTTTTTCTCGCAAATTTACTTACAGGCCATTAATAAATTTCAGTATTTAATTAAAATAGAAATGGCATAATATGCTAATGGTTATGAAGCGTTCCCTTTAAAACTACCAAATGAATAAAATATTTCAGGATTAGTCACCATAATTTTTTCTATCAAACTAGGATCAAGTACCCACTCACCAAAAGCATTAACTAAGTCACCGTCATTTGGATTTACTTCATATTTATTAGGATGCGGCCAGTCGGTTCCCCAAACTATGTTATCAGAATTTGCTTCTATTAATGCCCGGGCCATTGGCTGAACATCATCATAGGGTGGTAAATCTGTTGCGCTAACTCTATTTGCCCCAGAAATTTTAACCCATGTATTTCCGTCTTTAACTAAATTCAACAATATCTGGAAACCTGGGGACCGGATGCCGGAAGCAGCTGGTTGATAGGCAAAGTGTCCTATCATTATTGGAACAGAAGAGGCAGCTAAAACCGGAGCTAGCTCTTCAATATCCTTACCAGGAAAAAGGTATTCAACATGCCAATCGAAAGCTTTAATTTTATCTTCTAATTTTGCTATATCCTTTAATTCGAGCGGCATACCACCCTTATTATCAAGGTTCAGACGCACTCCTCGGATACCTTGATCATGTAAACCAGCTAGAAAATCTTCCGAAGCGTCCATTTGAATTGCACATACACCTCTCGCACGTGATACCCCACCCTCGTTTAATTTATTCATACCTTTTAATATAGCGGAATTATCAACACCATAAACAGACGGCTGGGTAAAAACCACTCTGTCAACGCCTAGAACAGAATGCAGATGGCATAAATCTTCTAATGTTGAGTCTGGTGGATTATATCCACGACCTTCAAATAATGGAAATTCTTTTTCAAATATATGAACATGGGTATCCACTGCACCTTTTGGTAAATTAAATGCCGGCTTTTGTGGATTACGGTCAGGGGCTATACAATCTCTAATCGTCATTTATTACGATTCTCCTATTTAAACCTCATTATAGAGCGGCTGATCTACTCGCTCCAGTTCAGAAAAAATATACACAAACACGCCTTATGGCAACATCGACTAATTGACATATTTTATCCCGGCCTATTGGGCTAACTACTGGCCTTAATTATAAATTTCTTCGGCCTAATTAAGCCGCTTTAAATCCCATATCATGGATAACATCGCAACAAGTTGCAATAAGAGTAATGCCATTCTATCCTGCCTCATATAAATAAAATTTTACAGTATAGGGGTATACATGACTGATTTCTACCAACCCGATATCGCTGCGGACCATGAAAACCCGTTCGCCCGAGATGGAGATGGAAAACTAGTTCGGCGAGGGTATTGGCTAGACATGGGAGATCGCTCAATAATCTTGGTAATGACCCAGGGAATTGGATTAAACTTAACGAATGACCAAAAGAAGATTCATCTCGCTGATATAGGCCGTTCAGAACTGATAGATCAAATTTGTCTTGTAGAGGTACTACCGCCTGAAAAATAAAACAAGATTGGCCTAATTACCAAATAGTTGAAACTATTGTATATAAGCATCCTAAGAAACATCAAAACCTCAAACCTTACTTTCGGATACTCACCCCAAGTATCGTGATCCCTATTCCAGATTAGGACCATTACAACAATGAATATTTTAGAATGATAGAGATCTCTTCGCCACAACTTTAGGAAGCTCATAGGCACAAAATATTTTTTTGGACTATAAAAAGGGAAATATTAAATAGTGACCTGGGAAAGCTTTCGATGGCATATCTTGCTTCCCCTTAAATTAAACAATAAAGTTTTCCAGTAGCATTTTATAGGGAGAACAAACATGCCAACGCCTGCCCTTAACCTAAAATTCTTATCTCACGGAACTCTTCCTTCAAAAAATTTGGAGGCAACTCGTGAATTCTATACTGAATTCTTAGGTCTTGAAGTGATACGCACTAGCAAAATTTCTTTAATGATTCGGTTAGGAAGCGACCATGTCTATGCGGTGGTTGAAAATCGACAATATAATACCGATATGCATCGTTTATTTCACAATGGCCTAGATGTATCTTCAGATGCCGAGGTGGATCAGGCTTATCAAGTAACCTGTGACCAAGCTCACAAATGGGATTTGACTAAGATTACTAGACCCAAAACACAGCATGGCACCTATAGTTTTCATTTTTGGGATCGAGATGGAAATTGTTGGGAAATTTTAAGTAACCCAGACCGGGGATATTTTTGGATTTTTGATCAAGGTGACCAAGAAGGACGAGGAACTTGGGACGCAAATTTTGAGCGTCCTACTAATGGAAACTGACAACGATGCCATAAAGATTATTTTTATACCTTAATCATACGGTAGACACATACTCCAAAAAGTAGTCGAATAATTTTTTGGTTTAGAAACTAAATGTTTATCAATTTTTCTAATACTAACTAACATTAATTTAACAGATTCTTCGCTATAAGAAGGGCTACAATGCTCTTTTCAAAAGGTCACTTTATCTGTTAATATTAGCCATACCCCACTTTGAGTACTTAATTAATTAATCGTCATGCCGAAGATTAGTAGGCTCCGCAGAATAAACTTAGACTGACGTAGTCGATAGAAAATTCATGTTAGAAAAACTGCTGTACTACGAAAATTAAAGTAGTCGCGCAGGGCACCCCCCATCAAACAACCTCCCTAAATATTTATGCCTATTAATAAGTAGCCTCACTTATCCCTTAGCAATCTTTTTGCACACTAAAATTTTTCAAAACAAGAGAGTATATCAATTCATAAATCCAAGAAACCACCCTGGCAAACAACATAAATTTGTAACGAAGTCGCAACATTAATTTAACAAATTCCTTTTATAATGAGTTTATTAATATGATTTCAAAGGAATAAATTTTTAATGGTTATGACAAAAAAAATACTTAATCAACGAAAACAAACACTTCGAATAAAAGCAGAAGCTAACTATCAACATTTAACTGAAGAAGGCGCTATTACAGGCTTAGATAAAAACAAAAAAGACATCCTAAAGACGCATAACTGAACCTAAAACCTAGCACTACTAACAAATAAAAAGAGCTGTACGTTCTCATTAGATTTTAATTGTGAACTTTTTCATGTGCGTGATAACTAAAAGAGAAATGAAATTTAATATCAACCAAATCACTTCACTTGATAAATACTGGGTAGCACCGCTTAATGCAGATCCCACTAACAAAGACCAAGCAGAGGAAAGTTAAGGCCCTTATGAAGTAATTCGAGTTCATGTTCTTAGAGCTCTTATTAAGCTTGATCTAAAGACCCTATCGAACTTATTACTATGAAAAAGAAGTTATTCACATACAGATCGATATATTCCTAAACACATTCTTAACGAGTTCAATGGAAATCAAACCTAAGTAATTGGGGGGCGGAGGGGGGTATTTCGTCATCTCCAACTTAGAAGTTCCAACATAATATTCCAACAGCGTTATCATTACCAATGCTGGCCTTCTCATAAACAGACCTTTTCATAAACTATCATTTTTGATTATGCTAAAGCTAAGAACTATTAAAATAATATATTATAACTTTGAACCATGGTATTTCACCTCGAGCGTTATCTATTTGAACCTTATTGTATTTTGATCATGATCCATTTTCATACAACTACCGTACAATTAAGTAAGGATAGCACTTTGTTGGTCCTTGTGTTATTCTGGACCCTGGAGCTCCCCCCCATTTGCTTCAGGGTTCATTTCTTTTGGTATTAACAAAATGAAATTTTTGTTTCCTATTTAATTTTGCCACTTTACCTTCTTCTTTTAGATTACCAATAATGTTAATTAT
>Ga0114994_10001804_pt1 | contig 15487 bp, 13 predicted proteins | sample ArcticOcean_MG_C_9_FD_87043 | JGI IMG/M metagenome (GOLD analysis project Ga0114994, IMG submission 87043) | Marine microbial communities from western Arctic Ocean - ArcticOcean_MG_CB2_152 | ecosystem: Environmental > Aquatic > Marine > Oceanic | place: Arctic Ocean: Canada Basin | collected... | reverse complement strand
GGAATGAAGCGATTCCATATATCACAGGAGGGAATCAAAGTATTGATGAAATTAAGAATATCCATCACAAAACAATATGCCAATTTTTCGTATTTCTAGTGAACTAAGACAAAAATATGGTCTTAATCAAATTAAAAATAAATAGTTAAATTATTTTGTTGACAAAGAAAATAATCTTTGTTAGCATTTTCGACATGCTTAATGGTGAGCATATTTTCAATGTAATTTATCATATGAGGTTAATATGAAAATGATAAAAAAATGTTTGGTATCCTTGTCCTTGTTAGCATTCTTGATGCCTATGGCTTCAGTTATACTGGCAGATTCTCACAAGAAACTAACAATCGCACTAATACCGGGCGTAGTCGACCCCTTTTATTTTACGATGCATAGAGGGGCAAAGCATGCAGCGGAAGCATTGGGAGTCAACCTCCTTTTCCAGGTTCCAAAACAATGGAATGTATCTGTTCAGGTCCCAATTCTGAATGCTATCATTGCTAAGAAACCTGATGCTATTTTAATAGCACCTACAGACAAGATCCAGTTGATCGCACCTCTTCAAGCAGCAGTAGATCAGGGAATCAAGGTGATCACCGTCGATACTTTCATTGATGATGGGATGTATCAAGACGGATCAGGTCGAGGCGATTTCCCTTTATCATATATAGCATCAGATAATGTTTTAGGTGGCAGGATGGCTGCAAGAGCACTCGCCAATTCACTTAATAACAAGGGAAAGGTCTACGTTTCAAACACTGTGCCTGGAGTTTCAACAACTGACCAGCGTGAAGAAGGGTTTAAGCTTGAGATCAAAAACTATCCCGGCATAACCCTTTTAAAAACTCAATTCAATGATGATGATGCCAACAAAGCTGCTGCTCAACTTCAAGCTGTTGTTGCCAGAAATCCAGATTTGTCTGGAGTTTTCGGTGCGAATCTCTTTTCTGCCATCGGTGCAGCTGATGGGATTAAAGCTATCGGCAAAGCAGGGAAAATTAAGGTTGTCGCTTTTGATGCTCCAACAAGGATCGTGAATGATATTAAAAGTGGTTTAATAGATTTAGCAATAGCTCAGCATCCTGCTGAAATTGGATACTATGGTGTTGTAACAGCCTATGCAGCCCTAACTGGCCAGTCTATTCCTGTGACCATAGGAACCGGATTTACAGTCATGGATGCTTCAAATATTGACGATCCAGATATATTAAAGTTCATCTACTCCGACTAACCCATCCTTTCTGAAGCCAACATATTCACGGGCTGGTAAGTACCAGCCCGACCCACCTTTCGCATTAATTAATAATGAACATTTCAACTTTTTCTGGTTCCATCCATCGAGGTGAATGGATCCGTGACATCTGGTCATGGCTTTTTTTGTTGGTAATGGTCCTGTTTTTTGAAATCTGGGCACAGGTAAGTTATTCATCATCTTTTTTGTTTAACGGTTTCAACGTTCAGAGCATTTTGATTTTTGCTACTGCTCCACTTCTTCTTGGCATAGGACAGTCACTGGTCATTATTTCAGGGGGTATCGACCTTTCCGTAGGCTTTGTCATGGGACTGAGTGCAGTTGTTTTGGCTACAGTTGTTCAGAGTTTCTCTGGAGAAGCCCATGGTGTGGCTTTAGCCATTGGGATTCTAATTACTTTTCTAGTCTGCCTCATCCCAGGATTGATTAATGGGTTGTTAGTCACCAAATTGAAAGTTCCTCCCTTCATTGGGACATTGGGAATGTATGGAGTCGCTAGGGGTTCAGGTTTTATCATTGCCGATGGTATGACAGTTCCAGTAGACAATGACTGGCTTTATAAACTAGGAACTGGAAAAATTCTTGGTATACCTATTGTAGTGCTGATTGTCATTGTAGTGGTGATTATTTTTCACTTCATCCTTTCTCAAACCAAATTTGGGCAATATACCTATGCCATAGGGGGTAACAGAGAGGCCGCAATTAGATCAGGAATCAATGTTGATCGTCATATTATACTTATTTTCGTACTTTCCTCCTTTTGTGCTTTCTTAGCAGGCCTAGTTTACACAGCTAGATTCTCTGCTGGGGCTGCTCAGGCAGGTGAGCCTATGCTTCTTGATTCCATTGCTGCGGTATTTATTGGTGGGGCCAGTTTCTACGGAGGATCTGGGAAAATTATTGGAACTGTAGTAGGTGCTCTCGTGATCGCAGTTATTCAGTTTGGACTTGTTTTTGTGGATGTCGATTCCTTCTGGCAGTTCCTTGCAGTTGGCCTGGTAATTATTGTTGCTGTACTCATTGACCAATCAAAAACACAAATAACTGGCGTTGCAAATGAGTGAGAACTTACTTGAAGTAAATTCAATTACCAAACATTTTGGTGGTGTGACAGCACTTTCTGAAGTGTCTATTTGTCTAAAACGTGGAGAGGTTTTAGCTCTTGCTGGTGATAATGGAGCAGGAAAATCAACTCTTATAAAGATCATCTCAGGAGTTTACCATCAAGATGATGGAGAAATGAGCTACAATGGTAATAATCTTAAAATTAGTAACCCCAAATACGCGAGAAATTTAGGAATCGAAACTATCTACCAAGATTTAGCATTAGCTGATAACCTAAATGTTGGAGCAAACATTTTCTTAGGACGAGAACCTCTCTTGAATTTATTTGGTCCAGTTAATATTCTCGATCGGGAAAAGATGCTGTCAGAATCCAGACAGATATTGGAGTCACTAGATATTGAAATACCTGAAATTTCTCTCCATCAACCAGTACTCAGACTTTCAGGTGGACAGAGGCAAGCAATTGCCATCTGCCGGGCAATATACTGGAAAGCTGAGTTACTAATCATGGACGAACCTACGGCAGCACTCGGAGTGCCAGAACAACGTAAAGTAATGCAGCTGATTAGTAGACTTAGAAAACAGAATATTGCCATTATTTTAATATCACATAATCTCAACGACATCTTCGAGATTGCTGACAGGATTGCGATTCTAAGACAGGGAAGATTGGTAGGTGATCACATGATTAATGGAATTAATAGAGAAGAAGTTGTGAGACTTATGGTGCAGGGTAATATGACATGAATTAGAATAGTATTAATTTATTGACATGTATTTTAGCCAATACACTTATTGATTATTAGGTGACAACTTATTTTTCCCATAATTAAGCAATTCTTTCCCACTCTCCAGAGTAAATAATCATAAATTTCTAAAACTTAAATTCGTGCCTGACGAGATTCCATAATAGTGGCTGAACGTTGGGATAATAAATTCAAGAAGTATTATTAACTTCACGTTGGTCATTTTAAATACCCTGAAAGCATAATTGGAATCATAGGTTGTTTGAATCTTTTTTTCTGAAAGAATAAACATCTGTCCTGAATTTATTTCCTTTTTGTCCTTGATAATTTAAATACTGGTTTTAGCTTAAAATGATTTCAGAAACGAAAAGTAGTAAAGCAACATATATCTTCCTGAAAAAATTATTTTGATCTGAAAATAATTTGAATAAACAACTTATTGAAAATATTCTAAGTAAAGCTAAAACAGCTAAAATTACTGTTATTGGTGATTTTTGTCTGGATGTCTACTGGTTTTTAAACGAGATTGCCTCAGAAAAATCCCTAGAGACAGGGTTATCTACTTGGCCAATTGATCTACAAGAATACAGTCTCGGAGGAGCAGGCAATATTGTTAATAATTTACATGCTTTAGGTTGTAAAGATTTGCTAGCTTTCGGAGTCATAGGCAATGATCTATGGGGAGAAAAATTAATGCAAAAATTAAATGAACTCAATGTCAATTCTGAAGGAATGATAATACAAGAACAGTGCTGGGCTACCCCATCTTATGTGAAGCCTTATAAAGATAAGGATGAGCTTAATAGGATTGACTTTGGCAATTTCAACAAACTGGATACAGAGACATTGAATTTTTTGCTATCACTCCTGGAAAATAATTTACAAAATCAAGATATTGTTATAATTAGTCAGCAAATTGCAGGAAGTCTTTTTGTGGATGAATTTATAGAAAAGCTGTTAATATTGATCAACAAATTTTGTGATACACTTTTTATAGTTGATAGTCGTCATAATAGCGACGATTTTCCAAGTGCAATACTTAAATTAAATGACTTCACTGCTGAGAGTATGGTCGACAATACCACCCCTAAAGGCGCTGGCGTCACCAGGGAAAATGTTATCAAGACAGCAAAAACACTTTACAAAAAGTTAAAAAATACAATCTTTATTACTCGTGGGATAAATGGTTGTATTCTTGTGGATGATGGAGTAATTAAAGAAATCCCAAGCATAAAGATAACTGGAAAAATTGACACAGTGGGTGCTGGAGATAGTATGTTGGCGGGGATATGCATAGGATTAGTAAGCGGGCAAGATGCTTATAATAGTGCCTGTCTAGGAAACCTTGCCGCAGCAGTTTCGATACAAAAGTTATATCAGACAGGCACTGTATCTCCTGAAGAATTACTCATGATGGCAAGTTAGCCATACTTTTTTTGCCCCAGAGTCATTAAAATATAAACGAAAGTAGTAGATGTTATCTATATTAAGCTTCAAGCTAAGATGAGCCAAATCTCATGACATCATTTGTGTGGCACATTATTTTGAAACAAACATTGAATTGAGTTGTGATAAGTATCAATTTAGTCTTTAATCTGTTTTAGTTTACACTATTATGAATCAGTATCATTTGGAGGACAGGCTTTAAGTAACTTTTCCTGTAGAGGCCTAATCTGTTTCCAAGCATCAGAATAAACATCATCATAAAATTTTTGATAGTGTTCCACCCATTCAGACTGTGGAAGTATCTCATAAGTATTGAACCGCAGTTCATTAATTGCCTCCTGAAGATTAGTGAATATTCCTGCTCCAATTCCTCCAAGAATGGCTGCTCCAAGACTGACCGTTTCTGGCATATCCATTTTAGTTAAAGCACGGTTTAAAACTGAGGCCTTGATCTTCATCAGCAGATCGTTACGGCTTTCTCCACCAAAACAATAGATATTTTCAATTTCTGGTGCTTTATTAAGTTGACTTATTCCTTCCACAATCATCTTCACATCAAAGGCCATACCTTCAAGCATGGAACGATAGAGCACTGTATGGTCAGTGTCAGTACCCAATCCAATAAAAGCTCCTCTTGACATTTCGGCAGGATTTGGTGGTGATCCAACACGCATTTGCGGTAGGAAAAGAACACCGTTTGCACCTGGGGGAAGTCCCCATGCGTCTTTGATGAGTTCTTCATGGGAATAGCGTTGCTTTGTAAGTCTGTGAAACCACTGGACCGCACCTCCAGAAGTGAAAAGCCCGCCAAGATGATAATAATAGGGACGATCTGCTACAATAACTCCCTGTACATAACCATGGGAACCGACCGCTTTGTCATAAATAGGTCTGTCCAAGAACAATGTCACTGCTTCAGCAGTACCCATGGAATTTATAAGTGTTCCTTGATTTGTTGCACCAGCGATCAGTGCGCCAACTAAGTGGTCATGTCCTCCAGATGAAACTTTGCAGTCTGATGAAAGACCAGTGATATTTGCAGTTTCAGGAAGTACATTGCCTAGAAAAGTTCCTGATGGAACTAATGTCTGATACCAATTACAAGGAATTCCAACTTCCTTTAACAGTTCATTCTCATACTCAAGATTTTGAATGTTCAGTGCAAAAGTTCGTGAAGCGAGGCTATAGTCGGTAGCTGGGACTCCGCAGAGTTTCCAAGCTATAAAATCAGCAGTATTTAACCAACGCACAGTCTTTCTGAAAGCTTCAGGAGCATTTTCACGGATCCACAGTTGTTTGCAGAGTCCAAAAATAGGATTTATGTTGAGCCCTGTTATTCTGTAAAGCCTTTCTTCACCAATATGTTGCTTGAGCCAATTCGCTTGAGGTAGTGTTCTGCAATCATACCAAGCAATTATTGGATAGACTGCATCTCCCACTGCGTCGATTGGCACTCCTGCCTCTGCAACACTAGCAACTGCAACAGAACGTATCCTTTCAGGTTTATCCACCATTGCTACAACTGACCGGAGGGCATTCAGACAGGATTTAAAAAGATCTTCTGCCTCGGTTGAGGCCCACCCAGGCCTAGAACATTTGACTGTAGGATCATCACTTGCCTCTGCCACCAATGTCCCATCCAATTCAAACAGTAGTGCTCTTACACGACTTGTTCCAGCATCAATACCCATCATCAAGGGCGAGTTAGTAGAAGGCATCAATTGATTTAATTGGTTAATAATTTGTAGATTTTAGTTTGAAATAATCCAATATATAAATTATTCTAAGTATGCAATTGATTATATTGCCTCTAAATATTTATTGTCTAATTAGAGTAATGTACTTGGTTAGTATAAATTATAGGAGTCCCTTCCCTGATTCATACCTAAATGACAGAATTAAGTATCGTCATAATTATCCACAAAGTAGCCTGATTTAAGCAAAACTTCAAGAACATTAAATTATTTAGACTTTAATAACAAAATTATTGAATTACTATAAATTTAAAATTAGATCAAGGGAAGATATATAATGGAAAAAACGCTAGACACCAAAATTGAACAAATACGACGAGGTCAATACAAACCTTCTGATTTTATCATTGCTGATGCAAAGGATGCAGATATGGGAGGTGGTATTTTTTGTACAGGACCTCAGCTTGAAGATGCTTCCCGCCCCAGGTCTTACCCAGAATACTTGCAGGCGATGCGTGAAATGGTCTTAAGTGGTCTAGTGGATTTGATGCTGATGTCTGCTTCAGGTGCAGAAAGTTTGATAGAAGAAGGTATTTTCGAAAATTCTCCTGTATCTCCTGCAGTTCGATACAACGACACTACAGATATCTGGGGGCTTCGTCATTCGCTATATCAGCAATATCCATCTCGAAATTTTCAAACTCTTCACCTTAATAGAATAATTCCACTAGTTGATTTAGGACTTTATTCAATCACTTTTTCAAATGATATTGAAAAAGATATTGAATCCCTTAAGGGTTTAAGAAGCTTCCTAAGTGAGCTATCCAGTACTGGAATGCGCTACTTCCTGGAGGTGTTCAATCCGCAGGTTGACATTGGTATTTCTGAAGAGAAACTCCCAGAATATATAAATGACTGTATCGTTCGCTGCCTTGCAGGTCTTACTAGGCAAGATAGCCCTCTATTTCTCAAAATACCTTTCAATGGGCCCAGGGCGATGGATGAGTTGTGTTCCTACAACCCGGTGGAACTGATTATAGGAGTACTTGGAGGAGGTAAGGGAACAATTAGGGATACTTTTGAACTGGTTCGGCAGAGTGAAAAATACGGTGCCAGAGTAGCCCTCTTCGGCAGAAAAATCAATTTAGCTGAGTCTCCAGTAACACTAGTCAGTTTGATGCGCTCGGTTATTGAAGGTGAATTGAGTTCTCTCAATGCAGTCAAAGAATACCACTCATCTCTTTCTAAGGAAGGTATAACCCCCAAACTTTCATTTGAAAAGGATCAAATAGTCACAGAAAAAGTACTCCTTGAAGATCTTTAAAACATTAACAAGATTTAAATTATTTTATAACATAATATTTTGTTAGTTTTCTCATGGAAATACTGAATTATCATTAACAAATTTGAGGAGATATTGATTATGGAATTGACAAAAATAGAAGTAAAAAAATGGCAAAAAGTAGCCATCGAATATCTTGATAAAGCAGGTATTGCATTGACTACTGAAGAACAAGATACAATTGAAATTAATGATCTAGGTCTTGGTGAATACGAGCAAACTGGGGTTGCTTTGGTTGTTTATTTTAATGATGAAAAATATTGTGCTAAAGAGTTGGTTCTAATGCCAAGGCAGACATGCCCCCAGCACTTTCACCCGCCAATTCCAGAGTTTGATTATATTGGGAAACAGGAAACTTTCCGATGTAGATGGGGTGTCGTCTATCTTTATGTTAAAGGAGAAACAACAAAGAAACCAAAAGCAAAACCACCAGAACACCGCAAAGAGCATTACACCGTATGGCACGAAATTGTTCTCAAACCTGGAGACCAATTTACGATTCCACCTTTAACCTGGCATTGGTTTCAGGGAGGTCCTCAGGGTGCGGTAGTAAGTGAATTCAGCACACGTAGCGTTGATGCGAAGGATTTGTTCACTGATCCTGAAATTCAACGAATACCTTGAATCATTAAATAGGATTACTGATTTTGCCCATGATGTAATCTTCAGAGGGTACTTGTACCTTGACATGCTAAATGCAATAAAATTTTTGTCTTTTAAATAATTTGTTTAGACAAGTAATTCATTTAAGATTATCAAAATGATGATAGCGAATGCGAATGATTCTTGGTAGCTTTAATAAGAAGCTTACCACTTGATGAGATCAGACGTTTTGCGTGTGTGGTAGTTAGGTACCTGTAATGTTTAAATTACATATTACATAAGTTTGGTACAATCGTGGTTAATTACCCAATCACACATTAAATCATAATGAAAATCATTGAATGTCATCTTACCGCATTAAATCATTTTACTATATTTTGAATGAAATTCATTCTAGTAATGAATATTTTTTGCCACCCACATGTCTTATGGAAAATAATATTTTGTAAGACAAGAATGATAAACCTGGACAATTAGTCTTTTTTTAAAATACTAATTAAGTAACTTAACTAACTTTTTTAATAGGAGAACATCACCGTGATAAAACAACAAACACTTCGTACTCGTCGACTCTTTAGAGATAATAACAGAGCATTAGTAGTTGCAATGGACCATGCAAGGGTATTTGATACCCTAACGGGATTAAAAGATTCAAATAATATAATTAAAACCGTTATTAATGCAGGTGCCGACGCGATTCTTACTCCTTACGGTTCTACCTCCATAGCTGCTGAAGTGATAGGTAATGGAGGTTGCTGGCTTAGTGTTGATGTGACTCCAGAAACGGTCGTTCCTATTGTAGAAATGGCCATTAGACTAGGAGTAGATGGAATTAAAGTAGAAGCCTATCCTTGGTGTACTAAGGAAGATGATTACTTCAAACGTTTTTCCGGGACAGAATCTGTGCTGAATACAGCATGCTTAGCGGGAGAATGCCAAAAGTGGGGACTGCCGTTGATGGTAGAAAGTATTCCAGAAGGATGGCCTAAAGCCGATATGAGAACTCCTGAAAAAGTTGCAGCTGCGGCGCGAGTAGCCAGTGAAACTGGTGCTGATTATGTAAAAACATTTTACACAGGTGATAAAAGGAGCTTCAAAGAAGTGCTGGATAATTGCTCTGTTCCTGTTTTGATCCTAGGTGGACCAAAAATTGATACTGACTTGGCAATTCTGGAAATGGTCCATGAAGCTATGGATGTAGGGGCAGCAGGGATTACCATGGGACGAAACATTTGGGGGCATTCTAACATAGAGGGGATAACTTCTGCGTTGGCAGAGATTATTCATAATGACGCCAGCGTTGAAAGCGCGTACAGGCTAATTCAATAATTTGTTATACCCGAGTAATTCAACATATATGAACTCGATCATGTCAATAACGTATAAGTCAAAAACAAAAAAGTTTAAACCCTATCAACTGCATTGAGTAACCATTACTAATTCTTCACAGTCAGAAACAGTCTACAAGAAAATATCACTCTAATAGAATTGAAGAATAGCTGGTTTGAAAAGGAGTTTATTCGTAAGAATGGAGACTATTTTGTGGCACCTGCATCTTAACCAAGCCAGTGTAAAGCAATTCATTACTGAGTATGTAACCTCAGTTAGACTTGTTGTGTTTTCATAAGAGCAACAACGAAATTACTGTTTTCCCACAGAAAATAATAATTTAACTAATATTATGTGATAATAATTATTAATTTTAAGCTGAAACAAATCTCTCATTCATTTACTAATCAATCTGGAGAATCAAATGATTATCATAATTAGACACATAGTGTTTAGTTCTATCTGTAGTTAAATAAGCTGGACCATAAAAACTTGCCACAGTTCCTGTTCCATTTGTTGATCCTGAAGATACAGTTCCTGCAAGCGTTGTTACTACACCAGTTGAAATGACAATTTGCCTTATAAAATGATTACTATCTATTACTGGGTTGATCCTCAAGAAGAATTTATTGGGATATTAATGTCTCAATCCATTATGCAATTTGAAAAACCCAAAGCAGACTTTCAAGTATTGACCTATCAATCGTTGATAAATTAGTATAAAGTTGTGCCTGTTTTGAATTGACCCCGATCAACTCTTTGTCTCTATCACAGAGAGCGAATGGGTACCCGTCGAGACGACTGTGAAATGGCACCCGCTGGCCGCCTTAGGCCAAAGTTGAGTGCAGATTGTCGTTACCAAAGATGGGCAGACATGGCAGGGTCGGCACGAATCTGATCAACCAATTTCTTACGAGGAAAAGCTATGAGCAAACCAATCAACAAGCCAACTCAACAGATCACCGACTGGCTAACACTCTTTGGTTCCGCGCTCGAACAGGGTGATTTTACGGCGGCGGTAGGGTTGTTTTCCTCAGAGAGCTATTGGCGAGATCTGATAGCCTTTACTTGGAATATCAAAACCGCTGAGGGCCAAGCCGATATTGAGGCCATGTTGACCACGACCGTGGCGCACACCGAGCCGAGCGGCTGGCGCATAGAGGGAGAGGCTAAGAGCAACGGAGACTTGACCGAAGCTTGGTTTACCTTTGAGACAGTGGCCGCCAGAGGTCAAGGCCATATTCGATTAAAAGCGGGGTTATGCCAGACCTTGCTGACGACCATGCAAGAGCTAAAGGGGTTTGAGGAGAAAAAAGGGCGAAAACGAGTACTGGGAATTCAGCATGTTGCCTCCAAGAATCGAAAAAACTGGCTTACGTTGCGCCAACAGGAAGAGTCGGAACTGGGCTATAACCAACAGCCGTATTGTGTCATCATTGGAGGTGGGCAGGGCGGTATCGCTCTGGCGGCTCGCCTGCGACGATTGTCTGTGCCGACAATTATCGTTGAAAAAAACGAACGGGCGGGTGATTCCTGGCGCAATCGTTATGATTCGCTCTGTCTACATGATCAAGTGTGGCAAAACGATCTCCCTTACCTGCCATATCCTGACGACTGGCCCGTTTTCATCCCTAAAGACAAAATGGGCGATTGGTTGGAGGTGTACACCAAAATCATGGAGTTGAATCTTTGGTCCTCAACCGAATGTAAAGGGGCCAGCTACAATGGCGAAACAGGGACATGGCAGGTCACAGTCGAGCGTAAGGGCGAAATAGTTGTGCTGCAATCAAAGCAGTTAGTGCTGGCTACGGGCATGTCCGGCATGCCCAAAATGCCTGATATTCCGGGAGCAGATACATTTAAGGGCACGCTGATCCACTCCAGTCGCTATACCACAGGGCGGGAATTTAAGAGGAAACAATGTGTCGTATTAGGCTCCAACAACTCTGCCCACGATATCTGTGCTGATCTCTGGGAGAATGATGCCGATGTAACCATGGTGCAGCGTTCGTCCACGCTCGTCGCTCGATCAGAGACCCTTTTCCTCGGAAGCAGTTATTCTGAGGACTCGCTGGAAGCGGGTCTTAGCATGGAGCAGGTGGACATGATAGCCGCCACAACCCCTTATGGATTGATGCACATTTCTGAGCAACAGAGTTCTCAGTCCATGCAGAAACAAGATGCAGATTTTTACAGACGCCTCACCGAGGCCGGGTTTCTGCTCGATTTTGGCGACGATGCTTCCGGCCTGTACATGAAATACGTGCGTCGCGGTTCTGGATACTACATTGACGTAGGGGCCTCTGACTTGATCATTCAAGGCGAGATCAAGCTGAGAAGCATGGTCAGTGTCGCTCACATCACCGCAGATAGCGTCATTTTGACGGACGGGAGTGAATTGCCTGCAGATTTAATCGTTTGTGCCACCGGCTATGGTTCAATGAATGGCTGGGCTGGTCGCTTGATATCGCAGGACGTGGCCGATAAAGTTGGCCAATGTTGGGGCTTAGGCTCAAAGACCAAATACGATCCCGGCCCTTGGGAGGGCGAACTACGCAATATGTGGAAGCCAACCCAACAGCCAGGTTTGTGGTTTCACGGTGGAAATCTCCAGCAATCGCGCTTCTATTCGCAACATTTATCCTTGCAAATCAAAGCTCGCATGGCAGGAATTTCAACGCCAGTATATGGCATGGAGAAGGTTCACCATTTGGGCTAGAACTGGACGTGAGTCTGAGCCGTTTATGATAATTCACGCGGCAGTAAAGGAGAACAAGAGCATCGAGTGGTTCTGTACAACATTACAGAGTCCCTTACCACTGGTATCCTTAACGGTCTCCTACTAAGCGATATAATGTCGCTCACTTCATGACTGAGCTAATTTAGAATACAAAGCTTTGGAATACATAGAAGTTGAAGATGCCTGTCATTATGAACTCCTCTTGAAGAGGAAGGACTGAGTATAGGCAAGGTCTGAAAGAATCGATTAAGGGGGTGGGTCCCAAAACGGGCATCAAGCTTTATATATATCGCCTCATTAACCTACACGGGGATGAAATACGTTTTTAACGACAGATAACAAATACAACCATTCCAAATGAAAGACTAAGAACATGAGTGAAGATTTAGGCCTGATCAGTCACCCCCTCTCGGATCTCTTTCCACAACCCGAAAGTTTTGAGGAATGGACTTCCTACTGTTTGTCCGAGGATCAACTCCTTGAATTCCAGGAAAAAGGATTCATCCATGGCATCAAGGTCCTCAATCATGATCAGATTGAGGTACTTCGGAGAGAGTTGAGCGAGATGGTTGTTCCAGAGCATGAAGGAAGGGAGTTTTTTTATGAATACCATTCCAATGAATCAACCATACCTGAAACAGTTCTTTTTCATGCATTGGGAGCATGGAGAGTCAGGAAAGCTTTTCACGACATACTGTGGAATCCAGCGTTCGTGATGCCAGCCTATCAGTTACTGGGGAATGGATTCCGTTTTTTCCATGATCAAATTTTTTGCAAACCTGCCAATCATGGAAGCGTGGTTTCCTGGCACCAGGATTTTTCTTATTGGACATGGACCCAACCCATGCATCACCTCACCTGCTGGATTGGCCTCGATGATTCCAATGAGGAGAATGGATGCGTACATTATGTCCCAGGAAGCCATCGTTGGGGGCTGATCGACAAACTTGACCTTGCTGGGGAAATGGATGCCGTACGATCGTTGTTGACGTCAGATCAGATTCGTGATTTTGAAAGAAAAGTCCCGATTGTCATGAAGGAAGGTTATGCAAGTTTCCATCATCCTGTTTTGATGCATGGATCATTTGAAAACCGATCTCCTGTTCAAAGAAGAGCCACTGTGATCAACGTCTTCGGCGATGGAGTGATATCCAATCTGGATTTCGTTAGTGTAAATTCTCCAGGTACCAAAAACTATCCTCCCATTCCAATCGGCAACAAAATGGAGGGAACTTATTACCCATTGTTATTCAATCCTGAAGAAATTTCTCAAGAACTCTTGTTGAACATACCAACGTTAAAAAATATTAAATAAATCAAGACTTTTTAAGTTAAATTATTATCAACCTAACAGCAACGTATAATAAATATAACAAAGAGTCGGGGGCCACAAAACAAGCATCAAGAACTATAAATAATATCCATTCAATCTATACATGGGAGATTTCGGTTTGTTAACTTACTTTTTGTTTGAATGGAAGCATCGTATGTCAATTTCATAACCGTCCTTTTTCTCGACTACCTCCCTTCACATCTTGACTGTTATTAATAAAATATGTATATAATTTGATAATAACCGTATAACTTACTAACATTATTTCGAGAAAGGAAATTATTATGTCTCTTTTTTTCTTAGAAGCTTACGAGAAGGTTTATAAATCAAAAGTTATAGAATATGAGAAGATGTCAAATTTAACTGACGAGAAGGTTAGAGAGACTGAACATGGGATGCTACTTCACGCACAAACTAAGATTTCAGAAAATGAGTTTGAAGTAACATACAGATGGATGGAAGTCTTTGAAAATTATGAAGCATTTGAGTTTCATTTGAAAAATCCATTTGTTGAAAAACATATTAAAAGATTTACTGAAAACAAAATATTATCCGGTCCGGTGGAGGTAAAAATTCATTGTGACTGGTCAGAAAAGGAAAAAAGAGAGGTCTTAAAAATTCCTGGTCTTAAACTAAGTTTTATACCTTTGGTTAATGGTTATTTTCGTTAATATTTATGATCTTAAATAGTTTTTATCACAATGGAAATTAAAAAATGGCGATTAAGCTTTCTTAGATAAATTTAACACTATGTAAAATGATAATATCGTGGCGGTGGAAGGATTTTAACCTTTGACCTTACGGTTATGATCCCGCACAGTTTTAATAATAAGAGTCACATAGTCTATAGGTGAACCAAAAATTGATACTGACTTGGCAATTTTGGAAATGGTTCATGTTGCTATGGATGTCTGAGAAACATAAATCACCATGGGGCGGCCTCGCCTTCTCGTCAAGTGGAAATGGGAATGCACAGTGGATTTGTAGACGAGCGTGTACAGCTTCCATCGGCTACAGACATACTACTAAGGAAGGCTGTCGGGGTCAATCATGGACATCTTCAGGACACAGAGATATCCATTAAGATTGGTGATCGTGAAGTTAACTCCTTCCATGAGCTAGATGCCGCTAAGGAGTTTGTCAATGAATCGTTTGAGTGGAACGGGCGAACGATGCCTGCGAGGATCTGATCGGGTAAATTCATCATCCATGCGTGGCGTTTTCACAGTCATGCGGCAACTGCTGCTGCAGCACACAGTCTGCCGAACCAGTAGGATCGTAGGAAGCAAAGATCTCTTTTCAAAATCTACTTTGAAGCACACAATGCCCCGCGTAACATGATTTATTTGACTTCAGGAATATCAAAAAATATTGAAACTAAACTCCCAATTGTGCGCTCAATCCTCCATCAATTAAATAATCAGCACCCACACAAAACCCACCTTTTTCGCCGACCAGAAAACAAATCAAAGCGGCTACTTCATCAGGTGAACCGACACGTCCGATGGGGTGGGATTGACCAAATTCACCGATCATGTCTTCTACTGACTTGTCTTCACTCGCAAGTTGCAGTGCACTGTATTCAAGGAGAGGAGTTCGTATGGAACCAGGGCTGATTGAATTCACACGAATATTATCCTTTGCACAATCGACTGCCATCGCGCGGGTCAGGCTTTGTTGAGCTCCCTTTGATGTTGCATAAGCAAGCACATTATTTTGGTTGGAATGCCCTTGAACAGAAGAAACATGAATGATGGAACCACCTCCTCTTTTTTTCATGTGAGGATAAACATAATGGCCTGTTAGGAAGCAGGATCTCAGATTAATATTCATCACACGATCCCAATCAGCTGTTTCTGTACTCTCTATATTGCCAAAAGTTTGGATCCCAGCTGAATTAATCAATATATCGATTCCTCCGCTTTGACTAGCTATCGAAT
>Ga0114994_10001802_pt1 | contig 15493 bp, 10 predicted proteins | sample ArcticOcean_MG_C_9_FD_87043 | JGI IMG/M metagenome (GOLD analysis project Ga0114994, IMG submission 87043) | Marine microbial communities from western Arctic Ocean - ArcticOcean_MG_CB2_152 | ecosystem: Environmental > Aquatic > Marine > Oceanic | place: Arctic Ocean: Canada Basin | collected... | reverse complement strand
TAATAATTTAGATAAATCGATTGATTCTTTATATGATAGTCTTTACGCAGTAAGAGATGCATTAGAGCAAGTTGAAGATGAAGAGCTGGATTTCTTAGCTAATAGCTTCGTGGATCAACTTGAACTAAGTGTTGTCGAAGGGGAGTATAATTATGAAAGAATTAGAGAGTATATTGAAAAACTCTATGAAGAGGAGTAAATATTTACATGCAAGATTTTAAGTCATTTTACGTTGAAACCTTAAAGAAGGTTGAGTCTGAAGAAAACAAAGAAGATGCTGAGAAAAAAGGTATTATCGATAAGGTTGCTGATAAGATTAGCGATACTCTCGATATTGGTAAGGAGTGGAGAGATGGAACTGTAATCAAGTCAAAACCTATCATAGGCATAGCGAGACGAGGGGCTAAGATTATCAACCGAGTAGGTGCTGAAACTCTTAAGAGTGGTATTAACATTGTTAAGGCAGCTGCTAAAGGGGCTACTGAAGGTGGTCCTTATAAAAAGGAGGGTAGGGAGAGCTTAAAGAAGCGGTTAGCTAATCTAGAGAAAGAAGCAAAAGACGCTCCTAAAAAGAAGTAATTACTTCTTACCTTTAGGTTTATCCAGTGCCTTAAATAATGGCGTTATTTTAGGCTTACCTGCTGCTTTCCAACAATCATAACAATAGTACGAACGGAACCCTTTAATATTCTGTGAACTATTACAGACAGGACACCACTTAGTAGTAGATACTTCTTTAGGCATTAGAGATATTGCTGAGTGTAGCTTTCTTTCTTAAGAGTAAGTTCTGTTTGTGAAAGCTTACCGTCTCCACGGTCAGTCTTATTTGAAAGGTTCTCTTCATTCTCTTCTACTTCCTCTGGCTTGATTGTAACTCTATCTTTACGTCGTTGCGCATCAGGAATAGGAAGTAAATTAGGAGCATATTGCTCACAACTACCTAGACCACCAGGTATTGAGCATTGATCAGTGTAACGACCACCTCCTGTATCAAGTGCAATATCAAGAACTACATCAAGTGATGATGTTTGATCAGATGCAGGATACCTAGCAGGTGAGGTGTCTTTAATATTAATAACACGAATATGAAGACCTGAATCAATCATTGAGTCAATTGAAGTTTTAACAACATCAGCGAGATCCTTATAACCGTCTTCATTTTTAAACTTATCATTAAATTTGAATACATCTCCTACAAGAAAACCTCCACGTTGGTTGCGTCTCATATAAGACTCCAAAAGAGTTGTGAATTTGTTCGATTTAGCCATACTATTATTTAGTCACTCATATAAATATTTATACACATTTTATGGCAGTAAGGTTAGATAATTTAAAGATACCAGATAGTGAGCAGAAATCACTACAAAATGGGTATTTGTATAAAGACATAAAATTCGACTTAAACACTAGTCGTTTTTTAAGCCCTGAGCTATATGGTGAAGCATCTGCTAAAGACCTAGATGAAATTCAAGACGGGCAGTGTATTCTTAATTCTGTTAGGAATATTCTTACAACAACTCCAGGTCAAAAGTTGCTTAACCCTGCTCTTGGTCTTGATTTTAGAAGCTATTTGTTTGAACCAATAAATTCAACAACCTCTTACTTTCTAGGTTATTATATCTATAACAATCTCGGTATACAAGAGCCTCGTATTACTATTAATAAGCTTGAAATAACAGAAAATCCTGATCAAGCTGAATATATCATTAACATTGACTTTAGTATCCCGAGACTAGATATCCAGAACTTGTCATTAAATGCTACTCTAAACAAAGATGGCTACGTTTTAGTTTGATAACTAAGGCTCATAGATTAAATATCTATAATGAGCTTAGAAGATTTCACAGACTACAAACTTCCTAAGAATGCGTATCTTACTTTTGATGCTAATACTCTTAAGAGTCTTATCATTGAGCGTTTGAACGAGAATGAGACGTTTACAGATCAGAACTTTGAAGGTTCTAACTTTAGTGCATTTATTGATGTTGTAGCTTATATGTATCACGTATTACTATTCCAGCTCAATACTACATCTAACGAGTCTACATTTGATACAGCTACTATTTATGAAAACATGAATAAGCTTGTTGGTAATATTGGTTACAGTCCTCTAGGTGATCAAACATCACTACTTAACTTTAATCTTTCTGCTAGTAATATTACTCCTAATGTATATACTATACCTAGATTTGCTTCAGTTGGAGTTAATGGTAGTAATTATATCTCAATTGAAGATATTACTTTTGCAAAAGTAACCTCTAATGCTCTAGAAGCTGTTGTACCATCAAATAATACACTATATCAAGGAGCTCTACAAGAGGCTACATTTACTGCTACAGGTGAGCCATATGAAAATATTATTCTTATAGATAGCTTTACTTCAAAGCAGTTTATTCAATCAACTAATAACCTTAACAACACTAAGTTTATTAGTGATAATACTTTTAGTGTATTTGTAAGAGATACAGCTACTAATATATGGGCTGAATGGTCTGAGACAGCTTCTCTATTCTTGGAGTCAGCTGAAAATAAGAGATATGAGAAGAGACTTAATCCATCTGGTAATTACGTGTTTAAGTTTGGTAATGGTCAGAATGGTAAAAAGTTGACAGAAAATGATACAGTTCTTATCTTTTACGTAACATCAGATAACCAGGCTGGTGAGGCTGCTCCTAATGCACTAGCAGGTGCTACTTTTAATCTTTATGCTTCTCCTAATTTTACTGCAATTAGTGAAATACTTTATAGTGCAGATGGAAGTCTTATTACTCCATCTAATATAACTGGACTAACTCTTAATAATCCCAATAGAACCTCTCCTCCTAAATTAGCTGAGACTGTAGATGATATTAAGAATAGTGCACCGAAAGTATTTGCTTCACAAAATCGACTTGTTACTAAAGAAGATTATCAATATCAGATTAATAGAAACTTTAACAATATTACTAAAGATGTGCAGGTTTTATCTAATAATGACTTTACATCAAAAGTGTTAGCCTACTATAATAACAATGGATTAGCACAAGGCAATGATGATGCAAGAATGCTCTTCTCACAAGTTCAATTTTCTGCTTCTACTTCTTTCAATAATGTATATGTCTTCACAGTACCTGCAGGTAATCCTACATTGAATGGTTTAACTCCTAATTATCTTAATGCTTCTCAAAAACAGCTTATTTCAGACTTCTGCAACAACAAGAAGGATATTACACAAAATGTTGTAGTAACAGATGCTTTATTTAAAGCCTTTTCTTTTGGTATATCTAGGGTAGGAGGTTCAAGTGTTACATCTACAGATACTGTTGATGATATTGTAAGAGCTAGCTTCTTAAAGGTTACAGTTGATAAAAATCAAGCTCTTAATGATAGTGCAATTAAATCAGCAGTTTATAACACACTTAACACTTACTTCAATAAATTGCAATTAGGTAGTATTATTGATGTAGCAGGGTTAACTAACGACTTACTCAATATTCAAGGTGTTACAGCATTACATACAATTAACGGTAGTGCAGAGATTGCAAATCTTAGCTTTATTGTATGGAATCCAGACTATAAAGAATCAGATAGAGTTATTCAGTCATTAAACTATCAACTTGAAGATTTTGAGTATGGTTATTTTTATAATGTAGAGAATAGTCCTAATAAGGTTGTTATTGAGAGGTTGTAAAACCTTGCTCCGTGATTAAATAAGTGTATATGTCGCTTAGCTCACTATCATTAGACCAATCAGGGGATTTTGATCTACTCTACAACTTCTTTTGCACACGCAATTATAAGTTTGAAGAGACGAAAAATGGCTTTGCATTGCCATTTACACCAATGCACTTTATTCCAAACATGGAAGATGGAATAGAGGACTTCGTTAGTAATAAGAGAATTGTATGGGATTTTGGAGATTCAACAACTAGTGAAGCTATTACTGCATCTCACGCATACAGTAAACCAGGTAGCTATAAAGTAACTTGTTATCTTTATGATAAGAATGGTGAAGGTTATTATGACACCTTTCACTCTGATGTTAATATTAGTGACTTTATTCAAGACACTTTAACTATTTCTGTGACAGGTGATGATTCTGACCACTATCTTAGTGGTGGTAATCTTTATTACCCAACAGGTAATATAGCAAGTGCTATAACTGTTAATAGATATAACTCTTTTAGAGCACTTGAAGATAAGCTACCAACAATAGTTCCTTATGCTTCAGCAGCTGGACCAGATCATGATTATTTTGCTCAAGGTTATGATAAGTTAACATATGGTCACTTATATCCAAGTTCTACGTTTGTTCAAATCATAACCTCAAATGGTACTATTGAAACATTACCGGTAAATGCAGTTCAAACTATTGATACTAATATTTATATCAAATTAAGTGGTAATGAGATAGTTTATACATCAGTAACAGATCCAGATGCATTCTTTGCAGGGCTATCTGGTTATGGTGAAGTTTACTTTAAGAGTGATTTTGCTGATCGCTACAATCTTATATTAGGCTATAAGCAAGGAGATATCTTTGAGTACGCTAATACTACAAATTACGGATTATCTGCAGAAATATATAGTAATAATACTTATAGGGAACTTTCCTTTTCATCTAATGGGATTGATGGTGAAGGTTCAGATGTTACAACAGTTTTTGACCTAGGTTCAGAAAAATTTGCTGGTACAAAGATTGCATTTGTTGTTAACGTTAAAGATGAAGCTAGATTTAATCAACGTAATATGCCATTATTAAGTAGTGCTGTTGGTGGTTATGATTTTGATGTTATATTAACTGATGGTGTTACTGAATATGATATAGAAGTAACACCATACTTCCAATCTCTTTCATCCTTACTCTCCGGAGGATTCTTCAAAGGATACTTTGTAAGTAATAATAATACTACACTTGATAATGTATTTTTATCAGGTCGTACAATAGTTGATGGCTCTTATCAAGTAAGGGGGCTAAGTAATACCTTTACTATTAACCCAAGTAGTTATTTTGACATAGCAAAACAGAATGAAGATATTGATTTTGAAGAGTCTTTCAAGGAGATTGCAATACAGCCACTATTCTCTGATGCTAGAGTGCTAATGAAAGACTTTATTGGCTCTATCTTTGGTGATCTTAGTTCTTCTCAAGATTCAGTAGGTAAAGCCACCTATGAGAAGATTCAGAACTTCTTCGATAATAATACAGATATTGATACTTGTAATATTGACCAACTTAATGGTTTATTGCAAATGCTCAGCTTACCTGAGCTCAACAAATACTCCTTACCTCCAAAACTTAGTAGATTGGTAAACTTACTGTCAATTAGCAAGTCAAAGCTATTTGGTGCACGTAATAGAGATCAAACAACTTACCAATCATATGGCTATAAGAACAATGCTTTCTATGGTTACAATTTAGGTGAGAGGTTAACTAATAGTAGTATAGTGGTTGCTGGTTCAAATATAGTTGCTAATGAACTATACAGTGGTAAGTATGTAACTTTAAATACTTCACTTCCTATCAGTGCTACAAACTCACCAACAATGTCCTCTACTGATGGGTTTATATACTCAACTGATACTGGCTCTCTACTATCAGCAGATACTTACCCACTTCAAAATGTTGCAACTGTTGATGTATGTGGCAATGCATTAAGTGGTGTTTCTCTTTCAGCCTCAAGTCAATTCTACTCTCTTAGTGATTATAACAGTACCTGGGGATGGAATTTACTCTCTGGAGGTGGTAGAGATATAATGGACATTTACTCTTTTTATTATCAAAACAGCTCACTAGGTCCTATAGAAGATTCTATTATTAACTTTAACGATCCTAATAATACACTTTCACACGCTCTTACTTCTTATACTAACTGGAGTAAAGATAATGGTATAATGTCTAATATCTTTGCTAACTCACTGTATGAGGGGTTAGATCTCTTCAACAACGAATAATAATTATCAATGTCTAATCAATCAGCCACAACAGTATCTGTTTTATACTCTATCACAAATGATGAGATAACTAACGGTGATTTTAGGGATAACGTAACTCCGTTTTCGTTCCTTGATTTCATTAATAATACTCAGGCTGACTATGCTCCCGAAGAGTATAGCAATTTTTACAGTTCATATCTATCTACATGGCATTCACATCAACAAGGGTCAGAGGTAGAGCAAAAGGTAGCATTCAAAGAATACTACCAGCAGTTCATTAAAGAGATAGTTGTTAGTTATACTACAGAAAGTGAAAAGAGATTCCTAGAAAAGATTAATTTTAATGATCCAGTTGACCTTGATGTAGCTATTCCATTTTTTGCTAACAGGCTTAAGGATATAGCATTATTCTATAAAAATAAGCGTGATGAAGGTAAATTTGTCATTGATCGTAATAGGTTAAAGGGTAGTACCACGGGGGTAGAAAAAGCTATCTTCGATAATATTTACAACTTCTTATTTACTGCAGAGGATTCATTAAATGCTCAGACTTACGACATTACAGGAATTACAGATGGTCTTGGTATTGAGATTGAAGAGTTCGTTGATGTATACGGTAATTATTTTGACCTTCCAAAAGATGATATACCAGATAACATCAACAGTATTGATACAAAGTATTACCTTGACCCTCTTGCAATAGAAGCAGTGACTGGTCAGGAGAATTTCTTAGGTGCTATTAGATCATTTAAGGTTAATCCACCAGCAATCTCACCTGAAGAGTTTGATGCTATCTGTAATCCAGATAACGAGCTTGTTGAAATCTTTAATGCTTATGAAAAGGGTGGAATTCCTATGGGTGCGTTTTATGCATTGAAGCGCGCTCTTATTAGTAAGTTTTTAGGTACTGATATCTACTATATTGATAATACTACAGTTCCTGCTACATCTGGATTGCTAATTGCAGCAAATAACCCTGCGGCTAATGCAATGAACTTGCAGAGTGCAGATACAGCTCAAATAGAATCTGGAGATGTAAAGTTGCTTCGTGATCTTGGTCTTAATTTCACACCCGATAATATTGGACTATTTAAATTACAGGCAGAGAATTACAGTTATAGTATAGATCCAACTGTATTAGGTAACGAGTTTGTTATATTCCCGGATCCAGATAAGTTTGGAAATGTATCAATTAATCCAGTAAGTAGTTATCCTGTATATTACAAATTTGATTATAGTCAAAATGTTAAGAACGTCTCTAGTGGATTAGCTGCTGGTGATCCGAATATTACTAATAAGACTACTACATTTGAATCTTATACTACAAAAGAGCGTAACAATTCACAACTTAAAGATCAAAATGATATCAGTTATAAGATTAACTTTACTGACTTATACAATCAAGGAGTAATCAACAAATATCAAACAGATATTTTTGGTAATGAGTATGCATTATTCAAATATGAGCCTTTGAAACCTATTAACATAGAGGGCTCAAATATAGTTAAAAGTTTGCTTCTTAATGGTTATAATTATTGGGATCCATTTGCAGGTTACGGTTTTAACTACTCTCTTACCGGAGTTAATGGTAATACATTCAAATCAGGTCTCACGTCAGTTACTAATGGTATGACAGCCAGACCATCAGATGAATTAACACTGTATATGCGTGAGTTTTACCCTTATCAAGACTTACTAGCTGATACACGCAACCTTCAACCATTTTGGAGAGATGGTGGAGCATTTACTTACTTAGATGGTGATATTCTACCTAATCCGCTAACCGGTCTAGGCCCGGGATTTCCTGCCCCTCTTTGTTATCATTATACAGTATTAGCTGAGTGTACATTTCCATTAGATACTATTTTAGAAACTAACCAATCACCACTTTCAGATATTCAAACAGAAGCTGAGCTCGATATAATGACTAGCAATATAGATTACAACTTCTTCTTTGATGTAAGAGGATTGCTTTCTGCTGGTGCACCATATATTAGTTATGATGGGGGTTATTATGCAGATGATATTTATTTAAAGAATGACTTTAATTATACAGATAACTTAACATTCATTGATACTGCAGATCCTCATAGTGCAACTGTTTTATCAGATCTCTCTTCTAGTTTAGTTCGTATTACAAATGACGAAAGAGATTCACTTGCTGGTAAGTTGTATGTTAAAAATGGTGCATATTCTTATTCCTTACCACTTTCAGCAGCTCTTGGAAATGTTGTAGGTAAATACTCTGCTACAGTACAAGCTGATTTAAATCAATCACTTATTGACTTTGATCTAATTCAAAATACTATCTTTTTGCAAACAAATAGTAATCTTGTTATTGATAAGATTGAGTATACGAAAGATAAATTTATTAAACCTGCAACATCAAATACATTATACAGTATCAATAGTGCAGATAGAGTTGAGGCATTTTCTAATCGATTCTACGTAGAAGAAACTGGTAAAGTCTATTTTGCAAGATTTCAAACAACCGGGGATGAGTGTGAAGAAATCGCAAGGAACTATTTAACTGTATACCCTGAAGTATATGAATATAGTATTAGTGATAATACTACAAAGCTAGTATTCCCTGCAGTACCACCACTTTCATCAAGTGTAAGTGATTTTGCAATTAACAGTACACTTAACACTACAAGAAACTACACACCTCAAGAAGTTCATACCCCTAATATCACCTATAATAAGAGAAATGATATATTTAAATTAACATACATTATTAATGATATGAATGATATGACCCATATGATTGATGCTTCGTTTAAGATGGTTGATAATATATTAACACTTATTAATGTCTATAAATATGAAGATGGGGGAATTACAAGAACAACAACATTCGGACTAAGCACCATGTTTGGTAGTATATCTGCTGCTAACGGTAGTTTCACAAGAAATCAAGCAACCTTTGAACTTACAGTATAATGAACACTATATTTATTAATTTAGGCACAATAACAGCAAATACAACTAATACTCTAGATGCAATAGATTTCAAAGGTGCACCAAGTATTAACTTTGTACTTACTGGTATTGATGAATCTGTAAATAAAGCCCTCACAATGGATATTCAATGGGGTGATGGTACTGATATTCAATTTGCTCAAAAAGATATTGTATTTAACTACAAAAAGAAGTCAATATTTGATGAGGTGTTATATGGTAAGGTTGGAGGGACAATCTTAAATCAATACAAACATACATACGTACCCACTGCTTCAAGTTATTTTACTGAAGTAGGTGCGCAGTTTCTAATATATTTTAATAACGGATTTTATGCAAATATCACACAACCGATTAAATTAATAAGAGAATCCTACTATGATGATATTCAAAAATTGGGTATTATGAATACACAAATGGTTGGACTGTCAACAAGTAATACAGTAGCTAACTTACAAAGTAAGTACAATAACCGAACTTACACTACGTTTCTTGAAAAAGAGTAGTTTGATTCTCAAGTTAAGCTATTAAATATGTATGATGAGTTCCTCATACACCAAGTCTACTAGTGCAATATCATTCCCCACTGGGGAATACAATGATAAGTATGTTGATCTTAAGCAGTATGTTTCAAAGCTTGAGCAAGGATTTAGTGTTAATAATATTGATGCATTTATTGGTGCAAAGGACTCAAGAATAAACAACTATTCTTCCTTTATAATGTCTGATAAAGGGCTTCTTTCAGATTACTTCACTCTTTCAAGTCTTAATAAAGATCAAAGTATATCTCTTGTTACAAGACTTAAATTTCCAACCCTTACTGAAGTTCCAGACAATTACTTCTACATTTTTAATGACAATGTAACGGCAGATGATGCACAGAAGCCTATTGGTCTGAGAACACTTGAAGATGTAGGTAATTTTCAAAACAACTACTTTTTTGAATTAGAAGCTCTTAACAATAACTTAATACGTATTAAGCATAATGATGGGGTATTTGATTACTATCTTAACTATAATGACGATAAGTTTATATTCTATAAGAATACAGACAATTACAAAGATATAACAAAAGAGAGGCTTGATGTATTCAGATATTTGCTAGATGATGATGGATACTTACAGCTTTTTAAATTTATTGATGACAAACTTCAAGTAATTTCAAATATAGGTGGTGCTTTAAAACTTGTTCCAATGCAAGTTGGTAAAGTAAATAGGAATGTAAATAATCTTATTAATATTGATTACACACTTGATCAAAATAAGCAATTCCTTAATAACAGCTTTGCAGCATATAATGTAAAAAACTCATCTAATCTTATATTAAACACTGAACGTGGTTCTTTTGATGATACTGGTCAATATATGCTTGTTACTAATACTAATAGTATATCAAGTAATAAGATGCCTATTAATTATTTTACACTAGACTCAAGTAGATCAGAGTTTAACCATATTAAACGTGGTAGTAACATGATTAATGCAAATTATGGATTACCGGGTAATGATGTTAGAGATTATTACGGTTTAAACTCTGGTAATGATCAAGAAGCTGGTTCAGGTAAGCTAACATTACTATATAATTTTTATGATAAAGATGTTTATGTTGAAAATGGTAGTGATACTTATTTTACTGCTACCTCTTCAATTTACCCCTATGATAAGCTCAATATTAACGATACCACTTTCGCTAGCAATGGTGCTTTCTCTGGGCCTACTCCTACTTTAGCCGATAAAATTTTTATTAAACGTAGTAATACTACGCAATACGATAATGGTAGATATTTATGTACCTGGTTATCAGGAGGAATCTTAGGTGAGCCAGGTATATGGGTCGATCGTTATTACTATCCTGATAAGATTACAAAATTACAGGCCCTTTCAAGTGATGCAAGGTATATGGCCTCTTTCTTAGATAGTGTTGATAGTCTAGATCTAGTAGTTAGTAATGCAGTTTTGAATAGGGAGAAATTCTTTGATAAGAAAAGTGATGCAGCTATTGAACCTAACATTGATATTAAGTATCAAAGAATAGGACCTGCAGATATTAAAGAAATTATTAATTCTTCGTCACCATTAATTTCTGATTTTGATAGTATATTCACATCTAAAACTGTTAGAGGTGAGATAGAGAATATTTGTAGAGAGTTTAATGGTACAGAGTATACCTTTACAGGTAAGGAGTTTACACGCTTCGAAGTTCATAAGGATATTGATCAAGCTAAGTCATTTACTCTTAGCTTTGACATGTATCTTGATACAAATAATAAGTATGGTTTTGAATTACTAGGTAATAACACTAATGAAGGATTTGGTATATTCCAAGATCAAACAGTAACACCATTTATACATGTTGTTAGTGGTCCTACAATGTATATCTACAACACTGATTTTGTACAACTTAATAAAGTAGACTTTAAGACAAACATTAAGCAAGTTTGGAAGAGAAGTGCATTAGATGATTATATTGTTGCTACAGCTGGTAACTTATACTATAAAGTTAACACACAAGGTAATATTATTAAGCTAGATTGTGGTTCTGATGTTATTGATACACTTGCTACACAAATGGATCATGACTATATTGACTTCTTGCAATCTGATCAGCAAGTTAAGCGTATGGATGTTAATACGATGACTGTTAGTGCTGTGTCTGCTGCAGAGTTTGATGTATATAAAGATGAATTGTGTTTGTATGATAATGTTATTCAGCAGAACAACACTATTTACAAGTTACCGGGTGCAAACACTGCATGGGAAAATAACAACACCATGTTCTACCAGGTTAGTAACTTTATTGTTAAGCATAATACTGAGATAGGTCCAGAAACTTTCCTTACCTCGAAAGATAGAATAGTTGACTTTACAATTAATGATGATACTATTGCAATTATTACACCTAATAGATATTTTGTATTTAATACGAGTGGTGTATTTACTACTACTGGTAGTATTAGTACTATTAATATACCGATACCTGCCTCTGATCCTGGAACAACCTTTTCACTATCTGCAGGAGAGTTCATATCAATAGATTGGGTTAATGAATATATTAGTGGTGTACAATACAAATATCCTGTATTACTAGCAAGAGGTAGCGATGCTCATTTATATCTGGCAAAGGGAACATTTCCTACACTTACAGCAGCTCCTTTAGGTACTGTTAGACAGGATATTAATACTAAAGATATTAAGCTTACTAATTATAATGCATTGAACCGCATTTATGATAATAATTCAATTGACTTTAAGCTTACTCTTAAGAATTATCTTAACTCAGAAGACATAACTAACAGGACAATTTCATTTTCACCGAGTGCTTTTAAGCCTGGGTTCTATAATTTCACTTATAGGTTAGATACACTTCAAGGGAACGTTAGCCTATATATTAATGGCGACTTGTATGATAATCAAACCATACAACCAGGTAAGTTTCAAATTCAAGACATATTCCAAGATGAGTTCTTTGTAGGTACAACTGGATTTCAAAGTAATCTAGATCTTGCAACATACCTAAAACAGCCAGAATATTATTATAGTAAGGATCTTACTATACGTAACCCGTTTATATATGATAGGGCAATAACTACACAAGAGGTGTATGCACTTTACTTATTAAATAAAAAGATTGATGATCTAATTCTATCACTCCCTGGAGGACAACGCACTTCAAAGACTGAAATTCAGCAGTTCTTTAAGTTCAATAGAACAAATTCATCTAATCTTATCGATATTGTTGTTCGTAATTTATCTATTACAGATACTTCAGTAAGAGAACAGATAAAAACAAGTATTCTTGCAGAAGCTAATCAATTTACACCTGTAGGTGTTACTATTAACGACGTAAAATTTATAAACTATGGCGATTCCTAATTTCAACTCATATAAAAAGGTATATACTACAGGTGATCAGTTTACTTTAACTGGTTCTGACTTTAAAGGCTTTGTTGAGCTTGTAGATGGTGTTGCAAAAGAAGTGTCCACTGGTAAGACACTTATACCAAAAGGTACTTATTCAACAGATCTCTTCTATACTGAGTACTTTCAAGATAGAGTTGTTGCAGATGTAGATCTATCACTTCCAAACACTACGGATGAGTGTATCTTTAGTCTTAATGATAACTTAGATTACTCTTTATTCAAGTATAAATTGGATAACATACGTGATAACAATACATATGTATATTCAAAGCTTTTTATAGCTTCTAATAAGCTTCCTTTCACTGATAGTATTCGATATGCAACTGTTGATACACCCACATCAACTGAATTTACAGTTAATGTTAGTGATGTAGCTACCCCTGAGTTCAAAGCTAATGAGAAGTTTGCAAATAATCACTATTTAAGTGCATTTGGTAATGTTATTGCTGCTACTGCCCAAACTAATCTCGAGTATTTAACTCATTTTTCACTTTTTGCTGCTACAAAAACTAATTTACTTAGTCTTACCGGTTCAGATACTGATCTTGTAGTTATAGAAGATACTACAGGCTATGAGATGGATGGTAATGATCTTGCATTTGGAGAGATAGGAGGTATAGCATCGACATCTGATTCATTATACGTGTCAGATAAAGTTAGGAACGTTGTTATTAGGTACGATATTGCAGGATATAATAACAATGATAGTTCACTACGTAACACTAGGAACTTTCTTGAATTAGTTGGAGGTTTTGGAGGGTCAACTAGACAGACTAAATTTAAAAAGCCTACACTATTAGCAGCAAACAAGTCAGAGGTAGCAGTATTTGATTCTGGTAACAAAGTTATCAAATTATACGATAGTGAATTCAACTTTATTACAAGAATTACCTCAATCAACCTTAATGTTGAAACTATGGGTGCCATGGCTTTTGATCCTGACTTTAATTCTCTATATGTTATAACATATAGAGATATTACTACAGCTGGTATTACTAACCGTGTATTATATCTATATAGATATAGTGATGATAGTTATAGGTTTAAAGAAGAGTTCATTTTAGATGATAGAATTGCATTAAATGAGGTAGTTAACTCTCTTACTTTCTCTGGTACTGATAGTAACTATTGGTATTTTGGTACAGATAAGACTGTATATAAAAAGTTAAAGACTAGACCGACAAAAGTTATAGGTAAGTTTAGGTCAGAGCGTTTATTTTTACTTAATAATGCTGTAGAAGAAGAAGTTATAGACAACGTTGCTGTTACAATTAACAATAGATGGAATTTTAGTGCTATTAACTTCAATAATGCTAATTTTATATGGAATCTTGGAGTAGAAACAAATGCCGTTCCTGGTGTTAAAGCAGTTGATGGTTTATTAGAAGACAGTATCACTTCATTTTCATTATTCCCAGGTATTAGCTCGTACGACCGTGCTATTATGTTAACATCTGGTAGGTTATATTTCTTTAATGAGCCTACCGGGGATGCATATCAGCGTGTTATTAAGGATGAGAACTACAATAACTACGGTAGTACAGGATTCTCACTAAATGATGATGCCTTTATTCAAGCATCTGTTATTAATACGGAGTTATTTAAAGTAATTAACGATACTCTCACTTTAAAGAATAACATAGTTGGTAGATTTACCGGTGAGTACGTTAATGATATTCTTGAACTGGGTAATTATAACTATGATGTAGACTTTAGACTACTATTAACACAGGAGATTGAGAATCTATACCTTCATACTAACGAAGAAAATATAGTTGGTACAATAAATCGTTGTTTTGAGCTAATATACAACCTGCAGGTGGATATTATGAATATTGTTAAAGTAAATGTTGAGAGTAATGTGCAAAATGTATACAATAAGAGTGGCTTTATACAAATTTAATTAGCTATTTGACGCTGCCTATATAAATATATGTATGGCTAGTAAGTCTCTTACCAATACAAATATAAGTAACACCTACGTAGGTGTACTTCACGCTAAAGGTGCACCACTACCAGCAACAGGAAGTGAGTATATCTATGATGGGTTCGGTAATAGGTCAGGTTTACGACTCGGTAGAGATGAAATTGATATTAGCGGTACATTAGGAGCTGATTTTGCAACAGCTGCTGCAAAAGCACTTTTTCCAGTAGGTTCAGTTATGTTTTCAGCTGATGATGTTAATCCTACGCAACGATTTGCTGGTACAACATGGGAACAAGTAGCGGAAGGTAGATTTATTGCTGGTGTAGGTACCGGTAATGATGGTACAGAGTCGGTAGCAATAGCTGCTGGTGATGATTCAGCAGGTAAATATAATACAACTTTAACAATAGCACAGATACCTGTACATAGCCACTTAATGTTTAAAGATGAGCCAGCCCAGCTTCAATACCGGTTTAATCTACAAGCTTACGCGACTCGAGCCACTGGATACTACGGGTCCCACAATTATACTATTGAATCAACACCAAATGGTCCACCTGATACGTATAGCACAGCTGATGCTGGTAGTGGAGACCCTCACACAAATCAACCACCTACATTCGGATTATATGTCTGGAAGAGAACAGCTTAACAATTTAAAACAATGCCTGATATCGAAATCGTCAAACTCAAGATAAGGAGGGGTACAGACTCTCAACGTAAGCAAGTTGCTCTAGAGCAAGGTGAGCTCGGTTATACTACCGATAC
>Ga0114994_10001801_pt1 | contig 15498 bp, 11 predicted proteins | sample ArcticOcean_MG_C_9_FD_87043 | JGI IMG/M metagenome (GOLD analysis project Ga0114994, IMG submission 87043) | Marine microbial communities from western Arctic Ocean - ArcticOcean_MG_CB2_152 | ecosystem: Environmental > Aquatic > Marine > Oceanic | place: Arctic Ocean: Canada Basin | collected... | reverse complement strand
TGAGCACGCGGAGCCCTTTATGGGAACCGAGCCGTTGTGCCCACTGGTCGACGACGAGCGGCGCGCCGGACATGAACAACACCCCGGCACATTGCTGGTCGCTTTGTAGGGCAATATCAAGGGCAGTGATGGCGCCCTGGCTGAACCCGCCCAGCACGATGCTGCCCAGAGCCACGCCGCCGAGCTTGCCCACGTCATCTAATAAAGTATTCATGTTGACCCGGCACTCCTTCAAACCCGGCGGCTCGTCCCGGATGGCCGCGGCGACGCCCGGCCCGTCCGGCCCGGACTGGAGCGTCATGAACGTCATCGTGTTGATGTCCCACCAGGCGCTATTCATCATTGGGTGGGTGGGGGCTTGCGGGAACACAAAGAGAATACGCTTGCCGGGGACGCGCAGCATCGGTGCTAATGAAGCGAGATCGGTGTTGCTCGCGCCGAGGCCGTGCAAGAGGATCACGGCCAAATCCGCACTGCCGACGTCGCCGCTGACTAAGCACTCGTAGCCGCCGAGCGTCCGCGTGCCCGGCGTTTGCGGTTTGGAGGGTGCATTTGCTAAACGCTGCTGGGCCATCGTCGCCGCGGCGCGCAGGTCGCTCTTCTCGAAGCAGCCCGCGCTCGAGAGGCCCGCCGCCGCGATCAATGCTTTCAGTTGCTTTATGGAGAGGTCGTTGACGTCCGTAGTTTTGTGCTCCATCTTTAGGCGCTTTTTGTTTTGCTGCTGGCTGCTGAGCTTTTGGACGCTCTCCAACTTGCGCGACCGGCGTTTTTTGGCTGCACTGCTTGTTGTGGATCTCGAGAACTACTGTCAGGCTGTCCTGCGTCTTTTAACGCCGTATCTATACAACACTTTTTTGGCGTTTGAGCGCACGGGTTTTCATGTGCGGGTTTCTCCCGCTCATGGTTGGCCTCGTCCGGCGCACAAGACGCCCGTGGAAGGAGGGAGCTCCCTGCGGACTCCCGCAGTGCCCACACATTTACTGGGAATCCGACGCGCGACCGCCGGGCGCCACCGCCGCGCTGCCGCCTCCACACAAGGAACTGCTCTCCCAGAGCGTTCCGCCGGGCCGCGCAGCGGCCGCGCGGCGTCGCCAAGACCCCGACTCCGCTTGAAACCCCCAAGGGGCCTCCGAGGAACAGCTCGCGGGCGCCGCCGCCCTACCGCCGCCGCCAATAGAAAACAATGGACGGCGAGCACTTCCTCCAGGTCGTCTCGCGACGACTCGGCCTCGCGCCGCCGATGCATATCTCCAAAACTCCAGCAGCCCGCGACCTCCACGCCATCGCCGAGCTCCTTGCCGCGCGCGCGCCTCTGGGGGTCGCGCTGGTGCTGGACGCGGCCTCGCAGCATTTGGGTGGCCTCGTCCTGGACGCCCGGCACCGCGTCTGCGCCGACGCCTTCACGCCGCGACCCGTGCGCCAAGAACTGCGGCTCACCGAGGCCGGTGCGGCCGAGGCCGTGGCTGTCGTCGCGGTCGACGCGATGGCCGAGGCGCGGTTCCGGCACGGCGGTGCCGCGCGCGTTGCCGTGCTCGTGCTTCGTGTTGGCGATTATGATGTAATTGCGGCCGTCGAGGATGTCGCGCGCGTACCAGCGCCGCTGGTGCCGGCGACGGACACGCGAGAGTCTGGACCACCAACGGTCATGACTCTCTGTACTACCTCGCGCCGACACATTTTCTGGCCGCCAACCACCTCTGCGCTGCCGCCACCGCGGCCCACGGGCTGGACCATCCCCGTCGCGCCCGTGGAACTGCCGCCGCCGCCGCCGGCCGCCGTGACGCCGCCGTCGAGTCGAGCGCTAACGCCCGTCCGGGCCAAGCGGCGCTTTGTCGACGACGACGCCGAGCGTGCAAGCAAGCGCGTGATGTGCAAGTGCAACCGCCTGCCGCACGTCGCGCCGGCGAGCAAGCGGTCGCGGAGCCGCAGTCCCTCGCTGAGCCCGCGCAAAAGGCGCTACTTGGCGACTTCAATGTCTCCCTAAATATGTTAATCGTTACACCTATGAGAGATGCGGTTGAGCTGTGCGGGCTGCGTTCAGAGCTTCAGAGGTGTACGGGGTTTTTAAGGGTTAAGGATGCATGCAAAAAACGACCGCAGTGACAGCCTGTTGTGACGTAGAGTGGCGCAGGATACGCTATGATGACACATTGAGCAGCTAGATTTGAACTCTTCATTGATACACCGCGTCACTGGCAGCACCCACAATGGCAGCAATAATCGCAATGCGCCACGCATCCATGCGCCGCGCCGCAGCAATGCTGGTGCGACCGCAACGCGCATCGACCGTCGCGCGCCCCCGCCGCCTCAGCTCGCCGCTGCCGCCGCCGCCGCTCCCGCACAAAAGGAACGAAGACGACCCGGGCCTGTACCGCGTGGCCACGGTTCCTAATGCATTGTCCGCGGTGCGCATCGCCTTGGCACCGGCCGTCGGCGCCTTGGTGTGGCACGGCGCGCACGACGCCGCGGCGCTCGCCGGCTGCGTTTTAGCGGCGACGGACTGGTTGGATGGGTACGTGGCTCAAAAATTCGACCAGATGACGATCCTGGGCAAGTTCCTGGACCCGCTCGGCGACAAGGCGTTGGTGTGCTGCGTCGGCGTGCCGCTGGCCTTGCGGGGCGAGCTGCCGCCGGCGCTGGTCGGCCTGGTCGTGGCGCGGGACGTGGGCCTCGTCTTCGGCACGCGGCAGGTCTTCCGGGCCGTGCGCCAGACCGAGGACTACGACCCGCGGTTTTTTTTGTTTGGGGGCATGGACCCGCGCGCGATCGGGCTCGACGCCACGCCGTCGCTCGTCTCCAAGCTCAACACGTCGCTGCAGTTCGTCTTGGGCGGCGTCGTGCTGGGGCGGGGCGGCGACGTCATTTCGTCGTATCTGCCGGCGGTCCTCGTCGCCGATGCCACGGTCGACGTTTTGTGCTGTAGCGTCATATTTACGACGCTTTTGTCCGGCGCGGACTACTTCTTCAACAAGCGGGGCGTCATGTCGGCCCGCGCGACGCGGCGGCCGGCGCGGCGGCGCGACCGGGTCCGGCCGCCGCCGCGGCGATATAGGCTGACTAAGCGAAGGCCCTGTTCTTTATGATCGCCGTTCGAAAGAACAACACATTATTTACATTTCCAGGCCGCCGTAGCCGCCCTGGAGCGCGTCGCCGACGGTGTTTGGAATGGCGTCCTCCACATCGCGCGCATCGCCGATGCTCGCGACGGGCTCCTCCCCCCGCGCGTCGGTCCCGACGCCGGGGTACGGGTCGACCTCGAGCGAGAGCGTCTGCACGATGATCTCGCCGAGGTTCACCATGCCATCTAGGGTCTCGACGACGTCCCAGTCGTCGTCGTCGACGTCGCTCTCGCCGTCCGAGACGACGACCCAGAAGTCGATCGGCGCCGTGATGTCGGACACGATCAGGTCCCCCGTCGTGACGCCCCGCTGCGCGACCGTCGCCGTGAGCTCGCCCCGCAGCACGACGCTCTCGCGGTCCTTCTTCACGACCGCGACGGACGCCTCCAGGGAGCGCAGCTCCTCGACGCATATCCGTGCGGCCACGGCCGCGCGCTCGCTCGCCTCGGCGCTGACCTCGTGCGCGTCGCGCCGCGAGAAGATGTCGACCGGCCGCGAGAGCTCGAGCGGCGGCGGCTTAAAGGGCGCGGCCTTGGCTTTCTTCTTGCTCTTTGCATCGCAGCGCAGCGCGACGCGGCGCCTCGGTGGCGCGAGCAGTGCGCACGTCGTCTGCAGCGCCAGCGCGCAGCAGAGGACGGTGCGTGCGCTGGGCATTGTGCAGCAGTGCGTGCCCTCTTGTGGTTATCTCAGAGTGCCGCAGCAGTGGTGAAAAACGCAGCGATGCGTAACGTACGAGCGGTTCACCGTGCAACAAGGCACCAGCACAGCAATTGTCAAAAAAAAAGTCGCGCATTGGCCAAGACCCGCACTACAACGTTCTCGAGGAGTACCGGCCGCACCATACACACGTCCGCTAGTCCAGCACCGTACACATATGTATATTCAATTACCCGGTCAACTTGGCCGCATCGTCGGGTAGTGCCGCATCATGGCGTCCAGGTCGAAGCGCTTCGGCTCCTGGTTGAAGGTGAGCGGCCCCGACGGCGCCGAGAACCGCGAGAGCACGCAGTAGCTCTGGAGCGTCTGCTCCACGAGGAACTCGGCCTCGGCCTTGGCGAGCTCCGTCTCGACGTCGCCCCTTAGCAATACGAGGCCGCGGTCCTTGGCCAGGTCGTCGTGGAGCGTGAGCGTGAGGTAGGGCCGCGCGAGCGCCGCGTCCTTCTTATAATCCTCCAAAAAGGTGAAGAGGAAGTGCTTCCGGTGCTGGAACTGCGACAGCAGGAGGAAGTGGCCCTCGCCGCGCCGCACGGGATGTAATTGGAGCGGCGCGGCCTGGGCGCGGTCCACGAGTAGGGACGCCTGCGTGGCCTCGAGGGACCGCGCGCACGCGTCCGCCCGCTTCGCGTGGTACGCGGACCAGATCTCCTTGATCTCTCCTGCTTCCTTCGCGCGCAGCAGCGGCAGCTTGACGATGTCGCCGAGCTTCCTTGCGACGTGGCTGGCGTGGCCGGCGCGCGAGATCATGCCCGCCATCGCTGCGCGACGTAGGCACGCGCTTGCAAGGCAGCGTGAGCTGTGTGAGCGCTGTTTGAGCGCTCCTAAGTTTGTCGACGCGGGTTTTCTGCACGGGTTTTGTGCTCTGCAATTTGTGCTTTTTTGATAGCCAGTGCTCCTCGCAGTGCTCCTCACAGACAGCAGGAAGCCGAAAGCTTTTCGCAGCCAAGGCATACGCGCATATGCTGCCCGGAGAGCTGGTGGATTCACCATGCCACGACTGCTAGTCCTGCTGGCAACGGCACACGCGCTCGCACCGACGCCGATCACACTCTTGAGCGGGTTCCTGGGTGCCGGCAAGACCACGCTCCTCGAACGCCTGCTGAAAAACGACGAGGGACTGCGCATCGGCTGCCTCGTGAATGATGTGGCATCCCTCGACGTCGACGGCGCCGCGGCCGCAGCGGCGAGTAATGAAGCCCTCGTCGTGACGATGTCGAACGGCTGTGCCTGCTGCACGGCGCGCGACGGCCTCGTCGACGGCGTGCGGCGGCTCCGGCGGGCCGCGGACTTTGACCACATCGTGGTGGAGGCGACGGGCGTGGCGGAACCGGCCGCGATGCGGGACGCGCTCGCGGCGTGCGGCGGCCTGGACACGCTCGTGACGGTCGTCGACGCATCTGTCTTCGCGAAGGGGTTGTGGGCGACGGGCGCGCGCGTCCTAGAAAGACGGGACCTGGGCCTCGACGGCCTGACGTCGGTCTACGATGTGCTGAGCTCGGCGGGGTTGTGGCGGGGCGTCGCCGATCTGCTGGCGGAGCAGGTCGAATGCGCCGACATCATCCTGCTCAACAAGGTCGACGCGGCGTCGGACGGCGACGTGCATGATGCGGAACGCATCTGCCGCGCCCTGAACCCGGACGCGACCGTTCGCAGAGTGACGCGCTGCGACGTGCCTCTGAAGGAGGTGCTCGGCGCCATGGGCGGTACGGGGGCTGCTGCGGCGGTCGGTGCGGTAGGGGGCGCCGCCTTCTTCGCGCCGACGCTCGCGCGGCCGCCGCGGCTCGACGCCGCGACGCACGTCTACGAGCGCGACAGGCCCTTCTCGCCAGAGCGCTTCGGGCGGGCGGTCGAGGCCGGGGCACTGCGGGCCGCGTACCGCTCGAAAGGGTCGCTCTGGCTCGCGTCGGCGGCGGACCGGGCCTACGCGTGGAGCCAGGCGGGCGGCGCGAGCGGCGCCTCGCCGGCCTGCGGGATCTGGGCGGCCGCGCCGCGGACGCAGGTCGCGTTCGTCGGCGCGCCGGGCATCGATTTCGGCACCATCGACGACGCCCTCGACGCGTGCCTCCTGACCGACCGCGAGCTGGCGCTCTATGAGCTGACCCCCGACGACGAGCAGCGCGGATGGAATTTTCCTGTGCCCGAGGAGCTCGGCGGCGTAAGCAAGTACCTTTTAGACAGGTCCCCTAGGCCTCGACGAGCTTCAGCTCGAGGTTGACCTTGACGTCCTTGTGGAGCTGCACCTCGGCGGTGTACTCGCCGAAGCCGTCCATGGCCGGCAGCTTCACCTTGGCGCTCGAGTCCAGGCCAAGGACCTGCTTGACGTCGTCTGCCGTGACGGGCTCCACGTCGCCGTCCTCGTTGGCCGCGCGCGTGATACTGACGCCGTTTTTGCCCATGAGCGCCTGCGCCGCGACCGCCGCGGCGTCGTAGGCCTCCGCGTCGGCCTTGGCGCGCTCCGCGAGCTTCACCTCGAAGGCGGCGATGATCTCCGCGGATGCGGGTTCTCCTAAACCCTGGGGCTGCAGGTAGTTGTTGGCGAACCCGCGGTTCACCGTCAGCACGTCGCCGTTCTGGCCGTGGGGCGGCGCGTCCTTGGTCAGGACGTACTGCACCTTGCCGGCGTTGGGGTACTTGGCCCGCATCTCCTTGGCCGTCTTCTTGTACTGCAAAGTCGTCGTATGCCGAGGCTGCATGGCGGGCGCGAAGCCGGCGGCGCCGGCCAGCAGCGACGCGGCGAGCACGACCTTGACCATTTTTAAGAGCTTATCAAGCGCTGGCAACCGTCCGCAGGGTAGTGCAAGCGCTACGATTGCGTGTGACGGCGGGACTGCAATGAATCGCGAGTGCGGGTTCCAAAACCCGCACGAAAAGAATGGACACCTGCGCACCGCGGCACGCTTCGTCGACGCAGTATATCTAGAACTTACCACCTATTCACAGCGACGGCCGCTTCCGTTTCGTCTTCGGCTTGGACGATGAACGAGAAGACGAGCGCGGCTTGCGGTAGTAGGGCGGGACCCCAATATAATCTTTGAGGTCCGGGAAGAAGTTGAGGAGCTGCGTCCGGATGAAATCAATATAAGGACGGAAGACCTTGTCCAAGAGAGAGTACATCTTGTAGAAGGCGACGCGCGCCTTGTACGGCATGTGCCGCTTGTAGTAGTACTGGACCTTATCCAACCCTTCGCTCGCCTGGGTCTTCATGAACTTGGTCATGGTCCGGTCCTGCTCCCAGCCCAGAAAGAAGCCGTAGTCGCCGTACTTCGCTTCCAAGACCTTGATCATCTTGCTATAGTCGCCGGCGTACTTTTGTACGAGGTGGTCCACCTTTTCTACCTTTTCCTCGTCGTGCTTGGCGTAGAACAAAGCCAATCGATCCTTCGGGGTCGGGGTGAAGCCCATGCGCGCGGTCGCGGCCCCAATGCTCTTGCTGACCCCAGAACCCATCAGACCTCCAACATTATCTACGATCCATAATATAGCGGGTAAACAGGCCGTCCCGAACATGAGCGCCAGGAACCCGACGTACTTCCACTTGATGCCCCCCTTCTCCTTCTTCCGCGGCCGGCTCTGGGGCCCGGGCGCCTCGTCATCCTCGTCGCTCGACGAATCGATGACGGGCGTGGGCTCGTCCTTCGGCCGTCGCTTGTCCTGCTTCTCGGCCATCTTGCGGCGGTGCAGCTCGGACTTGGGCATGGCTGTAGCGGTGCTGTAGCGGTGCTGCAGTGGTGCTGGGTGCTACTTTGCTTTGCTCGCGGCGACGGCGTGCAGCGCGGCGCTGGTGGTTCGTGTGCTTAATTTATGCGTTCGGCACGAGTGTATGCACGGATCCAAAGTTGCAAACGATGCGCAGCGGCGTCTGTGCTTGGCTTCGGCTGCAAGGCTTTTTGGAGAGGCTCGGACGCACGCCGCTCGATGGCGGTGATATCTCTCTTGGCGCGGACGGAGGCGATGCCCACGCCGGATGAGGGCTGGGAGCACGGGCTGAAAAACGCCTTGTGCGCGGGTTGGCGTGCGTTGATGATCAAATAGCGCCTCTAAACTCATCTACACCGCATGCTGCCAGCGCAAGAATTCTCACGCATGCTCAAAACCATCGCTCGAAGACGTCCACCAAGTCTCGGCAACAGCATCGAAGGAGAAGTGGCAAACAAGTCCACATCGCTGCCATAGCTCACACACTCGTGCGGCGCGCGCTGCGGCACGCCAGCCGTGCTCGCCAGCCCACCGAGAGACCGCCGCGCACGCCTCGAGCAGCGCAAGAGACGAAACTCGCTTCACACGCAGGTCTCGCACCAACGCCGCACCTTGACGCGTCTGAAAAAAAATGAGGGCCTTCATCACGATGACGGGCCTCGCCTTCTACCGGGGCGAGTGCCTGTTCATCCCGAAGGAAGGCACGAGGCGGCTCGCTCCTCTGAAAGCAGCCACATTAGATCCCGCGACGAGCCTAGAGCCAAAGGACCGGCTCCAGGTCTTCGCGGACACCTGCGCGGCCGCGGTCGCGGACAAGCGGCGCATCGACGAGGCCGTGGCCCTGTTTGACTACACGGCTACTTTAAGGTATGACCATTCCGCGAAAGGCAGCGACTACGCCGGGCAGGGCGCCGTCAAGCGGGGCTTAGGACGTCTGCTACACTCCCCGGAGGTCGAGAGCTGGCGCTGGGCCGACGTCGTCACCGACGACCAAAGTGCGAGGTGCCGCCTGACGGCGATCCACAGCGACGGCAAGGGCCGCGCGCACCTGGACGTGGCGGCGACTTTTGTGGAGGAAGGTGCTATTGGCGATTTACATGTGGTGCCTCTAGATGACGAGTCCAGGGTCTTCCTCGACACGGTCATCATGGGCGCCGAACCGGGTCTGGACGGCGGCCCCAAGTGGGAGACGTTCGACGGCCGCGTGCGCCAGCAGATCTGGCAGCACACGGGCTGCTTCGAACCGGGGAATACCTTCGTCAAGGACAAGCTGGAGCTTACGACCGGTAGGATCATTTGCATCGTCGACGCGCGGGTGTGGGAGCTGTACGAGGATAAACTACGGAAGTGGTGTGCATCGGTGGATTTGGAGCTGGAGCCGATTGTTGCACCGGGCAACGAGGACGAGAAGACCATGGAGAACATGCTGTTCTTGTTAGATGAACTTAAACGAGTAGATCCGTTACGGCGGGCAGAGCCGGCGTTGGCCATTGGTGGCGGTGTCTTGACGGACACGGCGGGCTTCGCCTGTGCGCTGTGGCGCAGGGGCGTTCCCTGGGCGCGCCTCCCCACGACTCTGTTAGGCATGGTCGACGCGTCCGTGGGCATCAAAGTCGCGGTCAATTACCACCGCAAGAACGGCGTCGGCCACTTCTACTCCCCAACACATACGTTTGTGGACGCCGGGTTCCTCCCCACTCTAGAAAAGGCCGACGTCATCAGCGCGTGCGGCGAGATCATGAAGGCTGCGTTGGTGCACGACGCATCGCTCTTCGATTTGATGGAAAAGGACGGCTTGCGCCTGGTGAACAAGAACTTCATGGACGACCCCGTGGCGGACGAGATCATTCGGAGGAGCGTGGACACGATGCTGGAGTGCATCGGGCCCGATTTGTGGGAGGAATCGTTGCTGCGGCCGATGGACTTCGGGCACTCCTTTTCTCGGACGCTGGAGACGGACGAACGGTTCAAGTTGAGGCACGGCGAAGCGGTGGCCATCGACTGCGTCATGAATTCCATGATCGCGAACGTCCAGGGGCACTTAAGTGATTCAGATGCGCAGCGCATCTTGGACGTCTACGCCAATATTGGGTTACCGTGTAGCATCGAGGGCATCACGGCCGACACCTATAAACGGGCCGCGCGCGAGATCACCGTGCACCGCGACGGCATCCTGCGGGCGCCCTTACCGGGCGGGATCGGCGCGTGCGTCTATACCGATAGTATGCCGGACGGCGACATCGAAAAGGCGTTCGCCAAGCTCGAGGCGTTCATCGCCGAGCACCCGGAGACGAAGTGGAACCTCGGCTGGTCGTTTGCTTCGGTCTAACTCCTCGACGTCTCCCCGGCGGCCGCGCCCAACGTTCCCCCATGTTTGCACAGGTTCGGCTAAGTATACGTCGATGTTAGTTCCCTTTTGCAGTAGGACACCCTTGGGACGGTGCTAAACTAGACGCTCAGCTACGACGGCTCGGCGGCTCCTGTTGGTACGGGTTTCTTGCTGCCCGGCCTTGTGCACACGCTAGATGCTCTGCGCATAGCTCGCTCCAGACCCTGCACAGCTTTGATTCGCTGCGACATTGATCGCTTTCTCCGGCTGAGCTAGCCAGCGCGGCGCCGTACTGGCCGTAGAGGTGAGTTCTCACAAGGCTCTCCCTGCGCCTCTTGACAAACTCGGGCGATGTCGGGAGTCTCGGACGGAGTTACTGATGGGGAATGGGTATTGGTCGCGGCGGCGCAGCCCGCGGCGTCTGAATTTCCGCCGCCGGCCGATTCTGAAATAGCCAACGACGACGCGACCGCGGCGACCGCGGCGACCGCGGCGACCGTCACGAGCCACGACGAAGCGGTGGCGCGCGGTCCAATGATGGCAGCGACGGCACCGCCCACGTCTACCGCGACCGCCAATCTTTCACCACCCGCGTCCACGGCGGCGCGGCCGTTCGACCGCCTCCCCGACAATGGGCTGGCGAAGGTGTTAGCCACGCTTATACAAAGCGAGCACCGCCGCTGCGAGGTCGTCTGCGCGCGGTGGCGCCGGCTCCGGCCGCGCGCGAGCCTCGCTCGCGTCAAGTCGCTGCACCTGGACGGCGTTGTCGTGACCCTCCTCGCGCGGCGCTTCCGGAACGCCTCGGAGTACTACTAAGCGACGACGTTTCAATTCTCCAACGTGGGCAACGGCGGGAATGACAGATTTATTTTAGAGGGCACCGGCGACGACTTCGTGATCGCACAGTGTAGTTCGCACGGCGGACGCTACTTCCGCGTGAATCCTCACACGGGCGTGTGCAAGCCGCCGCACCACCAAGTCCTCACCGACGACCGCGCCCAGGCGACGCACTTTGAGGCCGTGGAAACGCTCCTTGCCGGCCCCCGAGAGTACTACACGCTCCCGGACTACGTCTTCCTCCGCCTCAAGGGCACGCAGAGCTTCCTCAAGGTCCACGCGTGGGGGCAACTCGGAGTCTTGGGCGCTCCAGCCGTCACGACAGGCCGGCGCCACCGGACCAACGAGGGGCATGGGTTCAATATATACTCCTGATACGTCGGCGGCGCGTCCGTATAGCCCGTCATGTTTGCACTGTCTATTTAAGTAGCCGAAGTTACTTGGCGTCAAAATCACCGCGACGGCGCGCGGACCTTCGTGGCACGCTTCCGCGCGCCCGCGGTCGCCGCTCCGTCGCGGCCGCGCACCGCGGCCTTTTTCGTGGTTGATTTCGAGGCGGCGACCCGTCGCGCTGACGTGGTCGCGGGTTTGGCCGCGGCCTTGCGCCGCGCCGGAGGCGCGGCGGCGGCTCGCCGCCCGACGGCCGCCGTGCGTGGCCGCGCCGCGGCGGCGGCGACCCCGGGCGCGGGCGGCGGCGGCGCGCGGCGCGCCGCGACCTTGCGCGTCGCGGCCTTGCGCGCCACGGGCGAGACGCTGCGGCGCGCGGCCGGCGACGCTTTGCGCGCGGGCGACGCCTGCCGCCGCTTCGCGACCTTCTTCGGGGCGCGGCGCGGCGGCGGCGGCGAGGGCGACTCATCGTCCCCGCCGAAGGACTCCTCGCCCGTCATGAGCCGCTCGTAGCGGTCGTCCTCGAGGGGCGAGGCGTCGTCGTCGGCGGCGCTCGCGTCGCCCTGCAGGGACCGGAGGAGGTCGCGCTGCTTCGCCCGGATGCGCTCGGACGCCTCGAGCGACGCCTGGAGGGACGAGTAGTCCTCCTGCAGCAGGGCGTGATTTTCCTTTAGTTCGGCGTAGAGGTCCGAGCGGCCCTTGGCCTTGTAGACTTCATGCCTTAATCTCCGCACCTCGCAGGCCTGCTCGTCGCGCCGCCGCGTCATCTCGTCGAGGGCGCGCTGCAGGCGCGCGAGGCGGCCCGCGCCGGAGCCGGCGCGCGGCGGCGGCGGCGGCGCGCGCTCCAAGAGCGCGATGGCGCGCTCCGTCGCCGAGGGCTCGCCGTCCGGCTCGATCGAGAGCCGGGCCGCGTCGTCCTCCACGGCGAAGGGCTGGCGCTGGAGCTTGGAGCAGAGGCTGGCCACGTCCTGCTGGAGGAGGCCCAGTTCTTCTTCTAACCTCGCGCGGCGGCTGGTGCTTGAGGTCGCCATGATTGTTTGATACGCACTGGGTCGCTCCCAGCTTGTTAACTGTGAAACGGCGGATCAAAAAGCAAATTGTCAAATCGGGTTCGGGTTCACGCGTGCGGGTTTTTCACAGAGCGCAAGTGCTCACCGCCCTATCGTGATCGGTAGCGCACGTGGAGGACGTGACATGAACACAATATCACGGGCCACGGCATACGCCTCAGGTCGGCAAGCGCTTAGAGAGCATTGCTCAATAATTTTTGCTCAACCCTCCTTCAAGTTGTCTGAGACCTCTGGCACGTTACTGGTACAACGCGACGCGGACGATGCTCCGACGATACCCCGGACACCGCCGCGGCCCCTCGCTGAAACTGTTGATCCCGATGGCGTCGCGCTTTGCGACATGAGCGCCGCGGCCGCCACCGCGACGCCCGCGAGTGACGACGAACGCGTCGCCGCGGCCGCCACCGCGACGATTGACGACGAAGGCGTCGCCGCGAGGCCGTCACCCGTCGTGATGCCCACCGCGACGCGAGGACCGCACGAGCCCGACGGCGCCTGGGCCGACTGGCGCGGCTGCGTCTGCGGCGGCGGCTACCACGGCGAGATGGTGGGCTGCGACGGCGGCTGCGACAACTGGTTCCACCTCGCGTGCGTCGGCCTCGCGCGCGCGCCGCGCGGCGAGTACATCTGCGACGCGTGCGCCGGGACGGGCGTCAGCTTCGGGACCCCGGTGCGCGCGTATTTCGAGGGATTCGGCTGGGCCACCGGGAGCGTGGTGGACGCGTCCGGCGCCGAGGTCCTGGTGCACTGGGCCGAGGACGACTCGCGGAGCGCCGTCGCGCGAAGCCTCGCCGTGACGCTCGTCGACCGCGCGCGGCCGGCGCTCTACCGCCGCCGGACCCGGACGCGCGCGGCCGTGAACGACGAAGACGCCGCGCCGGCCGCGGCGCCCGCCGTCGTATCGCGCGAAGACCCCGCGCCGGCCGCGGCCGACGACGAGTGGTCACAGGCGCCGGCGTCCCCTCAGCCCTGCGAACGGCTCGCCGCCCCGGTCGAAGATAGGCCCCGGAGCCCTCGCACAATCCAGTGGTCCCAGGCTGAGGAGCGCATCATACGGGCGGCCCAGGCCGAGCTCGGGAACAAATGGGCGGAGATCGCGAAGCGGCTCCCTGGCCGCTCGGACAACGACGTCAAGAACTACTGGTACTCGCAGAAGCGCAAGCTCGCCCGCGGCTTGGGTCGCCTGCCCGCGCTACCGCCGCCGCCGCCGCCCGCACACCTGGCAATGGTTTCGGCGCCCGCCCCGCGGACCGTCGAAGACGCGGCGCCGGCCGCGCGGCCCGCGCCCGCGCCTGCGCGCCAACCCTCGCACGCCTCCGGGACGCGCGCCGCCGCCGACGCGCCAGACCACATCACGAACCACAATACCGCCGATTCGGACGGAAACACGCACCCGAACCCGAACCCGAACCCGAACCCGAACCCGAACCCTCTCGGGTCATCCTTCACGAGCGTGCTCTCCGCAGCGACGCGACGGGCTGCCCCAGCACTTGTTCCGGAAGAGGCGATGCTGCTCCGCCAGCGCGGCCCGCCCCGGCCCGGCGCGCCGGCGACGCGCAACAAGGCACCCGAACGGAGCCACGGCCACGGCACGCGCGCCGCGAAGCACACCGCGAAGCCGGAGAAGGTCCAGAAACGATCACACAAGAAGAAGCAGGGCGCGGCCTTCGGGGCGTTCCAGGCCGCGGCGCTCGGCATCGATGTCATAGAAAGCGCCGACCCGGAGGTAAGAGCCAAGACCCTGGCCAGCCCAATCTGCATCTTGCGGGGGCTGCTGCAACCTTGTGCAGAAGAAGACCCATTCGCCCTCGCCACATTACGACGGGACCACGGCGGGACGCGCGTCAAGATGATCATGCAAAGACCATTGCAGGTCGGCTGGAAGCTGCCGCCCCAGTGGAGCCAGAAGAAGAACCTGGGAGCGTACATTGATGCCATGGCCCGAGACCTGGCGGAAGGGACCCAACCGGACGCGTCGAAAGCTTTGGAGTTCGCGGCCAACATCGACGCGGTCGACGCCATGCCTCTACAACTCCATTACTTGAGGGAGTGCCTGCCCTCCTGGTTACTGTGGCAGGGTCCGCATGACGCGTTACAATTTGTACGGCAGGGCGTGCCGGGCATGACCGCGCCCCAACTCTACTTGAAGCGGCGGGGCGTCTGGACCGGGGGCCACGAGGAGAACTTACGGTTTAGTAGTGTCAACGTGTGCCACGGGCCCGGGGCTTCAAAATGGTTCGCCGTTGATCCACAACATGTGGTGACGGTGCGATCTCTAGTTAAAGCGCTGTGCGCGGTGGACATTTACGTGGAAGAGGGCAACTGGTGGCCCGATCCCGCATGGTTGCGGAGCCACGGCGTGCCCGTGCGGGAGGGGTTGCAGGAAGCGGGCGACGTTATTGTTCTTAAAGGTGGCACGCTGCACTGGGTGGTCTGCGCCGATACGCCCTCGGTCCATTCCTCGTGGAACTTCGGGGACTTGTGTGCGAGTACTTTTGAACAAGCTTTGGAACGGGCGGCTTTAAATGAGGCGATCGGCTACCCCAATTTGATCGCGGTGCGCTCCCTGTTATTAGATGTGGCGGCGTCTTTGGTGGAGGAGGCCTCAGCCGACGCGGATTTGTTGAACATCTGTGCACAGAGCGCGGCCCACGTCGTTCGAAGTGCCAAGCGCGACGAAGCCGCGATCGCGGCCCAGCGCTTGGGGATAGAGGGCGAGCCGGAGGGGGCCTTGGTGGTGCGCTGCGACGGCTGCGGCGCGGACCTACCGGTCTTCTACGCGCGCTGCGACGGCTGCTTCGGCCACCGGGAGGGGACGCCCTTCATGTGCGTGGGGTGCGGGCTAAAACACCGGCGGCGGCACAGGGACATCGTCATGGTGGCGAAGCGGTCTATAAATGCTGTGGAGGCGCTGGCGTCAAAGTGTGCTGAATTGGGCGGCGCGCCGGCGCCGGACTTCGCGGCGGACGTCGCGCTCGTGAAGAAGCGGGGCGCCCAAAAGGCCTGCCCGCAGTGCGAGAGGCTGATCTCGAACCGGTGCGAGACGTGCCCGGCCTGCGGCGGCTGCGCCGTGAAGAAGCGCCGCGCGGCGAAGTGGGCTGTGGATCCGGCCTGGACGGACGCCGCCGCGGCGCTCGCGGCCGCCACGGGGCCCGCGCGCGACCCGCCGCCCTTGGGCCCGGCGCGGGGCCCGCGCGACAGTCAGTGCCGCGCCGGCGCTGGCGCCCGCGGCCTGGGCCGCGGCGCCGCGGACGCCGTCGGCGGGCTCCTGGGCGCACCTCGGGGCGCCGCCGCTGGGCCGCGCGAGCTCGGGCTCGTGGGGCGACCTGGGCGTCCTGGCCGA
>Ga0114994_10001798_pt1 | contig 15517 bp, 13 predicted proteins | sample ArcticOcean_MG_C_9_FD_87043 | JGI IMG/M metagenome (GOLD analysis project Ga0114994, IMG submission 87043) | Marine microbial communities from western Arctic Ocean - ArcticOcean_MG_CB2_152 | ecosystem: Environmental > Aquatic > Marine > Oceanic | place: Arctic Ocean: Canada Basin | collected... | reverse complement strand
GAACGGGAAGATCTTAGTCATGACTCGCACCGCCGGCTCTGCGGGTGACTCGAGATCATTAATATTCAGAGCTGAGGTGCCGTTGGTGCGGCCACTACTGCTGCGGAGAATTCGTTCAGATCGTTCTCGACCTGGGTTATTTTCTCGGGGACCTCGTCGACGTCCGACGTCTGCAATATCAAATGGCGCTGGAACAAATTCCGATTCCGAACCTGGTATCTCTTCGACTTCGGTTTCCACCCGACCGTCGGGCTGCAGCCTTCGGGCTTCCTGCGGAATCGAAATTCCCCTCAACATGCGGTCGACCGCAGTGCTGACTTCAGGATGAATCGCAACGGCGTTACGTTCACGAATTTCGACAACGATGTCGAAAGTAGGTTCATGCTTACGTTCCAGTACCGTCTTCTGAGTTTTACGTCTTCGAGCTTCGATGTCACCTAGAGTTACAGTTTGCTGACCTCCAACGAGGTCGGCGAGAGTCGGATTCGACATCACGTTGCTTAGAGTGTTTCCGTGGGCTGTAGCGACGAGCTGAACGCCACGTTCGGCGATCGTTCGAGCGGCGAGAGCTTCGAGTTCGGTGCTCATCTCGTCGATCACGATCACTTCGGGCATATGGTTCTCAACGCCTTCGATCATCACCTTGTGCTGCAGGCTCGTGTTCGCTACTTGCATACGCCGAGCGTGTCCGATTGCTGGGTGGGGAACGTCACCGTCGCCAGCGATTTCATTTGAGGTGTCGACTACCACGACTCTCTTGCCGTCTTCGTCGGCAAGGACGCGAGCTGTTTCTCGGAGAATCGTAGTCTTGCCGACTCCGGGTCGGCCCAAGATGAGCACACTCTTTCCGGAGCGTATGAGATCGTCAATGAGTCGAACTGATCCGAAGACGGCCCGACCTACTCGACAGGTGAGTCCAACTGGTTCGCCGGCTCGGTTTCGCATCACCGATATGCGGTGGAGAGTACGTTCTATACCGGCTCGATTGTCATCCCCAAAGTGTCCAACATGTTCGACTACGTGGGCAATCTGTTCACGTGAAACTTCGACATCGCTAAGTGGAACCTGATCGACTGAGAACCGGGCTTCCGGAGTTCTTCCAAGATCGAGGACGACCTCAACGAGGTCTCCTATATTTTCGTGCGCCGCAAGGGCGATGGCGATTTCGTCAGGGAATATTTCAATGAATGCTTGAAGGTCGTCGACGACCTGTGCAGTGGGATCTACCAGTTCGAACTTCTCCTGTTCGCGATCTTTGGTTTTGACGTTGCTAGCTTATCGCCGCAAACGCCTTTTGTGCTTCCGTAACTTGTTGAGCAAGCGGTTTGACCATAATCTCATATTGCGCTTGTTCGGTGAATCCGAGTGTGACAAGTAAATGTGATAGCGCAGGGCGATATTCTGGCACTATTGTCGATACTTGGGCATCTTTGCTTTCAGCCAGGGATGCTGCAAGTAAACCCGGTAGCTCGGAACCTGCATGCGTTGCCCAATTTAGCGTGAAAGTGTGACCCGAGCGAGTCGAGTTCCGCCGGATTAGTGCTCCGATCTCGCCGTTCGGTAGATCAAGAACCCATTCACCAGTTTTTCGGCTCAGTCGTTCGTTCGACGCCGACCAGTCGTTCAAAGTTTGGCCCGACTTCATTCTCACCTCTATTGGGGTCTCGGTGTTGTGCATTTTGAAAAGTGCGTGATCGTCAGCTTCGATTCTTGGTCGCAGTTGCAACGGATGATCGGGAATTCCGAGTTTACTTAGCGCCGTAGTGGCGGTTTCAGTGACGAATACGCTTTCTCTGTACAAAGCTATGTACCCGGCTTTACGAGCGTACTCGTAGAGATCGCTGTTGGCTGGTATACGAACGAATATTCGATGTGCGCCTGCACCTACCGCGGGTACAGCGATCTGTTCAAGTAGATCGAGAGCTAGTTCACTCTTGGTGTTACGAAGATAAAGTTCGCCAACTTCCCACGCCTGAGGTCCTGATCGAGGACCTGCTCGAAGCACACCATCGATTCGACCGCGTCGTGCTTCAACCCAACAGCTCTGCCAAGCTCGTGGTGATAGGGCGACACTTGCGTACTTAACCGTTGGGAACCCGCTCGGTCCGCCCTGAAGTGCACTTACTAAAGTGCACGTTTCGCCCCGCCCCGAAGACTTGCTGAACTGCAGTAGTCCTGGAGAATCTGTTGGGTGAAGGTGGCGGATCATACTGTGCTTGCGGTTTCCTCCGTCAAACGTCGCTTGGCATCGGTTCTATTTTCGTCTAAACGTGCGTCTTCCGCCAGTTCTACGAAAAGTGAGTGTAGTCGGGTGTCTTGCGTTAGTTCCGGGTGGAACGACGTTGCCAGAACTCGACCGGATTTTACGGCTACGGCCTGCTCTGGATGATCGTCGGTTGCTGGAACAGTTGCCAGAGGTTCGATATTTTCGCCGATGTTCTGCACGATGGGTGCACGGATGAATACGGCTCGCATTGGGTCGCCTTCGACGCCACTTATTTCGAGTTCAGCTTCGAAACTATCGACCTGTCGGCCGAAGTAGTTTCGAGCAACTCCGATATCTATCAGGTTCAGAGGAGTCGGGTAGGGATCGGCAAGCTCGCGAGCGATCACGATCATGCCTGCGCAAGTGCCCCAAAGCGCCATTCCTGATTCAACGTGCGACTTGAGGTCGTCGACGAAATCGAACATGTGAAGCAGCTTGACGATGGTCGTGCTTTCGCCACCCGGAATGATGAGACCATCGATTTCGGAAAGTTGTTGAACCTTGCGAACTTCGATGGAATCGATTCCGATCATGTCGAGCATCTGGATGTGCTCGGCGAAATCACCTTGAAGCGCAAGCACGCCGATGCGAGGTCGCATCGACGTACCTACGTTTTCATTTGCATTAGTAATTTGAACGCCTACCAGCCGCGGGTCTGAAGCTGCTCGTCTTCAGGGATCTTGCTCGCTTCGATTCCTGGCATAGCATCTCCAAGTCCACGAGAGATTTCGGCAAGCATGTCAGGGTCGTTGAAGTGAGTAGTTGCCCGAACAATGGCATCGGCCATCTTTGATGGGTTAGAGCTCTTGAATATTCCAGAGCCAACGAACACACCTTCAACACCGATCTGCATAAGCAATGCTGCGTCCGCAGGAGTGGCGATTCCACCGGCAGCGAAGTTCACAACAGGAAGCTTACCTGTGCGAGCAACTTCAACTACTAGCTCGTAAGGAGCCTGGTAGTCACGTGCAAGCGACATGAGTTCTTCGGTTGGTGCATTCTGGATCGTACGAATGTCAGCCAAAATCTGGCGTGCGTGCGTTACTGCGTGAACGATGTCGCCTGTACCGGCTTCACCCTTCGTGCGGATCATGGCTGCGCCTTCGCCAATTCGGCGAAGTGCTTCACCGATGTTTCGTGCGCCACAGACGTAAGGCATTTTGTACTGCCATTTGTCGATGTGGTACGCGTTGTCGGCAGGGGTTAGAACTTCAGATTCGTCACAGTAGTCGACACCGAGAGCTTCGAGTATTTGCGCCTCTACGAAGTGACCGATTCGAGCCTTTGCCATTACTGGAATGGACACAGCGTCGATGATGCCTGAGATGAGGTCGGGGTCGGACATTCGTGCGATTCCACCGTCACGGCGGATGTCTGAAGGAACGCGTTCGAGCGCCATTACGGATACGGCACCGGCGTCTTCAGCAATTTTCGCCTGGTCGGGGGTTACGACGTCCATGATGACGCCGCCCTTGAGCATCTGGGCAAGTCCCCCCTTTACTCGCCAATCGCCGACTTCCGGCTTCGACATTTCTTTCCAACTCTGTGCGCCTCTTGCGCCATTGGTTGATGTAGCCATTTTTAATGGTCCTTCCGGCTTTTATAGATCAATCCCATTTTTGTATTGGGAGATCAGGTTGATATGTGATCGCGACACCGAACCCGCGCCACACTTTTGCGTCATCGTGACGCATTACCCTAAATTATACGCTCGCCTGCGTGATATGGCTGATTATTGAGATGGGGATTGGAAGGTGGAGTAGATCGCGAAAAACCTCCGATCAAGTGTGCCTGCTTGGTCAGGGGGGAGGATATTCATTAGGTGACTATCTACACATCGTTTATCGTGAAGCTTTCCGGCTAGGGTGGCACCAGAATTTCTTCGAATTTACGATTGGATGTCTTTGTGACAGATTCGAAGAATGATCTCGCTTCTGTACACCGGGATGATATAACTATGAGCCATTTATTGGTGCATATGAATGCGTTCAAATCAACAAAAAACCGCGGCCAATAATCACCACGGGTCTTTTGTTGAAATCTTTTCAATCGAGCTGGGTTTAGATGCCTTTTTCGACCATGAAGTTTGCGAGGTCGGCAGTCCGAGAGGAGTAACCCCACTCGTTGTCGTACCAACCGACTACCTTCACAAAACCATCGCCAACGGCTGAGGTTGCGAGCGAGTCGATTGTGCACGAGTTGGGGTTGCCGATGTAGTCGACAGATACCAACGGCTCGTCGGAGTAGCCGAGGATGTGGTGAAGTGAACCCTTCATTGACGCTTCGCGGTAAGCCTCGTTCACGTCCGCGAGTGAAGCGTTCTTGGTCAGCTTGACGGTGAGATCAGTTACTGATCCTGTGATAACTGGCACTCGGTATGCCATCCCATCGATTTTGCCTTTGAGTTCAGGAATCACTAGAGTCACGGCTTTTGCGGCGCCGGTAGTTGTCGGGATGATGCTGTTGGCTGCAGCTCGTGATCGACGAAGATCGTCGTGGACTTGGTCGAGGATTTTCTGGTCGTTTGTGTAGGCGTGAATGGTCGACATCAAGGCACTTTCGATGCCGAAGTTGTCGTGCAATACTTTCGCCATCGGAGCGACACAGTTCGTGGTGCAAGATGCGTTGGAAACGATGTTGTGGGACGAAGGGTTGTACTGGTCGTCATTTACGCCGAGAACTACCGTGAGGTCTTCGTTCTTGGCAGGAGCCGAGATGATGACTTTCTTCGCGCCGCCAGTGAGGTGACCTGCGGCCTTTGTGGCATCAGTGAAGAATCCGGTTGACTCGATTACGATCTCAACGCCGACGTCGGCCCATTTGATTTGGGAAGGATCTCGCTCGGAGAACGAAGCGATATTTCGCCCATCGATGATGAGTGCGCCGTCTTTTGCTTCAACTGTTCCAGCGTATCGACCGTATGTTGAGTCGAACTTGAACAGGTGTGCGTTGGTTGCCGCATCACCGAGATCGTTGATCGCTACTACTTCGAGAGTATCGCCGTGTCGCTCGGAGATAGTTCGGAATACCTGTCTGCCGATTCTTCCGAATCCGTTGATTCCAACTTTCGTTTTTGCCATTTGTCTTTGCCTACTTCGTTTGCTTAGTTCGTGCCATTTTGATCGAAATAAAAGGTTTCTACGTCAGTTAGGCAAGACTCGTTTGCCTGCGTATTGTGCCTTGTCGCCGAGAAGCTCTTCGATTCGGAGTAGGCGGTTGTATTTTGCGATTCGTTCACTTCGGGCTGGAGCCCCGGTCTTGATCTGACCAGCGGAAGTCCCAACTGCGAGATCAGCAATCGATGTATCTTCAGTCTCGCCCGATCGGTGGCTGATTACAACGCCGAAATCGGAGTTTTGCGCGAGGGCGACAGTATCGAGAGTTTCTGAAACGCTGCCGACCTGGTTCAACTTCACGAGAACTGCGTTCCCTGCCTTCGTCTCGATACCCTGCTGGACGTACCGAGCCTGAGTGACGTATAAGTCGTCTCCAACCAGTTGGATGCGATCGCCTGTTTTAGCGGTTTGGACTTCCCATCCGGACCAGTCATCTTCGGCGAGTCCATCTTCGACCGAGTAGATCGGGAAGTCGTTTGCGAGAGTTGCGTACTCTTCGACCATCTCTTCGCTTGAAAGCTTCCGGCTTTCTCGGGAGAGGTCGTAGATACCGTCGACGTAGAACTCTGACGATGCTGGGTCGAGTGCGATGAATACTTCTTCGCCAGGCTTGTAACCAGCGCCCTCAATAGCGGCAGTTGCGTATTCGAGCGCCTGTCGGTTCGTTAGTCCCTGTGGAGCAAATCCGCCCTCATCACCCACGGTCGTTGCATGGCCATCGGCATGGAGCTTTCTGTTTAGCCACTGGTACATCTCGGCTCCGCAGCGAAGTGCCTCGGAGAACGTATCGATCCCGGCTGGAACGACCATGAATTCCTGAAAATCGGTCGATCCCATTGCGTGAGCTCCTCCGTTAAGGACGTTGAACATTGGGACCGGTAGTTCGATCGGAGAATCGTTGCCTGCGAGTTGGGCAATGTGCTCGAACACTTCCTGACCGGAACTTATGGCGCCAGCTCGTAGGGCTGCGAGAGATATGGCGAGGATGGCGTTTGCACCGACTCGACCTTTGTTAGCGGTGCCGTCTAGCTCGATCATCAAGTGATCGATAGCTTGTTGGTCGGTTGCTTCTAGTCCAATGACGACCTTTGCAAGCTCCCCATTTACCGCACCAACAGCCTTGAGAACGCCTTTCCCACCAAATCGGCTCTTGTCAGCATCTCGAAGTTCAACAGCTTCTCGGCTTCCGGTGCTTGCCCCCGAAGGAACCGCCGCTGATGCCGATGTGCCGTCATCCAATATGACTGTTGCGCCAACGGTTGGGTTGCCACGTGAATCTAGAATTTCGTGTCCAATTACGGAAGTAATTTTCGCCATGTGATTCTTTTATTTCTTCTTTTTATGGGGCCATGCCGTCGACAATAAGGACAGCGTTGTTCAAATATTGTTAGAGACCTAGGGCATTGCGTTGTGCTTCGAGCAGGTTCTTGATTCCTGCCTCACCGAGCACTAGCATTTCGTCTAATTGCGAACGGCTAAAGGTGGCTTCTTCGCCAGTACCCTGAAGCTCGACGAATTCGCCTGCGCCAGTCATTACAACGTTCATATCGACGTCGGCTGAGGAGTCTTCGTTGTAGTCGAGGTCAAGGACTGCGGCTCCGTCGACGATGCCTACGCTGATGGCCGCTATCTGATCTTTCAGAGGAATTGATTCTATCGTTCCGGCTTCGATCAGACTGTTTAATGCCTGATGAAGCGCAACGTAGGCTCCCGTGATCGAAGCGGTTCGAGTTCCGCCGTCGGCGCGGAGCACGTCACAGTCGAGCATTATCGAAATTTCGCCAAGTGCGGAAAGATCAGTTATCGATCGTAGTGCACGCCCGATAAGACGCTGGATTTCCTGCGTTCGGCCTCCAATTTTAGAACGTTCGCGCCGTACGCGCTCACGAGTCGATCGTGGAAGCATCGAATACTCGGCGGTTACCCAACCGGTGCCTTTGCCACGCATCCAGGGCGGAACTCTGGTCTCTACAGTCGCTGCGCACATAACCACGGTGTTGCCGGTTTCGATTAGCGCTGAACCTTCAGCATCGGGAACGTAACCGGGAGTGATCTTTACCGGACGCTGTTCTGAAAGAGAGCGGTCGCCCGATCGAACAAGAGTAGTTTCTGACAAATTTATGGTTCCTTTATTGACTCGACCAGCCATTTTACCAGCGGTTTGTTTCCATTCCTTAAACTAATTTATATTCATCAATAAAAATGCATATATGACAGACGTTCGATCATTAATTCAAGGCGAAGCCACGGCCTTCTCGCAATCCAATCGGCGGGGTAATCGGATATTGTTGTCGGCGAATTTAGTTTGCGGCCACGAATACGAATGAAACGGATTAGGTACTGACAATGCGGATAGCTGTAATGGGTGCGGGAGCTGTCGGTGGATATTTCGGTGGACTTCTCGCCAATCAGGGCGAAGATGTTATTTTGATCGCCCGGGGTGCTCACGGCGATGCAATCGCCAAGAACGGTCTGCAAGTCGATAGCCACTGGGGCAACTTCAATGTGAAGGTTCCGGTTACTGACGACCCATCGACTGTTGGCGAAGTCGATATGATTCTTCATTGCATTAAGTTGTACTCGAACGCCGAGTCGTTCCCTACGATGAAGCGCATGATCGGCGAAAATACCATCATTCTTACGATCCAAAACGGAGCCACGGCTGGCCAAATTTTGGGAGAAGCTTTCGGTGATGAGCACGTGCTTCAGGGCGCAACCTATATCGAGACTGGAATCGCTGGTCCCGGCCATATCAACCAGAGCGGCTCGACCGCGATGATCGAATTTGGTGAAGACGACGGTTCGACGACCGAGCGGACCGAAGCAATACGTAAGTTGTTCGACCGAGAAGGCATGCAGGTAGCCGTCAGCAGCAATATCGTCGAAACCTTGTGGGCCAAAATGGTGAGCGTTGGTTCGATCGGATCTGTGATGGCAGCTTCTCGGGCTTCATTCGTCGAAATTCTTGCAAGCCCGCACGGAGAGCACACGGTTCGAACGGTTATGGAAGAGATTGTCGCCGTTGGTCAGTCGCAAGGCGTTAGGTTCCCGCCACGATGCGTTGAAACCAAGATGAATGATGCAATTGGTGAAGCTGAAGAAACGCAAGCTTCACTTCAGTACGACCTCGACAACGGCAAGCCACTTGAACTTGATGACATTCTTGGAGCCGTCGTCCGAATCGGTCGTGAAGCAGATATTCCAGTGCCCGCCAGCGCAGCACTGGTAACGGTGCTCGATAAATTCAAGCAGGGCTCGTAGTCGAGTTGAATCCTGACTCAGTTACATGTAGATATTGGAGAAGATAGTGACTTCCAAACCAGCAATTTCAGATGAGATTCTCGCCAAGTTAGGCGAGCTACCAACTCAGACGCTTATCGATGGGCTCTGGGTCGACGGTTGGCCGCAGTCGATGATTCATGGCGCACGATCGATATTCCCTGGACAGAAGATGGTCGGTAGAGCGGTAACTCTTCGATTCGTCCCACACCGACCTGACGTCCTCAAGGACAAACCAAAGGCTGAAGATTCGCCTGAGTACGTAGCGTTCGAACTATGCGGACCCAACGAAGTGCTAGTTGCTTCGTCGGTCGGCCCATGGGAGTCTGTTGGTGGAGATATCAAGTTCTACAGATTGGCTCAGTTAAAAGTCGGCGGATTGGTGACCGACGGCTCTGTGCGTGACACGGCTGAATTGAAGGACTACGGATTCCCAGTATTCGCACATTCTTCTACTGCCAAGCAGGGACCTGCGGTGATGCAGCCTTGGGGTGTAAACGATGTGATCGAGTGCGGTGGAGTAGTGGTTAGACCCGGCGACGCTATCATCGGTGATGATGACGGCGTAGTTGTCGTTCCTGCTGCGATGGCAGACCGCGTGTTGGAGATTGCTGCCGAGCGCGAAGAGGTTGAGCAGGTAATCAAGAAAGAACTTCGTAAGAACCCGGGATCGCCAGGCAAGTACTATCCGTTCAACGACAATACTTGGAAGCTCTTTGAAGAGTATAAATCTCGCGGCGAGGCGTAGTTGGATCCGTCAGGATTATTGCAATAATAAAAAAAGCCCCGGCACTGTGCCGGGGCTTTTTCGTAGTCAGATTTGAACTATGGCTAATTAATCGAGCAGCGGTGTTCCGTCGGGTCGAAGGCCACGTGCCGCCATGCGCTTGGCACGATTGCCGAAATCAGCACAGTCTTCACAGACGCTTTCGGGTATGACACCAATTTTCATCAGAATACCGAAAACTTGGCAACCGAGACAAAATCCGACCAAGGCTTCAAGCCCTGCGGCGAAAATTAGCCCACCAAGAACGATGTAGGCGATTCCGGTTAGGCCGAATCCAAGCGAAAGTACTGCAGCCGAAACGCTGAATGCAATGCCGATAGCCGCAGCGAACTGCTTTGGAGGGCCAGCAACTGGTCGGTACGGAAGTCCTAGTACGGGAACGATCACCTTAGAAGCGAGAATCGCCAGAGGGCTGACTCGTGGACCTGTTGCAACACGGGCGATGAATCCAAATGCCAACACGAGGGTGATCCATGGCTGGTCGAAAAGAATCGTTGCGACGGCCATGATTACCACTCCACCGGCAACTACGCGAGCGACGCTCGAATTCATGGGGTGAGGGAAGCTAAAGAACGAAGGTTTTTTTTCGGAACTGATGTCATTGAATAATGCGTAAGAAACTAATAATCGCCAAATAGCCCCCCCCTCCCCCCATTTCGAAAGGCGGGGGGGGGAGTGCTCAGGTGCGTGGTTCGTCGCGCAGCCTTAGTGCGCCATCTCTTTGAAGGTGGTACTGCAACAGAGGCAGTCGGTATGTGCGGCGCTAAGAATAATCATTTCGCGCTTAACGTAACTCCGATTGCCTGTGTTGCGCAATTTATATTTTGCATTTGATCTCAGCATTTTGACTTGTTTTACGCTTTTTAGTGTTACGAATGTTCGGAATAGGTTTTCACACACACTTTCTACAAGCGTCCTATTCCAGCCTTACATGGGCATGGTCTTATAGATATCAGACGGGAACGAGGCAGTTCACTCTCTCGGCGAAAGCGCCTAGTGGTAAGTGTGTGTCAGCCAGCGTCGAGTTGGATTTGTTGGCCTTCGGGCCGAATGGTCTCCTCACCGTCTTGATGGGATCGGTTGTGACATGTTTTATCTCACAGTCATAGCCGATCCCATCAGCTTTTAAAGCGTTACGGCGTCATTAGCGGTCGTCATCGGATGACTCGGCTCAGCGTCGCAGCGTTTGCTCCGGGCGTCGTCGAACGACTTGGTCGTGCGTCGCAGCTCTGGGTGGTGCGGCGTTGTTCGCTGTGCTGATAGTTCTTCAAACGACGCTTACGTTTTGGACGACCGAGAGGTTGGAAATTATGAACGTTGTTACATATGGCGGTGTGGAAACGACACAATTTCTGGTGTCGATCTACCGACCATGGTTCAGAGACATTTTCATCGACGTGATACCGCTTGCGACCATTACTTACGTCCCAACCCTCTATGTGCTGGGACGAGAAGATCCGCTCGGAACCAGCCTGCTGTTCTAGTACTTATCGCCTTTTATTGGCTTCTTATTTCTAGCGATTGCGTTGCGAGTGTTGCAATCCGGAGTGGGACATTAACGATCGACCGGCAGCTAGGAGCTGATGAAGCGTCTGGGCCTGTATCTCACTCCCACTCCCTGTGGGAGAGGGTTGGGGTGAGGGTGAATCTCCGACTTGTAATCAGTTCATCAGTGCCAGCCACTTCCTGACTCCTGTGGATGGATCTTCGGTGGAGGGTGCTGGTGCGGCTACGCCGAGCGAGCGCGACTGCACCCCAGATCCCTCGGCGGTACTTGGGGAATCGGACGTAGACGAATGCGCTGGCTCGTGCTCACTCCGCTGTCGGAATAATCGGCAGCACTATCCTCGAAGGATGGTCGGAACCGGTGTGAATCGTGTTGTCGGCTTTGACCATGTGTGTGTGACGACCAACCGGGTCGCCTGTGTTCGGGTTCACATCGAATCGAGGGAAGTTCGAACTTGAAACATCTAATCGAATGCGATGTCCCGTTTTAAACACGCTCGACGTCGGCCACAGCGTGATTGAAACTTCGACAGGCTCGCCCGGAGTCATCATTTCGGGATCAGTCCACGAATTGCGATATCGAGCACGCAGTATCGTGTCCGTCAGGTTCAGGTGATAGCCCTCTGGATAGTCATCGCTCATTGGGTATACGTCGATCAGTTTCACTGTGAAATCGGTATCGATCGCAGTCGACGACACCCATAGCTTAATCATCACTTCGCCTGTGACTTCGGTATCGTCTTCCAGCGGATCAGTTTCGAAGGCTAGAACGTCGGAACGGTCTTTCAGTAGCTGATATGGCTCCTCGGCACCGATCCATTCCGGGCCTTCGTTCTGATGGAATCCGCCGGCCGCGATAACTTCGGTCAGATTGTTGCGAGCGAGCGCCCATTGATCGAGGAATTCTGGAACATCATCGAGCGCTGGCCCGCCGTCTTCAGGTGATTTGATCTTGAACATGCCGACTAGCTGACCACCAACGGTTGGCACTGGTTTTTCAGGATCGTACGTGTACGTTACAGAGCTATCATCTTCCATCGCCTCGAACGAATCAAGCGATCCATCGTCGTGCAGATAGAGCGTCTGGAACTGAGCCCGTTCGAGCGGCCATTCGTTCTCGTCACGCCAGTACCCACCGTGATTTAGGTGACCCTCAGGCGTTTTCTTGCCATCACCGGTTCCCATTACGTAAATCCTAACCGGCGGATCGTTCTCGGGTGCTGCCATTCCCTTCAAGTGCTGATCGAAAAACTTCAACCTCTCAGGGTTGTAAATCTCAGGACCCCAAACGCTGTCTGCGCCTGTGTCCGTATCTCCATGCCACTGACCAGTGGATCGTGTGCCGCCGTGTCACCAGGCTCCGAGAACGAGTCGGGTCGGCGACTCGTTCTGGTAATTCAACGTTTTGAAGTAATTTGCCGTGGCACCTACGAAATTGTCGTACCAGCCGCACGAAACAGTCACTGCAACATCGGCGTGTTCGCCGGCTTCGAGTAACGGTTCCTGATTGGCCGATTCTTGCGACCACCACTCGTCATACTCGCCACGGTAGTAGTAGTCGAAAACTGTCTTTTCGAGATCGGGGGCGACTCTTAGCGCTGTCTCTCCCGGCTTTAGCGGGAATTTTCGTAGCCACTCGGGCATGTCGCGCATGGCGTCGAAAATGATCTTGGCTTTATCAAGATCGTTGCCAACTTCGTGACTATCGAGGGCGTGTAGATGAGCTGCTCCGAACATCTGGAGCGACATTGCTCCGCCTTCGCGTGCTTCGTGTCGGTAGATATCGGTTGGCCCTGCTTCGACCCACATCGCTGAGAGATGAGGCGGTTTACGAAGGGCTAACTGAGTTTGTGTGATCGCTCGGTGAGAAGATCCCAAAGTACCGATCTTGCCAGAGCACCAATCTTGCTCGGCGAGCCATTCGATGGTGTCATATCCGTCGTCACCTTCCCACGGATTCACCGTGTGGTAGTAGTGACCATCGCCCTCGGACCGGAAACGAGATCGTAAATCCTGAACGACGAATGCGTAGCCACGTCGCACGTAAAAAGGGAACACATCGTCCCACTCAGGAGCGGTCTTGTCGTACGAGGTGCGAACGAGGAGGGCAGGTACTTGCTCGCTGACGTCGACTACTCGACCGTCGCCGTGGCAAGGAAGAAAAATATCAGTCGCGAGTTTGATGCCGTCGCGCATTGGCATCATCACGTCACGAATGGCGTGGACGCCGTAGAGGGGTTGGGAGGGAGATTGCTCGTAAGAAGTCATTGCCGAGCGAGTTTATTCGCTTCGGCGCGGCGCGTCACTTGGTTTACGTCGGAGTTCCGGCAATCGAATCGTAAATCGCTACTCCTAATCCAGTGGAGATTATGACTCCAGCTGCGATCCAGCCCCAATTGGCGCTATATGGATTGATCGCGTTGTTGCCTGGGTCGGCCATTTGTGCGGCACGGTCTTTAGCACGGGCAAGCGTTGCTCGGGCGAATCTCTGCCCGGAAGCGGGCGAGGTGGTTTTTTTGTGATCGAGTCATTACATGAGTCGGGTAATGACGAGATCGGGAGTCGGCTCGAAATCAAACGACTTTTTCTTATTCGCATTGTTTCGGTCAACGACGTCGATGATTATGAACAGTACGATCATGGCGATTACGAACCAGATTCCGAGCATTTTCAGCCGTGAGTTTGGGGCTTCGCCTGTTCCGCGTCCGACTCTGCCGTAATTATCACTTTTGGCGTTTCGAACTTTGTCGCCACGGGATACGCCCTTCGAACTTGGATTGGGTGATCTCCTTAGAGGAGTTGTTATTTTCTCATTACCTTTTTGACCTCTTTGGTCGTTAAATAATCTTCAACGATTGTCGTCAGCACTAAAACCGTGAGCACAACGATCACTCCAACGATGATCTTGAATTGTCGCGATCTTGGGGCGTGTACGATAACGCCCGCCAAGTTCTCCGACATAGGTTTTGCTGGTCTCACCTGCGAGTTCTTAGATATGCTGTCCGATCGAGACGAGTTAGCCGCCATGCCAGGAACGTACTACATCCGCCTGTAATGCCCGAGAGTGTTACATGTGACGGGTTTGGGGCGGTCTGATTGATCGTTGATGTTGATTTCTGTGCCTGCTTCACGAGTTCATCAATACCGCTGGTGTACATAAATGGAGTAAGCTGCTGACCGATAATCCAAGTGCGCAGCAACGTCGCCTATATAAGAAATTCGGAGAAGCAGAATGACATTCAAGGTCGTTATCACCATGTACAACCGTCAGCCGAGCAAGCTGACAACAGACGTCATCGAACAGGCCGGAATGGAAGTAGCTTACCTCCCTGCTCGAACCGAAAATGAGGTGATTACAGCGGCGAAGGATGCCGACGTGCTGCTGGTAGGAACGGTGCCTCATACCACTCGTAAAGTATTGGAAGCGTTACCAAATCTGAAGATGGTCGGCCGTTCCGGAGTTGGAGTCGATTCGATTGATCTAGCAGCTGCAACCGAGCTTGGAATTTGCGCCACAAACACTCCTGGTATTAACACATCTGAGGTCGCAGACCACGCAATGGCGATGTTGCTTTCGATCACTCGGAAAATTCCTGAACAGAACGCTGCTTTAAAGGCAGGAGCGTGGTCAGATCGACCGGCTGAGGTCGATGCTCTGCGTGGCCAGCTACGACGTATTGCCGGAAACACTGTAGGGATATTCGGACTGGGCAGCATCGGCAAGGGATTTGCGAATCGGGTCCGTGGATTCGGACCTTCAAAAATCATTGCTTACGATCCCTACGTGCCTCAGACCTCTGCTGATCTGCTCGGTGTAGAAATGGTCGATTTCGACACGCTTCTTGCCGAGTCTGACTATCTGACTGTTCACTCTCCAGCGACGGCTGAGACGAATGAGATTTTCAATATCGACGCGTTCAGCAAAATGAAACCAACTGCGGTGTTCATCAACTGCGCACGTGGCCCGATTGTTGATGAAGGTGGACTGCAACAGGCTTTAGAAACTGGTGTGATTTACGCTGCTGGAATCGACGTTACGCAGATCGAACCCCTAGATGCTGAGAGCCCGCTGTTGAAACTCGATAATCTGACGATAACTCCGCACAACGCAGGTAATTCTGACATCAGCGGAATTGTCGGCGCTACTCGTTGGGGCGAGAATGCTGTGAACATTTTGACGGGTAAGCCTTTGCATGGACTCGGCAACCCTGAAGTCGTCAAGCGAATCGCCGTAATGCGGGCACAAGGTCCAAGTCGCTGGGACGGCATTCCCGATCCTGTTACGCAAGCTTGGAGCTAGCGGTCGGAAGTGACCCATAGCCGTTCGCCATCTGTCGTGACTGTCACGGTTCCCCTGTCTTGGGTGACGTACACCGATTCGGATGAAAGCTGGTCTTCTAGCCCTGCGATCACGTCTTCGTGCGGGTGGCCAAATTGTTTTTTGATACCTGTTGTGAAGATCGCCAGTGCCGGATCGACTGCATCGAGGAACGACTGAGTGATCGATGTTCGACTGCCGTGATGTCCTACCTTTAGGACTGATGATTTCACTGATTGACTAGT
>Ga0114994_10001797_pt1 | contig 15522 bp, 11 predicted proteins | sample ArcticOcean_MG_C_9_FD_87043 | JGI IMG/M metagenome (GOLD analysis project Ga0114994, IMG submission 87043) | Marine microbial communities from western Arctic Ocean - ArcticOcean_MG_CB2_152 | ecosystem: Environmental > Aquatic > Marine > Oceanic | place: Arctic Ocean: Canada Basin | collected... | reverse complement strand
TCTCCAAGGTTGCGTCGGGCGGCGCGTTTCTAGCCGCGGCGCTCGGGCTGAAGAACGCGACAAGCGTCGAGGTCGACGTCGTGTACGACCTCGACAGGGTAGCGACCGCCGCGACCCTCGAGGCGTTGCGCGTCGACGGTCGGGCGCTCGAGGCGCCCGGCTTCTATAAATGGGCCGCCGCGGCGCGGATGGCGTTAGCGCCGGCGGCGAGCGGCAGCGCACCCGCTCCACCCAAGCCAGCGGCGACGCTTGAGCAGCCCGACGCCGTCGCGCTATGGAGCGCGGCGGACGCGCTGCACGCGCTGCCGGAGATGCTCGTGGTGGGCGGCGTGTCCGTGGACGCGTGGCTGGACCGCGCGGGCGTCGCGGACGGCGTCGTCGCCACCGCCGGGCCGGCGCCGCTCTTCCGGGGGCGGCGCGCGTTGGGCGACTCCTTGCGCGCGGCCAAGGCGCTGCTGGCGCTGGGGCCGACCGCGACCTGCGTCGTCGAGAGCGTGCGCATCGACCGGGACCGCGCTCTGGCGGCGACGGTGGCGTTGGCGAGGCCGTCCCTGCCGGACATCGTCCTGGTCGTGCGGTTGACGCTCGCCGGCGGCGCGGTAAGCGCCGTCGACACGACGTCCGTGACTGTCGGCGGCGCGGAGCTCTCGCCGAAGGCGCTCACGGACGCGCTCGACCGTGAGCGGAGTTTAGCGAACGCGCGGCGCGACCTGGCGTCGCTCTTCCGGGGCGGCGGCGGGGATTAACTTGTGGATTGTAACCTTGACGGTGCAGCGAGGCGTGGGCGATCTCCGTGGACGCGTCGATCGTGCGGGTTTCTTTCAAATTAGCATTTTGAAGGCAGCAGCTTTGAGACGGCAGCCTGTCATTCATGGAGGAAATGATCAATGCTGCGATGGCCACGACCAGCACGGGCGCGCCGGCAGAGGCCACGGACGCGACCGCAGTGGACGACCCGTTCCAACTGCTGCGCGACCTGCCCGTCGAGGACGACGCGGCGGCGTCGCCCACCAAAAGAATGCGGGGGAAGGCGTCGGCGTCGGGCTCGCGGGAACCCGCCCGCCTCCGGGCGCCGGCGGCACGTGGCGCGACGCCGACAAATAATGTAGACATCTCGGCCTTCTTCCCGCCCGCGGAGGCCCGGCGCTACAATCAGAACAACGACGCGCGCGACGCCGCCTTCGCGGCCCGCGCGGCGCTCGCCGCGGAAAAGGCGCGCGACGCGAAGAACGCCGAGCGGCCGCCGCCCGCCGCGTTCGAATGGCCGCCAGAAGAAGCGACGGGTCTAGAGCAGCTCGTGCAGATGGGCTTCGACCGCGCCGCCGCGGGCGCCTGTCTCGTCGCCTGCGCGCACGACGTGGCCCAGGCCGCGACTTTGCTTGCCCAGGAAAACGAAGCCACGAAAAGGAAGCGGGAGGAGCTCTTAAGGCGCGATAAGAGCTGGGTGCGGCGCGGTGCGTTGGCGGCAAAAGACGCGGGCCCCGCCTACGTGGGCCCCGCGGCGCAGCGGGCGCTCCTGTTGCAATCGGAGCCCGTGCCCACGACTTTGGTCGGCGCACCGTCCATCGAGTGCGTCTGGGAGTTTATTGAACACACGAACGGGGCCTACGATGTGTTGCACGAGGCCTTTGAGCGGCAGTTCTGGGGCGCCCGCATTGCTTTAGCATCCTTGGAGTACTCGCCCAGGAGCCTGGCGGCGAGAAAGGAAGCCTTGGAGGCGTTTTTGCGGGATCCGCGCCTTGTGGACGAGTGCCAAAGGTTGCGGGCGGGCCCCTTCACGTCGGACCGGCAGAAGCAGATCCTCGGCGGCTTCCTGCGGGTCTTCGAGTGCAACCAGATGGGCGCCGCCGGCGTGGCCCTGCGGCGGGAATGTGTCGTATTCGAGCAAGCATTAAGCGTGGCGCGCGAGGAGTGCGCGCTCGGCCTCGTGGCGCACGGGCACTTCGAGGCGCGGTCGGCCGGCCAACTGCGGACGCTGGTGCGGACGGACACGGACGAGGCGGTGCGCGAGGCGGCCTGGCGCGGCCTCCGTAGAGTAGGGCCGGCCATTGCGGCGGGGCTCTGCGACCTGGTCGAGCGCAGGAACGCCATGGCGCGGGCGCTCGGCTTCGCGGACTTTTACGACTACAAGGTGACGCGGGCGGAGGGCTTCGGGAAGGTTCGGTTGTTTGAGATCCTCGACCGGTTGCGGGACGGCACGGCGTCGTTGAACGCAAATGCGCGAAATGCCTTGGACGAGACCGCGCGCCAACCGTGGAACGCGGGCTTTTCTATGAGCGGCGACGCGGAGCGCGCCCTGGACCCCTACTTCCCCTTCGGCAGGAGTTTAGAGGCCTGGGGCGCGAGCTTCGCCCGGATGGGCATTACGTATAGAGGCGCGACGATGACCCTCGATTTGTTGGAACGAAAAGGGAAGTACGTCAACGGCTTCTGCCACTGGCCACAGACCGCGTGGGTGCGCCGGAACCGCAGCTTCCGGCCGTCCCAGACGAACTTCACGTCGCTCGCGGACCCGCTCCAGCCGGGCGCCGGCCGCACGGCCCTGAAAACGCTGATGCACGAGGCCGGCCACGCGGCCCACTTCTCGAACATCAGGCAGGAGTCGCCCCTCTTCGCGCAGGAGCGCGCCCCGACCAGTGTGGCCTACGCGGAGGCGCAGGCCATGTTCCTCGATTCGCTGGTGGGCGACGCGGCGTGGCGCGCGCGCTACGCTAAATCAGTGGAGGATCGGATTATGCCATGGGCGCTGCACGAGGCCGACGTGCGCGCGAGGCACCCGTACCGGGTGTTTCACCTCCGTTCATTATTAGCGGTGCCGTACTTTGAACGAGCGTTGTACGAGCACGCGGCGCTCACGCCGAAGGCGATTGTGGCGTTGGCGGACCGCATCGAAACTGAAATAAGTGGGGGCCCGGCGCCCCGGCCGCTGCTCAGCGTCCCGCATCTCCTGGCAGACGAATCCGCCTGTTCCTACCACGGGTACGTACTCGCCGAGATGGCGGTCCAGCAGACGCGCCGGCACTTTGGGTCACACATAGTGGACAACCCCGTCGTGGGTCAAAAGTTGACCGAGGTCTACTGGCGCCCGGGCAACACGGCGAAATTTGTGGATTTAGTAAAGGAGCTGACGGGCGAGCCGCTCTCGGGCGACGCGTGGACCGACGCGCTGTCGGTGGACGTGGAGGACCTCGTGGCGCGGGAGAGGCGCGCATATATGAACGCGTCTTCACCGAGGGACGAGGTTGACATAGACCTGGACATGCGTATCAAAATAGTGGACGGCGACGACGTCATCGCCGACTCCGAGGACCGCGGCGGTTTCATGAACGCATGCAAAGCGTTCGAGGTGTATTTGGAAAAGCGGTATTGTGATGGCGTGGACCACGGGCACCACCGTACCCCGCGGGACGTCGTGCACGCGGAGGAGCCGCCCCCGGCCGAGGGTTCTCAATTGCTCGTGCGGTGGGCCGGCGACGACGGTGCACGTCGGGCGGACGGGCGGTACCCGTGCGTTCTGCGGGGCGGCCGGCTCCACGGCGACTGGGCGGGCGGCGAGCCCGTGCTGTTCTCGCCGGCCGACGACGACTGGCGGTACGGCGAGGCGCCCCCGCCGCTCGCGCGCCATGCACAATCGGCGTCCGTGGTCTGGGGCCTCGACAAGCCGGACGCGTCCTCCGTCGAAATCGCCCGGGTGGGCCGCGACATGCTTAATGCGCTCACCGTGCCCATGACCGAGGGCGACCGCATGGCGGGCGGGGGGGTCGTATCAAGGGACAAAGCGACCGTCGCGGCCGTGCGACCCATGCGGGCCTACGAGCGGAAACGACCCACGGACCGGTCCGAGTGGACGCGCTGGGTTAATAAACAGGCCCAGTTCATCGGGCGGGGCGCGGACACGTCCTGCGAGGAGTGGCGTTTTAAATTCGGCTGGCGGGGCTGCGACGCCGTGGCCGCCGGGCCCTCGTGTTTAGACAGAAGGCGGAAAAAAGCAGGTATCGATGCCGAGAAACAGCGCCTCAGGGACCTCCCGAAGGTGTTGAGGGCGCTCGGGGACCGCGCGACGGACGCGTTCCTCGAGGGTGACGCATCAAGGGCCGCGGACCTGCGCGCGGCGCGCGTCGTCTTGGTCGAGGAGCGCGCCGCGCTGAAGGCCAAGTACCCGAAAGATCCTCTTCTGAAAAAGCTTAGGGCGATAGGGGAACGCATAGACATGGTCGCGGCGCCGATGGGTGCGGCCGTGCACGGGGGCTACGCGGCTCACGCGCATTTCTGCGGGCGCAGTTTACTGCCGCTCTTCGACGAGCGCGACAAGCTGGAGCGGCAGCTCGCGGCGCGGGACGCGCGGCGCACTTATGACGGGGCGCGCCACGGACGCACCCGCGCGGATCAGGAGAACCCGGCCAAGCATCCGGCCATGCGCGCCAAATATCACAGCGAAGGGGTGATCGACGACGTCGCGCGGCACTCCGTAACTGACGCTGTGCGAGCGCTCGCGAATCACGACGACTGCGCCGCGTGCCGCGGCAAGCATCGAGCGCACACGTGTGGACTCTTCCGCGGCGGGACCGCGAAGCCCGCGTGGGCGGCCTTGATCCCGGCGCCCGCCGCGCAAACGGTGCGCGATCGCGCCGAGCTCGAGGCGCGCGTGGCGGCCGACGGGTGGACGACGGAGGAGAAGGCGCGCGAGGGGGAAGGTACGGTCGACCGGTACTTCCTGCCGCCGGGCGGCGGCAAGAGGCTGCGGTCCATCGTCGAGGTCGCGCGCCACGCGTACCCCGAGTTCCTGGTGGTCGCGTCGCCGGTCATGGCCGCCCCTGCGGTGGCTGTGGCCGTGATGCCGCCCCCGAACGCGCCCGCGGCGCAGGGCGGCCGCGTGCGCCGCCAGCCGCGCCTCCCTACGGGGCCGGCGCCCGCGGCGCTGCGCCTCGCGACGCGCGTGCACGGGGTCTCGATGGCGCCTGCGCGCGCCGCCGGCGCGCCAGCGCCAGCGCCCTTGGCCGCCTGGCCGGAGGACGGATTACGGAGGATGAAGGGTGCGTACAACCCCCTCGTCCGCCTCCCCAAGAGTGTCCTGCCCAAGAGCCTTTTCCCGAGCCGCGCGCCGCCGCCGCTGCCGCCCTCGCGGTGGCACCCGGGGCAGGTCGTCGTCGTTCCGGCGCTGGCGTTCGGCGCGGAGTGGGCGCTGGAGAACCCCGGCGAGTACGCGGGTACGATCGTGGAGCTCGACGAGGAGTCGCCCGCGGGGCGCACCTGGCTGGTCGAGTACGCGGACGGCCCGACCGAGACGGACGAAAACTTCTTTGTCGAGGCCCCGGTGGCGCCCGCGGCCATGGAGGAGGAAGCGCCGCATCGAGGCCCCGGTGGCTGGCGGCCGCGGCGCGAGGCGCCCGAGGCGCCCGCGGCGATGGAAGAGGACGAGGCCTCGGAGGCGCCCGCCGCGCCGCCGGACCCCATGTATCAGGAAGAGGCGCCGTGGGCCCCGCCGTGCGACACCTGCGCTCCCTCGCCGTGCGGTTGCATTTTGCCTCTTGCAACACCCGCGGCAGTCGCGCCGGCGCCGCGCTATGGCACGCGCGGCGCGGCCCGGGCGCCCGTCGCGGCGCCTCCGCCGCGCTACGGCACGCGCGGCGCGGGCCGGCAGGCGCCCGCCGCGGTGCCCCCTCCGCGCTATGGCACGCGCGGCGCGGGCCGGGCGCGCGCCGTGGCGCCCCAGGACGTCCCCCAGGAGCTCGCGTCCCACTGCACGCCGGCCGGTGCGGTGGGCGACGACGAGGGCGATGCGGCCGTGCGCTCGGCGCTCGCGGACCTCATGGAACTGTAATTTAATATGTTGAAACACTTAGCATTGCGCTCGCGGGAGTGATGACTCCCGGGCCCCATCCCACCTCGCCGACGCCCGGCACGCAGGAGTACTGCTTCGCGACGTAGGCCGGCAGCATATGCGCCAGGTCTGGTCGCCGCTGGTTCACGTCGTAGAAAGCGCTCCAGCCGCACTGGTAGCGCGGCACGAACGTGTCGCCCTCTCTGAGGAGTAGCGGCGCCGGCGCGGCGTGCGCGAATGACCCCGCCGCGACGGTGGTGAGGCGGTCGCGGCGCTCGCGCGGGTAGGCGAGGCACGCTTGGACGTAGCGGGTGCCGTCCAGCGTCGCATCCCAGCCGAAGTGCGTGTGGCCGAAGACGTGAACGTCCGGTCATATGATGCAACTCGGCGCTGGAGAAATGTACTGCCGACGGCCTTCGCCAAGGCAGGAACGAACAGGTAGCGCTTATCGGGCACCAGCTCGGGCCGCGGCACGAAGTGCGAGAATGTGACGAGCAGCAGCGCCGGATGCGCCCGGCGCAGCGCAGCGTCGCGGTCCTCGAGGTCGCCGTTACGCGCGTCCAGGGCCTCGGCCACCGAGTCGGTCGTCTGGTCGAGCCCGGGGAACTTGGCCAGGAAGAAGTCGGAGAGGCACTTGTTATGGGCGGGGAGGCCACTCCAGCCGGTCACGTCCGGCTCCTTGTCAAAGCTCGCGTGGTGCCACGCGTAGATCGGCGCGACGACGCAGCCGCCGACAAGGGCCGGGGCGCGGTGCACGCCGAGCTCGTCGCAGAGCGCGTCGACGGCGTCCAGCTTCGCCAGCGAGTCGGCCCAGGGCTCGCTCTTCGTGACCCAGAGGTCGTGGTTGCCCACCACGAACGAGACCTCCGCGAAGGCGCTCTTGCACAGCTCCAGCGTCTCGCGCAGGATCGAGAAGCGGGACGACACGTCGCCCGCGAGGATGAGACCGTCGCGCCTGAAGGCGTCGCGCGCGCACATGCGCCGCAGCCACGCCAAGTTCGCCGCGTGGTCCGTGTGCACGTCGGAGATGGCCCAGAGCCACGGCGGCGGTTCCGGACCAGCGGGCGGCGCATCGCTCTTAGCCCACATCCGCGGATGGTCTGGACCGGGTGGCGGCGCGGGCGGTGGCGCGTCGGCGAGGCACTTCGCCGAGGCCCAGCCCCGCAAAGGCGCCAGGACCTCGCGCCGCGCCACGCCGTCATGGAACGCCGCCGCGCCGCAGACCAGTTGGGTGCCTTTCAACAACTCGCCCACCGGCTCCGAGCTCAGCGCCGGCCCCGCCCTTACGAGCGCCGCCGCGTTCCTGACGACGGCGTTCATTGCTTCCGGGGCTGCGCGTCCGGCGCCTCGGGGTCGCCGCCGGGCACCATCATGGCGACGTTGTTGCCGTTCAGCAGGATCTGGTCGAGCTTCGTCTTCTGGCGGCCCTGGGAGGTGACGCTGTACTCGGTGACATCATCTAAGACCATGTTCACGTACTCGTCGAAGCCGCGCAGCGTGCCGACTACTTCTTTGTCTCCTTTCATGATGACCCAGATGCGCGAGCCGATGCACTTGTCGACGAGCTCCAGCGGGAGGAGGCGGCCGGCCATGGTTGCTGGCGCTGTAGATAGTTGTGTATGTCAGCGCTCGTGCTGCAGGCTCCTTTATAAAGCGGCGCGCGGCGAGGAATCGAGAACCCGTACTTTAGGGAAACCCGCACAGGAGCCCAGTGTCTGCACAGCTAGCGGTGCAAACTCGTGCCAGCTGTGCAGCCGTGTGCCAGCTGTACACTGCGTGCGAGCGGTGCATTTTTCCATCGGTGCACCACCTGTGCACTGCTGCCGGCAGTGATTGTGCACTGCGTGCTGGCAGTGATTGCGTGCCAGAACCATGGGCTGCCAAACAAGCAAGCCAGAGGCTGTTCAGACGCCGCCGACGCCGTCAACGACAGTCGAACTGACCGTCGTCGTCCAGGAGGCGGCTCCAGCGCCACCACCGCCCGCACCTGACCCACGCTCGATGCGGCCCCCGCGGGACCACACCTCCGAGGCGATGTGCGACGGCTCGCCGATCGAGATGACGCCGATAGGAATAGCGAGGTGCCCGTACAAGGAGCGATTCGGCACGCCGCGGCAGGCGACAATAGAGACGCAGGTGGCCGGCGGCAAGGCGCAGGAGGGCGAGCTCCGCCTCTTCGCGCCGTACCGGGAGCACACGCTCCGGGGCCTGGCGGGGTTCGACTACGTGTGGGTCATCTACCGGTGCCACCTCAACACGGGCTGGCGGCCGCTGGTCCAGCCGCCGCGGGGACCCAAGGCCCGGCAGGGGGTCTTCGCGACGCGCGCGCCGCACCGGCCGAACCAGCTGGGCCTGTCGGCGCTGCGGGTCGTGGGCGTGGACGAGCGGGCGGGGGTCGTGCGCGTGCGGGGCCTCGACCTGCTCGACGGGACCCCGGTGCTGGACATCAAGCCGTACGTGCGGCACTACGACTCGTTCCCCTCGGCCAAGGCCGGCTGGATCGACGAGCTGCCCGACGAGCCCCAGGGCCCCGACCGGCTCGGGTACTGGCCGCCGCCGAAGCATATTCAGTGAATTAATTGTTTTCAAGTTGATACCGTGACACATGTAGACAAGACAAGATTTACGCCGTCCGTTGGGCATCCTTCCCCGCGTACCAGTCCGCCTCGGCCGTCGCCTGCTTCCGATGCCGCGCGAGGAGCTGCTCCCGCCGGCCCCGGACGCGCCCCGCGAGCGCGGCCGAATTCAAGGTAGACGGCGACGATATGGCGCGGACGCGGTCGCCGCAGAAGCGGAACTGGGCAACGTCCGCCTGGGCGCCCCGGCAGACGACCGCGACGCGGAAGGTGGCCAGAAGCTCCTGCGTGACGTCCTGCGGCGCGTCGATGACCACGTCATCGACATGGCGACACGCCAGGACGGACAGCACGCGCTCCTGCAAATTCATGAGCGGCAGCTTGCCCCTCCGCTTTTCAACGACCGCATCGCCGTGCACGCCCACGAGCAGGTAGTCGCCCTGTGCTTTACATTTTCCCAGGAACGCCGAATGGCCAGGGTGGAACAGGTCCCAGGCGCCCGCGACGTAGACCACTCGTTCGTCGGCCCGGGGCCCGCGGCAACTGGAGGAGAAGTCCCTCAACGTGAGGGCCGTGCCGAGGAAGGCCCGCGACTGCTTCAAAGCCTCATCATCCCCATCCACGAGGAGGAGCCGCCCCACGAGGTCCGTGGTCGACACGCCCTCCGTGCGCGGGATGGTCTTGTACCTTCCTAAATCTTTGGCCGCTTGGTAGACATCTTTACCGTCCACGATGCAGGGGTCGTCGCCGTGCACGATGTAGTCGATGCCCTTGTTGTCCAGTAAATCTCGGACGTACGCCTCGTCCATGACGTACGGCACGTGCGGCACGACGGCGTCCACGAACTTGCACGCTTTGACAGCGGCGCACCGCTCCGCGTCCGTCAGGACGGGCGGCGCGCCCTTGGCTTGTTGAATTGTGTCGGACGAGTTCACGCCGACGACCAGTCTCGTGCCTAATTTGCGGCCCTGGCGGAAGGCGTTCGCGTGCCCGAAGTGCATGACGTCGAAGGCGCCGTCCATCCAGACCGTGACCTCCTTGTCCTCTTGTGGTGTGTCGGTGGAGCCCAGCGCGGCCAGGGCCTGCTGCGCTTGGGCGGTGGCGTACTCAAGGGCGTCCTGCACGAGCTCGGCCATGGCTCTTGCAAAAGATGCGTAGGCTGCGAAGGAGCTTGGGAGTATCGTGTGTGGCGCTGTTGCTGGTCCGTGCCGTTACAAAGCGGCGGGGACGTGCTTTGTGTCTTGCACGGGTTTTCTCGTGCGGGTATACACAGCTCTGCGGCGAGGCTGAGTGTAAGCAACGCGGCCCTTCGCCACAGCATCATCACTGGATAGGAGAAGCCTGGGTACGAGACCTAACAGCCAGGGCTAACGACTGGAAAGCGAAACTCGCAGCATCTCCCGCGCAAGGTCGCCCCAGTAACATGGGCAAGCGCAAGGCCGAGGGCGACGCCCCGAAGTCGAGCAAGAAGGAAAAGACCGACGACGACGACGAAGGGAACCCACCCAAAACCTACGCGGAGCGCCTCAAGGCCCTGAGCAAGATCTCCACGCCGCTCGCCGACGAGAAGCTGACCAAAAAACTCCACAAGCTCGTGAAGCGCGCGTCCCAGGGCAAAGCGCTGCGGCGGGGCGTCAAGGAGGTCGTCAAGTCGCTGCGCCAGGGCACCAAGGGTTTATGCATACTCGCTGGTGATGTCTCCCCCGTGGACGTGATCGCGCACCTGCCCGTCTTCTGCGAGGAGATGGACGTGCCCTACATCTTCGTGCCCTCGAAGCAGGACCTGGGCTACGCGGCGCTGACGAAGCGACCTACTAGTGTGGTTTTGGTCGCGCCGAAGAAAGACACAGCCTTCGAGCACCAGGACCTGCTGGACAAGGCGATCAGCGCCGTGGGGGGGCAGTAAGCGTCGTAATAGCAATCCCAACACCTGTTTTTGTTACGGCTGGAGCGGGACAAAACCCGTAGATAAACCCGAACTCGAACTCGAACCCGAACCCGTCAAAACAAGAACTCGAGCTCGAGCGCTCGTGTCTAAGCGCTAAGAAGTTGGGGGCTCATCATTACTCTTACATTTGTGCTCTTGCTTGAGTCTACTGCTGCACCAATGCTGTACGGCTGAGCCCGGCAAGTGCTGTCCCTGCTCACTGCTCTGCACACACAGAGCATACCGTAGACGCACAGCAAACCGTAGACATGGATTACGATCTATTATTCCCGTGTTTCGCGCGAGCGTCGGGCCCACGGGTGTGGTCGCGAGCGCCACTTCATGGGGAGGCCGTGTGGGCCGCTTGGAATCGGCACGTCGGTGATCTGCGGTGGTTCCGGGGCCTCTTCATACAGCTGAAGGAGGACGACGTCGGCGAAATCCTCGCCGAAATCGATTGGGACGTCGGCTCGGGCGCCGACCCGAACCTCGTGCCGCTGGCCTGGGTCCGGCCACGAGACGCGGGCGAGGAGCCCGACGAGGCGATGCGGCGGTGGGGTGCCCCGGAGAAGGAGCCGCCCGCGGCGAGGCCACCGTGGGCCGTGGACTCGCCGCCGCCGAAGCGACCGCGACAGGACGAGGCGCCCGCGCCCGCGCCTGCGCCGGCCCCGCGCCCGCCCCCGCCCGCCGCGTCGAAATGGTCAGCCGCCACACCAGAGTTGCACCGGCCGCCTCCGCAACCCGCCGCGCCGAGACCGCCAGCTTTTGCGCCGCCACAACCGCCGGTCGCCGCGCGCCCGCGCCGCCGCGGCCACCGCCGGTCGCCGCGCCCGCGCCGCCGCCGCCTGCGAGCGCGCCGGTAGTTATTCAGTTCGAGCGGCCGCTGGACGAAGACGCCGAGGAGATCGGTGCCGGCCCAGGAGGCACGCTGACGCCCGACGAGGTCGCCGCGGTCGAGTGTCTGCCGGCGGAGTTCCCCTGCGACGCGTGCTACAAGGGGGACACGCAGCCGTTCCTGCGCTACGCGCCGATCGACCGCGGCTCGAGGTTACTGGAGTGCGCGACGGAGGTGGCGCGGCTGTTCCTCGCCCAGAGTGATTTGATCGAGCCGACGCGGCGCAGTCACGCAGGACTGTACTTCCCGCAAGGGATCCACCGCGTCATCAAGGAGGTCGGGCCGCGCGGCGGCCCGAAGCGGCCCGCGCGCGTGGGCGAAGGCGTCGCGCACTTCGGCCCGCTGAAGCGAGCTCACGCGCGCGAAGGCTCGAGTGCCAAGCACAAGGTCTACTGGCGGAAACTCGACCTGGCGCTCGACGACGCGCTCGAGGAGCTCATGGCGGCGGTGCGGGACGTCTGGCCCGAGGACGTCGGCGCCGAGCTCGACGAGATCCAGGGGCTGCGCTGCGCCATCGAGCCCGGCGGCCGCGCGCTGCCGACGGCGGCGACGTTTTCGATCGGCTTGTCTAATCGATGGCACCGCGACGCGGGCGACATGACGACGGGCGCGCAGTCGTGGACGACCGTCGTCGCCATCGACCTGGCTCGCCTGGCCGCCATCGACCTGGAGGTGCAAGTTCGGGCTCCTCCGGCGCAGCGGAGACGGGGCAAGCGGTCGGGCCGCGGCGAACCCATCTACAAGGTGGAGTACGACGCGTACGTGCGGGATCGCTTCCAGTCGCACGTCGGCGAGGCCGCGCTCGACGACCCGCCGCCGCCCGTCGGGACGCCGGGGGGACCGGACTAGGCGCTGGTCTTCGACCACGTCGTCAAGGTAAATCTCGGCGGCTCGGGCTTCGGGTCCGTCGTGCGGTTCCAGGGGGGTGTCACCTGGCACGCCTCGCACATCGGGGGCGACGGCGCGCGCTGGCCCCTGCTCTGCGGCATCGGCCTCTACAATAAAGCGAGCTTCGTGCAACCGCTCCGGACCCGCCTGGATGCCATGCAGCCGCCGGCCGCCGCGCCGCCGGTCGCCGCGCCGCCGACGCGCGAGGAGACTTCCCGGGTCTACGACCTCACCGGCGAATTCCTGGCGTCGCTGCGCGACGAGGGTCTACTCGGCTCCGACAGCGACGGCGACTCGGGGCTTCTGTTCTGTAATTTGTTTACTATGAGCCTCTCTCTTTGATGGCGCTTGGTTGGATAGGACTAGCCTCGTGATAGACTTATCTACGGCCACGCGCCTACTTGAAGTGCAGGACCTGGGACGCGATCGCGATGATGATCGCGAAGGCGAAGGGCGGCGCAAGGACGCGCAGGGCAGTGTCGTCGGGCAGGTCATACTCCGTTCCGTCGGGCCGCTTGCCCGTGCCGTCGTAGACGGCCTCGCGCATCTTGCGCTTGTTCTCCGTCTCCGCGCTTAAGCGCGTCTCCGTCGCCGAGAACTCGATGGGCGCGAAATGCCGCACGAGGGGCCGCGTCGCCGCGCGCGCCGGCGGGCCGAAGGCCGCCCCGAGGGATAGTGCGCCGAGGAGTGCGAGGACGCGCATTGTACTGTTGCGCGCGTCACGAACTCTGGGTTGCAGCAAGTAACAGCGTGGCGTGGTTAAGTGCAGCGGCGTTCGAGGAGCGCTCAGGTCTCGCAGCCGTGCAGTAGCGATGATATAATTACAGTGGCTCTAAATGTTGGCACACAACGGCAGCGTTGTCAAAAAGGGTAAAACAGGATTGAAAAACCCGTGCAAACGTACGGGTTTTCGCCCCACGATTATGCCGCGCATCGGCAAAAGCTGGTGTACCGCTGCATTCATACCATTCATACGTGCTTCCAACCGGCAGCGCTCAGTCGCCGCCGTCGCTGAGCATTCGTGCCCAAGCTCCGCCACGCTCACCGCAAACACCTTGAAACAATGATCCCCCTCACCTGGCTTCTCGGCGGCGCCGTGCCCACCAAAAAGACCATAAAAACCTACGAGTACAAGAGCCCGCCGCTCTCATTGTTCGAGCGCCTCTTTCTAGATAAGTTCTGGAGCGTGCTGCCCGGTACCGTGTACCCAGCATGGCTCGCGCCGAACGTCATTACATTGGCGGGCCTCGCGTGCATTGTCCTGGCGGTCGCGCTGGTGCTGCACCACAACCCGGCGCTTGGTGGGGAGGCGCCTAATTGGGTCTACGCGAGCGTCGGCGTCCTCCTCTTCGCGTACCAGACGCTCGACGGCAGCGACGGCAAGCAGGCCCGGGCCACGGGCACAGGTTCTGCATTAGGTGAGCTGTTTGACCACGGCGTGGACTCCGTCACGGTCGTACTCATCGCGGTGTGCGTGCAGGACGCCGCGCGCGTCGGTCACACGGACCCCATCCAGTGGTTGTGCGTCGCCGCGTCGACGTGCACCTTCTACCTGTCCAACTGCTCCCTGGTGAGCTTCGGGCGGCAGCAGTTCTTTGACGTGGATGTGCAGGAATTGATCGTGTGTTTGACGGCGTGGTGCCTCTTCTGCGGCGTGCACGGCGCCACCGCGGCGCCGCGCTGGATGATCCTCGTTGCGTTGACGGGCATGGTCCTCAACTGCGTGCAACTCGTGTATAGCCTACGGGCCACGGACCAGTTACAAGCGCGCGTCAAAGCCTTGATGGCCGTCGCCGGCGGCCTCGCGATGAACGCGGTTACGGTGGACATGGTGGCTCCCGCGCAACCCTTCTTCGCGACGGTGCCTTTGGTATGCTGCGCCGCGGCGGCCGCCGGCGACCTCAGCCGGCGGTTGTTATTACAGCGGATCGCGGACCTGCCGGAAGTTACTTCCGTGGTTACGCCGACGGGGGCGCTCCTCTGGGCCCTCGCGCTCTGGCGCGGGCGCACGCGCTGCCTCGTCGCGGCCGCGAGCCTCGCGCTCTACGGCGTCGCGTCGTTTCGCACCGTGGCCGCCACCGCGGACGCGCTCGGCGTGCGCGCGCTGACCGTGCCGACCGTGCGGCGGTCGACGCGCGTGCTCACGCCCTACGACGACGACGAGAGCGACAGCGACGGCGAGTGGGAGACGCTCAAAGCCGACGCGAGGCGGGCGTTCCCGGGGAAGGCGGACTAGCTTGGGTTTAAATTTAGGACCACGAGCACAGTTCAACATCCACACTACTTCGGCAGCAGCTTGACGACGTCGTCGAGCTTGGCCGCGGCCTCCTTGAGGTTCGGCAGCGCGCGCTCGTAGTACCGCGTCGCCACGTCGGGGCCGCCGCCGTCCTTCCTGCTCAGCACGGCGAGCTTCACCAGGTCGCGGGCGTCCCGGTAAGCCTCCACGTACTCGATGGCGGAGCCCATCATCTCGTCGCCGCACGACTTCTCGAGCTGCTGGAACGTCACAAAGGACACGGCGGTGGGCAGCGCGCGCACATCGCGCTCGGCGGGGAAGAGAACCTTGTATCGGAGCGCGTCCTCGTCCTTGATCAGCTCGTTGAGTTCGCGCGACGCTTGACGTACCTTCTCCGCGTCGGCGTTCCCGGCGGCAGACGCGCGCTGGGCGGTGGTGAGGCTCAGCGCACCGACGGCAGCTCTTTGCAGAGCGCTGCGGCGCGTCGGCGCGAGCGCGTCGCTCAGCGCAGCTATGGAGAGGCAGAGTAATTAGGGGTATTTAGAACGGGGGGCAGCGAGCCGCTAGTGTTCCTAACCCTAATAGACCCGCACGTTATTGCCCTAACCCGCACGTACCAATCCTAACCCTAGTGAAGTGTACCCCAATGGGGTATGGGGTTTTTACACTAGGAATGCAAATTGCTAGTAGGTTTAAATAAATCTCAAAGTGATTTAATTTTAAAAAAAAGTTCGCATCGTTCTCTTTTGCGCACAGCACACAGCAGCGTCTGGAACACTGCGCAGCCTTCGCACAGCACCCGTGGGTGTACTGGGACCCCTTCGCGCCCTCTACATGGCTGCGCGCGCATGAAACGCATGTGTTGTTGTATTAGGACAATATTTTTTTTGGCGTAAACCTGCGTGAAAATGAACGCAGTTGGTGTTGGTTTTCGAGGTCGGCGGCGCGCGCGCGAGCGCGGCTCGAGCGATTGGGTCGCGCGAATCGCCCCGCACAACCCGCGCGAAGCCATTGCGAACACCGTGTCGCCAATGTGTTGTGCGCGTGTGTTTCTTGCGCGCGCAGCCATGCAGAGGGCGCGAAGGGGTCCCGGTACACCCACGGGTGCTGTGCGAAGGCTGCGCAGTGTTCCAGACGCTGCTGTGTGCTGTGCGCAAAAGAGAACGATGCGAACTTTTT
>Ga0114994_10001796_pt1 | contig 15528 bp, 8 predicted proteins | sample ArcticOcean_MG_C_9_FD_87043 | JGI IMG/M metagenome (GOLD analysis project Ga0114994, IMG submission 87043) | Marine microbial communities from western Arctic Ocean - ArcticOcean_MG_CB2_152 | ecosystem: Environmental > Aquatic > Marine > Oceanic | place: Arctic Ocean: Canada Basin | collected... | reverse complement strand
GTTAGAGCGGGTCCGAAATGGTCCTAGTGTCGGCGGCAGTTTCGCGGCAGCATGGGCTCGGATGGTTTGAAAAAAGTGCTCATCGGAACGCTGGGGCCGAGAGAAACGTTTTTAGGTGTGGCGTAGAGGCGAGCGGCGAAGAACAGCGTTCTGGCGAGCGGCGCAAAACACACTAGGGGCTAGTGGCGCAAAACCTACTAGGACCTGTGTGCCCCGTACCGTTAACGGTACGGGTCGGCGGCGGTGATGCCCTGCGCGCCGCGTGTCGAGCGGGAGATCACATCGAGATCGTAAAGTTGCTCGTCAGCCACGGCGCCAACGCGAGGCATCAGTCGGTGAAAGAGGATGAGTATGATGAAACGACGGGCAACTGGCGCGGCCCTCAAGAGGCAGCGGGCTCGACACCGCTGTATACGGCCGCCTTCAAGAGGCAGCGGGCTCGACACCGCTGTATACGGCCGCCTGTCACGGCCGTCTCTCCGTTGTGGCGTTTCTGCTCGAGACCGCTGCCAGAGCGGACGTCAACAGAGACCCCGGTTATCCGTCTGATTTTCGGAGCCCGTTCAACGTGGCCATCTGTAATGGTCATGAGGATGTCAAGCCGATTGCTGGCTGCCGGTGGGGCACGGCACGCCCGGCCCGCACGATCATATGATCTCTACCTAGGGGTCCCTAGCCACGAGACCGTCGCCCCCGACGCCATCGAGCAGACGCAGGTACGTGAAGAACGCCGATGGCGTAGAGCTACAGGCCGATCACAACACGTTCTATTACAACGGGGCCATCAATCATGACCCTCGAGCACTGCCGCGGCGCGCCGGTGGCCGCGCCGCGCGGCAACAACAAAGTACTCGCGCGCGGCGACCGCGTCCGGCTCCAGCCGCCCGAGCGCGTAGGCCGCGTTCGCGTCGCCGAGCAAAGCTGCGCGGCGGTAAAACGTTGCTGCCTCGTCCGCATCGCGCGGCACGCCGGTCCCGTACGCGTATGCGCAGGCGAGATTATATAGAGATGGCGCGTAGTCCTGGTTTGCGGCTGCCCGAAACCACCGCGATGCTTTATTCGTGCTCGGCCGCACGCCTGCCCCACTTAAGTAGGCGAGGCCTAGGTTGTGCTGCGCGCCTGCATCACCGGCGGCCGCGGCGCGTTTGTAGAACGCGGCCGCGTGCCGTTCGTCCTTCTCAAGTCCAAGCTCGCCCTTCGCGAACGCCACACCCAGTCGTCTTGCCGCGGCGGCAATGTCGCTGGAGGCTCTTTCTAGGGCTGTGGCGATCGCAGCGTCGGTCCGTGGCACGGGGCCGCAGCGCGGACACCGGCGCGGTACGCCGCAGCTGCCGCAGAGCGGTCGGGCGCAGCACGGTAGGGCAGCGCCCTCAGTGGGCTTGCCGCCACACATAGCGCACGACGATGCCGATGGGGCTGGTGGGACTACTATGGGTGGTGGTGATGGGGCAGTGGCGGCGGCTGCCCACTTGCGCGTCGTTTCTGTAGCATCCACGTCCGCTGCCCACCGAACCGCCCTTTTGGCCATTTCTGAGCAGCGTTATGCCGCGCGTCGTCGACGAGGCATCATCACGATTGCTGCGTCTTGCAAGGCAGTTCTTCGTCGCGCCGTTGTAATACAACTTTGAGCAACTTGTGGAGTAAAACCCGTAGCGTCGTCGAAAGGAGGCGTGTCAAGTATGTCTTTGTGCGCAAGAGGAGCCGTCTGGACGGGTCTGCGTGGCCCCTATCACGATTGCGCGCTGCCATTCCGAAAACCCGACCCCAAACTCGAAAAACGGGCGCGCCGTCATAAATTAGAACGTCGACAGCGCACCGTTTAGCCGCTGCGTCGGTATATTACAACGCACACCACTTCACAGCGACCACTGCTTCACGGCGAGCCGAAATTCACACGCTGGGAGGACGCACAAGCGAATTAATGCACGGGCAGTTGGCACAGCTATTATCCGGTCTCCGCCGAGAGCTGTGGCGACGCTGGCCGCGCGCCCATGACGCGTCGCGAGAGATGTAGAGACGAAGTTCTGCCGAGCGCGCGACGCTTGCTGCGCTCCGATTTTGCACGACGCTCACCGTCTCGGCACACATCTGCCGAGCGCGCGAGCTTGCCGCCCTGATTTTGCACGCCGCCCACCCGCTTTTACACGCAGGTCGCCACGATGGTCAACTCCGACCTCATCAGCCGCATCGAGTACTCGGAGAAGTACAACGACGAGAATTACGAGTACCGGCACGTGATCATGCCCAAGGAGCTGGCCAAGACGCTGCCGCGGTCGACGCTCATGAGCGAGCAGGAGTGGCGCAACGCGGGCATCCAGATGTCCCGGGGCTGGCAGCACTTCATGATCCACCGGCCCGAGCGCCACATCTTCCTCTTCCGGCGACCGCTCGGCACGGACCCGCTCTCGGGCAAGGTCGACCCCGAGCTCGAGCGCAGCGCGAAGGACCAGTACATGAACTACCTCCAGGACAACACGAATTTGGAGAACGAGATGAAGTAGGCCCGTTCCCTCCGACTAATAAATAAATTACACATCGCGCCCGAGTCTGATTAGAGCTCCTGCCGCGCCAGGCGCGCCCTCGCTACGAAGCCTGGGTGCCTGAGCGTGCGGATCTCGTGCTCGAGCTCGTAGACGACCTCGCCGTTGCTGTCCGCAATGTCCTTGACGCGGAACTCGTCGTGGCGGAGCGCGTCCTGAAGCGAGCCGTAGGTGAACTGGAGGAACCGCCGGTTCTCGAAGACGAGGCCACGTTTCTTCAGGATGCCGTAGCCTCGCACGAACGCCGCGCCGTCGACGTAGAGCGCAATGTGGTGTCCGTCGTATGCCGCGACGGCGTCCGTCTCGACGAACTCGAGCGCCTGCGCGGCGCCGACGCGCACGACGTACCTGCCGTCGCCAACCTCAGTCGTCGCGCCGAAGACCGAGTCATAAAACCGGCAGATCGCCGGAGCCTTCCCGCGCGGCGCGTCGAAGCGGAGTGCGCGGATGCCTGCGCCCTCGGAGTCACCGCCCGGCGGCAGGTCGTCCGCGGTCGCGTCCGGAAGGGGCGGCAGCCGGTCCTCCGCGGCGACGACCCGGAAGCGATTGCCGAACGGGCCCTCGAAGCTCCCGATGCCCGTGAACGCCGCGCCCCACGCGGCCAGCCGCGCGTAGAGGCCCGCCATTTTAGTTCGGGGCCAGGCGAGCACGATCTCGCCCCGCAGTTGCTGCTGCGGCGGCTGGCCCATCTCGTCGTCCAGACCATCGCCGTACAGTAAATGGAACTGCTGGAAGCCGATGTTCGCCCACGACTGGTTCGCGACGCCCGGGCGGTTCTGCTTCGCTCGTGCCGCGTTGGTGCGTGCCAGGACGGCCGGCGACCGCGGGTCGCGCGCGCAGCGCAAGACCTCGAAGTAAAAGTCGTCGACGCGCTGCGACCACGTCCCGCCGGAGCTGAGATTGATGTGTTCGAGCGAGACGAGCGGGTTGTCACCTGCCGTAGGTAGGGCTGCGATGGCGTGCTGCTCCTCGCGCGTCGATTTGGCCGTGGCTGCCAAAAATAGCAACAGTGATCGCATAAGGATGCCTGGCCACCATTCCAGCATAACTGCCGACTGCTGGCACGGTTTAAACATGAACCGCAGAGGTCAAAAACCCGTAGAGCCGGTATGCATGAACGCGTGAATCAACAAGGAGAGGCCTACGTGCGCACAGGGGCGAGCGTTAGAGCTCTCTGGGGCGTCGGGAGAGTTACCTCCGTCTAAAAAAGTACAGCCCGGCGTTATCGAGTCGAGAGGCATAAAATATTTTTTGGGGAAACGCGGCGCCTAGACGCCGCGCCGACGCGCCGAGACGCCAACGCACGAGCCGTAGACCCCACGAGCCGCCAACCACGGCGCAGCGACTCTAAAGTACACCGCGCGCCGAAGTGACCCGGGGTCGCCGCCGATGGGTCCTATAGGAAACCCGTCACGGATCGATTTTGCGGCGTCGACGCGCCTTATTCAAAAGCTGCCACGCTATCCGCACGCTGCGCGGTACTCACAGCGCCTGCACGTCACCAGCTGCGCTGCGCGCTGCCGCCGCGCGCCGCCGCCCCGCCCAAGGGCTGTAAAGCACAAGGCGCGCCCAGGCTCTTAAAAAGCACACAAGCAAACGATGCCGCCGCGCCGCAAGCGCGCCAAGGTCGTCTACGCGGCCGACGCCGACGAGGAGGTCGAGGCGGCGCCGCCCGCCGAGGAGGACGACGACGATGATGGGGACACAGGGCCGGTCGACCGGCTGTCGACGGGCTCCAAGCGCAGCCGCCAGGACGAGGAGGAGTTCGTCTCCCAGGACCTGCTGGCCGACGAGGACGACGACGAGGACGAGGACGAACGAGCTGACGCCGCGGAACGTAGGTTAGCCGGTCGGATCGCGCGGGAGGGCGGCGACGCCGCGTCGTCCGCCGGACTCATCAAGGAGATCTACTGCGAGAACTTCATGTGCCACAAGAAGCTGAGCATCGGCTTCGGGCGGCGGATCAACTTCATCAACGGCTCCAACGGTTCGGGCAAGTCGGCCATTCTGGCCGCGATGCAGATCTGTTTGGGGGCCTCGGCCAAGCAGACCCATAGGGGGAACAAACTCGGTGATCTCGTAAGAGAGGGCCACGAGGGCACGGCGTGTGTCATTGTCAAGCTCGTGAATGAAGGCACGGACGCCTTCCGCCACGACCTCTACGGAGACACGATCCAAATCCGAAGGCGATTCGGGCGAAAGGGCGGCGGGAAATTGGAATTACTCGGCGAAGACGACGTGTGCCACTCTACGGATAGGAAGGAACTTCGATCTCTCCTGGATTCGCTCAAAATAAGTGTGGACAACCCCGTCTGCGTCCTGGACCAAGAGAACTCCAAGCACTTTATAAGGGGCAAGGCCAAGGACAAGTACAAGTTCTTTTTGCGAGCGACGGAGATCCAGGACGTCATGACGCGCATTACCAGAGTGACGGACGCCGGCAACAAATGCATTTCGGATGCGGAACATCAAAGAACGAAGCTCGAATCTTTTGCTCGGTTGGCGACGCAGGCGCAGCATGAATATGAAGAAGTAATGCGGCTGCAGAAGTACGACGCGGAGATTCGCGACTTGAAGGTTTTGTTAGGCTGGGTCTCGGTACGCGGGGCGGAACGGGCCAAGGAGAACGCCGAGGGTGACGTCCAGGAACGCCTATCCGAACTCAAGAACGCGCAAGATTTGCAAAAAGAGCACGAGGCCGCTCTAGAAACTTCAGGGGATGATCAAGTCAAAGCTATTGAGGAGGAGATCAGTAAGGGGCAAGAAGACCTCGAAGCCTGCCGCGAGTCCACCAAGGAGGCCGTCAAAGCCCTGGCGCTCCAGGAAAAACAGGTCAAGGCGTCGCAAAGACTAGAGAAGGCGCAAAAAGACGTCTTACAAGGCCTGGAGAAGGACAAGGGCGAAATTAGGAAGGAACTGGAAAAAGTACGCAAGGAGAACGCGAAGCGCCAGGCGGCGCACCAGCAGAACGCGGCGGGGGCTAGAGCTGCCGAGTTAGCGCAAAAAGTAAGTGCATGTGACGACGAATTGAAGACTAGAGCGGAGGCCCTCGAACTCAAACAGAAAGAAGCGCGGGACCTGCGCGGGTCCCTCGCTGAATTAGAGGAGGCGGATCGCAGTGCGCGCGAGGCGGAGAAGGACGCCAAGGCCGAAGCTGACGACGATAAAAGACACCTCCAGATGCTCGAGAACACGGCGCGGAACCCCCTGGCGGCCTTTGGGGACTACCAGCAGAAACTCAGCGACGAGGTCGCCAAGGCAGCAAGAACCTTCTCCAGCAAACCGGTCGGGCCCATCGGCGCCCACGTCAAGCTCAAGACCAATGGAGACAAGCGCTGGGGCGCCGCGCTCGGCGAGATCGTCGGGAAGCAATTGGGGAACTGGATCGTGACGTCCAGCGCGGACCGCGCCAAATTGTTAACGATCGCGCGGAAGCTGCGGTGCGAGCAGCGCTTATCTATCGTGATCCAGAAGCCCCGGCCGCGCCATTCCGTAAGGAAGCCCCCTCATCAAACATCCATGCTGGACCTGTTGACCATTGACGACGACGCCTGCTTCAACGCCTTGGTGGACATGGCCCGGGCCGACGTCACGTGCGTCTTCGAGGACAAGGCCGACGCCGAGAGCAAGGGCATGGTTTCTAACAGGGGCACGTGGGCCCACGCGCCCGGCGTCGAGACTCTAGTACTCAGGGACGGCTCCATCACCGGCGCTAAAAAAGGGAACCTGTTCCTGAAAAGAGCGTCGGCGAAGAAGGGCGTGGCCATCGGCGTCGACGCCTCGAAGGACGCGCCGGCGGCCAAGAAGGCTTTTCAAGCATCTTCGGCGCGCCAGAAGGACGCCCAGGCCCGGGCCAAGAAGTGCCGCTTAGCTTTCGACAAGGCGCAGAAGGACGATAGCAGAGCCGTGACGAGTGTCGACCAAGCTAGGAAAGCGCACACGAACGCCGAGCGCAACGCGCGCGAAGCCAAAGCGAACCATCGGGAAGTCCAGGACAAGGCCGACGAGGCCGTGGTCCTAGACGACACCACCGCGCTCGAGGACGACCTGGGCGACATGGACCGCGAATTGCGAAACGCCAAGGAAACCCTCGTGCACAAAGCCAATGACGTCAAGGCGGAGAAGGACAAGATGAAGCCCTTCGAAAGAGCCCGGGCGGACCTCGTGAAGCGCAACGATACGCTGGACCGGGACCAGCATGCGAAGGAGCAGGAGATGACGCGGGCGCTCGACGGCCAGAAGAAGCTGAAGAAGCGGCTGGAGAGGGCGAAACTCGCCTGCGCGGACCTGCAGACGAAGGTAGCACAGAGAGAAAAACTAGTGGAGGAGGAGGCCAAGCGCCTCGCGGAGGTCGTCGACAAGGCGCGGCGCTTCACCAAGAAACTGTTGGGGGACGACGCCGGGAGCACCTACCGCCCGCCGGACGCCGACATAAAACGCTTCAAGAACGAGGACGGTGTGTTGGCCAAGATCAACCACACGGAAAAGCTCAAGGAGACGCAACTGGAGAAACGCGGCGGCAAGGAGACGGATCCGGCCGTCGCTAAAGCCAAGATGGAGCGGGCCCAACTCGCGTATGCCGAGAAGGAAGCGGGCTGTAAACAAATTGAGGAAGAGGGCATTCAATTGCGAAGTGACGCGCACGCGAGATACGTTCGGTTGGGCAAAATCAGAAAGCATATCTGTCGGATGTCCAATCGCGAGTTCGACAAGATCCTCCAGAAGAAGGGGAGTAGCGGCGCTCTAAGATTTGACCACGACGACGCCACCCTCAAAATGACGTACCAAAAGGACAACCAGGACGAGTCGACGCAGATCGACAACATCCAATCGTTGAGCGGTGGGGAACGGTCGTTTAGTACGTTGGCCATGCTGGTCTCGTTAGGTGCTACCATAGAATGTCCGTTCCGCGTGATGGACGAATTTGACGTGTTCATGGACCAGGTGTCGAGAAAAGTGGCCATGCAGGAGCTCGTGGACATGGCCCGCGGCATGGCGAACCGCCAATTCATCTTCATCACGCCGCAGGACCTGTCTTCTCTACCGCAGTCCGATATATTGCGCGTGTTCAAGCTGAACCCGCCGCTGCGCGGGCAGCAAACGCTGGACGGGTTTGTGTCTGGACGGAAGAAGGCGCGGACCCAGGTCGAGGAGGAGGAGGAGTAGTGGAGTGCCCTCTAAGTAGGTCGTGCACGTTACGCCTCCCTGTGCCGCGCGGTTATGACTTCTAGTATTACTAGGTATTGAATGAGGCCGCGCCTCACTTCGCGCTGCTTTTGCGCGGGGGCGGCGATGGAGATGGGATATGGAGTAGGATGATGATGGGCATGGAGCGGCGCCACCGGCGCGCATGGAAATGATGAGGGGTACTCTGCTCAGGGCGTCACCGAGCGGTGGTACGAGCCCCGCTATAAAGCCGCGCGCAGCAGGCCGAGAGGAGCGCGCCGTTGACGAGCCCGAGGCAGAAGACGCGGTAGCGCGGGAACAGGACGCACAGGCAGCACGCCAGCGCCGCGATCGCGTAGATGACGCCGTGGTAGTTTATTCGCCAGGGTTTCTCGCCGTCGGGCGCGTTCGGGACCTCGCGCGAGAACCCCTTGTAGGTGCTGAACCCCGGCGAGCGCGGATCGAGACCGTAGTCGCCGAAGACCGGGGTCGTCGCGGTGGTCGCCCGGAGGGCGCTGCAGAAGTCCACCGCGGCGGCGCGGCCGGCGGAGTTGGAGCGGAATAATCTGGGCATATCGCGGAGCTACGCCTGCTCGACGGCATTAGGTGGTTTCACACGGTCGCGGCGCCGCGCGACGCGAACGTTGTTGTTGGTGCTTATAGCGGTGTTGCAGGCCGGCGCCGTGAGGCGTCTGGCGGAGTAACGGCGGGCCGTATCGGGTGTTCTCCTCGTGCGACGGGCCGGCGGCGTCACGCCGGCGTCACGGCGGCGTGATGTAATAACGGCGACGCACGCGCGTTTTGCTCTTGTTGTAGTGTGACGCCCCCGTATGCTTCTAACGGCAACGCGGTGGCGTGGCGCAAGCTGTTGTGAGCTAGCCTCGCACTCTATAAGCCAGGCCGTTGGCACCGAGCTTCACAGCGGTAATTTTTAGCGTCACAATGCTTGGAAAAACAACAGGTTCTCCTGTGTTCTACAGGATGAAATCCCTTTGTCTGGGCCGACAGGCGTCCGCACGAAAGTTTTCGGACCCGTCCAGGGGTGAGTCCCCGTAAGCGCCCAAACAGTTTTTCGCGCGGGTTTCTCGCACGGGTTTTCGACCCACTTTAACAAGCTTTGGACCTCGCGCCAGCCAGCGGGCAGAGCAGAGCGGAATCTGTCTCGGCGGCATAGCTCACAGCGAACCAGTGCTCTGCGCGTGGCCGCGCTCCGCAGCAGCACTGCACGAGAGAGCACCGCACTCAAAGTGCACAGCTCACAAGCCCCGGCCATGGACGCCGACCTGGAAGCGATACTAGCGGAGTCCGACAGCTCGCACGACGATCTGGGAGGCGGTCTCTCATTGGAGGACATTCTGCGGGAGGACGAGGGCACCGAAACCCCGCTCCCCGAGCTCCGGGACCGTCCGAGCGAGAGCCATGTTTCAACAGCCGGCGACGAATCGTATTCAGCAAGGGACTGGGCCGTGCTGCAGCAGATCCTGCGGGAAGACGACGACGAGGAGGAGGTTCTGGCGCCCGTTGTCGAGTCGCCCCGGCACTCGCCCGCAACCAAGCCGAAAGCGCTCGCGCCCCTCGGCCCCAAGCTCTGGCGCGGCGACCGGTTACAACCGTTCGCCTTGCGGGAGCGGCGGTTGATCGCCCAGAACGAGTCCGTGGAGGCCTCGCCCTTAGAGACGAAACGGCGCGCGCGGGCGAAACCAATCGACCTTTCAAGACGGGACGACTGGGCTTGTCCACCTACAGTACGGACGCGCCAGGCCGCGACGGACGGCCGCGGCGCGCTGCAGATTGAGCTGAAGAAGGCGGCCTCGAGGCAATTGGCCGCGAACGCCCGAAGGCCGGAGCTCGGGCCCGGGGCGCCCTCTTCGCTCGGGGCGTCTTCGAAATTCGTCGCCGTCGGCACGCGCCGCGGCTTGGCGCTGGTGTTTGACCACTTCCAGGAAGTCAGAAGAGTTTTAGGTGTTGCATCGACCGATGAAGTGACCTGTCTGAGTCTCGAGGACGACGTCGCGTGTTTGGGCTACGCCTCCGGTGCTTTAGTGCTGTGGGACGTCCTGAAAGGGACGCAATTGAGGAGGATCGACGACGCCTTCGCCGAGAAAGTCTTAAACGTGAAGTTTTGTATGCGAGGTACTGGTGATAGAGCCGTCGCGTGCATCGATGCCTCGGGCGTCGTGAATAGGACCGTCTTCCGCCAAAGAGTGTTGGGCGGGTCCTACCTGCACGAGGTCGAGTGCCTCCTCGACGCGAAATCGAACGTGACGGCATGTCTAAGTGTGTCAGAAACGGGGTGCGCCTTCTCCAGCACATCAGCGTCCTTCGTCGTGTGCTTCTCACCTACTCGAGTGGCGGTCACCTGGCCCCGGCCCGAAGGTGTGGGCGAGGCGGTCGTTGTCTTAGATGATGACGGTCTGATTGTGCGGGCCTGGGGCAATGATTTAGATGCCTTGGATTCCATCAATGAGGGGTCGCGCGTCGACTTTGAAAGGTGCACCTTACCTGCAAAGGCTCTTGCCTTATGTCGGGTGAACAGAGGTGTTGTTGTGCTAGGGGAGGACCGCGTGCTCCGCTTGATCGATTGTAAAGGGTTTCAAAAGGATGCCGTCGACGTGGGAGGAACGTTGACTATTGCGACGTCCGTGGACGCCATCTACGCGCTCGCTGGAGATCTTATTGAGGTCAAGGCGCGAAGCGCCCAGCAGCGCATCACGTCGCTCGTCGATAGTGGTGAGTGGCTCGAAGCATTATCTTTACAAGTGGACGCCGTGCAAGATAGTGCGAGGGAGACGCCGCACGCTATTGACCTACTTAGAAGATACGTGGCCTTGGCCGTGGCGAACGCGCCGGCCCGGCGGACCGGTAGTAGACCGCTGGATCTGGCCCGGTCCCACTTCAAGATGCTCGCCAGTGTTTGCGTGGAGTTCTGCGTGGCCGTGGACGTCTTGGAAGTGCTGTTCGACGACGTCTACCGAGCGTTCCAGAGGGCGCACCGGGAAGACGTCTACCTCGACTTATTAGAGCCCTACATCTTATCGGATAAGCTGAAACGACTCGCGCCGGAAGTCTTACAGGCCTTCGTCGAGCGCTATCGAGAAAAGGGCGCGCTCGTGAACGTCGAACGGTGTATGCTCCATTTGGACCCTCACGCGCTGGACTTCAACATGCTGACGCGGTTATTAAAGACGCACCGGTTGCACTCGGCGACGTACCGCATTTACGGGGAAGGGCTGGGGGACTTCGTCGCTCCGTTGGAGATCGCACTGGACGCGTGCCACGCGGGGGGTGATGTGAGGCATCGGGGCGGCCAGGCGCTTTTGTATGCGAGGTACTGTCTAGAAGGGCTCGCGTTTCCGTCGGGGAACAAAGTGGCACCTATTACTTCTGTCCTGTGGTTCTTACTGCGGAAAAAACGACCTGGGAGTGAAGACGAGTACCCCGACCTCGCACTACTTTTTACGGTCGACGCCCAGGCCACGTTGGACGTGCTCTCGGCCCATCTCATGAAGCGCCCTCCTACAGTAGAAGACATGATAAACCCCTACGACGATGCGCACGCTTCACAAGTATCAGCGCCGCTCAGTGACCCGCCTTTGCAATATTTTCTGGACGCGCCGCGCCACGCGTCAAAGGACCCGTCTACGAAACGCGCCTTCTACAAGTACGTCGCGGCGCATGCGGCGCGCGGGGTCCTGGCGCCGGATGCCGGCTTGGCGTTGGATGTGCTGCGGCACTTGAGTCTGCAAGGCCGCACGGACGAAACGGAAGCGGCTGAGGACGACTTGGATGCGTGGGCGACGCTGCCGCGGTGCTTACCCGTACTGGGGCGTCACGCAGACGTCGTTTTACTACAAAAGGAGGCGGCGGCGGCGGGGCGTTCCATAGCGTCGATCATACTTCTCGAGTTCGAGGCCTCGCGGCTCTTAGGCGTGCTGGCCGCGTCGAAGAGCGTCGCGGCGAGAACCCAGGCGGCCCATGCCATGACCGCCACGATCGAGGCGGCATTAATGCACGGGGAGCCGTCAGTGCAAAAACGGGTGTTCGCGTTCATCTCGCGGAGTGTTGAGGCCTTCCTTGAGAAAGCAAGACGCTTGGACGCGGATATTGCCGCGTCCATTCGCGACGCGTTGCCAAGTTTGGCGGCGGTGGACGCGTGCATGACGGCCCGATTAGTGACCGAGGCCTCGCTGGACGTCGCGGGCGTCTGCCAGGCGCTGGCGTCCAAGCCCGCGTTACAATTTGTCGTACTGGATGAACTTGTGCAGGCGAGCGACAAGATGCGGGACCACGGCACGTGCGTGGACGTCGGCGACGAAGAAAGAGCCGTGTACGTGGAGTTGCTCTGCGACGCCTCGCCGCGGCGCGTCCACGCGTACCTCGCGAGCCACGACGGCTACGGCATTGATGACACGTTGGCACTGTGCCGGAAGCACCGCATCGACGACGCGACGGCCTTGTTGCTGGAGGAAAAAGGCGAAGCCCAGGGCGCGCTGGACCTTATTTTGCGAGGCCTCGCCCGGCGCTTCGAGGCGCTGCGGGATGCAGCCCGGAAGAAGGGGGACGTAAAGCCCGCCGAGGCCGATCTACGCGCTTCCGCAGAAGCGGCGACGCGCCTGTGCAAGCGGCGAGACGAGGACCACGAAAGTAGACGAGCCTGGTTCGCGACGCTCGACGCTCTATTAGAAGCGCAACGGGCTTTGAAACTCAGCCGGGAGCTCCCGTCGACCGCGTCCCAAGTACGAAGCGTCGCGCGGGACTTGGCGAGGAGCTACTTGACTGAATGCGCGGACCGCGTGCCACTGCGAGACGTCGTGGCCAAGCTCTTCGCGGACCACCCCGACGCGACGTTAGGTGATTTTAGGGACGTGCTCACGTCTGCGTTAGCCATATCCCGCGTCGACGCCGCTTTATATCAAGCGGCGAACGCGTGCCTCGACCGGGATGAATTTGCACAACAGCAGAAGAGTGCGTTCCGAAGAAATAGGGGGGTCCTGGTGACGCATCTCGACGGACGCGCCTTGCAGCCCCCGACGGATGCGGACCCGCCAGCCTTGCACGCCCATTTAGAACTATTACGAACGGCGCCCGATGCGGAGCTCAAACTAACACCCATGGACCTCAAGGACCCCCTGGGGCCCTGGCAGGCGCACTCCTATTTACCGGACGACGAAGCATCTATTAAGAAGCGGGAGGAGTATTTAAGGAAGCTGCGCGCAAAGTCTATCGAAGGGGCGTGGACCAAGATCGAGCCGCCGGGCTTCTACAACAAGTACATGGACTGCGAGGACGATCCCGCGGCCAGGATGCGCGTCTTCGCGGAGGACGTGGTTCAAGAGCCGCGTCCGGTCGAGCCGCGCGTGGAGCTGCCGCCGCGGGCGCCGCCGGGGTCCCTGGACGCGGTCGCCAAGTTCTCCGCGGCCCTGCCCAAGGGGTTAATCGACGGGACGACGTCCGACTCTGAGGACGAGGAGGACGACCCGTTCCGCGCGCTGTTTTCGCGGCGGGCCGGCGAGTGACGTGTGTGTTGTGAGGAATTTGTGGTAACTACTCTAGTGTATCTTTATCTAGGAGGCGAGGAACCCCCGGCACCACCGAACCACCACCGTGACGCCCCAAGCCAGCAAGATGACGAATCCAGCGAGTATCCACTCGAACCACACTGCAAAGACCTCATTTCGTTGCGCGAGCCTCAGCGCCGATCTTATTCTGACGGACAGTGGATGATCCGTTCCCAACATGCGTAGCGACGTCCCTAACACCTCTTTGAGTATCGCCACGGCCTCGACCATGTCGTCGCGGGAGGCTCTGTCAGCGTCACGAAGAGCAACGGCGGAAGTCCACCTGATTGTGAGCGTGAGCTCATTACTCTCTCCCAAAATGCGTCGCGCCACGGGCATTGTTTTGAGCAACAGCGACTTGGCTTCATCGTAACGATTTAGCTTTTTCAGCGTCGCCGCCAAGTTATTTGCTTCCCTGAGGGTTTCATAATTATCTTCGCCATGGAGCTTCAACCATCCAGAGTAGACTAATTGCTGCAAAACTAGGGCATCTTCAGGCCGTCCGAGCATTTGATGCGCATTCCCAAGATTGCCCTGCGCGACGAGAATGTGCTCTACTGGTGCGCCAATTCGCCGCAGCATAGGCAACTGAGCCTCCCACACGGCCAACGAGTCCTCGTGGTGGTTCGCATCTTGTAAACCGCTCCCAAGCGCCGACATCGCCGTGCACCGGTACCGATCCCCGTCCGCCTCTGGCCGGCCAACGTACGCCTTCCAGCACGCCCAACCGAGAGCGCACCACACATGGCCGTGGTAGTTTTGCTCGCACAGGCTACATTCGCGCCATCGAGCCCACCTCTTACTCTTGGCCTCGTAGTCCAAATTAGTCTCCTCGACCTCGTCACACAAAATCTTCGCCTGCTCCGCCAGACACGACACGTGCGCAATGCCCGTCGTCCCAGAAGCGACGCCATCACGATCTCCACACGCGCATCCGCGCACGAGGCCTTCTCCCGTGCGCGAATGAATTGCCTCCATGCAGATGTAGCACGTCTGGCCCTTCGTATCCTCCGCGCATTTCTCGACCGCGACCGCGACCGCCTCCTTATATTTTTTGCCCGCCTGATCCTGCTCGGCGCCGCCTCCTTTCTCAATCTTCTTGAAGAGCTTGGCATGGCCGCCTTCCTTCCAGTGCTGCTGCTGGCAGGCCAGCCCACAGTATCGTGTACTGCAGCGGCTGCATTTTTTTCCTAAAGCTAAGCCAAGTGGGGCAGCGCATGCGGCGCATTTTGTGAGGATCATATCATTTGCTGAATCGCCTGTGACCGGGGCAGCCACCACTCACGAATACTCACGCACGAATACTCATGGCACTGCACAGCATCTGCGAAACCCGTTTTCCCTTCTTTTTTACGATGGCTGCTGCACAAGCAGAGCTGCACGAGGGTAGCCGTGGGACGCCTAAACGAGGCGTCGCTGCACGAGGCCTCGATTTTCTCCGCTTCGCTGCGGGTTTCGCCATACAACGGGCTGCCAAAGCACTGCGAAGGCACGCCTACGCTCCCCTCACACGACGTCTACGTGTGAAAGCCGGCGGAAGCCACCGCCGCACACAGCTTCACCGCATAGCGCGGACCGAACAGCCCCAAGGGCAGCACCGGCAGCCCTTGACCCAAGCGAAGCCAGCGCCATGCCCCTCAACCCCCTGGCGCGCGTCGCTCCCACGGCGCCTGAAGACGACGACCTCGAGGCCGGCGTCACGCTCGCGCCCTACGGCGACGCCTGGGGCGCCGACGCGCCGATGACTTCGCAGTCCGACGACGAAGTGGTCCGCGTGCCGCACCTCGAGCTGCGCGCGCTACCCGAGCCGGCGCCGTCGACGTCGCGGTCCTACGACACGGCGTCGACGCGGCGCCTGCCCAGCGCGCGGCGGAAGCGCGAGCAGCGCGAGAAGGGCCGCGGGAAGCGGGCCCACGCCGCGCCCGCGTGCGGCTCCGTCGCGGGCGTGTCCCTCGCGCGGCGCATGACGGGCGACGCGCCCGTACCAACGGCGGCGTTCGTACCGCCCGCGCCGCCCGTCCAGTCGCCGAAGAGCGGCCTCGCGGCGCGGCTGGCCCGCGTGAGCGACGACATCATCCTCACGGAGGCCGCGTTGGACGCGGCGGCGTCCGCGTACCAGCCCCTGTCGCCGTCGGTGCTGCATTGTCAAGTGGTGGACAAGCACGAGCGGATGGAGAGAAAGAAGGCGGCGCGACGACGGAAGCGCGAGGAGGCCACGCAGGGCTCCTTCTCCACCGGGCCGGCGCAGAGCGTATTAAAGGTCT
>Ga0114994_10001794_pt1 | contig 15538 bp, 11 predicted proteins | sample ArcticOcean_MG_C_9_FD_87043 | JGI IMG/M metagenome (GOLD analysis project Ga0114994, IMG submission 87043) | Marine microbial communities from western Arctic Ocean - ArcticOcean_MG_CB2_152 | ecosystem: Environmental > Aquatic > Marine > Oceanic | place: Arctic Ocean: Canada Basin | collected... | reverse complement strand
GTGGTGAAAGGCGGAACGGTCACTTTTGTGCACCGCTATGACCGCATGAATGAATTGATTAATTTGATGCAACGAGAAGGAGCAGTAAATGTTTTTCCTCTTTGGCCAAAAACTCAAGGCACAGGAGCTAAACGTGTGTTGGTGCAAGCGATTAAGGGAACATTATGTAAAACAAAAATTCAAAATGGTATGGTGCTTCATACTTGTAAAGGTGACTATACCTCTGCGGCTCACGCTATATTGCGTGATGTTAAAGAGTTAAAAATTTAAGTACCCTTGCAGCAAAGCTTCTGACGGCCTATTTTAGCGTAATGATTAGAAAATATTTAGAGAAATGGCGAGTGCCTGGATTTAGAGATCCAAAGCCTATCGTCGCGGTGGTACGTCTGGCAGGTGTTATTGCAGATCGTTCCGGTTTGGGGCGCTCCGGATTGTCAGCAGCCAGTTTAGTGACGGTTTTAGAGAGCGCTTTTGAAATGCCGCACCTTAAAGCGGTTGCTTTATCGATAAACTCGCCGGGTGGTTCACCGGTTCAGTCATCGCTGATTGGTAAGCGGATCAGAGCGCTCGCTGATAAACATGAAATTCCGGTCATAGCTTTTGCTGAAGATGTTGCCGCATCGGGTGGCTATTGGTTGGCATGTGCGGCAGATGAAATTTTTGCAGATGAATCTTCTATCATTGGTTCGATCGGCGTTATATCAGCTGGCTTTGGGTTCCAAAATGCGATTGAAAAATTAGGAGTAGAACGGCGGGTTCATGCGGCTGGCAAGATGAAATCAACTCTCGACCCATTTCTTCCTGAAAAACCGGAGGATGTCGAGCGCCTGGTTGAGCTTCAACAAGATGTGTTTGATATTTTTACTGCTATGGTGCGCGATCGCCGCAAAGGCAAATTGACAGTCCCAGAGGAAGAGATTTTTACTGGTGCATTTTGGACAGGTCGGAGGGCTTTAGCACTTGGCTTGGTTGATGGTTTGGGCGAGCTTACGGAAGTCATGGAAGAACGGTATGGTGATAAGGTTCAATTTCGTCCCGTCGAGCAGCGCCAAAGCTGGTTTAAACAAAAGCTGGGGCTTGGTGCGCGGACAGCTTTCTGGTCACAGCCTCAGATAAATATCTCTTCTATCGTCGATGATGCTTTTGTGGCCATTGAAGACCGGAGCCTTTGGAATAAATTTGGCCTCTGAGCGCCAGGTTTGAATTTGGTTGACCTCGTTGGCCTTCGCCCTCTAAAACATAAGCTATGTTAGGATTTAGTCTCCCCAAGTTAATTGTGCTGGGCCTTATCGTTGCAGCGATCTGGTATGGCTTTAAATTTTTTGGCAGTGGTCGGATTTCTTTAAAGTCGAAAATGTCGGGTGATGACAGCAACACGGTCACCCCAGATGCTGTTGATATGGTCCAATGCGCAACCTGTAGCGATTTTGTCGCCGTCAACGGCAAAAGTTTCTGTGGCAAAGAAGGCTGTCCTTATCCAGAATAAATTATGATAAATGAATCAGTATTATAACCAGTCATGACCGCCAAATAGTGTGTGGATTAAGATGTAGATCTATAGCTTCTTAAACCCTTCCAATAACGGCGTCTTGACCCGAGGTCTTTAGGCAAGTATCTAAAGCCCACTATAGTGTTAAGCATTAATTTTGGCGGATATAAATATGGGTGAAAGCCCTCAAGAAGCCTCGGGAAATAAAAATGATTTTCAGTCGCTTATCCTAAAGCTTCAGACCTATTGGGCCGACTATGGCTGTGTGCTATTGCAGCCATATGACATGGAAATGGGAGCAGGAACCTTTCATCCTGCGACCACATTACGTGCCTTAGGGCCAAAACCCTGGAATGCAGCTTATGTTCAGCCATCACGGCGGCCAGCTGATGGACGCTATGGAGAAAATCCCAACCGTTTGCAGCATTACTATCAGTACCAAGTAATTTTGAAGCCTAGCCCTTCGGATGTGCAGGAAGTCTACCTAAAGAGCCTATATACTCTTGGCATAGATAAAGACCTTCACGATATTCGCTTTGTTGAGGATGATTGGGAAAGTCCGACCCTTGGCGCTTGGGGGCTTGGATGGGAAGTTTGGTGCGATGGTATGGAAGTCAGTCAGTTCACCTATTTTCAACAAGTCGGCGGTATCGATTGTGCCCCGGTTGCTGCTGAGCTGACCTACGGTCTAGAACGCCTCGCAATGTATATCCAAGGGGTTGAAAATGTCTATGACCTTGATTGGAACGATAGGGGGGTTAAATACGGCGATATTTATCTACAAGCCGAACAAGAATTTTCTGCCCATAACTTTTTGTACGCAAATGTGCATATGCTAGCTCGCGAGTTCGAAGATGCTGAAAAAGAATGTGTAAGTTTGCTTAACCAAAAACTTGCATTGCCGGCTTATGACCAATGCATTAAAGCCTCGCACCGGTTTAATTTGCTTGATGCCCGGGGTGTAATCTCTGTGACAGAACGCCAAGCCTACATTGCACGAGTTCGGACTTTGTCTAAGGGTTGCTGTGAGGCTTGGTTAGAGACCCAAGCGGGAGATGAATAATGATATGTTCATATAAGTTGAACCGCCAGCTTTGTTCCTCTCCAAAAAAGGGGAGGGCAAAGACGGGGTGTGATAACAGTGGCCACCTAGGTTTTTGGAGTGGAGAATTAAGGTGTCATTATCGTACTTTGATAATGACACCAAAGGGGAAGCATCATAATGGCTGAATTTCTTCTTGAAATTCTTTCTGAAGAAATCCCGTCTCGTATGCAAGCTCGAGGGGTCGATGACCTTAAACGTCTTGTCTGTGGCGGCTTGAAAGATGCTGGGCTGGGCTTTGATTCCGCTCGGACATATGTCACCCCGCGCCGTCTGACACTAGTGATTGATGGGCTGCCGGCAGAAACACCAAATTTTTCCGAAGAGCGCCGGGGGCCTAAAACGGATGCACCAGAAAAAGCAGTACAGGGGTTCTTGAGCTCGCTTAGTTTGACACTGGACGGTATTGAGAAGCGAGAGACTAAAAAGGGCGAGTTCTATTTTGCAGTAATTGAAAAGAAGGGGCAAAAAACTGCAGAGTTGTTAACTGGTTTGGTCGAGGTTGCACTGCAGGCTTTACCATGGCCGAAATCAATGCGATGGGCCGATCACGCCGTTCGCTGGGTGCGCCCAATGCAAGGTATTGTCTGCCTGTTCAATGGCAGTATCGTGCCGGTAAGTTTTGGTCCGACTAAATCTGGTAACCGCACGCAAGCCCACCGTTTTCTTACCAGCGCTTTCATCGAAGTTAATAACTTCTCCGATTATAAAAAATCTTTGGAGACCGGGCATGTCCTGATTGATCCGATTGAGCGCCAAGCTTGCATCAAAGGTGATGCCGAAGCTTTGGCCCTCAAAGAAGGTTTGGTCCTGATTCAGGACCCTGCGCTGTTGGATGAAGTTGCTGGTTTGGTCGAGTGGCCTGTTACACTAATGGGCTCGATTGATGATGAGTTCATGGAAGTGCCGCCAGAGGTGCTGACAACCACCATGCGTAAAAACCAAAAATATTTCGCGCTTGAGACCAGTGAGGGTGCACTCGCCCCAAAGTTTATTGTTGTTGCGAATAAAGAAACCCCAGATGGCGGCGCGGCGATTATTGCCGGTAACGAGCGCGTTCTCCGTGCGCGCCTTGCCGATGCCAAATTTTTCTGGGATCAAGATCGCAAACACACGCTTTCTAGCCGGACGCATCAACTTAAAGACATTACTTTCCACGCTAAGCTGGGTACTTTGGATGATAAAATCAACCGAGTACAACTCTTGGCCGCTGACCTCGCCGATTTGGTTGGTGCGGATAAAAATATGGTGTGCTCAGCTGCCCGGCTTGCCAAAGCTGATCTTTCAACCGGCATGGTCAATGAGTTCGCAGACCTCCAAGGTCTCATGGGCCGCTATTACGCTCTCAATGACGGCGAGGCTTCCGAAGTTGCAGACGCAATTGCCGAACACTATTCACCGCAAGGCCCTTCCGATTTCTGCCCAACTGCTCCTGTAAGTGTTGTGGTTGCCCTGGCTGACAAGATTGATACTTTGGTAGGATTTTGGGCGATTGATGAAAGGCCTACAGGATCGAAAGACCCATACGCATTACGCCGGGCCGCGTTGGGTGTCATTCGTTTGGTGATCGAAAATAAATTGCGTCTGCCTTTATTGTTTCTACTTAAGAGCGCTTGGGCAGCTGGCGACTATGTTGGTAATCGAGATGAGATTGTTGAAGCTCTTCTTTCCTTCTTCGCTGAGCGGCTGAAAGTTCACCTAAAAGAAGAGGGGGTTCGCCACGACCTTGTCTCTGCTGTTTTTGCGCTTGGTGATGAAGACGATCTTGTTCAATTGCTTTCTCGTGTTGGTGCATTGACAACCTTTATAGCTTCCGAAGATGGCGGTAATTTGCTGACGGCATATAAACGCGCAGCGAATATCCTGCGAATCGAAGAGAAAAAAGATAAGATTAGCTACGATGAGCCCACCGATGTAACCGAGCTTAAGCAGGTGGAAGAAAAAGCGCTTCACGCTAAATTAACTAAAGTCATAGCCAAAATATCTCAGAATTTTAAGGATGAAGGGTATACAAAAGCGATGTCTAACCTTGCAAGTTTGCGGACGCCTGTTGACACCTTTTTCGACAATGTTATCGTCAATTGCGAAGATGTGTTACTTCGTGTAAACCGCCTGCGTCTGCTGTCCCAAATACGGGTGACAATGAACCAGGTTGCAGATTTTTCTCAGATAGAAGGGGGAGAGCATTGAGCCGCTCAAAATGGGTTTATTCTTTCGGCGGAGGGTCCGCTGACGGCAAAGCAGAAATGCGAAATCTTTTAGGTGGTAAGGGAGCCAATTTGGCGGAAATGTCGAGCATTGATTTACCGGTGCCGCCAGGTTTTACCATTACTACAGAAGTCTGCGCCTATTATACTTCGCATGGGGATCGATATCCTAACACCCTAAAATCCGAAGTTGAGCAAGCTTTGGCTATAGTCGAAAATATCATCGGTAAGAAATTTGGTGATACTAATAATCCGCTCTTGGTTTCAGTTCGTTCTGGCGCCCGCGCATCGATGCCGGGCATGATGGATACGGTTTTGAATTTGGGCCTCAATGATGAGACAGTTCAAGGTCTTGCTGAGGCAAGTGGCGATGAGCGTTTTGCCTATGACAGCTACCGCCGCTTTATTCAGATGTATGGGGATGTTGTTCTAGGTGTTGAACATTATAACTTCGAAAATATTCTTGCGGACCACAAAGATGATAGAGGCGTAGCCCTTGATACGGACCTTGGCGCAGAAGACTGGAAAGTCATTGCTAAATTATTTGCCGCGAAGGTTGAAGATGAGCTTGGCCGGCCGTTCCCGCAAGACCCATGGGATCAGTTATGGGGTGCAATTAGTGCGGTCTTCGGTAGCTGGATGAACAACCGGGCAAATATCTACCGCAAACTTCATGATATTCCAGAATCTTGGGGTACCGCGGTTAATATTCAGTCGATGGTCTTTGGTAATATGGGAGATAGTTCAGCCACCGGTGTTTGCTTTTCCCGCAATCCTTCGACTGGTGAGAATGCCTTTTATGGAGAGTACCTTGTTAACGCTCAAGGCGAAGATGTTGTCGCGGGTATCCGCACACCGCAACCGTTGACGGTTGCTGAGAAGGTGCACAACCAAACTGGCTTGCCATCAATGGAAGAAAACATGCCGCTCTTGTTCCAGGAGCTCTGCGATGTTCGCGATAAACTTGAAATCCATTATAAAGATATGCAGGATATGGAGTTTACCGTTCAAGAAGGTAAGCTCTGGATACTACAAACACGCAACGGTAAAAGGACGGCCAAAGCAGCCATTAAAATTGCTGTTGATATGACCCATGATGGCTTGATCAGCAAAGAAGATGCAATCAAGCGTATTGAGCCAGGCGCGCTCGAACAGCTTCTGCACCCAACCCTCGATCCAGATGCCAAACGTGATATTTTTGGAAAAGGGCTGCCAGCTTCGCCGGGCGCTGCTTCGGGAATGATTGCCTTCTCTGCCGCTGATGCTGAGGCAAGAGCGGCCAAGGGCGAAAAAGTTATCCTCGTTCGAATTGAAACCAGCCCAGAAGACATCGGAGGTATGCACGCTGCTCAAGGAATTTTGACCACACGCGGTGGTATGACTAGTCATGCTGCAGTGGTTGCTCGCGGCATGGGTCGCCCTTGTGTTGCCGGTGCGGGTCAAATGCATGTTGATTATTTAGCTCAGACCCTTAGCAGCGGTGGCAAAACCGTATCCGCTGGAGATATGATCACGCTTGATGGCGCCAAAGGCGAAGTTATGTTGGGTGAGGTAAAAACTATTCAGCCACAACTCACTGGCGATTTTGGCATTCTCATGAGCTGGGTCGATGAAATTCGGCTGCTCAAAGTGCGCACAAACGCGGAGACCCCTGAAGATGCTGCTACGGCAGTAAAATTTGGAGCTGAAGGTATAGGCCTTAGTCGAACCGAACACATGTTCTTTGATCCTGAACGCATCATTCATATGCGGGAAATGATCCTCGCCGGTGATGAAGGCGGACGCCGGTCTGCGCTGGCTAAATTGCTTCCTTATCAACGTGATGATTTTACTAAACTCTTCACTATAATGAAGGGCTTGCCAGTCACCATACGTCTTCTTGATCCACCATTACACGAATTTTTGCCCACCAATGACGATGAAATGTTTGAAGTTGCGAAAGCGGCTAGAACGGACGTTGCAGCGGTGCGCGCGCGCGCAGCCGCTCTCCATGAAACTAATCCAATGCTAGGTCTGCGCGGTTGCCGCTTGGGTATCATGTACCCTGAGATTTATGAGATGCAGTGCAGAGCGATCTTTGAAGCATCTGCGAAGGTCTCCAAAGAAAGTGGTATGACCGTAGTGCCCGAAGTGATGATCCCATTGGTTGCGTCAGAACAAGAATACGACATCATGCACAATTTGGTGCAACGTGTAGCGAAAAATGTTAGTGACGAGACAGGGGCTAAGCTAGAATTTCTAACCGGCACCATGATCGAATTGCCCCGCGCGTGCCTTCAGGCGGATAGAATTGCTGAGAAAGCCGAATTCTTTAGTTATGGCACTAACGATCTTACTCAGACGACCTATGGTCTGTCTCGCGATGATAGCGGCTCGTTCTTGGAGCGCTATAAAGATCAAGGTATCTACGAGCAGGACCCGTTCGTCTCGATTGATGTTGACGGTGTTGGTGACTTGCTAAAAACAGCAACTAAACGTGGTCGCAAAACTAGGCCTGATATTAAACTTGGTATTTGCGGCGAACATGGCGGGGATCCAGCTTCGATAGCCTTCTGCCATAATATTGGCCTGGATTATGTCAGTTGTTCGCCCTACCGCGTGCCAATCGCTCGCCTAGCTGCGGCCCAAGCAGCGCTAAACTCTGAGAAGCTCGTCGACGCTTAATCCACATGACTAGTGAAAATGTAGATACTTGGGTCAAACCGTCCGGTGGCTAAATGTATGCTATGTTATCTAACTTGCTGCACGGAGGCTTACCTAACCTAAACATAAATAGGTATCGTTTTCCCCAATTTAGAACAAGGGATCATGATGCCTTAAAACATCACCGGCCCCCAAGGATTGAACGAGCTTTATGCTGAGCCTAAGGGGTGCGGTCGGATAAGGCGCTTTAGCCTTTCTGGGCATCATGACCGCTTTATACCGGCGTCGTACTTTCTGATTTTGGGAGCGGATGGGGATGTCTCTCGCGAGATCATCCGGAATTTGTTTCTGCGATTGATCATAATACTGTGCTATTATCGGACTAAAAGGCAATAATCTGCTCGATCTTATGAATAATACTGTCGAAGATCCAACTGTTTGGTTGATACCTATGGAGCCTGACATTAGTCAAATTTTCCACATTCGAGGAGAACTTGAAATTACGACTTAACCTCCACTATTGGAGTAGCTTGCGTTAAACGGGTAGGTGCTAATGAGCGGTGCGTTTATTTGTTTTAAAAAGCTTATATTTATTTTGCGAAATATTCTAATTTTCGAATCTGATAAGCTCAATATGATAGTCAAAAAATGAGCAAACAAAAAACATTGCCGCTCATAATAATTTCTATCAGAATGAGCCTATTGAATATAACTAATACGATACGAAAAATGCCATGATCACAGAAGGCCAGGAATAAAAAAAATGACCGCCATATACAGAGGGTTTGATAAGAATGAACTGGATCGGCAATATAAGGCGTCAGAAACAGTACCAAACATGCAAGGTTTTATTGATCAGTATATTTCTTTGAGCGCGATTGCGCTGGATACACTGGATAACGTTACAGGTATTAAGTTTGGTCCTGGCGCGGAAGAAGTCCTTGATCTATTTCCTGTACCGGGCGTAACAGATGCACCCCTGTTTGTCTTTATTCATGGTGGCTATTGGCGGATGCTGTCAAAAAATGAATCTAGTTTTATGGCGCCCAATTTAGTTAGCCACGGTGTTGCTGTCGCTGCAGTCAATTACACTCTTGTGCCGGGGTCAGACATTGATCAGATCGTTGCGGAATGTCGTCGCTGCATCGCATGGCTCTATCATAATGCAGAAGTCCACGGCATTGATCCAAAACGTATTTATGTCGGGGGCTCCTCTGCAGGGGGACATCTGACCGGCATGATAGTTGCCGGCGGTTGGCAAAAAAAACTTGGGCTGCCTGAAGACGTAGTTAAAGGCGGCCTGCCGATGAGTGGTTTACTGGATATGGAACCTATTGTTGGCTGTTTTGTAAATGAGTGGATGCAGATGTCGATGGAAGATGCTCTCCGCAATAGCCCCGATCGTAACCTACCTAAAATCGGGTGTCCTTTGATCGTGGCTGTTGGTGGTGATGAAACAAAGGAGTTTCGACGTCAAAGTAAAGATTTTGTGGCTCTCTGGAAAAGCAAGGGCTGGCAGGCGGAATATCTTGAGTGCGCTGGAATAAATCACTTTAATGCACCGCTCGAATTATGTAAGCCAGACAGTGAGATGGCCCGAAAGTTATTTGCGATGATTGGCCTGTAATTAATTGATTATCATCTCATTGAGGGAATAATCGCGCCTACTTCCGGACAAAAATCACAAATTCGTCTGGGTGTAGTGTGTCGACCATTCGGACGTGTCCATTAAGGTGTTTTAAGCAAAATTCTGTAAAATGAGAGGGGTCTGCGTAGTATAGAGTATCTTCTCGTAAGTGTGATTTGGTGTTTAGCATATTAAATCCCATTCCAATACGTGTCTTTGACCATAGCTGGATCAAATTTTCTTCCACATATTCGCGCCACTCCTTGCCATTAGCTTTCATCTTCATGTTATAAGTCCCCGAGACAAAAGAGTAGTCAGCTCTCTCTGTCGCTTCATGGTTTCTAATGAAGATAGCACGGGGATCTGTGACTTGTTTCCGTGCCACTTTAACCATCGTTTCACTGATATCATAGCCAAAATAAGTACCATCTCGAAATTGAGGCAAATCACTAAATGTGCTGAACATTGCCCCATAGCCACAGCCAAGATCATTTACTGTTATGTCATCGCGGCCAGTATCATATGATAGTAAGCCAACAAATATCTGAAAGCGGCGAAGTTGGCGCTCTTCATTTCGCCATGCTACGGCGCGGTGGTTTGGCCCGTATTTATTAATTGACCATTCAAAGCTACTGGCAACCGGTTTTAAAAGGTTAGGCGTTTCGGGTGGTTCGTTCTCAACGGGCCCTGGCATTAGAAATTAGCCCAAGGTGGTTTATGGGGGGTAAGTATAACACCGTCAGCTAATAGCGGAGATAAATTTTGTAGTGCATCCAAGCGCAGCAATGCCAGTGCAAATGAGCCAGCAGTCGATCTTAATTCTCCAGCATTTTTACCATCTTGAGTAATTTTAGTACCAGTGGCGGGAGCGGCACTTACAAAGCTTACCGGAATTAGACGTTTTTTAATCAGACCACGGTGCTTAGTGCGGGCAGTGAGCTCCTGTCCAACATAACAGCCTTTGTTGAAATCGACGCCGTTTAGTTCATCAAAACCAACCTCAAGCAAAATAGTTTTATCAACTTCCATATCCCGGCTGCTGTCGGGCAAACCAAAAGAAAGGCGCAGTGAGTCATATTCTTCAAGTGGCGTCTTGTTAAATTTTTTATTCTGGAGTGCAATCTCTAGTGCATTTCTGGGTAAGATCGCGCGGGCGCCAACTTCGCTGAGGCGCGGATCAGTGAAGAGGATTCCACCTAACCAGTTTAATGCAGAGCCGGGCGTAGCATTAATAGATAAAGCATCATGGACAAGCTCTCCGAATAAGGCCACGACGGCCATATCTTCAATTAATTCGAGGTCGACTTTGGCACGTAGCTTGAACATGCGGAGGCGTTTAAAAAGGTCATCAACCCGCGCAGATTCACAATCTAAATAAAAATCACCATCGAGTTCGGCAATAAAAAAATCATGCAGATATTTGCCTTGTGGACTTAAAAGGGCAGCGTAAATTGCTTGATTCTCACTAACCCGTGTTAGGTCATTTGACACCAGACCTTGTAAAAAGTCTCGGGCTTCTTCTCCTGATATTTTAAGAACCTGCCGGTTATCTAAACATACAAATTTCAAAGTTTTCATGCTTTAAATATAGTCAAGTAGAGCTTGAGAGCAACGTCTAGTTATAGCGGTCCCGATCTGGTAACTAAATGAGGTTTTATAATAACGTATTTGTTACGGTAATTTGCCTTAACCTATTGAAACTACTATAAACTAGCCTATGGACATTACTATGTGTGACGACTCTTACGCGTTTGATGGGGCAACGCCGAATATGCGTGCTTTAGGCGGCGCTGAAAAAGCATTTGTGCATCTTGCCGGCTCGCTAGCAGCCCGTGGACATAATGTAACTGCGATTACTCGATGTGAATATCAATCGAGTGTAGATGGCGTCCTTTGGCTGCCATTCGAAACGCCTTACCCACCTGAGAGTAATGTGATAATTGCTTTTAGAAAGCCAGAATTGTTGGAAGAATTCGAAGCTCAAACTGATCACTCCGTTTTGTGGATGTGGGGGCACCCCAAGAATTTAAATCAGCCGCTTAATCAGAGAATCATTGAAAAGCATAATCCGACAATCGTGTTTATTGGCGATGCGCATAGCCGTGCATGGAAATCATGGCGTGATTTTCAAAAGGCAATAATTGTACCGGGCGTTGCGGCTAACTATATCGACATGCCGAGGCCAGAGAAAATACCGCCGCCAATCGCTATTATCACGACCCACCCACTGCACGGGTTACAAAATATGCTGCGTCTTTGGCGGGATCGTATTCATCCGGAAAATGAAATGGCCGAGCTGCATATTTATTCGGCTAGCTTATTTAATGGTGACGTGGTCCCTAAGCTCGAAGAAATTTACAAAAAAGTTGCTGATTCGGGAGCGGACAAAGTCTTCGTAAAATCTCCCGGAGCTGAAAAGGATATGGTGGCTGTTTATAGCAGCGCGCGGGTTCACTTTTATCCGGTTATTGCAATGGAATTTTATGGTTCAACATTGGCTGAATCACAGGCGACTGGTGCTCCTGCTATAATTTATACTGGGGATGGCGATGCTAGTGTTATTGGTGAGCGTATCGGCAATGGCCAAACTGGGCACATTGCCCCTGATGATGACGCCTTTGTAAATTTAGCAGTTCAGTTGTTGGCAGAAGACACTCGCATGTATCAAAATTTATCGCGGGATGCTAAAGCCATGCAAGCCTCGCGCAGTTGGCAACTTGCGGCAATTGAATTTGAAGCTTTGTGGAAATGAGAATAGTATAGATTGTTGATATGAAAGTTTTATTCGTTACGTCAACCCGTATAGGGGACGCCATCCTTTCAACCGGATTGCTGGAACATTTACGAGCTAAGCATGCGGACCTTGAGGTCACTATAGCCTGCGGTCCTGCGGCGGCACCGCTGTTCGAGATGCTACCCAATCTAAAGCGTATCATCGTGTTAGATAAAATGATGTTCTCTCTGCATTGGTTGAGGTTTTGGGTTCACACTGTAGGCACTTTCTGGGATATGATTATCGATCTTCGAAATGCTCCGGTAACCTTTTTACTCGCCCGGCACAAAAGGTGCGGTATGCCAAAAAGATTCAAACAGGATCACCGCGTTGAGCGGGTTGCCAAGATTTTGAATTTACCAGAAATTGAGCCGCCAAAATTGTGGATCGGTGCCCGCGAAGCTAAATTGGCAGAGGACTTTTTACCTGACGGGGGGCCTATTTTGGCAATTGGACCTACGGCAAATTGGCAGGCTAAAACCTGGAGACCAGAATATTTCTCGGAACTGGTTAAGCGGCTTACTAAAGAAAATGGTATTTTTCCGAATGCCCGGATTGTTTTGCTAGGTCGAGACGATGAGCGCCCCATGGTTTTGGATCTTATAGATTCGATACCGTCGTTCCGGCTGGTTGATCTTGTTGGTAATGTGGATTTATTGACAGCTTATGCTTGCCTCGCTCGATCAACATTTTATATTGGGAATGATTCTGGTTTGATGCATTTGGCGGCGGCTTCTGGCGTGCCGACGCTGGGGCTTTTCGGACCGACTAAAGAAGAGCTGTATGCCCCGTGGGGTGATAATACCGCAACCGTTCGCACAACTACGCCGTTTGATAAAATATTTCCCGTGAGCTTCAATAATAGGACATCTGAAAGCTTAATGGATACTCTGACCGTTGATATGGTTGAAAGAAGTGCAAAGGCACTCTGGCAAAAATGTCAAAGGGGGAACTATGGTTAAATTATCGGCAGTGATTAGTATTCATAATGAAGAAGATAAACTTGCCACCTGCTTGGAACGGCTTGGCTTTGCTGATGAAATTATAGTTGTCCTGGATCGCTGTACCGATAGGAGCAGGGCCATTGCGGAAGAGTTCACCGATCAAATTATAGAGGGCGCTTGGATAATTGAAGGCGATAGACGCAATGCAGCCATTGAAGCTTGTCATTATGACTGGATATTCGAAATAGATGCCGATGAGCATGTGACGGAAGAACTAGCCCTTGAGATTAGGAGTGTCATTGCTTCTACAACTTTCGATTGGCATGAAATCCCAGTAGATAATTATATTGGTGCGCTTCTGGTGCGCCATGGCTGGGGGGCATCTTATGGAAAAGCAGCCTATCCGGGGTTGTTTAAAAAGGGCGTTAAGATTTGGGGGCGGCAACGGGTGCATCCGAGCCTCGCCTGGTCTGGAAAAAAGGGCCCTATGTTGGAGTCTCGCGTCAATCATTATGTTGACCGTAATATCTCAGACATGATTAAGCGCCTCGATTCTTATTCGACCGCTCGTGCGAAAGATCTTGTCGAGAGTGGCGATATCGGCTCAATGTCCAATAATGTGAGGCGGTTTTTTTCCCGCTTTATTAAATGCTATTTTAGCCGAAAAGGTTATAAAGAAGGGGGCTACGGATTGTTGATTGCCCTATTCGCGGGGCTCTACCCCCTGATTTCCTTTATCAAAGCTGAAGTTGAGTTAAAATAATGTCGCGGATTGTTTTAGCAGATGACGGCATCGAATTTGATGGTGATAGCCCTCGAAAAGGGCCACTGGGCGGTGTCGAAAGCTCCATCGTCAATTTGGTTGGCGAGCTTGCCAATCGAGGTCACGAAGTCAGTGTGCGCAATATGTGTTGGGAAGCCAAGGTCGTTGATGGCGTTGATTGGGCTCCATTGTCTTCGGGGCTACCAGGCAAGGCGGATCTTTATATTGCAAACCGGGGCGATAAACTTATTAACTTGATGCCGCATGCAAGGCGAACGGTATTCTGGATCCATAACCCGGCGCAATATGTTATAAAGTGGCGCTATTTATCGAAGCTCTGGCATGTAAAGCCTGCTATTATATTTATCGGTGATTATCATGCATCAACCTATCCGGCATGGGCTCCGGGTGGCGAGCGGATTGTCATTCCTTACGGTATTGCCGATGAATTTTGTGCATCCAGCCCACGTTATGATGTGCCGCCTAGGCGCGCTATTTTTACCTCCAATCCTTTGCGCTCTCTGGATTGGTTGTTAGAGGTTTGGACTAAAGATATTTACCCCCACGTGCTAGATGCGGAACTTCATTTATTTTCGGGCTCGGTGACTTATGGCGCTGTCGGAGCGGCAAAATTCTCAGAAATGGAAGCTGTTCTCGACCAAGCTCGGGCGCTTTCTGGTCAGGGCGTTGTGTTAAGAGGACCTGTGCCCAAGGCGGTGTTGATTAAAGAATTTCGTCAAGCACGTGTCATGCTATATAAAGGTGATCTAAACGAGACTTTTTGTTTAGCCGTTGGCGAAGCACAAGCTTCGGGTGTCCCAACAGTTGTCCAGAAATTGGGTTCTGTTATAGAAAGAGTGATTAATGGAGAGACCGGTGTTGTTGCCGTAACGGATGAAGAGTTTGCACGCTCGGCGGTAGAGATCCTAAACAATGATGAACTGTGGCGACGGCAACATAACGCGGCAATTGAAAAACAAGGTGCTTGGGGTTGGCCCCAAGCTGCCCAGGCTTTCGAGGAGTTAATATCCAAGTGAAGGTTCTGCAAATAATGGCAGGTGCAAAATATGGCGGAGCGGAAGAGTTTTTCACCCGCCTCACAGTTGCTCTCCATAAAACTGACATAGAGCAGCAGGTGGTTATTCGTAAGAATGATGCCAGGGCAAAACGCTTAATAAATTCTGGGGTTGAACCGACTCAAATGAAGTTTGGCGGTAAACTAGATTTTAGAACCCCTTGGGAGCTTAAACGGAGAATCAATGACTTTAAACCAGATATCGTTTTTAGCTGGATGAACCGCGCCACGTCAATGTGTCCGACGAAAAAAAACTTTATTCATATTGGGCGTTTGGGCGGATATTATAATCTTAAGTATTATAGCAACTGTGACCATCTCATTGCGAACACGGAAGACATTGCGGATTATATAAAAAATAATGGCTGGGAAGAAAATAAAGTTCATTGCCTGCCAAATTTTGTTGGCGCAACGCAGGCCAAACCGATTGACCGCAAGCAATTTTTTACTCCCCAGAGTGCCACTCTCATTTTAGGGATGGGTCGTTTTCATAAAAATAAAGGTTTTGATGTTCTACTCGATGCAGTTTCCCGAGTGCCAAATACTTATTTATGGCTGGTAGGTGAGGGGCCACTCCGAGGGGAGCTTGAAGCACAAGCTGAGAGAATTGGCATAAAACCGCGCACTCGTTTTTTGGGGTGGTGGGATGATCCAGAAGAATTATTCGCCGCGGCAGATCTTTTTGTTTGCCCATCGCGTCATGAGCCTTTGGGCAATGTTGTCATTGAAGCGTGGGCGCAGGGTGTGCCGGTTATTGCAGCTGATAGTATTGGGCCTGGTATGTTAATCGACCAAGGTATAAACGGTGTTTTGTTTCCTGTTGATGATGAGAGAGCATTAGCGAATTCAATTAATAGGTTGATAAGAGAACCTATTTTGGCTGAGGAGATTGTGGTTCAGGCCCGTCACGATTAT
>Ga0114994_10001792_pt1 | contig 15542 bp, 15 predicted proteins | sample ArcticOcean_MG_C_9_FD_87043 | JGI IMG/M metagenome (GOLD analysis project Ga0114994, IMG submission 87043) | Marine microbial communities from western Arctic Ocean - ArcticOcean_MG_CB2_152 | ecosystem: Environmental > Aquatic > Marine > Oceanic | place: Arctic Ocean: Canada Basin | collected... | reverse complement strand
TCATCTGCATGCTCTGCCTTCAAAATTTTTGGTTTTGAATTGTGAAGTCTTCCCAGTTGTGGTGCAATGGTTAGCTAGTAAAGAGAACTTTTATTGAATTTAGAAATGATGCATTCGCAAATAGTTGTCATTCTCGCGAAAGCGGGAATTACATACAAGTGTACCATTTAGACTATTTACGGGTTCATCAGCAATAATCTACACTAAAGAATCACGTGTCAACAACAACGACAAGATTGTACGCAAAAAAACCTCCGTGGTTGAAAGTTCCGTTTCCTGGAGGAGAGCGTTATTCGTGGATCAAAAAACAGGCTGCAAATCTCAACCTGAGTACAGTTTGTGAAGAGGCAAAATGTCCTAACATTGGAGAGTGCTGGAACGGCGGCACCGCGACTTTCATGCTGATGGGCGATACATGCACACGCGGCTGCAGATTTTGCTCGGTTAAGTCAGCAAAAAATCCTGGAGCACTTGATACGGATGAGCCAATTAAGTTGGCGGAAACAGTTAAAAATATGGATTTGAGATATGTGGTTTTGACAACTGTTGACCGTGACGATCTTCCAGATCAAGGAGCCTCGCACATTGCACGTTGTATCCGTTCTACTCAACGAGCATGTCCGGAAATGCTGATAGAGATGCTGATGCCGGATTTTCAGGGAAATACTGAGCTGGTTCAACAAGTTATAAACGCACGTCCCGCGGTTTTGGCACATAACCTGGAAACTGTCCGGAGACTTACTCCAAAAGTCCGTGATTCCCGCGCGGGATATAATCAATCACTGGACGTTCTGCGTTACCTCAAGCAGCACTGTCCGGAAGGTTACACCAAATCTTCTTTGATGCTTGGAGTCGGCGAAAGCCGCACAGAAACTTTGCAGGCCATGAAAGATTTGCGTGATGTCGGCGTGGATTTTCTCACTATCGGCCAATATTTGCAGCCATCCAAAAAACATTTAAAAGTCGAAAATTTCATTCCTCCGGAAGAGTTTGATGAGTTGGCTGTACATGGTGATAAAATGGGTTTCGAGTATGTCGCTTCCGGACCACTCGTGCGTAGTTCATATAAAGCCGCTGAATTTTACATTGAACGAAAAATTCGGGCAAACGCATGAGTTTAGCAGACAAACTCACTTTGTCTCCAATCAAGAAAATTTCCGGAATTGTTAAATTACCGGGTTCGAAAAGTCTCTCCAACAGAATTTTACTCCTTAGTATGTTAGCAGAAGGGCAAACTGTAATTCAAAATTTGCTCGATAGCGACGACATCCGCAGGATGGTGGAAGCCCTGGAAACTCTTGGAATTCAGTTAGAAGAAAATCGTGCTGAAAGCCGCATTTCTGTTTCAGGAGCAGCAGGAAATATTCCGGTATCAGAAGCGACTTTGATGCTGGGAAATGCAGGAACCGCAATCCGGCCTTTGACCGCAGCCATGACTTTGGGGCATGGTCGTTTCGTGTTGGATGGAGTTCCGCGTATGAGGGAGCGTCCGATTATCGATTTGGTGGATGGACTTTCCCAGCTTGGAGCGAATTTACATTGCCTGAATGAGACAGACTGTCCCCCAGTTGAAGTGATTGCCGATGGCCTACCCGGGGGCAAAACACTTTTGAGCGGAGCAATCAGCAGTCAGTATTTGACAGCAATTTTATTGGTAGCACCTTACGCAAAAAGAGCAGTTGAGATTGAAATAACCGACAAATTGGTTTCTGTGCCATACGTTGAAATGACCCTGCGTTTGATGCAACGTTTTGGAGTTTCGGTAAACCACACAGATTTCCAAACCTTCCATATTCCCCTCCAAAAATATCAATCACCCGGAAGCATTTTTGTAGAAGGCGACGCTTCTTCCGCATCTTACTTTTTAGCCGGAGCAGCAATCACTGGAGGGTCGGTGACTGTTAAAGGATGTGGAACAGAAAGTATGCAGGGAGACGCACGTTTTGCGGAGGTTCTTGAAAAAATGGGAGCCTTAGTTGAATGGGGTCCGAATCAGGTTAAGCTGACTGGCTCAACTTTAAACGGAATTGACGTTGACATGAATCAAATGCCGGATGCTGCTATGACTTTGGCAGTGGCGGCTTTGTTTGCTTCAGGGTCGACCGCTATCCGTAACATCTACAATTGGCGTGTTAAAGAAACCGAACGGTTGCAGGCAGTTTCTACAGAATTACGTAAGCTTGGTGCGGTGGTTGAGGAGGGTTACGACTATCTGGTAATTCAGCCTCCGGAGCAGATAAAAACCGTTTCAATCGACACCTACGATGACCACAGAATGGCCATGGCCTTTTCATTGGCAGCTTGCGGAAATTCGCCTGTGACAATCAACAATCCAGCTTGCGTGAGCAAAACTTTTCCGGATTATTTTGAAGTACTTTCCAGCTTATGTTCCTGAATAAAGAAATATTTTAATTTAATCAAGGGCCATATTTTTGAACATCGTCTTTGTAGGCACTGCCTGTATTACCTCCAATTAAGTAAAGCCGGTTAGCCATTACTCCGCTCTCAATTCCGCTGCGTGAAGTTTCACCAGATTTTGCACCGACATTTGTCCAGACACTACCGTCGGTAGAGCTCCAAGCGTTTAGTGACTCGCTACCTGCATTTCCACCAAAGACCCATAATTTTCCTTCAAAAACGTTTGCAGTATGTCCGGAACGTGCCGACCACGTTGACCCTGATGTGGTGGCTTCTGTCCAAGATGAAGCATTGTCTGTACTTGAATACCAGATATCACTAAGCGTACTGCCGTTGTCTCCGCCCATAACCCATATTTTCTGATCGAAAACAGTCGCGGCGTGTCCGGAACGTTTGGACCAAGTTGCATTGTCTGTAATTTCCGTCCATGTTTTGCCATCACTTGTAGACCAGACATCATTCATTTTTGAGCTACTGTTGTCGATACCACCCAGCAGATACATTTTGTTCTTGAAAACTAACAGAGAGTGTTTGTACCTTGGTGTCCATGATGCTGCACTCGAGACACTTGTCCAGGTTTTTCCATCAGTTCAACTCAAAACATCATTCAGCAGACTGCTTCCTCCCATTACCCAAAGTTTTCCGTCAAAAGCTGTTGCAGCATGATCATTGCGTGCGCTCCAATCTCCGCTTGCTCCTGAATCTGTCCAAGTCACACCATCACTGGATGAAAAAACTTTACTGTAAACTGAACTGCCGTCACCACCTCCTATAACCCAAAGTTTTCCCAAATGATAGACCACCGAATGTCCGCTTCCTGCGGTCAGTCCAGTTGCAGCAGTATCACTCCAGCTACATCCGGAAGTACAAATAGAGGTAGTGGTAAAACCAGCAGAAATATAATCTGAGGCAAGAGAGATGTTGAAATAATCTTTGACACTGGTGGTGACTTTTAGTTGATGATTTGTTGATGAAATAAGCTCTAAAGCCGCACTGCTGGAACCGGCTGTCAAGGTATAAATTTTTCGCGCGCTGTCATAAGAAACAACTGCAGGAATACAGTTATTGAAACCATCTACGGAAAGCTGTATTGTCTCGCTACAGCTTTCCGTAGTTGTAACAGTAACGTTTCTGGGTTCAATGGATTTACTGAAAGTAACGGAAATTGTACTCGTGACAGCAACATCAGTGGTGCCGTCCGCAGGAGAAATAGTTGTTACTGTTGGAACAGTGGTGTCTGCAGTGCTAGTAGTTGACTCTTCTTTGCTTCCTGGAGTAGCACACGAAAACGTAAATAGCAGAAATGACAGCAACGCAAAATATTCTAGCCTCAAAATGCCCATTTTCCATTCCACAAAACCACCTTTTGTTATAATTCAGAAAGTTATTCCTATGCCAAGTTGAACCTGATTTGTAGTCAATCGCAGGCCAGTATTTTCATAGCTGATTGAACTTGCCGTCTTCAAAGTTGATGCAGAACTTAGACTGTCTTCCAATTCTGCCTTGATGTAGTTTGTTCGAAAGCCTAACAGAGTTTCAAATCCAAATCCGTGATGTCCCAACACCATAAATAAAGAATGCCCAGAAAGTTCTTTGTGTTTGAGAGTTTCATCAGTTGCCCCACTATAACCATAATTCAGGGTAGTGTCCAGACTTCCTCCTGCCAGAACTCCTGCTCCCCACATTAGAGTATAGTTTTCTCCGACAGCGAAGGCCAAATCGGTAAAATTGGTTACGAGCGTTGTCTGTTCTTTGAGCAGCAGAGCAGAACTGGATGAGTTACTGATTTCATTTTCAATTTTAGTAGTAACAGTGGTGTAACCAAGACCTATACTTTTAAACAAAAAATATACTCCGCCTCCACTTGTTTTTGGATCAGTAGCTGTTACACTTTTGGCTGAGGCAGATAGGCTTTCATCTGTAAAAATGGAGTGATCTTTTTTGGTCTCACTAACCGGAGAGAGCAGGCGTATCCGAATTAAATCAGAACGCCCGCATGCAGCAAATAGAATTGGGAATAAAATTAACAGTATTGGTAAACGCAAGGCTGACATGAATTCCTAAACGAGATTTAATTACACATCAAGAAATAACCAGGGCTTTTGCTGCCTAGCCTGTTTTTCATAATCTTGAATTTTATCTTCAAACTGCAAGGTCCAGCCAATATCGTCCAAACCTTGAAGCAGGCAGTTTTTTGCAAATACATCAACTTCGAAAGAGAACTTCTTACCTTGCGGAGAACTTACAATCTGCTGCGGAAGATCGACTGTCAGTTGACATCCTTCGTTAGCTTCAACTTCCTCAAACAAAGACTGTATTTCCTCAGGCTGAAGTACAACAGTCAAAATACCGTTTTTCCTGCAATTGCCGAAAAATATATCTGCAAAACTTGATGCAATAACACATTTGAAACCATAATCCTGCAAAGCCCACGGAGCGTGTTCGCGACTTGATCCGCAGCCAAAATTTTCACGGGTCAACAAAATTTGTGCCCCCTGATAGCGTGGTAAGTTCAACACAAATTCAAAATTAGACTGTGTTCCGGCGTCATCTTTATAGCGCCAGTCGTGAAAAAGATGAGCTCCAAAACCGCTGCGTTCAATTTTTTTCAGGAATTGTTTTGGAATAATTTGGTCTGTGTCCACATTTATTTTATCAAGTGGTGCGGTCATTCCGGAAAGTGTGTTAAATGCTTCCATTTTTATTATTTATTCAAGGTTCACTAATAAGTACGTGGATCAACAAAATGTCCCGCAATCGCTGCGGCGGCAGCCATCAATGGACTGACAAGATGTGTACGGCTGCCTTTCCCTTGGCGGCCTTCAAAGTTTCGATTGCTGGTAGAAGCGCAGCGTTCACCTGGTTTTAGGATATCATCATTCATGGCCAGACACATGGAGCATCCCGGCTGACGCCAATCAAATCCTGCGGCAACAAAAATTTTGTCCAAACCTTCTTCCTCTGCTTGACGTTTGATAATTCCGCTTCCCGGAACAATCATGGCCGAAACTGTATCACTAACTTTACGACCTTCAACAAAATCAGCCACCGAACGTAAATCTTCGATGCGTGAATTTGTGCATGAACCAATAAAAACACGGTCAATGTTGATTTCCTGAATAGGCAAATTAGCTTTGAGCCCCATATATTTCAAAGCCTGCTCAACAGAACTGCGCTCCATCAAATTTTCAATTTTTGACGGATCCGGAACTTTACCATTAATGTCGGTTACCATTCCCGGATTTGTACCCCATGTAACCTGCGGTAAAACATCTGTCGCGTTTAAATTAACCGTTAAATCAAATTTAGAATCTGCATCAGAACGGAGCTCTTTCCAGGAAGACACTGCGTCAGCAAACGCGTCGCCCTTTGGCGCAAAAGGCCGATTCTTCAGATGTTCAAATGTTTTTTCATCAGGAGCAACCATGCCCGCACGTGCACCTGCTTCGATCGTCATATTGCAAAGTGTCATGCGGCCTTCCATTGACATCGCACGAACAGTTTCTCCAGCATATTCAATCACGTAACCGGTACCGCCGGCAATTCCAATCTTACCGATAATAGCAAGAATAATATCTTTAGGCGTTACTGTTTCCGGCAGTTGACCTTCAACTTCCACCAGCATGGTCTTGGGTTTTTGCTGTTGCAGAGTCTGGGTAGCAAGTACATGTTCAACTTCTGAAGTACCTATGCCAAAGGCTAATGCGCCAAACGCACCATGAGTTGCGGTGTGCGAGTCTCCGCAAACAATAGTTGAACCGGGAAGAGTTAAACCTTGTTCCGGCCCCATTACATGGACAATCCCTGTGCGTTCATCTCCCAGATCAAACAGTGTAATTCCAAATTCTCTGCAATTCTTACGCAGGGTTTCTACCTGCAGAGCAGAAATCGGATCCTTAATCGGTTGGTCCTGATTGATAGTTGGGATGTTGTGGTCAGGAACAGCATATGTCGCTTCCGGATGCAGAACTGAACGTCCGGCGAGACGTAAACCTTCAAAAGCTTGCGGTGAAGTCACTTCGTGTACCAAGTGACGGTCAATGTAAACAATTGAATTGCCTTCCTGTTCATAAACAAGATGAGCGCTCCAAATTTTTTCAAACATTGTTTTAGGCATTACAAAACTCTTTATTAAAATTGTTTCGAAATAATTGTTTTAAACAAAACGTTTCAGAGAAAAATACTTCTCAAATATTTATCGTAAACAAAGCTCTGAACTGGAATTATAATTGTAGAATAATGAAAAAGGAAGCTTTTTTGAAGAGAACTGTGCAGGAAACAAATTTAAGCACTAAAAAAGTCAACGCAGAGATATTTTGATAATCTTAAATTATGTGAACTCCGCAACGCAAGCGTGATTTTTATAATTCAAAACTTCATAGTGTACAGCACTCATTGATCAAACAACGTCACCTCCACCTGCACCAGCAATGACTATTGATCCGTCTTCCTCAAGTTTCTTAACGACTTTTATTATTTTTTGCTGTGAAGCTTCTACATCCGATATTTTTGCAGGTCCAAGGTTTTCAAGATCATCCCGCACCATTTCCGCTGCCCTTGATGACATGCTGCTGAAGATAAGTTCTTTAACTGCATCACTTGCTGTTTTGAGAGCGAGCACCATGTCCGCCTGATCAACATCCTTCATGACGATTTGCATTTGCTTTGCATCAATCAGAGCCATATCTTCGAAGGTGAACATCAATTCCCGGATTTGTTCCGCCAGATCCGGATTTGATTCTTCAATACTGGCCAGGATTCTGGTTTCTGTTGCCTTGTCAACGGAGTTCAAAATTTCTGCTACCGGCTCTACTCCACCTACACTTGTTGTCCCACTTCCTGCCGTTTTCATTTCTTCCGTTAATACCTCGTTCATTTCTGCAACCACTCCGGGAGGAATGCTTTCAATCACTGCCATTCTATACAACACATCCGCTTGAAGGCTTTCGGGCAATTCTCGCAGGACAGTTGAGGATTGTTCCACATTCTTTAAATATGAAAGAATTAGAGCAATTGTTTGCGGGTGCTCGCTGCGGATATAATTTGAAATCATGATAGGTTCTGCATAGCGTAATGCTTCAAGTCCGGCTTCATCCTCTCCTGCCCGTAGATTATCACTAAGCTCTTTGGCCCTGTCCGCTCCCAACGCTTTCGTCAGAGCATTCTTGACAAAATCTGGTGAGGAACTGATACTCACACCTTCATCAACCATCACCGAATTTCGATAAAACTCTTCGAGTACAATGTCCAATTCTTCCGGAGCAACATCAGTAAAGCGGCTCATATAATAGCCAACCTGCTGTATTTCTGATTCTTCCAAATTTTTCATCACATCTGCTGCCGAATCTTCACCCAAGGCAAGCAATAGAATTGCAGCCTTTTTGGGGCCTGTCATTTTACCAACGCTCATCTAACCTCACTCATTTTTTTCTGGTTTAAAATTTAGGCTATTGATTTGCTTCACGCACTTCTACGTAATAGCTGATATTTAGTTTCAGCTTTTCAGCATTTCAAGAAACCGACCAAACAGGTATGATGCATCTCTTGGTCCAGGTGCAGCTTCAGGATGATATTGTACAGAATATGCTTGATGAATGAGTGATTCGACACCTTCTACGGTTTGATCATTCAGGTTACGGTGTGTGACACTGACATTCTTGGGAAGAGATTTTTCCTCAACTGAAAAACCGTGATTATGACTAGTGATTTCAATTTTATTGGTTGAAAAATCCATCACGGGGTGATTGCCTCCATGATGTCCACAAGCCAACTTATATGTCTGACATCCTAATGCCAGTGATAATATTTGGTGACCTAAACAGATTCCGAAAATTGGTAATTTACCAAGCAAAATCCGAACCGCTTCAACAGCCTCATTCACCGCAGCAGGATCGCCTGGACCATTGGACAGGAAAACACCTTGCGGATTCATCTCCAACACTTCTTCTGCGGTTGTATTCCAGGGCACCACTGTTACACTCATTCCGAGACTGTTCATAATCCGCAGAATATTGTATTTAATCCCAAAATCATAGGCAATTACATTAAACGGTTTGGTATCTGTTTCTGAAGGCCAAAAATATGACTCGCGTGTAGAAACTTGTCTGGCCAAGTTTTGACCTAACATTGAAGGCAAATTCAGTGCTTCTTCACGTAGTTCATCCAACGTGTGACGTGAATCTAAAGGCACCAGCAATCCTGTACATTCACCACTTGATCGGATGGCCTTAACCAGAGAACGGGTATCCACACCTTCTAAAACAGGAATTCTGCGTTCTATCAACCAGTCATCCAGCGTTTGAGTTGCTCTCCAATTACTGCTAATATAACATAATTCACGAACTATAAGCGCAGAAGCATGAGTGGTTTTTGATTCCATGTCTTCCGGATTCACACCATAATTGCCGATTTGAGGATATGTCATTGTCACTATCTGACCGGTGTATGATGGATCAGTAAGAATTTCCTGATAACCGGTCATTGACGTATTAAAGATCACTTCTCCGGTAGCCTCAATAGGAGCTCCCCTTAATTTTCCTCTGAAGAAGCGGCCGTTACTTAATACCAGCAGGCCGTCTGTAGTACCTCCCATTTTTACAGGAGGATAAGTTTGTGACATGGAAATTTTAAATCACGATTGCGGAGTTTTGGTCAACTATAACTATTAAACCCAATGAATCCCGAAACCCATTTCACTCACAATTATACGTACAATTGCAGATGTTTTTTACGGAATTGAGCATGAGATGTTCACATGTATTAATTTTGTTTGCGGGTGCATGTTCTATGCATGGATGTAATCCTGCTTGAAGTGCTCTCTCTCTTGCCAATGAATATACTCCTTTTGAACAGAAACGTCGAGTGCTTCCTTTGAAATAATGTACAATGTTTTTTCAGCAGTTGCCAAATCTACAAAATACTATTTGTTAGGTGTAAAAACATAATAGAAAAAAATAGATTAACGCATATTCATCCACAATACTATGCCTGCAGGATGCATAAATTATGCGGAAAGCTCTTGATTTCGGGATTAAAACACTGAGTCCTGTCTGCGGATACACGCAGGACTCAATTTAATACAAAAACAATCGAACTTGTTTTTGAACAAAATCTGACACCAATCTTTCGTTTTTAACCGATTCATGTTAAAGATTAAGGTATAAAGCAGTTTAAGTGAGGTTCAATTTTCAACAAAAAAACAAAAGTCTTTGTTTGCTGAGAAAACACCGGAAACCCTGTGTGAGACATTTTAAGTGAATTTTAAGGCTAATTAAATAAAAAGAGAAACCGCTACTTTGCAAATCAAATGAGGAATTTTGAAGGACACATTTAAGGGCAAACCACAGTCGATCACGCCTATTCCCAGCCTTGATTTTAAAAAAATTCAAAGGCAAATTTTACAGGCCGCCGAAGACGTCAACAAACTCAGCAATTCTTCCTTTTTGCTGAAGATGCGAAAAACGATCCTGTCTGCAGACTCCAATACTAAGGGTACACACGTTGATGCAAGCATCATCGGTAATCAGACAGATAATGCTGAAATATCGGCTTTGGTTTCAAAAATCGCTAGTGACCCGGTCTCAACTACCGCAAGAGTTAAACTGGTAAGAAGCGTCATGCATGACAAACGGGATTTTCCTCTGTCCTTGTACCGCAACCTCTTGATTCAAGCTGCTCTGACTATTTATTTAGGAAACATAACACCTGCCACTTTGCAAATTGCCGGACAAACATACCGTTTATATTTGGAAAAAATAATAAGTACTCACAAAAAAAATCTGCTCGTCGTTCACTCAAAACAACTAAAAAATGTAAATCTGGATGTGATCTCAATCAAAGACTTGATAAAAGCTGATGATGAAGACGAAGAAGACATTGACGAAAATGAGTCAATGGTGATCCAGGAAATAAAAATAACTTTAAAATTGCTGGAATACACTGATTCTCTAGATGAAGATACCCGCGGCACCATTACCATGTCAATGCAAATGGATGAGTTGGATGAGTTGACTTCTAAACACAGAGTGAAGAGTTTATTCGGAGGTACCGGTGCGGATTCCGCCAAGAACAAACATACTCTTGTTGTCCGTAAAACTTTAGCGGCACTCGAAGTGATGAAACGCATACCAGTTCTGCATCCAATCGGACTGAAGATAGTGGCCAAGCTACAAGAAATAGACAGTAAGCTGCCACTGCCTTATCTAATGGAAGCAAGGCTGCACATGCAGGTTTTGCGTACCTTAACTTTACGGGTAGTGATGCGGGATTTAACGGCTAGACCCTCGCTGACTCCAACTTTCAACAGAGCAATAGTCGCATATCACAAAGCTTTAAAGAGATCTTCTTTTACAAATCCAAAACGCGGAGACATAACTGTTCTTTCTGAATTCGCTCAAATTGCATACTACGCATATGAACAGCGTAAAATGCTGAGCCTAGCAAATCATGGTGTCTTGAAAATTCTAGTAATGGGAAAAAAGGCAGTGGATGTGCTTGCACCCAGCAACAGAGCATACCTCAAGCAGCAACAGCAGATTCAGGCTGCTGTCAAGTCAATGAGAAGATACAGTTGAATTTCTTTATCGCGACTTATGTAGCAATTTTCAGATAATTCAGTCAGTCTCTTTGACTCCTCAATGCGGCCGCTTTTAATTTATTTCAGGCAAAAGCGGTTCTAAATATTTAAGCACTGTCCCTGCGATAATTATATGACCTTCCGGATTGGGATGGATACCATCTGGCTGATTCAGACTTGAACTTCCACCAACATCTTTCAGCAAAAACGGAATCATCGGCAGTTTATATAACTCTGCCAATTCGTGAAAAACCTTCCGGAAAGAATCCGTATATTCCGTTCCGTAATTTAGCGGAATCTGCATTCCAGAGAGCAAAATTTGTATTTTTTCCGACTGCGCTAACTCAATTGCCTTGCTTAAGTTTTTCTTCATGTGTGTCACACTTAAACCACGTAAACCATCATTTCCGCCCAATGCAATTATAATTATATCTGGTTGAGAACGGATGTACCATTTGAGCCGTGAAGGTGCGCTGGCACTTGTGGAACCGCTGACTCCCGCATTTACAACCTTGACTGCATGACCTTTGCTTAAAAGTTCCTTTTCCAGCAAATATGGATATGCTTCTTCTTTAGTGACTCCGAATCCCTCCGTTAAAGAATCTCCAAGCGCGACTATTAAAGTTTGTGAAAAGCAAATTCCGGAGAATGAGATTAATCCGAAAATAAGTAGCACAAGCCTGAAAAAATAATTTCTGAATATTTTCATCTGTCTCAACTTGCTTCCATATGTTTGATCTGCGAAAAAAAAGCGGAACGGGATTCGCGGCTGCGCTCCTTTTTTACTTCTTCAGTAGCTTCCCCAATTATTGGAACTGCGAGCAGTTCCGGATCGATGTTAAGCAGAAAACGGGAAGGTTCCTGCTTGATGCTTTCTCCGTAACGTTTGCGGAATTTTGCCATCGAAAAAGTTAATTCCTGTTGCGCTCTTGTGATACCTACATAACATAAACGGCGCTCCTCATCCTCGCCTCCTTCTTCGATTGCACGATTGTTAGGAAAAAGACCTTCAGACATACCAACCATGAAGACAAAAGGGAATTCCAGTCCCTTCGCGCTATGAAGAGTCATGATCGAAACTTGATTGCCTTTACTTTCCGGATCGTTATCACTTTGTGTAAAAAGCGTCACACGCTCTAAATAACTCTGAAGAGTTGCTTCCGGAAATTTTTCTGAATATTTTCTGACACTTACCAGCAATTCATGCACATTCATCACCCGACGTTCGCGCGCCTTGACGTCACCACTTTGAGTTTCAAGAAATCTAAGATAACCGATTTCATCCAGTAAATCCTTGAACACAGTACCTAATACTTCATTGGCGAACCGCTGCTGATAATTGCTAATGATACCTGTAAACATTTCCATTGTGAAGGCTGAATCTTTGGGAATACGTTCATATTTTCTGGCCCGCCCCATCACTTTAAACAAATGAAGATGCGTTTCTTGACAGTACTCATTCGCCTTCATCAACGATGTTTTACCAATTCCACGCCGGGGAGTGTTGATTATACGGTGCAGGCTGACTTCATCATTTTGGTTATGAATAACTTTCAGGTAAGCAAGCGCGTCACGGATTTCTTCTCGATCATAAAAGCTCGTTCCACCTAACATCCGATAAGGAATTTTTGCCTCACGAAGTGCTTCTTCTATAAGACGGGATTGATAATTGGAACGGTAGAGAATTGAATAGTCTAAATAACGTCGGCCTTGCTGTATTATTTTTGTGCGAATCTTCCTTGTAACTGCTTCCATTTCTTCTGCTTCATTATCTGCTAAAAGCCAATCCAGTTTTTCTCCACCTTGTTTTTCAGACCAGAGTTTTTTTGGCATACGCTGAGTATTCTCAGAGATAACCTGATTTGCAGCAGTTAGAATTTTTTGCGTTGAACGATAGTTTTGTTCTAAACGGATAAATTTTACTTCCGGAAAATCGTGTTCAAAATCTAAAATATTCTTTACTTCCGCACCGCGCCAGCCGTAAATAGATTGATCATCATCACCAACTACGCAAAGGTTCCTGTGACGTTTTGTGAGATGGCGCAGAAGTTTATATTGAATACGGTTCGTGTCTTGATATTCGTCTACCATAATATAGCGGAAGCGCTCTGTTAAAGAGTCCATGACCTCCGGATGTTTCTCAAATAATACCAGCGTAAGGTTGAGAATGTCGTCAAAATCAATAGCGTTACAGCCTTTCATTGTTTTCTGATAGTGCCGAAAAATCTTGCCTACTAATTGTTTTTGCTGTGATTCCTGTTGATCCAGAAATTCTTCCGGACTAGAACCCGTGGACTTTGCCCGACTGATTTCATAATGTACAAACTTCGCATCTATCAATCCGCTATCGTCAAAATCATGATCCTCCATTATTGTTTTGATCACTGAAAATTGATCGCGTGTATCGTAAATAATGAAATTCGAACGGTAACCCAGATGATGAATCGACTTCCGCAACAGACTCACCCCCAAAGCGTGAAATGTACTCAGATGTATGCCTTTCTGCTTTCCTGAAAGCATTTCATGTAAACGCGCTCGCATTTCTTCTGCTGCTTTATTTGTGAAAGTAACTGCAAGGATTTGTTTAGGAGTAACCTGCTTTTTCTGGATCAAATATGCAATCCGCTGTATAATAACTCGTGTTTTACCGCTACCAGCGCCAGCAAGAATCATGACTGGTCCATCTAGAGTTGTAACTGCTTCCTTTTGCTGGGCGTTAAGTGCTGACAAAGAATTCATGAAACGTAAAAGATCAATAAATATTTTACTTAATTTGTGATGAACTCGTAAAAAGTCTAAATGGTACTCTTGTATGTCAATCCCGCGTTCGCGTGAATGACAATTATTTACGAATGTATCAATATGTGATAAAGTATTGTTGATCAAACTCAAGTATTTCAGCAAGCCATTTCAAACCTGCTGTATTAACAACAATTATATTTCTGAAAAATATCATCATGACCGCGGACGAAATACAAAGTTTTTTGCAGCAGGAATTTCCCGAGAATCCAATGGTCGTGGAATCTTGTGAAAATCGGCGTGCAAGACTGCGACTCGATGTTGATCATACCCACTTGCGTCCAGGAGGAACTGTCTCTGGACCAACCATGATGCTACTAGCAGACACAGCAATGTATGCCGCAATTTTATCGACAATGGGTGCAGTGGTTTTAGCAGTTACGACAAATCTGAATATTAATTTTTTACGTAAACCAGAACCGCACCGTGACCTCGTCGGAGAGTCATGGCTGATGAAAGTGGGCAAACGTTTAATCGTGGGCGAGGTTATTATCTACTCTCAGGATGACCCCGAACCAGTGGCGCACGCGACATGTACATATTCTATTCCTCCACAATCCATACAGACAAAAGTTCTGAGTTAAATGTGGTGGATCCTGAGCATTTTATTATTGGTTGTTCCTAGCATTGAAATATGGGTGCTTATGCAACTGACTTATTTTATGCCGCTCAGTACAATATTTCTGCAGTGCATTGTGACAATGGCGGCCGGCGTGTGGTTAATGCGTGGTGAAAATTTTTCATTATGGACTCTGGTCGAAAGTGAATTGCGTAACCGGAGAGTTCCCACTGAAGAAGTCTTTGCGGATTTGTTACTTTGGTGTGGAGGAGTTTTACTTATTGTGCCCGGACTTTTAACAGACGCACTTGGGCTAGTTATTTTTATCCCCGTGGTGCGGGAAGAAAGTATTAGCTGGCTTCGAAAACGTGTACAGAAATCTTTGGGACAACTACCCCTGAATTAAATTCTTTCGTATTAATCTTTGCTTAGAAATTGAAAAAAATGTTTACAGGAATTGTACAGGGTATACGTAAAATAACAGTCGTGGAAGATATTGAAGGCAGAAGAAGATTACGGATTAAACTTGAAGATTTGTCAGAGAATCTTCGGCAGGGTGCAAGTGTTGCGGTGAATGGAGTCTGTTTGACCGTAGTTCGTTTTGAAAAAGATTGGGCTGAGTTTGACATTATTCAGGAGTCTCTCAACAAATCCAATCTTGGCAACCTTAAGGTTGGAGATTTCGCAGACATTGAGCGTGCGTGTGCTTTTGGAGATGAGGTTGGCGGACATTCTGTAACAGGACATGTGGACTGCATAGGAATTATTGAAGAAGTCCGCAATACACCAAATAACTGTGACCTTGTCATTAACTGTGGCAAAAAATGGATGGCATACCTAATACCCAAAGGTTGGATTGCAATAGATGGCGCCAGTTTAACCGTGGTCGAAGTCGGCCATGATTTCTTTTCGATTTCACTTATTCCGGAAACTTTGGCTCAAACCGTACTTGGTAAAACAACAAAGGGTGATTCCGTAAATCTAGAATTTGATCACACAACAAAAGTTATTGTCCGGACTGTTGAAAAGATGCTTCCGGAGCTTAAAAAACAACTGCTCGCGGGTATCAATAATTAAATATTACAAAAATAATGCAACAGATTAAAATAAAGTATTGACAGTAAATGTAAGTTTGGCTAATATAATTAGCTTTGCAGGAGTTGAACGCAAGTTCTTTGAAAAGGGAATCAG
>Ga0114994_10001789_pt1 | contig 15557 bp, 15 predicted proteins | sample ArcticOcean_MG_C_9_FD_87043 | JGI IMG/M metagenome (GOLD analysis project Ga0114994, IMG submission 87043) | Marine microbial communities from western Arctic Ocean - ArcticOcean_MG_CB2_152 | ecosystem: Environmental > Aquatic > Marine > Oceanic | place: Arctic Ocean: Canada Basin | collected... | reverse complement strand
TGCAGTTCTCCTCCTCCGTCGAACTGATTTAATAATCGTGCGCTGCAACTTGCCGACAACCCAAGCCCACATCCTGTCGATAACTTACAGCGCGAGCGGGCGAGGGAGAAATAGCCCTACTTTTTCCTCTTTTCGCGAAGCATTTTTAACATGCTCTGAACTAACTCAGGTTTTTCCGCTGCGCGATCGATGCGTTCGCCGATGTCTTGTTCCACGTTAAATAGTAGAGGTTTTTCCTCGCTAGCTTCGAAACCGTGTTTGCTTCCTGTTTGTGAGGGGATGGCGACCATCAGTTTCCAAGGTCCCTTACGTACGGCAATGATGTTGTTCCTAGAGTGACTGTAATAGAACTCAAACTCGCGAAGTTGATTGGATTTGTTAGAAAAGAGAAGCGAGCCTATATCACGACCATCCAAGGCGGCGGGTGCAGGGTGCTTCGCTCCAGTAATCGCAAATACCGTTGGCATCACATCCAAGGTACTCACTGGGGTGAGTTCGCGTTTTTGTTGGATCGTTCCAGGCCAGTAGAAGATGCCTGGTGTACGGTGACCTCCTTCCCAGCAGGAGCCTTTACCATCGCGGAAGGGCAGGGCGTAGCCAACATGCATGCGGGCCTCACCATACTTGGTTTTCTTGGCTTTTCGGAACATCACCCACGGGCCGTTATCGGATGAGAAAATCACCAGCGTGTTTTTCTCGATCCCCTGATTCTTAATTGCCAAAAGAATTTGGCCAACGGAGTCGTCCACCTCGGCCATCACATCACCGAGAAGTCCACGGCGGGATTTCCCCTTAAATGCATCACTAACAAACAGACCAAGATGGGGTTGGTTGTGGGCGACGTAGAGGAAGAAAGGCTTATCCTTATTCTCTTTGATAAAGTTGACGGCGGCTTTGGTGTAGCGTCCAGTGAGCGACGTGGATGCGGGCACATCAGAGGGGAGGTTTTTGGCGATTTCTGAGTATCCCGCTACTGGATTATTTCCTTTGGCCTCGGATTTCAGAAGTTTGGCATTGCCGTAATCGTGTGAGACGTTGGTGCCGATCCAGGTGTCGAAGCCATGCGACAGTGGTAGGGCCGTAGTCGACATGTTGTTCGCTTTGCAGGGATTGCCCATATGCCATTTTCCAAACATCCCTGTCGTATAACCCTGAGCCTTGAGCCCCTCAGCCAGTGTGGTTTCACTTTCCTGTAAGTGCGGCTTGGAGCCGGGTCCAATCACCCAGGATCCGAAACCTGAGTGCATGGGGTAACGCCCTGTCATCAAGGAATACCTCGATGCACTACACGCTGGTGAGGTGACGTAAAACTGGGTGAAATTAACTCCCTCCTGCGAGATGCGTGAGATGTTGGGTGTTTCAATGACCGGATTGCCATTGTGCGAGTAGTCTCCAAAACCACTATCATCGAGGTAAATGATCACAACATTCGGTTTATCAGATGCCTCGCGTGCGGCACACGGAAGCGGAAGGATAAGACTAAGGCTGAGAACGAGAAATACTGATCGGATATCGGGCATGACAAATCATACGATGCACTCATCTAAATAATAGCAGGTTTTTCCCATTTGATTTAAATAGTTAAGTATGATTAACTATCTCTATGAGAAATCTCAGCATCACCCTTACAGTGCTGATGGTTGCTACAGCATCCACCATACTGACTTCTTGTTCCTCACAGTTAAGAGCGAAGGAACGGTATATCACGCATAAGTTTGACTACGGTAAGACCGCCTACGTTGGCCCCGATGGAAAAGCCACTGCTCCCCCGCGTGCGCCCCGTCGAGTCAAACGGATGATTGCCGCAGCCAATGAGCTAACCAATAAACCCTATGTTTACGGCGGTGGCCACCGAAGTTTCAACGACAGCGGCTATGACTGCTCAGGTGCGACTTCCTATGTCCTTCATGCAGGCGGGAAACTCGATAAGCCCCTCGTGTCTCAAAACTTCTTTGATTACGGGAAAAAAGGCTATGGCGACTGGGTTACCGTCTACGTCCGAAAAGGCCATGTGTTTCTCGTCATCGCCGGGCTGCGCTTTGATACCGGTGGCACCTGGAACTCCACGGGCCCACGCTGGAAACCTGAGCGACGTGGAGCCAAAGATTACTATGTTCGTCATCCGAAGGGGCTGTAGATGACATAACAAATAATAGCATCGAGCTTGTAGCTGTAGTTGTGGCAGATAGGATTATTAATCTAATGATCCGCTTTTATTTTCTCGTCCTTTGTTTTTTTCCTTTGTCGGCTGTGAGTGCACAAGCTGCAGAAACTCTTCAGCCAAAAATAGCCTATAAGGTAGATTTTAAAGCGGAAAAGGGAGCTTTTTATCAACTAGAGCAGAAAAAAGCAGGAGCCAAGGAGTGGATTCCGCTTGGCTCACCCATTGAAGGTAATGGGAAAGATGTTCAAATAGACGTCAGTGATCCCAAGGCCGTCTACCAGTTTCGGAAACTCACCAAGCAGTGGGTGATGGTGTGGAAGGATGAATTTAATGGTGAAAAACTTGACCCCAGCAAATGGGCGCGTGAGGAAAATGGTTATGGTGGCGGCAATAACGAGCGCCAATTCTACAGCACAGATCAGAAATATGCTCATACCAAAAATGGCATGCTCAATGTCTCCGTTTACCGTGATCCACACACGACTGTGGACGGTAAAATTCAGCCTTACACCTCGGCACGTATTCGTACCATTCACCGAGGTGAGTGGAAATACGGTCGTTTTGAGATCCGTGCCAAGATGCCCAGTGGACAGGGGATTTGGCCCGCTGTTTGGATGCTGCCGACCGAATCTCCCTACGGTGGCTGGGCGTCATCGGGTGAAATCGACATCATCGAGTCGCGCGGTAGCAAGGTGGAAGAAGCGGTGGGCTCGCTTCACTTCGGCGGGCCATGGCCACGCAATACTCACCTCACCACCAGTTACAAGTTCCCCAAGAAAGATGCGGCGGAGGATTTTCATGTCTACGTAGTGGAGTGGAATAAAGATCAGATCACTTGGGCGCTGGACGGACATGTTTTTCAGACGATCAAAAAGGAGCAATGGCGCTCTGAAAAAGCACCTGACAATGCCACTGCACCATTTGACCACACCTTCCATCTGATCATCAACATGGCTGTGAACGGTCGGTTTTTCGAGGGAACCAAGCAGAACTCCAACCTTCTCAAGGATGCGGAATTTCCACAGACACTACTCATCGACTACGTGAGGGTCTATCAATGGGCCAAGTAGTTTATCCGTTGTACTTGTTTCCTAACATGAAGGTGTTATCATTCATAATGCCTCGATTGCGTCACCGTGTTCCCGTATTCCTTGTTCCTGTATTCGTTTTTATATTTCAATCACCACTGGCGGCAGACGATTTTTCCCACCTGTCGGGTGCTGGTAAGAATAGGCAAGTGGACGCCTTATCGTTTACCAATACGCTCCATTGGGATCGTGAGTATCTGGGTTACACCAAGTGGCAAACACACTATCTGAAAACCGATTGGAAAAAGAGCTTCTCCCTTTCCTCACCTCCAGCAAATTCATCGGCACGTACCAAGGCCGAACTTGAATATCTTGTAAAGCTGATCCCCAAACGTGGTGATCAACAAAAAGAAATTGAGGCTGAGGTGCTGGTCGCTCAGTTCCGTTGGGGGGGATTTACCTATAAAGGCTTAACGGAGGGTGAAGGATTTAAGAATACCAGTAAGCTCCTCATGGCCGCTCATCGAGATATGGGGATTGTATGTTTTACCTTTAAACAGCACTTTAACCGAGTCAGGCCCTCCACGTTGGCAAAGAAAATCGGGACGAATATCGATACCGTGGTAGCCATACCCGGCCATCCCGCCTATCCGAGCGGTCATGCTACAGAAGCATTCACCATTGCTTACATCCTCCAAGAACTCGACCCGAAGAATGCCGAAACTTACCTAAAGGATGCTCTGCGTATTGCTCAAAATCGTGAAGTAGGTGGACTCCACTACCCAAGCGATACCGAGGCTGGCAGGCTCCTTGCCCGCCAAATTACTGATTCCTTGTTGGCTAATCCTCGATTCCAGCTGCTTCTCAATGCGGCACGAAGCGAGTGGTGATCTATGTGTCGATGCCTCCTCATTCGTAAGATAAAGTCTTGATTGTTACCGTCTTCCCCTTACACCTTCCTGCCCCCGCTGAGTTCTGAAATTCACAACTCAACATTCAATATTCAACATTCCCGCGCAGCGGGCCCCCGATGCCCAAGGTATTTATCAAGACATACGGATGACAGATGAACGAACGCGACTCCGAGCAGGTTGCTCGTATGTTCGTGGAAGGTGGTTATACCGTCACTCCCGATGAAAAGGCTGCAGATGCAATCCTTGTGAATACCTGTAGTGTTCGCGATCAGGCAGAACAGAAAGCCCTAGGGAAAATGGGCATCATGGGGAAGTACCGCGATACCCGACCGCACCTCGTCTACGGATACATGGGCTGCATGGCACAGAGCCGAGGAAAAGAGCTCTTTAAGAACATTCCCCACCTCGATGTAGTGGTGGGAACACAGAAATATCACAAGGTTTTCGAATACGTCGATAACATCCTGAAGAAGCGGATGGAAATGCGCATGGATGACCCTTCCCTCTCACTGACTGGAACAAGCATCTGTGATGTTGAGGAAGAGAAGGACAGCCAGAATACAATTCGAGATCACGTTACAAAGGTAGATCAAACCACCGCATTTGTCTCCATCATGCAGGGCTGTAACATGCGTTGCTCGTTTTGCATCGTTCCCGATACCCGTGGAAAAGAGCGAGGACGCCCGATCGCTGACATCGTTGAGGAGTGCAAAGGGCTTGTCGCTAAAGGAGTCAAAGAAGTTACTTTGTTAGGCCAGATCGTCAATCTCTACGGCAGAACGGAATTCCCCAAGGTCGATGGTAAATCACCATTCGTCCAGTTGCTTGAAGCTGTGCATGAGATCGAGGGACTGGAGAGAATTCGCTTCATCTCTCCTCACCCAATCGGCTACCGCGCTGATTTGGTCAAAGCCTTCACCTATCTTCCCAAGCTCTGTAGCCACATTCATTTCCCGATGCAGTCAGGCTCAGACTCCATTTTGAAACAAATGCGCCGACCTTACAAACACGCGAAGTTTGTTGAGATCTGCGAAAACATGAAAGCTGCCCGACCTGACATCTCTATCACCACCGACATTATCGTCGGATTTCCTGGTGAGACCGAAGAGGATTTCCAAGCGACCATTGATACCGTCAAACAGCTGGAGTTTGATAACGCCTTTGTTTTCCGTTACTCGAAACGCCGCAACACACCCGCTGCGGAGATGGATGGTCAGCTTTCTGAGCGTGTCAAGGAAGAGCGCAATCAGCGACTGCTCACCGTCGTCAATGAGCTCGCCATCAAGAAAAACGAGGCCTTTGTGGGCACTCGTCAGCAGATCCTCTGCACGGGGCCATCAAAGACAAACAAGGCCCGCCTGATGGGGCGCACCAGTCAGAACAAAATCGTTATTTTCGACGGTGATGCCGAGCGAATGACGGGCCAGATTTTTGATGTCCTGATCGAGGATACTACCGGCTTCTCCCTCTACGGCACCGCAGTGATGAATGAAGCGGTGAAATAAGCCTTTTCACCGACCGATTTCCCCATAACATCCGTCCAACTTCTGCTACTATGCATCCCTACGAGAACATTCCCCTGAACACGGTTGGCTATATACTGGCTGCGTGGTTGATCGCTCTGCACCTTTGGATGCTGTTGAAGCCTATTGAGAGTAAGAATTTCTTTATCAAGCTGCCACGTAACAAAACGTTAGGCCCATGGCTGATGGGGGCTGGAATGCTCTGGTTCTGGCTTTTGATTGCACCCGACAAACTCGGGATATTTAGTAAACTCCAGATGGATCTCGGCGAGTTTAATCAGGCCAAGAACATCATGCGCATTCTCGTGCCTGTTGCGGCAGCTGGAATGATCATGCATGTGAAGGAGTTTCTCACGGTAAGGGCGATTGGTCTGCTGGCCTTGATGGCTGCGGCACCACTTCTTTACGCCGCCTATCTTGAGCCTCCCGCGAGTCGTCTGTTGATCCCCATTTTTGCCTATGTGCTGATCTTCAAAGGGCTGTTCTGGGTCGGTATGCCATTCGTAATGCGTGATGCGATCACCTGGGTGACCAAAACGGATAGCCGCTATAAACTCGCTACCTTGGGCGGTTTAGGTTATGGCATCGCCGTACTTGTCTGTGCCATCCTCTGGTGGTAGAGAGTTTGGACGAGGAAATGGCTGACAAAGGCTGGAAATGGCTAGGTATTTCATCTAAATCAGTCGTTTCTGCCGACAGAATGAGACCTGAAAAATGGAGTAAGAGTGGATAAATCGTGGTTATCACGGTATTATTGCACATTAGAATCATTCTAAATTTAGACTTGTCAGCCGCACGATCCGAGCTAGTTTGCCGTGTCCGACGACGATTCCGACGATTCGCCGCCAATCAGCGCATGGAAAGCAAACTTACAGACTGTGATCACAGCAATAACCCCAAGGTAAAGGGGTTACGCATGACGCGTCAGCGTTGTGAGGTCTATAAGGTGCTTTTGGATCATCGAGATCACCCAACAGCAGGGGAGGTTTACGAGCGGGCGAAAAACAATATGGTAGGAATCTCGCTGGCTACCGTCTACAACTGCCTTGAAGCCCTCGTTCAGCACGGAGCCGTCCGCCAGGTGAATTTCGAGCGCGAATCCTCACGTTATTGTCCGAATCTCACCGAGCACGGCCATTTTCACGATGAAAACTCCGGCACCATCATCGATATACCTCTTAAAAAGGGAGCCAAACTTTCCGACCTACTCGATCTCCCAGAAGGAGCCCAGATCGATAACCTCGAAATTACCCTCCGAGGAAAATTTTCTAACAATTCATCACAAACTACAAATCACTAATATCATACCAATGAGCCTAGTTATCAAAGACCTGCACGCCAACGTAGAAGACACTCCTATCCTCAAGGGACTCAATCTTGAAATCCCCAAAGGTGAAATTCACGCCATTATGGGACCTAACGGATCCGGTAAATCCACACTTTCCAAAGTGATCGCCGGACACGACGACTACGCCGTGAAATCAGGGTCCGTCACCATGGACGGTGAAGATCTTCTCGATATGGACGTCGATGAGCGCAGCCGCGAAGGTGTATTTCTCGCCTTCCAGTATCCTGCCGAAGTCCCCGGTGTCTCTAACGCCAATTTCATCCGTGCCGCACTCCAAGCCCGTCTTCCCAAGGGTGAGGAAATGGACGCCGTCGCCTACTACAAGAACCTCTACTCGAAAATGGATGTTCTGGAAATGGACCGCAAGTTCACAGCCCGCGCCGTCAACGAAGGATTTTCCGGTGGTGAGAAAAAGCGTAACGAAATTCTCCAAATGATGATGCTTGAGCCTAAGTTCTGCATCCTCGATGAAACCGATTCCGGTCTCGATATTGACGCCCTTAAGGTTGTTGCCAAGGGTGTAAACGCGATGCGCTCCCCTGATCGTGGATTCCTCGTAATCACCCACTATCAGCGTCTTCTCGACTACATTGAGCCTGACTACGTGCACGTGATGTCCGATGGCCAGATCGTTAAGTCCGGTGGCAAGGAACTAGCACTCGAACTTGAAGAAAGCGGTTACGATTTCCTTAAAGAGGGTGAACTGACCAACGCCTAACATTAATATCCCCCCCACACATCAGCCATGAGCTACGACACTACAATCGACACGATTGATCAGGAAACCCAGGAAGCAATCGATATCGATCGCACCAAAGGAGATTTCAGCTATCCTGAGAAACACAAGTACGATGCCGGAGTAGGCCTGTCCGAGGACACGATCAACTACATCAGTGACGTCAAGAATGACCCTGACTGGGTGCGTGCGTTTCGCCTCAAGGCATACGAGACATTTCTCAGTAAGCCGATGCCTACCAATTGGGCAACCGAGGATCTGAACAATATCCACTTTGATAAAATCCGCTACTACCTCGCAGATGGCCAAAAACCAATGCGGAACTGGGAGGACGTACCTCCTGAAGTATTGGAAACATTTGAACGTCTCGGTGTACCCGAACAAGAGCGCGCATTTCTGGCCGGGGTGGAAGCCCAGTATGATTCGGAGACGGCTTATTCAAGCGTCAAAGAAGAACTCGAAAAGGATGGCGTGATCTTTGTGAACTCTACCGAGGGTCTCAAGGAGCACGAGGAAGTTTTCCGCCCATGGTTTGGCAAAGTTATCCCAACAGGTGACAACAAGTTTTCAGCTCTCAACAGTGCCGTATTTTCCGGTGGATCATTTATCTACATCCCCAAGGGATTGAAGGTGAAGCACCCACTGCAGGCTTACTTCCGTATCAACTCAGAGAATTTCGGTCAGTTCGAAAGAACTCTCATCATTGCTGATGAAGGAGCCGAGGTGATGTACATGGAAGGCTGCACTGCGCCTAAGTTTGAATCCACCACATTGCACTCCGCTGTGGTTGAATTGGTTGCCATGAAAGGTGCCAAAATTCAGTATGTCACCGTGCAGAACTGGAGTTCTAACGTCTTCAACTTAGTCACCAAGCGTGGCATCGCTCACGAAGACGCTGAGGTGCGTTGGATCGACTGTAACATCGGCTCACGTCTAACCATGAAATACCCTGGTGTAGTCATGAAAGGCGAACGCGCCCGAGGTGAGGTGATCTCCATCGCTCTTGCTAACAGTGGTCAGCATCAGGACACCGGAGCCAAGATGATTCACGCGGCGAACAACACAACGTCAAACGTTGTTTCCAAATCCATTTCCGTGGGTGAGGGGCGTGCCACATACCGTGGCCAAGTTCTCATTCCCAAGCATCTCAAGGGCTGCAAAAACAATACCGAGTGTGACGCGTTGATGATCAACGCTACCAGCAAAACCGATACCTACCCTGCGATTACCGTCCGGGGTAACCAGCACGTTACCCAGCACGAAGCCAGCGTAAGTCAGGTGAGCCAAGAGATGCTTTTCTACATGCAGCAACGTGGTATTTCTGAGGCAGCTGCGATGAGTTTGGCTGTCAACGGTTTCATCAACGACCTCGTCAGTGAGTTCCCGATGGAATACAGCGTCGAGCTGAAACGCTTGATCGAACTTGAGATGGAGGGATCTGTCGGGTAGTCATTCTTTTTTAATCCTTTTCTAACTATTTTTACTCAATGAGCACAACGATTGCGCAAATGAACATCCTCGAAACGCAGCCACAAACTGCATCTGACTTACCAGAGTGGTTTGTAGCTTTACAACAGCAGGCATGGCAAGAATTCCTCAACGCACCCATGCCTAGTCGTAAAGACGAGGTTTGGCGTTTTGGTAACCTGAAGCAGCTTGATTTTGATGGCTTCAGTGATGAGAAAAACACTGAAATCAAATACTCGATTCCAACTCTCCCCGAGGGTGTGATCTGTCTTCCTTTTGCCGAGGCTCTAAAGCAACACGGTGATCTGGTTAAGGAGCACTTTATGAAGGCCGAGGCGAGACTTGGTTCTGCAAAATTTGCGGCGCTTCACAAAGCGCGCGTGAAGAGCGGCCTTTTTGTTTATGTTCCCGATGGTGTGCGTGTTGAGAAGCCCATCGAAGTCAGCCACGTGATTGCAGGGAATAAAGAAGCCATTTTTCCTCACACTTTAATCATCACCGGTAAAAATTCCGAAGTTAGTGTGCTGGATCGTTTTTCCAGTGCCAATGAAGATGATGCCGGCCTCTGCATCGCATTTAACGATCTCATCGCTGGTGACGGCTCCAAGCTTACCTACTGCGCCGTGCAGGAGTTGAATTTGAATAGTCGTATGATCCAGGTGAATGCCACGACCGTTGGCCGCGATGCTCATGCTGTTGCATTTACTCTGAACACCGGATCGCAGTGGGCACGTAATGAGTCACTCAGCTTGCTCAATGCAGAAGGAGCTCATTCCGATATGCTGTCATGCTCGATCCCGGCTGGGACCCAGCAGTACGATCAGCGAACTTACCAGCATCACGCAGCACCGCACACCAACAGTGACCTGCTTTACAAAAATACTCTTTTCGGAACATCCAAAACGGTGTTCTCAGGTCTCATTCTAGTTGATGAGGGCGCTCACTACACCGATGCCTACCAGACTTGCCGTAACCTCATGATGGAGGATACGACCGAGGCCAACTCCATGCCAGGGCTGGAAATCAATGCTGACCAAGTTAAGTGCTCACACGGCAGTACTGCAGCAAGCATTAGTGACGAGGAGATTTTTTACCTCCAAGCAAGGGGTATCGGTCCTCAACAGGCACGTCGCCTAATCGCCAAAGGTTTCTCTGTCGAAGCCGTCGAGCGCATGCGCAACGAGCGTCTCGAGGAGGTGGTCATCGAAGCCATTGATCGTAAGTTTTCTTCGATTCGCTAGGCAGAATTACGAAGCCAATTGCGAAGTAAATCGCTTAGGAATATTTATTTGTTCATTTTTTATTGAACAAACACCCCATTCTGTGGTCTGTTCTCAGCAGTCGCAGGTGGGTTTTTAACCGTTTTAACACCAAGGCTCATACTTTTTTTCATATATAAGCATGGTTTTAGTCAATAATAGGCTAATCGACCAAGGGCGGTAGCGTAACCAGTGAAAAAAATATCAACGATGATCGTTGTATCTAAGCAGAAAAAAGCGGTAACCTTAGTAAGTTTATCAACTTAGCAATGATTATTCTCTTGCTCACCTTGCGTGTCTAGTGCATCTCGCTGCCGCGCACCTAATTGTAGCTGGGCAGCTTGTCGAAAACACACAGTGAGATAATGAGTAAGGAAGAAAACAACATCCACCCGGAATTTGACCGACAGGTTTCCAGAGAGAGCAAGGAAAAGCTCCTCGGGCAAAAGGGGCTTGTCATCTGGCTCTATGGTATCTCAGGCTCAGGGAAATCAACCATCGCCAATGCTGCGGAGAAGGTTCTCCACAAGCAGGGTCGCATGACCACCATCCTGGATGGCGACAATCTTCGCACGGGAGTGAATAAGAATCTTGGTTTCTCTGACGATGATCGTAGAGAAAACATCCGCCGCGCTGCGCACGTGGCCCGCATTTTTTCTAATCAGGGAATTATCACGTTTGTATCAGTCATTACACCACGTCACGAACTTCGTGATCTGGCCCGTGATACCATCGGCGATGATTACTTCGAGGTATTTGTTAATGCTAGCTATGCGCTATGCGAAGAACGCGATGTCAAAGGGCTCTACGCAAAGGCGGCTCTCGGTGAAATTAAAAACTTCACTGGCAAGGACAGCGCGTTCGAAGAACCCGTCGCACCAGATCTCATTATCGATACAGAAGGCCAATCTGTCGAAGACAGCGTCTTTACACTTCTAGAAGCCATCCGAGAAAAAACTTCAGTCTAATTATTTGTTTTATGTCTAACTATTCCCTTAGCCATCTGGACCACCTAGAGTCCGAAGCTGTTTATATTCTCCGCGAAACTGCAGCGCAGTTTGAAAATCCAGTGCTCCTTTTTTCCGGAGGTAAGGACTCCATCGTGATGGCGCATCTCGCTTATAAGGCATTTTGGCCAGCGAAGATTCCGTTCGTATTAATGCACGTTGATACCGGTCATAATTTTCCTGAAACAATCGTGTTTCGTGATCAGTTTGTTGAAAAAATTGGTGCCCGCCTCGTGATTGCCAGCGTGCAGGACTCAATTGATCAAGGTCGTGTCACCGAAGAAAAAGGTGTTAACGCTAGCCGTAATGGACTTCAAACCGTGACCCTTCTCGATGGTATTGAGGATAGCCAATTTGATGCCGCACTTGGTGGTGGTCGGCGTGATGAAGAAAAAGCCCGAGCCAAAGAACGCTTCTTCTCCCACCGCGATGATTTCGGCACCTGGGACCCGAAAAACCAACGTCCCGAGCTCTGGAATATCCTCAATGGCCGCAAACAACACGGTGAGCACTTCCGCGTATTTCCAATCTCTAACTGGACTGAGATGGACGTCTGGCAATACATCAAAAAGGAAGAAATTGATCTTCCCCACATCTACTTTTCTCACGAGCGCGAAGTGTTTGAACGTAATGGTTCACTTCTCGCAGTAACGGATTTTGTAACAGTCCAGGACCATGAAGTGGTCGAGAAGAGAATCGTTCGTTTCCGCACCATTGGTGACGCCACCTGCACAGGTGCTGTGGAGTCAACCGCTGCTGATCTTGATGCTGTGATTCAAGAAGTTGCTTCAGCTCGTCAGACAGAACGTGGAACTCGTTCCGATGATAAACGATCTGAGACCGCCATGGAAGACCGCAAGAAAGAAGGATACTTTTAAACCATGCGTCCACCACTTGACAAGAAACGCCTTCTCGATTTCCTCGAGGAATTTGGCAGAGATATTCCAGGTAATGGGATTATCTATCTCACCGGTGGAGCAACAGCCCTTCTACATGGTTGGCGGGATATGACTGTCGACGTTGATATAAAAGCGGACCCTGAGCCAGCCGGGTATTTTGAATCAATAGCACGCCTTAAAGACAGTTTTCCTATTAATATTGAGCTGGCTGCACCAGATCAGTTCATCCCGGCACTCCCTGAGTGGAAAGAGCGAAGTATCTTTATTTCCCGCCACGGTGGCGTGGATTTTTATCATTACGATCCCTACAGCCAAGCCATCGCTAAGCTTGAAAGAAGTCATGCTAGGGACCTCACTGATGTGGAGTCAATGCATGACGCGGGCCTGATCAAATCGAGCCAGCTCCAAGATCTCTATGGCAGCATAAAAGCCGAACTGATCCGTTACCCTTCCATTGATATCCTCGTCCTAACCAGCACCATAGATCAGTGGTGCAACGATCACGTATGAACCATCCATCCACAGACATTCTTACTGGACTTCCAGCGGAGGAATTACTTAGAAAAGGTCTCAGTGATCTCTCTGCGGGTGCTGTCACAGTGGCATCTTGTCTGGTTCGGATTATAGCTCCAAGACTCGTGCGTGCAGGGCTCGTTGACGCAGCAGCTTTTTCTCACACCATGGACGCCGAGCTGAAGCTCTATGAACTACTTCAAGCCGAGGGCAACCGCGCATACTCACTCTATAACAGCCATTTGCGCGAATTGACCAGTTTCGGCCACGCACTGGACCAGCGCCTACGCCAAGTATCTTAACAATATACGTATCCTATTTTTCCTATGTCTTCTACCGCAACATCCGAACTCCCATCTTCCACTGATACATCAGGTTACCTCGATATGGACCTGCTCCGTTTTACAACGGCAGGAAGTGTAGATGATGGTAAATCAACCCTCATTGGCCGCCTTCTCTATGATTCAAAGAACACCTTTGAAGATCAGATGGAGGCTGTCGAGCAATCCAGCAAACAGCGTGGTGACGAGAACATAAACCTCGCGCTCCTAACAGACGGCCTCAAAGCCGAGCGTGAGCAGGGGATTACCATTGATGTAGCCTACCGCTACTTCGCTACTCCCAAGCGGAAATTTATCATCGCTGATACTCCAGGCCATATCCAATACACACGGAACATGGTGACGGGTGCCTCGACGGCTAACCTGGCTATTATTCTGGTGGACGCCCGCAAGGGAGTGATCGAACAAACATGCCGCCATTCATTCATCGCAAGCTTATTGCGCATTCAACACATTGTGGTGTGCGTCAATAAGATGGACCTCGTTGATTATTCCGAGGAGGTATACGACGATATTGTTTCCCAATACAAAGACTTCGCCTCGCGTCTCGATAACGTGGTTGATATAAGCTTCATCCCGATCAGTGCGCTGAAAGGCGACAACGTGGTCGATAAGTCTGAGCACATGGATTGGTATCAAGGCTCATCACTTCTCTATCATCTTGAAACAGTCTACGTGGGTAATCAGGAGAACCATGTTGAAGCACGTTTTCCTGTGCAGTGGGTGATCCGCCCACAGTCCGATGAATGGCACGATTTCCGTGGATACGCTGGTCGTATTGCAGGCGGAGTATTCAAGCCCGGTGATGCCGTCACAATTCAACCTTCTGGTTTTTCGACCAAGATCAAAGCGATCCATGCCGATGGTAAAGAACTTGAAGAGGCATACAGTCCACTCTCGGTAGCGATTACACTCGAAGACGAAATTGATATTTCTCGAGGTGACATGATCGTCAAAGCCAACAATCCGCCAACAGTGGGTCAGGACATCGAGGCTATGATTTGCTGGTTCTCAGATAAGCCGATGAATCCTCGTGGTAAGTATATCATTCGCCACACCTCCCGTGAGGCAAAAGCCATGATCAAAGAGGTGAAATACAAGGTGAACATCAACACCTTACATAAGGCGGAGGATGATCTTGAGTTTAAACTCAACGACATCGGCCGTATCACGTTACGAACATCTACGCCGCTCATTTATGATGGCTATAAACGCAACCGAATCACGGGGTCGTTTATCCTGATTGATGCAATGTCCAACGAGACGGTCGCGGCAGGTATGATTGCGTGAGATTCCCCGGTGGGGAATAGTGCGGAAGTTGGGAAGTGCGGAAGTTTGGGAGTTGAAAGCGTTTACGCGCGTTGGAAGATGCTATGCATCGTTGAATTGAGTCTCGCGACTCGGTTGAAGGTTTCAACATGTGCGGAGAAATTATTCAACCGGGCAAAGCCCAATTCAACCTCCTGCAAGGACATTCAACGTTGCCCTCTGTCCTCCCGTCTCCTGTAGCCTAAAGCTTCCGAACTCCATCACTCCATCACTCCATCACTCCATCACTCCAGCACTCCAGCACTCCATCACTCCAGCACTCCAGCACTCCAGCACTCCAGCACTCCAGCACTCCAAAACCATGCCTGTCCCCTTACTCGATGTAAACGCCCAGAATCACGCCATCGCAGATGAGCTTCGTGAAGCCTTCGACAGAGTTCTTGAATCTGGTCGCTTTATCATGGGCGATGAGGTGGAGAAATTTGAGGCCAGCATCGCTGAGTTTGTAGGTTCAAAACATGCTATTGGTGTATCCTCTGGGACGGATGCCATTTTGCTTTCTCTGATGGCCTTGGGAATCGGTCATGGGGACGAGGTGATCTGCCCGAGCTTTACTTTTTTTGCCACCGCAGGATGTATCGCACGAACGGGTGCTATACCTGTTTTCTGCGACTGCCATCCTGATAACTTTAATATCGATTTTGATTCGGCAGAGCAGTGCATCAGCGATCGAACCAAAGCGATCATTCCCGTTCATCTATTTGGCCAATCCGTTGATATGGACACATGTGACGCATTTGCGAAAAAACATGACTTGGCTGTCATCGAGGATACAGCCCAATCCCTTGGCGCAAAATACCGAGACAAATCTTGCGGTTCGATGAGTGACTTCGGAACCTACAGCTTCTTCCCATCGAAAAATCTCGGAGGTCTTGGTGATGGTGGGCTGGTCGTCACTCAAGATGACCAACTGGCGGATACCGCTGCCAAGATGCGCAACCACGGAATGCATCCTAAATATTATCACCAGATGGTAGGCGGCAATTTTCGTCTGGATGCGCTTCAAGCAGCTTTACTTAGAGTGAAGTT
>Ga0114994_10001788_pt1 | contig 15558 bp, 15 predicted proteins | sample ArcticOcean_MG_C_9_FD_87043 | JGI IMG/M metagenome (GOLD analysis project Ga0114994, IMG submission 87043) | Marine microbial communities from western Arctic Ocean - ArcticOcean_MG_CB2_152 | ecosystem: Environmental > Aquatic > Marine > Oceanic | place: Arctic Ocean: Canada Basin | collected... | reverse complement strand
CTTGGAAAGATGATAACTTTACTATGATATATGAAAACTATGATGGCGAGGATAGGATTTACACTTCAAGTCAATTATTAAAAATCTTAACAAAATGAAGAAACAAGGAGAGGAAACTAATATCAGAGCTTTTATAGATATAAAGGTTGATGGTAATGCTAATGGAGGTGTTTACGTTGAGTCTAAGGCACTGAACCATAAAATTAAGGATATAGAGTCTCTGGGGCTTTATAAGGTTGTTGGGGTGGTTTATGACGGAACTGATAACTTAGAGATAGTAACGAAATTAATTAAGGAGGCTAATAAATCAACAAACTAATGAGTAGAAAAAATAATACAGAAAATACAATATCTAATTGGAGGGAAGTGGAAATAGAAGGAGATAAGAATAAACACTATAATGAGAAGGGTAGGAATGGTTGGACTCCAACAAATACATCTGACCCACTAGGAATGGATTTAAGAGTGCCCTCTTATTATAAGGGTAAAAATGGATATGAAGCTCGCAAGGTATGTGATAACTTTGAACTTCCATATCACCTCGCTACAGCCACAACTTACATTTTACGAGCATATCACAAGCACGACACTCCTGTAGATTGTTTAACTAAAGCAATAGCACATTTAGAGTTTGAATTAGAAAAAATAAAAGATGGAGGAGAATAGAGAGTTTGATTCAAGCAATTTTAATCAAGAAGATTTTGACAGACACTTCATTAAGGATGATGATTTAATGATAACTTCTTGCTGTAAAAGAAGATGGTATAGAACAAAAAAACATCTTAAATGCCCAGGCTGTAAGAAGTATGTGGATAAAGACGTTACAGCAAGAGGGATTATGCAGGGAATTAATACTATGATGCAAAAAAGAAAAGAAGATGAAAGAATTGAAAATACAAGCAGTTCCGAAGCCTCGGATGACAAGAGCTGATACCTGGAAGAAAAGACCATGTGTAATGAAATACTGGGCTTATAAAGACGAGCTTAGATTGCTTTTTACTAAGCACAGCATAGATATTGATAGAGAGATATTTATGGACTTCTATATAGCTATGCCAAAATCCTGGAGTAAGAAGAAGAAATTAGAGTTTAATGGGAAGTATCATGATAAGAGACCAGATATAGACAACTTACTTAAAGGGGTTATGGACGCACTTTTTGAAGAAGACTCTCACATACATACTATTTGCTGTAAGAAGTTCTGGTCTTTAGAGCCTAAGATAGTTATTCATAATCATAACTCCTTATGTTAGAGTTGTGATTAAATGAGTCTCTTTGTTTATATACAATATTTTTAGCCTGCTTTTCTGATATATCATATTTAATAGAAACATCTATAAAGGTATTGCCTACATGTCCTCTATTGTCAACAATAAATTTATCAAAATCTTTTATCATCATGTAATTTCTAAGCGTCTTGGGAGGTATTAATCCTAGTTCAGAAAGATGGTATATAGTGTCTTTTAAAGCAAACTCATCACCAAACCTTTTGCTTATTTGCTCATAAAGAATGTCTCTAAATTCCATAACAATCTTTTGTTTATTTGCCATATTTATCTATTTTATGATTAAATGTTGAAATAACATTATTAACACAATTACCACAAGTAACTGCTGTAGCTCCGTAGTTTCCCCACTTATATAAGTTGTAATGCTCAAACAGTCTTATTAAAGCCTCTTTTTTATCTTTAAGTCTTAATCTTACTATATCAAGGTCTTTCTTTATATCCTGTTGAGTTTCTTTTGGAATATCACTCCAATCAATTTTCATGTTCATAGGTTTTGTTATCTTCATTACCATAGTTTTTTGGGGCACTCAATATAAAACTCATCTATTCTTGCTTTAACATTTAAAAAACAACCACAGCTATTGCATTTTTCAAGAGGACTTAACCCTAAAGGCTTAGAATATTCTCCGCATGAGTTTGACCTACATATTGACATTCTTTTAGAGAACAAATTATCACTTGCTCTTTTAACACCTTCGCCTGCAAAGTAATCCCAAAATAATTTAATTAGTATTTTCATAATGCAAATATAGTAAAATTATTAGAATATGCTTGAAGTTAACTCAGCAACACTTACATTAGCTTGTGATGATGTAATTGAAGACTCAGTAACTATTACTTGCTTACTATTAACACCAGCAACAACTTGTTGTCCTAATCCAGTAATGATAGTATCCATATTACCAAAACCCATTTCATTAACTCTATTACTAACCCCAGGTAGAACACCTCCAGCTTCAAAACTCCTTCCTCCGCCAGCCACATTCATGGCTGATAGTTCAGGCCCATACATAGCAGTTGAACGCCTATTAATAACAGCCTCACCTCCTTCTAATTCAGACACTCTCCCTCCAACATTGAATTTAACCCCACCTTGAGCATGCCTTGGCCCTACAACCATTCCTCCTTTAGCAAACTTATCATCTCCTCCTGGTATTATACCACCTCTAGCTCCAACAAACTTCTGAGAGGCGATAGCTGCAATTTGAGCAGCAACAAATGCAGACATTAAAGGAGCCATAGCAATAGCTCCAATACCTGTTTGACCAGCAACAGTAGTAATAGCAACAGCACCGTTAATTATAGCCTGAATAATGTCGTTGGCTTTTTTCATTTGAAATTGCTTCTTTTTAACCACTCTAAGCTCCTCCTCCCTTTTCTGCTCACTAATTCTTTCTAACTCAGCATAATGAACTCTCAGGTTTTCTTGAGCAACTTCATTTCCATCTAACTCTATAAGCTTTTGCTCTAATTCATCAGAAAGTTCCTGCTGTCTAATATCTCTTTGCTCGTTAATATTCTGCATCTCTAACTCCCACTTGTTATTCATAAACGTACTAAAAGCGTCAAATGCAGTGTTGTAATACATTGTAGCTACTGCTAATTTCTCTTGGAAAGCAGCAACCTCTTGGTCATTATCATCTCCATTAAGGTCGTTAATCTTAGTGGATTTATTTGTATTAATCCTCTGTATAGCTTGTGCATTTTCCCTGTGTAACCTTTCTTTCTCAGCTAAAAATTCATTCTCATCAATGAGCTCTAAGTCTAATGCGGCTTGATTATCGCTAATTTTTCTCGCATTAAATGTAGCTTGGATAGCTAATTGTCTTACGCTTTCTGATTCAACATGAGCAAGATTTTTTGTTAAAAGTTCTCTCTCTGCCCTTCTTATCGTACTTATTGCTTTGAAAGCATCTTTCTCCCCTCTCATTGTTGCTTTTGTCTTAGCTTCAGTTGCCCTCAAACTTGCCTCTGCATTATGCACAAGAGATTTAGCTTCTATTGCAGCTAGCTCTGCTAAATTAGCCTGCTTCATTTTCTTAACTATCTCGTCATTTGTTGCTCTTTTGTAAACTTCTTCATCCAACATATCTTTAAGGAGCTGAATAATTGCAGTGTTATGCCCTGCCTCACCGCTTATAGCATCATTGTATTGTTGAGTTGTTAATTTTTTAATTACATCATATTTAGTTTTATTTGTCTTTATAGTTGCTGATATTAATGCGGTATTACCTTCTTTCAATAAGGTTTTCATATTAGCTGTATTAGCTAAAGATAGCTCTGTTTGTTTAGCATACTTGGCTTTAGCAAGAGTAAGCTCATTATTAGTGGCAGCAGACATCTTAACAAATGTATCTTCTATCATACCGTCCATTACTTTAATAAGGTCTTTGTAGTTATCTTTTGTTTTCTGTAATAAGACTCCTGACAATGCTGAATCTCCAGTCATAGTTTTACCTGACTTCCTTAGAGCGGCATCTAGGTTTGTTACAAATTTCCTGTAAACACTAAGCTCTATGTTTATTTCTTGTATGCTTTTTTTAGAACCATCAATAGCTTTTTGTAGAGGGCCTTCTAATGTTGCATAAAAGTCATCAGCATTTTTCTTGGCTAACTTTACTTGTGCTTGCGACTTTCCAGCTCCTTCTCCGATAAAGTTATTGTATTTAGAAATAGCCTCAAGAGACTTGAGGTGAACTGTAGCTTTATCTATAGTTAACTCTTGCATAGTATCGTTCATCTTCCTAAATGCCGCAAGTTCTTTCAAGTATTGCATCTCAAGTCCTGTTCTTTTAAGGTTCGCCCCATCAAGAATAATACCATTAAAAGTTTTTATCTTTTTTATTTTATTTAAGTTACCAGAAACTAAGTTATCCAAACTCGCTTTCTCTATTTTTTGCTCCTCCATAAATTGATTTCTTTGATTTCTCATCCTTACCATATCATCTTTAGTCTGCTTATAAACGATATTACTGTATTCTTGCCCCATTAAACTGGCTTCATAACGCAATTTCTCTATCTCATCAACACTTTCTTGCTTTAAATCAATAAACGATTGCAACTCATCTATTCTTTCTCTATGAGCCGCCTTCTCTTCTGACCTATCAGTTAAGTCTAAATTACCAACTTCCTCTTTTAATTTTCTTAATTGGTCTGTAGTTGCCATTTCAATATCAAGCATATCAAGCAGTTCAGGGAAGTCGTTTGCAAGCTGCCTAACTAATGCGGCTCTCTCTTCAGTAGCAATATTATGTTTTAATACACTAACAAGGTCAGCCTCTAAAGCATCCTGCATCCTTTTTGTTTTCATTTCAGCCTCACTTGCTTCCTCTCCCATCATAAAAAATGCTGCTGCCACAGTAGTTACTGCCTGAGCAATAAAGCCCCAAGGAGTAGAGGCCATCATAACCTTCAATCCTTGAGTTGCTGTGGTTGCCGCTCTTGTCGCTATAACCATAGTTTTTAAAGCTCTACCTCCCATTATAAGTCCTTTAACGAAACTAATCATCCCCATGGTTACAAATCTTGCTGCAAGACCAGCTAAAACGGCAGATAAAAGATTTACGGCATTTTTTATTTTCTTTAATGCTGATTCACTATTTGATATTTCTTGAATCCATTTTGTAAAAGTATATAAACTATTTCTTAACCCAATATCAAATTGCTCTGTAAGAGCTATTCCTAACCCCTCTGTAGCGGATTTCAATAAAGTCATATCTCCAGCAAGATTATCAAGCCTTATGGCAGCCATAGCGGCAGTAGCACCCTCTGCTTGATGTAGTATATCAACAGAGTCTTGGAGTCCATCAATATTCTTTATTAAAGAAAGAAATGCAGGTGCTGAACGCTTATCTAATAAGTCAACAGCCTCTGTAGCTCCAAAACCCTCATCCTTTAGCTTCTTCATGGCCTCAATTAAATCAGGCAACCCCTGAACAGTGCCTCCAAGTTTTTTAGATAATTTAGAATTAGCATCTCCAAGTCTAAGGAATACATTTTTAAGAGCATTACCAGCTAAAGAGCCACTCAATCCATTATTAGAGAGTTCCATAAGTAATGAGGAGGTTTCTTCAAGAGTAAATCCTGTAGCTCTAGCTACTGGGGCTACAAACTTCATTGATTCCTTAAACTTCTCTAAATTTAAAGCTGAGTTTGTAAAAGCTACAGCCATAGTATCTGTTACCCTTTGAGTTTGTTCTGCTTCTAAATTATATGCCCTCAAAACAGAACCTGCTGTTTGTGCGGAATTAGCTAATGACTCTCCAGTTGCAGCAGCTAAATCAAGGGTTGCCTTTTGAACCTTTTTAATTTCAGCAGCAGAAAACCCTAGACGAGCAAATTCTTCTTGCAGTTCAGCTACTTGAGTGGCGGTAAAGACAGTTGAATTACCAAGGTCTTTAGCTGATTGCTCTAATTCTTTAAATTCCTTATTTGTTGCTCCAGAAATCGCCTTTACAGCAGACATTTGTCTCTCAAAATCCATAAATGCCCCTATAGCCCCCTTAACAGAGCCTACTATAGCTCTAACTGCAAATGCAGAAGCAATAGCTACAGCAGCAGACTTAAAGGTATTCACAAGCTTACCTCCTGCTCTATTCATTTTATTAGAAGCCTTAGTAGCCCCTCCCATACTTTTTTGTAAAGACCCCATCTGCTTCCCTACGGTTTTAATCTGAGCAGTTTTTTTTGCGTATGCGTCTGTATTCTTTTTTAATTTAGATAGTTCTATATTAGCTTGTTTAAGTTTTTTCTCTAAATCAACTAATCCTTTTAGGTCAGCTTTAAATTGGTATAGTGTACTTGCCATTTATTTATTTATTTTAAGTATAATTTTTTTCTTGTAATTTGCTCTGCATCATTTCCTACTGTACCATCTTCCCTACTCTCTATCGTTTCAGTTTGTTTTATGTAAATATCCCCTAATATAGTAAAACCTCCAACTTTAAATTCAGCAATCACCTCCCCACCAAAAATAGAAAACTCTCCGTCTTGATTTATTGATATTGCATTTTGATTAACAATATCTCCACTATCATTAGTTACTCCAGAACCTACCTGAAATATATCTGAAGATTTGTATTCGTTATTATTACCTATAACGATTTGATTACTGGAAGACATTAGATTACTACCTATAGCTACAGAGTTAGGAGCTACAGAATTATTACGAGTATCACCTGTATTAATAATAACTCCAGAACCATTGGTAGATTTATCCTGAATAGCGGACTGTTTTGCAATAGGAGGGTTTGAACTCAAAACTTCTTTTGATATATTATTAATAAATGTCAATCCAGATTCATTTGTTTCAGTCTGTCTCCCTTTACCATCACCTCCAAATTCTGTCCTTGCTAGTCTCGCTTTTACTCCTTTTGCACTATCAGTTGAATATTTCCATTCAACAAGCTCTACTTTAGTTAATTCATCTCTACCTGGCTTATAGTCTTTAATGTTATTTATAGTCCAGTATGTATAAACTCCATCTATCTGTAGTTTAATTCTATCTCTTAAATCAAGTTGAGATATATCATTAGCACTTAAATTCATCATACAGCTTCTTAAAGCTGCTCCTCCACTAATTTTCTCATAAAGACCTCCATAATATCTATCAAACAATCCTCTCACAAATTGATTTGCACCAGAGCTACCAGAACCTATATTATACCAAGAAAGATTATCGTCATAACTAATAGAAGGTAAGGCATTGTTTTTATAGGTATAAGCGTAAGGATAACTATAATGGTCATGCACAGTTCCACTACTATCAGTAAACTTCCATAGAGTTGTTGTTGATAGCCCTGCGAAATTTAGTATTCTAATATTAAACTTGAAGCTTGCTTCTGGTCTTATCTCAGAGTTAAACCAACCCCAATTATTAGGATTGCCCTCCCACATAGCTGGTATAACAGGCCCACCACTCCATGTAGTCCCCCATGTTCTATCTCCATTTGCTATTTGCATTGTAGGGGAGAATATTTTATTCCCCATATCCTTATCGTCTTTACGGTAAAGAGCTCCATTTGTAAGTGTAAGAGACCATAGTTCATTCCCTGTTGATAGAGCGTATAATTCAGCTACCCTATCATTACTATCTACTTTGTATTTCCAAACTATAGTGGATGCCAACTCATCAATTAGAAACTTGTCAGACCAAGATTCGTGGTCAAGCTTATCACTCCAATCTATTACTTTTCCTGAGCCATAAAAAGTATCATAAGGTTCAACACTAATTGTTTTTGATTGTTCATCAGAAGTCCAATATAGATTGAACATATTAGTTATCCCTTTGATAAAATCAAGTTGCTTAATACAGGGTAATGCGGCTGAGATACTTGCAATACTATCAGGCATAGCAGTATTACTTGCAAGAGGAAACCAGTGCATGTTTTGATTCTTTATCGTAGAGTAAGTGTTATAAGTGTAAGCCCAATTCTTACCAATCCATCCAAACTGAACTACATCACCTGTCTGTAAATCCATTTCAAAATCTATAGTACAAGTCTTCCAATCACCATCAGAAGCCGAAGCAGATAAACAATAGTGACACGTATCACCTGTAGCATTATATGGTGCTGCTGTTGGAAGAGAAGAATTATCATATGTAGAACCTACAATAGAATTTTGTGATGTGGATGCTCCAGTACCCCCACTATAAAGCCTACTTCCATTAACATAAGTACACATAGCCCACCTACCTTTATCAAAGCCCTGACTTATCTTCATTTGAGCGTCATAATGAATTTTGTATCTACCAGTAAAGGGAGCTGTATATCCATTATTACATCCATAACTAATAGAGTTAGGTACGTGAAGCTGTGATGGGTCATTCTCGTATGGCATTTTTGGCCACCATTGTTTATAAGTATAATTATTAAGTACAGCAGTAATAGTACCTGGGCCAGTTTCCCCAGGCCATGTAGCTTTAGCCATTAAACTACCAGAATCTCCAAGTGGGTCAGTAGCATTATTATAATCTTCACCACTACTATATGGAATTATTAATTTCTTAAACTCATCCGTAGCCATAAAATCACTATTTAAGGTATATCCAATATTATCGAATATTTTGTTAACTATAGATATTGCATATACAGCAGGGTGAAAATCCTCTAATGTTATACCTTGGTTAGCTGGTTGCACCCATTCACCATAACTTATTACAGGATAGCAATAGTCTATTTGGTCTGCTGTTTTTGTCCAACTTTCAACTATTGTTTGATAAGTTTTATTATGTGTAGGAAATGGTAAATCACAGATTTTTAATTTCTTAATAAGCTGAGGCCAGTGAGTGGGGTCTTGTAATATATGAGCTTTATATCTACCTCCTTGACCAGTTATAGATTGCTCTATTCTACACCATCCACTAAAAACATGAAGCCCATTAGCTTTTATCCTTGCTTTATACCACCCTATTTGTTCGTCACTTCTTTCAGCACCAACACCTGTTAATGTTTTTAAGAATCTCTGATTATGATTACTAGCAGGAATTTCAAAAGTTTTAGAGTAACCAGCAGCTCTTTTACTTGGGTCTGTTAAATCAGAAGCTTTAAATGTTAAAGCTAGTAAAGATTCTGTCTTATCTAATATATCAAGATGTGTGTAAGTGTAAATAGACTCATCTATGTCTTGTGTCCCCCAAATGTCATCCAAACGCTCACCAAGAGTAGCATCTACCTCTTTAACCTTAAAACCACTTATTGTAACAGTGGGATTTGAACCTGTTTCTACTATTCTTAAAAACTCATGTTGTGATTGCCAAGCTACTTGTTGTTTTGGCAATATACAAGGGCCATTTGTACAGACAGTTACATTTGCAATAGTCTGAAACCATGAATTAGCCATATTAGGTTCACATAGTAATGATGTATCACGCCACATAGGAGTGCAACTCTGATGCTTACCCTTAGTTGTGAAGTTTTCCCATGTAAATGGGGTTATCGAAGTGTCACCAGTTGCTTGGTCATCAACCATATCTATCCATTGTTGGTCAACAGCTCCAATCATACCTCCTGGTATATACGGATTACCTCCCCCACTACCAAAAATAACATTAACTTCACAATCTTCTATTTCTGTAATTTCAAATTCAAGACTAGCACCAGCCATATTCATTTCTTCTGCACAACCATCCTGTAAAAGTAACATGCCCATACTTCTTACCCCAAACATTCCTTGCTCTGTGAATGTAGGGGAGTATTTTTTATCCCCATTCCATTCTGTTATCCAACTCATGTGAATTGCCTTAAATGCAGGATTATATGTTATAGCATTATTTCTGTAAAACCAATGTGCATTATGAACATAAGGAGATATAAAACAATTAAATTTACCTAAAAATTGTGTGGTATCCCAAAATTGCCCTAATGATATATTAACCCCTTGTGCATTAAGATAATTAGCAGGATTTTCCATCCCAGTACCTCTTACGCATAGTTTTTTATCCCAACCAGCTACTATCTCAAAAGATAAACAAAAATCTACATCAAAATCAATTCCAGAAGCATCAGAGATAACATCTCCACCTTGCATATTTGGTTGTAAATACAATATCCTGCCCTGCTCTGTATTTTCCCTACCATACTCAAGCCTGTTTAGAGTATCGTAACCCGTCATAGCGGTTGAATTGTTATTAGCATAATATATTCCTTCAAAATCCGCATCAGAACCATCTGATGTTGCCATGTCAAATATAAAAAGATTATCTTTACTTCCGTCATAAGCAAACCCTCCATTCCCTAATACACTACCCCATTGTTGTCCAGGATTTGTGTTAAAGCTACCAGCCCCTACACTTGTGTATCCAGTTATCTTCATTTCATACCCATCTCTAGGGAAATCTGCTGGAGTAAAGGTTTGCATAGAGTTTTTAGGCTGATTTGTAAATATATCTCCCCTATCACATTCCCTACATGCGTTCTCAAGTGTAGGTGTATTGTCAACTCCAACTATGACAGGTATAGTAGTAGTAAGGTTACCCTCTTCTACTTGACCTATTTCTAATATTACATCTCTTGCTATTGGTGAATTTGGCATATTACATTTTCATTGTTGTAGTGTCCTCTGATAAAGTGTACAGGAACTCTATGTACTGCACATTATCTTCGGTGCTATATATTTGGAAAGACGCTTTGTCAATCATTATTGCTTGTAGGCATGTGTCATCTCCCCATCCTCCAGGCTCAAACTTACCTCTAATTTTTTGTACAACCCAAGCTTGTGGAGACGCAACAAGCTCTTCAAGCCATTCTGCTGTCTCTCTTGTTAATGGTTGAGAGAAAACACTGAAAGTTTCATTCCTTTGTGTCCAAAGATTTGTTGCTGAATGTTGACCTCTCATTACTCCAAAATTTGATTTCACATTCCTGTCAAATGCTGTATGTCTATCAAAAGTCATACCACTTATATTAACCTTTTTAGTCGCTGTACCTGTAGCTGTGAAAAAATCAAATCCTCCCACCATGTTTCTGAATATAAATGTTGTTGCATCTTTAGCACCACATTTACTGCCATCTGTTAATTTATATGTTTTACCAGGATTACCCCTTTGAGCTGAATTATTATTAATATCAACCCACATTAAATCTACTCTCATTTCACTAGCTATAAGATTTCCTGCTGCGTCCAGAAGAACTAAAGCTGAACTCCCCCCATTCTGAGCCCAATAAAAAACTTCAAAAGCAAGTGGATGAACATTGAGTTCCATAGTACCTCTAAGTTGGTCTATATAATAATAAATAACCATATCATTACCATTATCGAGATTTGTTATAGTAACTCTAAGTTTTCTGGAAGAAATGGGAGAGTGAATAAATGGCATAGTTATCCATCCAACAGCTAAACTAGTGTCAATAGTATTTCCGTCAGGCATATTAGTTTGAAGTCTATTGTATGAGCTGGAAAACCAAGAAATACCTGAGCTATTTGTGTAATCACAAACAAAGTAATCTATTCTAATGTAATCATCTTGTGTAGATAAAGATTCTGTTGTTTTAGTGTTAATAGGGTAAGCATAGAATGATGCAGAGTTTTTTGGTTGGTTATAATCAACAGATAAAGTACCATTTGTATTTAGTACTACTGGATTAAAACGAACTACAAACTTTCTAAAGTACATACTATTTCTATTAGCACACCAAATTCCACTATACCAGCTAGGGCTTTCTTCTATGTATTGCCTACAGTATTCAGCAACATTACACTCATAAATACCAGTATCTGAATCTGAGTACGCATTAAATTGAGCTCCTGTAACTTCATAATCAGAACTCACTTCATTATACATTAATAATTCACATCTAAAGTGAATTATATTTGAAACTGAGTCATCTTGAACTGAAAGTACGATAGGTCTTTGTGTGGTTACGTGCTTACCATGTGCGTTTTTATATATATCCCAAGCCATTATTTATTTCCTTTTAACATCTTATTAATATTTCTATTTACAGATAACATTATTATTGACTGAATATCATCCATTATTTGTTTATATACTTTTGACTCTATAGCGTCAAACCATCCTGTAACTTTAACTGTTCTTGATGGGCTTCTATCAGAAGCTGCTTGAGCTACAGCAAACGCCATTTTTTTTGCACCAATATCATTTAAGCCATACTTTCTTTTACACCAATTAATTAATGCTGTAATATATTGACTATTTCCTCCTTTATTCAAAAATCTACCATAAGGAGCTTCATCTGGTTCTGTTCCCATTTTAGATGAGCCACCAGTATTTAATCTTATAGCACTATCTGCCGCTTCAAATTCCCAACTTAAAAATCCTCCGTTAATTACAGGTCTTTTAGCATCCAGACTATTTATTGTTTTGCCTGAAGTTGTATGAGGTCTCTTGTTGCCTGCCCTAACCTTTGTGAGTCCATCTCTCATAACTCTAATGGCATTAGTATCTGCCCCATTCATTAAGCGAATTATTATTTCCTCAAACATCATCACTATGCTGGATTATTTGTTTGGTCAGGAGGGAAAAGATTTACTGGAGGAAATACTGGAGGAGTATCAATACATGGGTCAACTAAAGCCCCATAACAACATGAACCATCATCAACACCAGCAGCAGGGTCATAATTTACAGCGTCAGGGTCAGTACATCCACAAGCACCAAAGAAAGCCTCACAAGGGTCTTCACAGCCATTATCAGGATTTCCACTACCAGTACAAGCATCAACAGTCACCGCTATATTAGCTATAGCTTCAAATCTAATACGAAGAGCTGCTAATTTATCGTTAAATATACCTTTCTCTCTTTCTATTGTTATTTTATGCTTAGGAATGTATGCAGAACAACCACCACCACCACTAATTCCAAGTGCAAGACAACTTAGCATATTCCAAAATTTTATTTCAAGGTCTGAAAATATTTGAGCCACCTCAGTATCAAAAATCTGAACCCCCTGAGTTGTTGTATTTGAGAATGGTCTCGCTATAACTAAGTCAAAAGTATAAACCTCCTTTATTCCTTCAGCAATATAAGATGAAGGATAGTCTATATTCAATAAATCATAACAAATGTTATGGTCAAAGTTTATATGCTCTGGAGGCCCAAACTTAATAGTACAGAATCCTGCTGCTACTGCACATGACTGGAAGTCTGCCATTAATTGAGATAAGTTATATAGAGGTACATCAAATTGAGACATTGTTTTTTATTTTTTTGTTAATTGAGATTCATATTTTTGTTTACAAGAAAAGTGAACATTTCTTCCGTCAATAGCTTTAAAGTAAGATTCAGGGAATCCCTTACTGCATAGAGCACATATACTTACATCATTCTTTTCGTATTCATCCTTACATGCTGTATGCACTTTTTTACCATCTGAAGCTGTGGTGTGATTACAAGCACACCCTACAAGGTTTAAATTACAATTAGGACAGACTTCTGGCATTAGTTATTTTTTTTATTCAAGTCACTATAATGTTTTTCATACTGCGATACTGCGTTCTTCCAAGATAGGTATGTTAAAACCTCATACAAGTCTGTTAAAAGAACACTATTAACAGGGTTGTGGGTTGGGAGGGTGAAAAGACCCTCTTTAGCCACATCATACAAACTATTTAACCATCCATAACCTGAGATAGTGGTTTTTGCTGCGATAACAGCCTTTGGGTCTCCTCCGTCTGAAGTAAGGTTAGGGAATGAATCATTAATTTGTTCTCTTGCTTGAGCAAAAAAAAAGCGACATCCCAAATGGTTGCCATGTCAAGTTTTTTAAACTTCTGTGTCCTTTCTTCTATTACCGTCTCATCTACCAACCCTCTTTTTTCTCCCTCTTTCTTACAGAGAAGAGCTATCTGCCTTGGTAAATACCCAAAATCTCCATTTTCTATTCTTTGATTATTCAACTCCACCTGCTCTGCCTCAATATATGTCCCAAAATTCTCATCTTCCATCCCTCCTTTTGGTAAAAAGAAAGTCTCATTATTAAGTGTAAATTTATCAAGAGATATAGGCTGGTATTGTTCCCCTACAAAGTCAATAGTTTTAAGAATATCCTCAATTAAATCTAAAGAGCATAAAGCAATCTCAGATTCGTCCAATCCAGTCCAGAAGCAAACTATCTTAGTGTTGAAATCAACATTATCAATACTAACTACTAAGGATATTATTGCATCAGTATCTGATTCATTAGAATCATTTTTATAGTCATTAATCACATCAGCCTCTGATTTCCTTGACTTACTTATATTTGAGAACTGTATAAATTGTTCAAAACTAACATCAAGCCAGTTAGTTGGTATTTCAATTTCCTTCTCGTTTATTATTATAGTCTTCATTAATTTAGTAGTGTTTTATCATTTTCATAGCTAGGATTAACTAAAGCCATGTTTTCAAGTTTTGTTATAGTGTTAAGGAGCATTTTAGCTACTCTTCCTATAACTTTATCCATATTAAGATGAGATGTGTCAATCCCAGCCAAATACCCCAAGCAAGCCCAGTAAACCATGTTTGGTAGGCTAAAGAACCATTCATTCCTCAATAAAGGGTCTTTATAGACATAACTACCCTGCTCATTGTGAACCTCTATAATAGATGTTAATGTATCTAAAAAAACATCATAACTATCATCTTCAGGTGTTATTTTATCCATTAAATCTTGTATGTCTCCTAAATACCCCAAAATTATCTCTTGATGAGTCATGTTTATACAGTAAATATCTCCTTGATTATCCATTTATGCAATTATACAAAAAATTATATAAAGAAGCAACCCATGTTTAGAACATTCTAACCCCATGCCAATACTTTATTTCCATTACCAAATAAATAACTCATTCTCATCATTAAAGAATCAGCGTAATCAGGTGAACGACCAATAGCCTGCTTCACTTCTTTCTTAGAAAGTATAGAAAGTTTACCATCTAAATCAATATCCTTCCTTCTAACCACCTCTAATTCTTCAATTATCTTATTCCTAATGTCTATATTCTTCTCTTTTATCTGTATATTGCCTGCATTAATCTGTTCGGCAAGCTTATAATAGCACTGAGTCTTTAAATTACGGTAGTTTTCTCCTTTTATTGCCTTGGAGTTGTTGATAAATGCTTTAACACCCTTCATATAGTGCGAAAGGTACTGTCCAACCCCATCTGAATCAATTACTATGTTTTTTCTATTTATTGAATGTTTTTCTGCCAAATTTTTAATTAAAACTTCAATACTGTTAGCTGAACTCTTATCTTTAGTTATTATCTCTTCAACAACCATTCCCCTCCATCTAGTTATAACCATTTTATCACTTCCCATTAAAGCTACATCACAAGTTAAGAACGCTTCATCATCTTCAGGGACACTATTCTTAAATACATTAATTAGAGCTTCATATTCAAATAACTTATCTTTTCCTTCGTCATATTCCCAATTACCATGTAAAAGTCTCTCTCTTGATACAGGGTCAAGCTTTCTTAGCTGTTCTTCGTAGTATTCAGAGATATGTGGGTTGTCTTTTAGTTTTGCTTGCACAAATCTTTGATGAGAAGGCAAGTTATCATCCCTCCATTGTTTGTAAAAGTCATATACCCAGTTTTTTGCTGGATTGCACGACATCAGTATCTTTGGCCGAAGGTCAAAATCGCCCAATTTATACCTTATCCTTGACGCAACAACATTCTTTGCTTTTTCAGTACACTGATTAACCTCGTCAATGAAAGCTCCAGAAATCTCAAGTGACCCAAGTGAATCGAAATTTGGGTCTGCTGGATATTGATAAAGGTCTTTTAACAAGATTTGACTTCCGTTCACAAATTCTATAACATT
>Ga0114994_10001787_pt1 | contig 15563 bp, 10 predicted proteins | sample ArcticOcean_MG_C_9_FD_87043 | JGI IMG/M metagenome (GOLD analysis project Ga0114994, IMG submission 87043) | Marine microbial communities from western Arctic Ocean - ArcticOcean_MG_CB2_152 | ecosystem: Environmental > Aquatic > Marine > Oceanic | place: Arctic Ocean: Canada Basin | collected... | reverse complement strand
ATAATTTTAAAGAACAATTTAAGCAAGCTCTAACCTCTACTGCCAAAGTAATTTCTAACGACTATAGACTAAACATTAAAAAATTTGATAAAGATTTGTACACTAAAGAGATAGATTTTTTTGATGTAACTAATTTATCAAATAAACATGATTTTGTTAGATTAAGAGCCGAAACAGATTCCCTTGCATTAAAAAAAAAATTCTCTGATAAAGAAATATTCAATAAAAATTTGCCAAAAAATCCATCCTGCAAATCTTTATACAATATTGCTGAAAAAATTAGATATGAGATTTTAGGTGGCAAGATGCTTAAAGGAATAGAAAAAAATTTAAGTGAAAACTATAGTCAAAAGATTAGTTTAACTCGTAAAGATCAATTAAGGAATAAAGAGGATGTTTCTGTCACTGAAGCCTTTGAGTTATATATGTTAAAAAAATTTTTTAACTTAGAACTTAACAAGGTGTCTTCAAAAATGCTTAGTTTCTGGGAAAAAGATTTCAACTTTAGTATTGACAGACATATAGATTTTTTAAACAAAAACTTAGAGGACCAAAATAATTACAGCTCAAAATTTTCAAAAATTCTTGAAGGTATGGATGTATTTAATTCAAATAATGAAGAGAATAATGAAGAATCTAATGAAAAAGAAAATGAACAAGAAAATAAATCTAAAGAAAATAATGATGACCAGCCTGATGGAAAAGAAGATAACAAACAAGATGAGAACAAAACTACCCTAGATGCAAGTTTTGAGCTTAGTGATCAACAAATTGACGAGGAATTAGAAGATGCTGACTCTCTCAAAGAAAGTAAAGAAAATATTTTACAAAAAAAAAATATAAATAATATTGATCAAGAATATAAAGCCTTTACAACAGAATTTGATGAAGTTGCAAAAGCCGAGACTCTAGAGGATATAAATGAAATACAAAAATTGAGAAAAAATTTGGATCAACAATTAGTTGGTTTTCAAGATCTAATAACTAAGCTTGCGAATAAACTACAAAGGCAACTTCTAGCAAAACAAAATAGAGCCTGGGAGTTTGATCTAGAAGAAGGTCTATTGGACAGCTCTAAACTAACTAGAGTTATTATGGATCCATATAATTCGCTATCTTTCATGAAAGAAAAGGATTTAGTTTTTAAAGATACGATTGTAACATTGTTAATTGACAATTCTGGATCTATGCGTGGCAGACCTATAACTATTGCAGCACTTTGTGCGGATATATTATCTAGAACATTAGAAAGATGCTCCGTAAAAGTTGAAGTATTAGGTTTTACTACCAAAAATTGGAAAGGTGGAAAAAGCAGAGAATCCTGGACTAAAAATGAAAAACTTAAAAATCCTGGTAGACTTAATGACTTAAGACACATAATCTATAAAGCAGCAGATACACAATGGAGACAGGCTAAAAACAATATTGGTTTAATGCTCAAAGAGGGACTGTTAAAAGAAAATATTGATGGAGAAGCAATATCTTGGGCATTCAATAGAATTAAAAAAAGGAAAGAAGAAAGAAAAATTTTAATGGTAATATCAGATGGAGCACCAGTGGATGATTCAACTCTATCAGTTAATTCAGGAGATTTTTTAGAAAAACATTTAAAAAAAACAGTTAAATTTATAGAAACTAAAAGTGATGTAGAAATTTTAGCCATTGGAATTGGTCATGATGTTTCAAGATATTATAATAAAGCTATTAAAATAACTGATGTTCATGAACTTGGTGATGTGATGATTTCCGAGCTTAGTGGACTTTTTGAAAACAAAAATAAATTACATTAAAGTTTTAAAAAATCTTTATTTTTCCATTTTATACTAACTTCAGCACCACTTTTATTTTTTGAATTCTTACAGAGGATAGTGGCATAATTTTTTTCTAATAAAATTTTTCCTATAAATATTCCAAGACCTAACCCTGATTTAGATTTTGCAAAAGGTTCAAATGACTTAATATATGGCTCTCCAATCTTACTTAGGACATCTTTAGGATATCCTTCTCCATCATCTTCAATTATAATTTCAGTAAAATTACTATCACTTTTTATATTTATAAACACTTTGCCCTTTGAAAATTTATTTGCATTACCAATAAAATTTCTTAGCCCATAAACAATCTCTATAGATTTAGTGATATTTATTGAGTTGTAATTTTGATCATAATTGACAATAAATTCTTTTTTACTTATCTCTTGAAAAGATTTAATAATCTCCATTACATAGCCTTCAATGGACAATTCATTATCAATAAAGTTATCTTCGATTACTGGGTTTAATGTCAATTTCTTTAATATTTCACTACATCTTTGAATCTGACTTGCCAGTAGTTCAATATCCTTTTTAACCTCTTTATCATGCTTAAATTGTTTTAGTAAATCTGCAGATATAATCTTTATTGTTGAGAATGGTGTTCCCAAAGAGTGAGCCGCAGCGGCAGCTTGACCCCCAAGGGATAAAAGCTCATGTTCTTTTGACATAATTTCTTGCATTTTATTTAATGCTTCTTTTCTTATTCTGGATTCTGTTCCAAATGTTAAAGAAAAGTAATTCAAAAAAATTAAGGCAACTATCAAAGAAATAGGAATTGAATAATAGTAATAAGGACTGACGTGGTAGTGTTCATTGAGTGGGTAAGGTAAATCCTGATTAAAAAATGAAAGAAAAATGATGATTAAAATTGCAATAAATACTAGTAATAAATTACTTTTAATACCCAGGCAAGAGGATGAAAAAATTATTGGAATTATTAAAAAAATTGAAAAGGGATTGGCTATGCCTCCTGTCAAATAAATTAAAAAACTCAATTGCAAAATATCTAATAATAAAAACAAAAAAGCTATTTTATCAGATAGTTGTGTTTTCTGATTAATATAAATTAAATATAAATTACTTACTATTCCAATTAATATAATTAAATTAACAAAAATAAAATCAAATTTAAAATTAAGAATAAAAAAAACTAAATTTATAGTTATTAACTGGCCAACAATAGCTATCCACCTTAAATTAATATAAGTCGATTTTTTTAAAGAAAAATATTTTGAAGTTTCGAAAAACTTCATTATTAAATGTCTAGATTTTGAACATTGATTGCATTCGAAATAATAAATTCTTTTCGAAGAGCAACATCGTTACCCATTAAAGTATGAATAAGATCTTGGTCTCTTTTTAAATCTTTTGAGTATTGTACTTGGAGTAAATTTCTTGTCTCAGGATCCAACGTTGTGCTCCACAATTCTTCTGGATTCATTTCTCCTAGCCCCTTAAATCTCTGTATGCTCATTCTGGATTTCTCTTCATCAACAGCTTTGATAAATTCTTTGCTTCCTCTTTTCATTTTCTTTAATTCTTTGTTGTTATTCAAAATATACTCCTCTAAATCTTTTTCATCTTTTATATAAATTCCCTTTGTGCCTTTATTAATCTTAAATAAAGGTGGTTGAGCAAGATACACGTGGCCATTTTCTATCAATTTATTAAAAGGTTTGTTGTTAAAGAAAGTAAGCAACAATGCTCTAATATGAGAGCCATCTACATCAGCATCAGTCATTATAATAATTTTTCCATACCTTAAATCTTTTAAATCTAATTCATGTGTCTTGGGGTCTAAGCCAAGCGCATTAATTAATGTTACTATCTCATTAGAGGAAATCATTTTTGATAATGCTTTTGTTCGATGTTCATTTCCATCTTTGTTGCTATTTTTCTTAAGAGCGACCTCTTCTACGTATGTATTAAGAATTTTACCTCTTAATGGTAAAACAGCTTGATTTGATCTATTTCTGCCTTGTTTTGCTGAACCACCGGCCGAATCTCCCTCAACTATAAATAATTCTGTTCCTTCCTGTTTCCCAATTTGACAATCAGCTAATTTGCCGGGCAAACCACTTAATTCCAAAGCACCTTTTCTTCGCACATTTTCTCTTGCTTTCCTAGCGACATCTCTTGCAAGAGCTGCCTGCATTACTTTTGCTAAAATAATTTTAGCTGTAGTTGGGTTTTGATCAAACCATATTGATAATTTTTCACTAACTATATTTTCTACAATCATTCTCACTTCTGATGAAACCAATTTATCTTTAGTTTGAGAAGAAAATTTTGGATCAGGTATTTTTGCAGATAAAACACATGTGAGACCTTCCTTGATGTCATCACCTGATATTGATAGTTTATTTTTCTTTAATAAATTATGCTCAGAGGCATATTTGTTAATCACTCTAGTTAGTGCACTTCTAAAACCCAATAAGTGAGTACCACCATCTTTTTGATAAATATTATTTGTATAAGGATAAATATCTTCACTGTATCCTGCGTTCCATTTTAATGAACATTCAATTTCGATATTTTCTTTTTTGCCCTCTACATAGATTGGTTTTTTGAATAAATCATTTCCAGCCTTATTTAAAAGTTTTTCTCTTTTTTCGTCTAAAAAATTAACAAATTCTAAAACACCACCATCAAATTTAAATTCTATTATTTTTTCTTTTTTTTGATTTAAATCATTAATAGTTATTTTTATTCCTTTATTTAGAAATGCAAGCTCTCGCATTCTTTTAATGATTATATTCGGACTAAATTTAATGGAAGAAAAAATTTCTTTTGATGGTAAAAACGTTATTTGGGTTCCAGTTTCTTTTGATTTACCTATAGCTTTAAGTGGAGCTTTTGCGTTTCCATCTTTAAACTCTATAAAATGTTTCTTGCCATCTCGGTCAATTTCTAATTTTAGTTTTTCTGATAAGGCATTTACTACAGAAACTCCAACTCCATGCAATCCACCAGATACTTTATATGAGTCATGGTCAAATTTACCACCTGCATGTAGTTGGGTCATAATAACTTCTGCCGCAGATTTTTTTTCACCTTTGTGCATATCAACAGGTATTCCCCTGCCATCATCTCTTACAGTAATAGTTCCATCAGAATTAATTTTAACATCTATGTTTTTACAATGTCCTGCTAATGCTTCATCTATTGAGTTATCTACAACCTCATAAACCATATGATGCAAACCAGTTCCGTCATCAGTATCACCAATATACATTCCAGGTCTTTTTCTAACTGCCTCAAGGCCTTTTAATACCTTGATAGAATCTGCCTGATAAGTGGAATTAATTTTCATATTTTAATTTATGGGAATTAGTTATTTATAACATTTTTTTTAAAAAAAACGGAAAATTAATTATATTAAAGCTTATAAATATTTTTAATAAATATTGATAAAAATGGTTTTTTAAGCTTTTAAAGGTTAAATTAATGGCGGAGAGAGTGGGATTCGAACCCACGGTACCTTTAACAGTACACACACTTTCCAAGCGTGCGCCTTAAACCGCTCGGCCATCTCTCCAAAAAATATTAAGTCTTTATTTTTTGATATCAGCTTTGATAAACTTTTCTGTGGCAGGATCTGGCTTTGTTAAATTTTTATAGATCCAGTCATAGGTTTTTTTCATACCTTCTTCTAATTTTATGGAATAGTTCCAATTGAGTACTTCTTTTAATTTTTCATTATTACTAGATCTTCCCCTAACTCCTTTTGGTTTATCTAAAAGATAATTTCTTTTAACTTTTATTCCTGAAATTTTTTCTGTTATATCTATTAGTTGGTTGATCGAAACTTGTTCGTCACTACCTATATTCAACGGCTCTCTATGATCAGAATGAAAAAGTTTTAGGGTACCTTCTATGCAATCATCTATATAAAGAAAACTTCTAGTTTGTTCGCCATCCCCCCAAACTTCAATTGAATCCTGTTTATTAATTTTAGCATTTGATATTTTTCTTGCTATGGCCGCGGGTGCCTTCTCTCTACCACCATCAAATGTTCCAAAAGGACCGTACACATTGTGATATCTCACAACTCTAGTTTCTATTCCAAAATCTTCATAAAAATGCCTACACATTCTTTCACTAAATAACTTTTCCCATCCATATCCATCTTCTGGATTTGCTGGATAAGCCTGATGTTCTTTTAATCCATCTACAAATGTCTCTTGCTGTAGGTCAGTATTATAAATACAAGCACTTGATGAATACAAGAGTTTAGAAACTTTATTAATCTTAGATGCTCTTAATAAATTAGTATTAATTAATACTGATAACATGCATTCAGCTTTGTTATTTTCAATAAATCCCATACCTCCCATATTGCAAGCTAAATTAAATATTGCATCAATGTCTTTTGTTACAGTTAAACATTTATTATAATCATTTAAATCTAAGGAATGGTTTTTAACTTTCTCGAATTTTTGAAACCAATACTCCAATGGTTTAATATCTGCACCAGTAACATTATATCCATCTTCTAATAATTTTTTGATTAGATGTCCTCCTATGAAACCACCCGCACCTGTTACTAAAATATTTTTTATTTTATTAGACATTAGTCCTTTTACCTTCATTCATATCTACGAATGCCCATGGCCATTCAATTGTATTAGTATATTTGCTAAACCAATATGATAAATATCTTTCTGCAAAATATCCATATAATCTTTTTTCATAACCTTGTAAATCATTAAAACTAAATATGTCCTCACATCTCAAAAGCCAATCAAATACACTTTTAAACCACTCATTCATTATTTTTGGGTGAGAAATAAACATATGATTGGGGTTAAAAAATGTATTTTTATTAACATATTCTCTAAAATCAGCTCTTTCTTTTTTATCCAATAGATCTATTGCTTTATTAAGTTTACCGTATCCATGAGACATATCAAAATGAAGTTTTATGTTTTGTTTTTTTTTATCAAAAATTACTGATGGGTCACTTATAATATTTCGAAAACCTCTTTTAACAAGTTTCATAAATTTAGGCTTGTTTACATATACTCTTTTAGCAACTACAGCATCATGATTGGACCATGATGAGGGGATTTCTCTTAACATATTGTCTTTTAAATTGTCTCTCGTAACAATTAAATTTTGATCACAATTTTCTTTTAACCAATAACGTCTGTATTGGCAAAATCCAATCCAAGAATTTTTTTCATAATTCATAAGTTGATTTTTCCAAAACCAATAGTAAAAAATATATTCTGCATAGTAAGGATCTTTATGCATAATATTTTCGCCTGTTTTACAATTCAAATAATTTGCGGGGAAACTATTCTGACCAACACCTACCGGCTGACAATATAAATCATCCAACATTGGATCAGCTCTATTTGTTACATTAAAAATATGCAAATTATTCATTGTGTTGCTTTCTTCATTTAGTTATGATTTATAGTTTTTATTATTATACCTATATTTAAAATAATATAAATTAGAATAGGATTATGAATACAATTATTATTACTGGTTCGAACGGTTTTATTGGCTCTAATCTTGTTAATACGCTAAGTAAAACCCACAAATTAATTCTATTAGTAAGAGTAAAAAGTAAATCAAAAAAAACTAAATATATATTTAATAAAAATATTTCCTTCAAATTTTTTAAAAACAATACTGAACTAAAAAATTTGTTAAAAAAGGTTAAAGGTTCTTGGTTGATACACTGTGCAACTCATTATGTTAAAAAACATCAATCAAATGATATTGGTAAAATTATTAATTCAAATATTGAACTTGGAACAATACTGCTTGATAATTTAAATGTAATGGGAACAAAAAATTTTATTAATTTTTCTACTATATGGGAAAATTATAATGGAATTAAAAATAATCCTCATAATTTATATTCTGCCTCAAAACAGGCATTTGAAAAGATAATAAACTATTATCAAATTAATAATAAAAAAATCAATTTTTATAGCTTGGTGATATCCGATACTTATGGTGCAAATGATAAAAGACAAAAACTGATAAGTGTTATAAAAAAAAATATAATTAATAAAAAAGAAACAAAAATTATCTCAAAAAACCTTCATATCAATCTGCTAAACGTAAATGATATTGTTTCTGGTGTTTTTATTTTATTAAAAAGTAAAATTAAACCAGGAAAATACAGTATGATTAACAAAATACCATTTAAAGCTATAGATCTAATCCAGCAAATTCAGAAAAGAATAAAATCCCAAGTAAAAATAAAATGGCTTTCATCAAAAAAAATTAAAGAAAAAATATATAATTACAAATCACTGCCAGGATGGAAACCAAGAAATACTAATATAGATGATTTAATAAAATTTATCTTAAGAGATTAAAACGCTTGATTTTTCTGCTATTACACCTAAAAAGTTTTAAATGAAAAAAATTTATTATGGCAGAGCCGTGTATGACAAAAAAGAAATAAATGCAGTTATAAATGTATTAAAAAATCATAGTTTAACATTGATTGATGGGCCACATGTAAAAAAATTAGAAAAAACAGTGGCAAGAATATTTGGCAAGAAATACGGGTTAATGGTTAATTCGGGCTCCTCAGCAAACTTACTTGCTTTGAGTTCTTTTAGATTTAAAAAGGGAAGTGAGGTGATAACGCCATCACTTACCTTCTCAACTACGATAGCACCGATTTATCAGTTAGGATTAATTCCTCATTTTATTGGTGTTTTAGAAAACAAATTTCTTGCTGATCCAGACCAAATTGAAAAATGCATAAACAAAAAAACTGTTGCAATCATGATACCAAATTTATTAGGTAATATTGCAGATTGGAAAACAATTAATAAAATTGCAAAAAAATATAAATTAAAAGTTATAGAAGACTCTGCTGATACAATTGGTTACACAGTAAATAAAAAAATTGAAGGTTCTCTATCAGATGTGACAACTAATAGTTTTTACGCCTCACATATAATTAATGGGGCAGGATTTGGTGGTATAGCATGCTTCAACGATTATAAACTTTATCAAAATGCAAAACTGCTAAGAGGGTGGGGAAGATCTTCAGCAACTTTTAATGAATCTGAAAAAATTGAAGATAGATTTGATATAAAAATATCAGGAATTCAATATGATAAAAAATATATTTTTTCTGAGCTTGGTTATAATTTTCTTCCATCTGAAATATCTGCTGCATTTGCACTAGAACAAATTAAAAAATTAAAAGCCAACATATCAGAGAGAGAGAAAAACTTTTATTATTTAAAAAAATTTTTTAGTAATCATTCTAAATATTTTAAACTACCAGAGGTATATCCAAAGGTTAAAACTCCTTGGCTAGCTTTTCCATTGGTAATTAAAGAAAATAAAAAATTTAATAGAACAGAAATGCAAATATTTTATGAAAAAAATAATGTGCAAACTAGAACTATATTTACTGGCAATATCTTAAAGCAACCAATTATGAAGAATTTAAAATATAAATCACATAAAAACACAGCTCCTGTGGCTAATGATGTAATGAGAAATGGTATTCTTTTAGGCTGTCATCAGGCTCTTTCAAAAAATGAGCTTAGATATATGTGTGACATATTTTTAAAATTTGCCAAGACTAAAAACTTGTAATTTTATATTATAAATTCTTTAAATAGACTTTGGTTTTGACTTATTTGTTTTGGATAAGTGGCATCTATTTCTACCTTAATATACTGATGCCTTCTTTCAAATAAATCAATTTTTTTTTCTATCTTATTTTCAATAATTTTTATTGATGAGAATTTTTTATCAGAAAATTCTGAATGGGCAAAAGTTTTTAATTTTAATGAAATCTCTTTTGGGCTTAAAATATTGTTAAAATGCCAACCTCCTTCATTAAAAATTTGAATATTTTTTTCTTTATCAATTCTAAAAAATTTATAATTCAAATTTTTTGATTTAATTTTTTGCCTCATAAAATTAATTGACTTTAAATTCTTTTTTTTACATACCCTAGTGCCCTCCCAAGGACTCTCATGGGGATTGAATAAATTAAATTTATAATTGAAACATCTTTGCATAAAAATTCCATACTTTTTATTTAACTCAAAATTTTTTAACTTATTGGGGTTAATAATTTCATCCGGGTCAGAAAAAAATACATAATCATCTTCCTCTAGGTAATTCAATTTTTCAAGCATATGATCTCTCTGCATAGCCTGATTTTCCCATATATTATTTTTTTTTGGGAATTTTTTATCTAAGACAATATAATTAATTTTTTTATCATTGTATTTATTTTCTTCAAAATTTAATTTTTTTTCTTTTCCACGATGATCATATATTGACTCACAAACTACAAATTCATCTACAAAATCTTTTAAGATTTTATATCTTAAATTAAATATAAAATTTTCGTTAAAGAATGTTACACAATCAATAATTTTTCCCATTTACTTATTGGCTGTCCTTATTAATTTTTAATACCCCTATAAATGCTTCCTGAGGTATCTCTACTTTACCAAACTGTTTGCCTCTAGCTTTTCCTTTTTTCTGCTTGTCTAATAATTTTCTTTTTCTGTCTCTTGCTCCACCCCCGTGAATTTTTGTTAACACATCCTTTTTAAACCCTTTAATGGTTTCTCTTGCTATAATTTTGCCTCCTATTGCTGCCTGGACTGGTATCATAAAGTTGTGTCTTGGAATTAAATCTCTTAATTTTTCACAAACTTCTCTTCCAACTGTTTGTGCAAAATCCTTGTGGACCATCATTGATAACGCATCAACAGGTTCTGCATTTACTAAAATTCCAAGTTTAACAAGATCACCTTCTCTATGGCCTATAATTTCATAATCGAAGCTAGCATAACCACTAGTCATTGACTTTAATCTATCATTAAAGTCAAACACAACTTCATTTAAAGGAATCTCGTAACTTAACACTGCTCTATTTCCTGAATAACTTAGGTTGGTTTGAATACCTCTTTTGTCTTGGCAAACTTTTATGATTGCTCCCAAATATTGATCTGGTGTAATAATGGTTGCCTTGATCCATGGCTCTTCAATGTACTTAATTAATGTCGGCTCTGGTAAACTTGAGGGATTTTGCAACTCTATTACGTCACCCTTGTTCATATGAACTTTATAAACAACACCCGGTGTTGTTGTTAATAAATTTATATCAAATTCTCTTTCCAATCTTTCTGTAATAATTTCTAAATGTAATAATCCTAAAAACCCACATCTAAACCCCAGTCCTAATGCTGAAGATGATTCTGCCTCATATGAAAAACTAGCATCATTTAACTGAAGTTTACCCAGTCCATCTTTTAATTTCTGGTACTCTGAACTATCTACTGGAAACAGACCACAAAAAACAACAGGCTTGCTTGGTTTAAATCCTGGTAGTGCCGCTTGAAGTGGTTTGTTTGCGTCACAAATAGTATCACCAACTTTTGTTTCTGATAAAATTTTTATTCCTGTTGTTATAAACCCAATCTCTCCAGCATTTAATTCATTAACATCAGTTGCTTTTGGTGTAAATACCCCAACTTTTTCAATGATATATTCTTGATTTGTAGACATCATTTTTATTTTCATATTTTTATAGATTTTTCCATTAATAACTCTAACTAAGATAACTACTCCCAAGTAGGTGTCATACCAACTATCAACCAATAAACACTTTAAATCTGCATTTTTTTCTCCATCTGGAGCTGGCAGTGATACAATAATTTGTTCTAGAATGTTTTCTATTCCCTCTCCTGTTTTTCCAGAGCAAGGTATAGCGTTCTCAGTATCAATACCGATTACATCTTCTATTTGTTTTTTTGTTTTTTCCAAATCTGAGGCTGGTAAATCAACCTTATTTAAAACAGGCACTATTTCATGTTTAGTATCTAAGGCTTGATAGACATTTGCTAATGTTTGTGCTTCTACTCCTTGAGTACTATCAACGATTAAAATAGATCCTTCACATGCATACAAAGATCTGCTAACTTCATAGCTAAAGTCCACGTGTCCTGGAGTATCAATAATGTTTAAAATGTACTCTTTACCATCTTTTGCTTTATAATTAAGTTTAACAGTTTGAGCTTTTATGGTTATTCCTCTTTCCCTCTCGATATCCATGGAATCTAAAACTTGTGCTTTCATCTCCCTTTCTGTAAGCCCTCCACATTTGTGAATTATTCTATCTGCAATAGTAGATTTACCATGATCTATATGTGCTATAATTGCAAAGTTTCTAATATGATCAATTTTTGTCATAATTATGATCTAATCTTTGCGTCTGTTTTTGATTCTACAGTAGAAATAATAAGTTGATTTATTTTATTTAGATCTTCTTCATTTAATGTTTTCTCTAAAGATTGAATTGTAACATTTAACGCAATCGATTTTTTTCCTTCAGTAATATTCTCACCTTCAAAAACATCAAATACTTTGACGGATTTTATTAAATTTTTATCTACATTAGTAATTATCTCTATTAATTCTTGTACGTTAAAATTTTTATCTAAAACAAAGGCAAAATCTCTCTCAGATTTTTGAAAGTCTGAATATATGTATTGAGTTTTTTGATTTTTTAATGATTTTTTCACTTGCTTTATATTGTTTAAAAATATTTCAAATCCAACTAATGCTTCAGTCTTAATATCTAATTTTTTTAATATGCTTGGATGAATATCACCAAAAAAAGCTACTGCATCTTCCTCATTCTTATTTAATAATATTCTTCCTGATTTTCCAGGGTGGTAATAGTTTGGTGTTACATTATCAGTATAGAATTTGTCTTTATTATACCCAGCTTCAACTAGACTTTGAACAACATCTCTTTTAACATCATAAACGTCAACTAGTCTCTCTTGTTCTACCCAACTTTGTCTAGCTACTTTTCCTGATCTTAGACCACATATAACAGTTTGCTGATCTCCTGGTTGAGAACCTGAGAAGGTTGGGCCTATTTCAAATATTGATAAATCTTTAAACCCTCTTCCTAGATTCTTATTTAGGTGAATAACTAAGTTTGAAAAAATTGAAGTTCTTAAAACATCTAAATCTGAACTTATAGGATTAACTATTTTTATTTCTTTATTATTTTCAATAAACAATTGATTAACTTTACTGTCAGTAAAAGACCATGTGATAGCTTCCAAATACCCTTTAGATGCAATAGCTCGTTGTAAAAAATGAAATAGTTTTTGTATTTGATTTAATGTATTTTTTTTTCTAACTTTTTCAGGTTCAATCTTCTTAATCTGGTCATAACCTTTAATTCTTACTAGTTCCTCAACTATATCCACTTCTTGTTCAATATCTGGTCTCCATGTTGGCACTGTCAATAGTAGTAATTTTTTTTGTTTTTTTATTTCAAAACCTAAGTCGGTTAGTATTTTGATCATTTCTTTTTGCTCAATTTTAAAACCTGTTATTTTTTCGAATAGCTCTATGTCAAATTTTACCAAGTTATTTTTAACATTTTCAATTTTTTGAATATCAAATTTACTTACTTCTCCTCCGCAGATTTTTTTAATCAGCTCAGACGCTCGCTGAAGTCCTTGCTCTATTGATAATGGATCTATTCCTCTTTCAAATCTAAATTTTGCATCAGTGTCTATATTTAAAATTTTAGAAGTTTTTCTAATTGATCTTGGATTAAAATAGGCAGACTCAATTAATACATTTTTTGTATCTAACTTAGTTCCAGATCTCATTCCTCCAATTATGCCTCCCAAGCCTAATACTCCAGAAGCGTCTGTGATAACACACATATCATTTTCAAGGTTATAATCTTTGTCATCTAACGCTTTAAACTTTTCACCTTTTTTAGAACTTCTTATTACTATTCCCTTATTTATTTTATCAGCATCATAAACATGCATTGGTCTATTTAAGTCAAACATTACATAATTTGTAATATCAACTATTGCAGAGATAGATTTTTGACCTAAAGATATTATTTTTTTCTTGAGCCAATCTGGACTTTCAGCATTTTTTACACCTGTGATTAAACAGCTTCCAAAAGATCTGCATCCTTGGTTTTTTTCTTTAATTATTTTTATACTTACTTTCTGTTTGTTTTTTTTAACTAACTTTTCTATTTTTAGATTTTTTAGTTTGCCCGAGCCTGCTGCTGCTAAATCTCTTGCAATGCCTCTTACACCTAAACAATCTGCTCTGTTTGGTGTAATTGATATATCAATTACATTTATATTATTTTTAGGAAAGTAGCTTTTACCTATTTTCTTACTATATTTTTCTGATGAAAGTTCTGTAATGCCATCACTTTCATTTGATAAGTTTAGTTCAGATTCTGAACAAAGCATTCCATATGAAGTAACACCTCTTATTTTGCTTACCACTAATTTCATTTGATTTTTTGGCATTACTGCTCCAGGAGGGGCATAAATTGTCAAAAGTCCTTCTTTTGCATTTGGCGCACCGCAAACAACTTTAACAGGATTATCTGATCCAATGTCTACATCACAAATTTTTAGTCTATCTGCATCAGGATGTTTTTCTGCTTTTAAAATCTTAACGATTATAAAGCTATCTAATTCACCTAATTGGCTATCGACACTCTCCACTTCCAGACCAACATCAGTAAGCTTATCAATAATTTGTTTTTCATTTAGTTTGGTATCTAGATGCTCTTTTAACCAATTTGTTGTAATTTTCATCTACTTAGACCTCTGTAATTTGTGGGTACATCAACCGGATCAAAACCAAAGTGATTTAACCATCTATAATCACAATCAAAAAATGCTCTTAAATCATTTATACCGTATTTAAGCATTGCCAATCTATCTATCCCTATGCCAAATGCATATCCTTGGAATTCATTAGGATTTACTTTTACATTTTTTAAAACATTTGGATGAACCATTCCACAGCCTAAAATTTCTAGCCACTTATCTCCTTCACCAATTACTATTTTTCCATCTTTAATTTTGTACCCTATGTCAACTTCAGCTGATGGTTCAGTAAATGGAAAATGACTTGGCCTAAATCGCATCTTAATTTTATCAACCTCAAAAAACTCTTTAATAAAATAATTCAAACAGCCTTTTAAATTACCCATGTTTATGCCTTTATCAATATGCAATCCTTCAACCTGATGAAACATAGGTGTATGTGTTTGATCACTATCTGATCGATATGTTCTTCCTGGCGCAATTATTTTAAAAGGTGGTTTATTGTTAATCATTGTTCTAATTTGAACTGGAGAAGTGTGTGTTCTTAATAATAGCTCTTTTTTTTCATCAAGATAAAATGTGTCATGCATATCTCTCGCTGGATGGTTATCAGGTGTATTTAATGCTGTAAAATTATTATATTCGTTTTCAACATCAGGACCTTCTTCAATGCTAAATCCAATTTCTGAAAAAATTGAAGAAATTTCATCTATAACTTGAGACACTGGATGAATTTTTCCTTGAACAAAAGGTCTCTCAGGTAAAGTTATATCTATTTTTTCTTTTTCTAATTTTTGATTAATTTCTTTAATTTCAATATTATCAATCTTTGTAGTAATTAAATTTTGAAGCTCATCTTTTGTTAAATTTAAATCTGATGCAAATTTTTTTCTTTTTTCTTCTGCTACTTTTCCAAGTTGTTTAAATTGAGAGCTAATCAATCCATTCTTACCAAATAAATCTGTTTTGATTTGGTTGACTTGATTTAAGTCTAAATTTTCTTTTAACTTTAAAAGAAATTCATCTTTTATTTTTTTAATATCCGACATGTTGAGAGATTATTTCTTCACCGAAGAAAAACAATAGTGAAGATTAATTTAGTGCTGATTGAGCTTTT
>Ga0114994_10001786_pt1 | contig 15564 bp, 16 predicted proteins | sample ArcticOcean_MG_C_9_FD_87043 | JGI IMG/M metagenome (GOLD analysis project Ga0114994, IMG submission 87043) | Marine microbial communities from western Arctic Ocean - ArcticOcean_MG_CB2_152 | ecosystem: Environmental > Aquatic > Marine > Oceanic | place: Arctic Ocean: Canada Basin | collected... | reverse complement strand
CTCCTGGGTTAGTGCTGGAATCTCGGAGTTGCCTAGACCAAAGAGGCCTGCAGCTTCAGCTTGCGAAAGTCCGGTTGTCTTCAAAAGTGTTTGAATGTCCATTGAGATCATATCAACTGAATATCAGGGTAGGTTGAGACGTGCAATCTGCCTATAAATACTGCTTATAATTATGAAAAAAGCCTGTCCCAAGTTGATAAAGTTTGCTAGAGAATTAACTTTAATTCTTATCTTGAAAGATGCCAGAAAATGAGCGAGATAAAAGCGCCAAAAAAAGAAAAGAAAACAGCAAAAAAAGCTGAGAAAGCAGAAAAAACACCGGCCGCTGACACAGCAGAAAAAACACCGGCCGCTGACACAGCAGAAAAAACACCTGAGAAAGCTGTTGAAAAAACAGCCGATAGTTCTACGCCGGTGAATAAATCAGCTTCGGAAAGTTCTATAAGCCATTTCTCTAGCGTGGTGACTAAAGAATACCGTTCTGGCTGGGAATCTATCTTTGGTAATAAGACTGCGGGTAATAGTAAAAAATCTAATAAGTCTAAGACAATAGAGTTGCCCGCGAGCTTTGAAATTAGAGATGAAGAAATCGCGGCTGAATTGCGGGCAGTGCTTTATAAAGCGTTTCAGCGCCAAGCACGTAAAGAAGGTGCCAATTTGTCTGCCCATAAGAAAGTTGGCGTCATTGAGTATCGACTAAACTGTAATATATCTGAAAAATAATATTTTTGAGCTTTATTCTCATAAGAAGTTCAATCAGAACAGGCCTGCGTACTATGCGTAATATATATTTATTTGGTTTAATCGCCTTTTTAATAAGCGTTCTCACAACCTTTGTGGATGCAAAAAACCCAATCCATAATGAGCCTCATCCTTCATTAACGCCAAAAGATGTGGTTGCAATCGTAATGACGGCTCTGCAGAGAAATGATATTTCAAATAATGATACCGGTATCACTATTACCTATTCTTTTGCATCACCAGCTAACAAGTTAAATACTGGGCCATTTGAACGTTTTGCTATTATGATTAAAGGTGGTGTCTATCGTCAGATGCTTGATAATAGAAGCTTTGAGCTGGATAATTACGAAGTTTCAGGCAAGAAGGCTCAGGTGGATGTATTCCTGGTTTCTAGAACGGGAAAATCTTTTGGCTTTCGTTTTGGCCTATCAAAACAAGTTGGTAACAGATATGAAGGTAGCTGGATGACGGATCTTGTTGTTCCTATAAAAGTTACATCAGTATAGGTTATGTTTGGAGGTTAACTAATAAGGATCTATTTTAATAGTTTTGTCTTATAATGTGAGGTAAACTCACTAAGAATAAAATTGATGGCTAAGACCCAAAATACACTTTAAAATTTTGTTAGCTGCAACGGTGTATTTGGCTTCGGTCTAAAGGATACAAATTTTAAGTATTCCATATAGTAAGAGTGAGCTTTCCTGAACCTCCTTACTTTTAGGTAGTGTGACTTGGGTTTGCAATCTATGGACTCATCTACTTTTAATAATATTCAAAGCATCTTAGTTGCGGGTTTTTTAAGCAGCTAAAAATCAAAAGGTCCCTTACATTTTATAACCTATAATATCTACTAAGATGCTAATCAGACATCAACTAAGTCCAACCAAATAAATTTAGGTGGAGCGATTAACATTGTCGTAATCGTATCAATATCACCACGTTCCTTTCGGTAGGCTACGTAAGCCTCATGATTGGCACGGCTATTCCAGCGTTCAATTAATACAATTCGATCTGGATTATCCTGATCGGTGCACATATCAATACTAATAGCGCCTTCTTTCTTTCGAGTTTCCGGTATCATTTCGCTAAGTAAACTAAGCAATTCTTTACCGAGACCATCTCGACAAACAAATTCCGCTGTTACAGCACAAACCATTTATTTACCCCTTCAATCGTTGTAACCATAAAAAAACTTTGAATGTTATTGTTAGTAAAAGAAGCTTCGGTCATTATTAAATACTAATAGAGAGCTAGCAATATTGCGTTTCTTTTTCTTGTAGGTTCAATCATTTTAATAAAATAAGACTATGAAATTACCAAATAACACTAACATCTACCTTACTTATGCGGGGAGCCTACCCTTTATATTATGCGCTCTCTTTCTTTTTAATGGATTGCAAACGCTACCTTATTTTGGCGATACGGCCAAGGTTCTCAAGGTTTATGGATTAGTAATAGCCTCATTTATGGCCGGAGTTCATTGGGGGCAATATTTGGCCGGAAGAGTTGAGTTTCCAATTAACTTGCCAATCATTAGTAACGTGATTGCAATATTTGTTTGGGCTTCATTCCTTATGTTCCCCATTCGTTGGTATCTAGTCTCATTAATTCTAGTTTTCATTATACTGCTCTTAATAGATTTTTTTCTGTGGAGAAGAAAACAGCTCAGTCGATTCTATTTTTGGTCGAGGGTAGTAGTGACAATAACCGTTTTACTTTCACTCGTGATTTCCTCAATTATGTTAGAATAGATTCCGATTTTTCTGACAAACTTGTTCATCGGAAAGTTAGTCGGAAACAAATAGTGGTGTAGTTGCTTTAATCACTAATTCTAAGCTTTGAGCTCGGCTGCTGAATATTTTTGAGCAAGAAATTATGCGAGTGAATAATGAAAGTATTAGCATGGTCGATAAAGTATTCGGTATTTCGATGAAAAATCAGATTTATGTATCGTAATTGCGGACACTATTGCTAGAATTCAACGCCTACTATTTCATGGAGATATTTCAATATTGAATGAATTTGGGAAGTGCCAGTATAAGGGTGCAATGTCTAAGAGAGTTCTAGTCGAAGAAGCCGGCAGAAATTTTGTGCGTGAAACTGAAGTCAGTAATTTTTTTATGGTGAATTATCTTCTACTTATCAATCCTCTAAGAAAGGGACAACCATTCTATTAAGCTGTTAACTACATAAAAAACCGAATAGCTTAGTGTCTATTTTCTAACATTGAAGCAAGGCGATTTCCTGCGCTATGGCCCCATAGCCATAAGAGCGCTGTTAGTCCGGCCCCTATTGCTAGAGTGGAGGTTAGGCCTAAAATTTCTGCAATCCATCCCATCATTGCCGCGCCAACAGCCGGTAGCCCCCAGGAAAGCATGGCGGTAATACTGATGACCCTGCCGCGGACCTTTTGATCCACAGTATTTTGGATTAAAGTCTGAGCAGTGATGGATCCCGCTATGATAGCCATGCCGACTATAGCGATCAAAAAGGAGCCGATCCAGATATTGCCCGATAAAACGAATAGTATCATTGCTAACGCCGAGATCAGGAGTGACCAGGTGAAAACTCTGGTCAGGCCTTCAGTCTTACCTCGGCGTGCAAGCCAAACCCCGCTAATTGTGGCGCCAATTCCTGTTGCAGAGAGCAAAACAGACAAGCCTTCTGCACCCATTTTGAAAATTTGATCGGCTATACCTGGTACAAGATCGATGTAGGGCCGCATTAATATCGCCGTTGCGGATAACAAAAAAAGGAGAAAGAAAATACCGCTATGATTATAGGCGTATCGGAACCCTTCTATTAGATCTCGGATCATATTGGGACGCCCAACAGTCGCTTCCTGCAGCTCGTCCGCTGCCTGAAAAAATAAGGCGCAGTAGAAGACTGAGAACATGGCGGCCGAGATTGCTATGGCTACTGGTACATCGGTAATTTGGATCAGCCCACCAAACAAAGCCGGCCCAAGAAAGCGCGCTAAGTTGTAGGTCGCCGAATTTAGTGCGATTGCCGCGGACAAGTCAGCCTTTGGCACGAGCTGATGAATAAAGGACATGCGTGCTGGAATTGTCACCGCTTCTGCAGCTCCAACAATTATTGATAACGCAAGAATAAAATAAATATTGAGTGTATCTGTTAACGCCAAAGCCGCCGTGATAATGCTACCCGCTACGACAACCACTTGACTTATTTTCATCACCCTTAGGCAACCTAAACGGTCAGCCCATGCGCCAGCAATTATCGACATGATGACCATGGGGAATGTATCAGCGAAAGCAACGATGCCAAGCCAAGCGGGTGAACCTGTTAACTCCCAGGTGATCCACCCGAGCGAAACTTTAAACAGCCATCTGCCTGTAGTATTTGTTCCGTGGCTCCACCACATTAGCCTATAGCCCCGATGGGATAAGGCTCTGCCAATGCCGCCGTATAAAGAATTTTCTGCCAATTTAATGTTTTCCGATAGTTCGTTTACGTCTTATTCCGGACCTCAACGCAGTTCGGATTTACAAAAAATTTTTGCTTTTATAGCTTTGGCAGTAAAACCTAAATTGAGCAAGATTGTTTCAGCGGTATACTGAAGATAGCGGGGAAATAAAACGGGAGGAAATTTTCGTCGTTTTGACCGGCCTTGCCTCTTATTACTAGTCTTTTTGTTTTTAAATTCAACCGCAGTGGTTTAAGGGGAGTTAATTCTCCTTCAAGGCTTTCGATGGGTTTTTCATGAACGCCAGACTTGAGTTACATACTATTTATTATTGACTGATCGAGTTTTAGGGATCTAACATTATAAATAAGTTCTAATCTCTCAAAATAAATTTGCCGTGGAAATAACTCCCGCAATCTTCGGCCATGTTATTATAGCTATTGTTATTAAGACACTGTATTTGGATCTATAATTATTAAACGAACAGTAATGAAACTAAAACATGACTAGTATTTGAAGATGCAAAAATATCTATGGAGAATATCATGAATTACGAATCTATCTCAGTCGAGAATATGGCACCTGCGTGCGGCGGTATAATCGAAGGTATTGATCTCGCAGGTGAAATAACTAACCAACAATTTGATGAAATTCATCAAGCACTGCTGGATAGGACCGTGATAGTATTTCGTGAGCAATATCTTTCGGAGGAGCAACATATTTCTTTTTCTCGGCGTTTTGGCGAAATACAACCATCTGCTGTATCAGGCTTTGAGAAAAATGAAAATTTCCCTGAAATTGATATCTTAGAATATGATGCTGAAAACCCCCCGCATGTTACCAGTGAGTTGTGGCACACGGATTTTGTTGGCAGGGAAAGGCCATCAATGGGGACTACTCTGTATGCTCGCGACATCCCGCCGGAAGGGGGAGACACAATTTGGGTTAGTGGAATTTCAGCATATGAGGGCCTATCTGTTCGTATGAAAACTTACATCGATGGCCTCTTAGCTTATAATGATGCTTATAAGAATTATAATGAACAAATGAGACCAGAGCTTGTTAAGCAGGACTACCAAAGTCATCTGCAAAAACGTGAACGATTAGGATATAGTCCCGCACTGCATCCCGTAGTCCGTACCCATCCAGAAACTGGAAAAAAAGGTCTGTTTGTTAATGAATCGATGACTTCGTCCGTGAAAGGTTTAAGTCGGCGCGAAAGTGACTACCTATTACACTATCTATTTGATCATTTGCGTACTCCGGAATTCCAATATCGTCATAAATGGCGAACTAACGATTTTGCTGTTTGGGATAATCGAGTTAGCCTTCACTACGCCCAATTCGACTACACCGAGCATCGACTGATGCATCGCGTGGTGATAAAGGGTGATATCCCAGTGTGAGAATGGGTTTGACGCGATCGGAATAGATGGCAAGAGGAATTATTTTATAGTTTTTTCTTCAAATGTAAAAAATTTCTTATAAGTTTATAGCGGGCGGATCGGTCCAGTTAGTTTTAATACACTTGTTGACGCTTAATTGTATGGATTTTCCGCCGAGCTTCTTAAAAAACTTTGGTATTTGCAGGATCGTAAGTCAATTCATTCTTTCAATGTGTTGACCCGTTAAGTTTCTTTGGTGTAAGCAACAGATGATTGAGTAACAAAAGTTACCCAGCAAGTTTAACAGGTAGGGTTTACGCCTGTGAGCCCTCGGATATCTAAAGCCCCTTAACGCTAACAAATAGGCGAGTAATAGAATCGGTTGTTGTTGTAGATTTCTTTATTAAGAAAATGACTTCATAGATTGGTGACATTCTTTACCTCCGCCATCTAACATTGGTTGTATCTAGATTACTAATGTTTTGAAAACTATGTTCGAGAGGTTGTAGTCTAGAGTTTCAAAAATATCTAAGAATGGCGGAATAACTTTAAGAAGTATTGCCGAAAAATTTTAAGAGGTCAGATTGCATTCAGGAAATAGTTTTGAACTGAGTGGGTTGTTTGCTTAGAATTCAAAATCGATAAATGGAAGCATTTAATGGAGAGTAAATAATGTCTATTCCGTATACAGGCGGCTGCGTTTGCGGTGCCTTACGTTATGAAATTAAAGATGAACCAATCACAGTTTATAATTGCCACTGCACCGAATGTCAGAAGGTAGCATCCAGCGCTTTTGGAATGTCGGTACGGGTTAACCCCGAAGCCTTTAATATTACACAGGGTGATGTTAAATCAGTCGGAACAGTTGCCGATAGTGGGCGTGCTAAGACTGGTCTTTTTTGCCCTGAATGCGGGACCCGCATTTGCAGCAAGCCAGCTTCGGGTGGTTTTGTTGTTGTCAAGGAAGGGACGCTCGACGATCCTAATTGGTTTAAGCCAATCGCGCATATTTGGACACGCAGCGCACAAACATGGTTTCCCTTTGCCGACGGATTGCCAAAGTTTGAACAAGCACCCGAAGATATTGAGGAATTAAGTCGCTTGTGGGCTGCGCATTTTCGTTAAAAATACAAATTAAATAGAAGCTTAAATTTACTGGTTCAAGGGGACTAATATTGCAGTATTTCATATTTAGACAAGACAAGCCCGGTACTTTGGAACTGCGCATGAAAACCCGACCCGCTCATATGAAGTATGCGGAACAATTAGGCGATAAACTGGTTTTCGCGGGTCCAGGTATGGATGATAATGATAATATGATTGCCAGTGTTTGGGTTGTAGAAGCAAAGGATCGCGCTGAAGCCGTGGCGATAACGGAAAGCGACCCATTTGAGCTGGTTGGGTTATTTGAAAATAAGATAGTACACAAATTCAGGAGAACTGCTGGTACAGGATATTAAGGTTAGTACGATTTCTTAAAGTACATATAATCTATCTTTTTAAATCAGCTACTATGTGAAGGTTCTTTTGGTAAGATTTAACTGCGTTGTATAACTATTATTCCTTCACCTTGCAGAGCTCCGCTTAGGTCTACTTGCGTACAAGCAAATTTTTGTAATGGATACAGCTGTGTTTTTCTAAGATGAGGGTGCGCCGTGAAGTAGCATCTTTAAAGCTAAGACCACTTCATTTTGCTGGCTGTTTGACATCTCTGTCAACGGGAATAACAACCGCTGCAACTAGAACTAGAACCGCTAACCCAGCTAGTACGTAAAATAATAAATCAAAGGACCCGGAATAATCACGTAAACCGCCGACTAATGGCACAGCGGCAATAGAAACAAAGAACGATAGCGAATATTTTAACGCATACATCCGCGCACGCCAAGTGCTTGCCGTATACTTAGCGATGATAAAATCTGTAATGGGAATTTGTCCGAAGACCCCAACCATCATGATTATGGTTATTCCAACCATACCCCAGTTATTGGCAGTGGCGGCGAGGGCAAGTGCAGGCACTTGGATTGAGACGACACCAACAAAAATAATGCGTAATGAATATTTGTCCAGTAGATAACCGACTATAACCTGAGTGATTGAAGCTAATGTTAGAATAGCAGCAACAATCCAAGCCACCCCTAACATTGAAGATTCCACTTCAAGCAACCGTTCGTCGAACACCTTGGGTAGCGACACGGTGGTGGAGTTAAAAATAATTCCACCGCACGCCGCCGCAACAGCGATCACCCATACCATAATAATTTGATTACGACGGCTTAGGGTGAGAATGGTATTTTGCTTAACTCTGCCAAGTTTAACTTCTCCAAGGCGACAGCTAACCCAGTAACAGATACCTGTGATTATTGAGACAATTCCAGGAACGATAAATGCCGTCCGCCAATCATAGTAATGGATCAATGTCCCTGCTATTAAAGGAGCTGCGGCTAAGCCTAAATTCCCGACCACACCGTTGATTCCCATGGCTTTGCCTACTTCATTCGCATTTTGCGAAACCATAGAAATGCCTACCGGGTGATATATCGCGGCAAATAAACCGATTGCTGCGAGGCCTATGCTTATTTGAAACAGGTTGTCGGCTAAGCCCGTCAAAATGGATGCGCAGCCAATACCGATAAAGAACACGACCATCATTCCTTGGCGGCTCCAAAAATCGCCTAACCAACCAGCTGGTAATGAACATAGCCCAAAGGCAATAAACCCAAATGTAGCCGGAAATAAAAGATCACCATATGCTGTGTTAGGGAAGGTATCGCCCAATGTTAATACTACCGTCGCATAGAACAACAGAAACATATGATCATATGCATGTGCTATATTCATGAAGATGAACTCTGTTCGGTTTTTAACCATGGATCTTCCTAAAACTTTGAACTCGCTTTTTGGCTATAATCCGGAAGATAGCCTTAACTAATATTGTTTTGGTTATCACAAGCATACTTCGCAGCTAAAGATGATCTAATTTAGTCCTGCCTGTGTTTAATTGCAAATAAGTCAGGGTCAGCAGAAACAGTTTTAGGTGGAACGAGAGTGTGTTTTAATTTGTCATTCTAATATAGTCGAAATAATCATCACAACTACACGGCTACTATATCAAGATTTATTAAATTTAAGAATTGAGTTGGTTAATTTTGGTAAGGATCAATAAACGTAACCCTAAGCAAAAAAAGGAATTAATCCACTAAGCGGCTTTTTAGTTTCCGTTCTGTTCAAAGCTGGTAATTATTCCGTAGCTGATGAATAGGAAGAAAAATCTTCCGTTTGGGGTGGTTTTTGTTTAAGCTTAGATGAAAGTTTTGACTATCTACGGCAATATTAATTAAAGTAAATTATTTCCAAATTGAGTCTGACATTTAGGAGTGTATGAATATGACTAATGATATCTTAGCTAGCCCGGTAACGCTTGAAGAATACGCCACACTGGATATGCAGGAGAAGCGTAAGTTGTGGGTTGAAATATCCGATATCTCAGATGAACAGCTTGGCGAACACATGGCAGAGGAGAAACAGCGAGAGGAGCTCGTTCCGCAACCGGGCAGCGAAGCACCGGATTTTGTGGCCGATGTTCTTGGCCGTGACCGCCAGCGTACAGGAGAGCAGGTGCGTCTATCGGATCTTCGTGGCAAGCCTGCAGGCATTATCTTCGGCTCCTATACGTGACCGCCATTTCGTACAAAGGCCGTGCGCCTTAACGAACTTTACGCCAAGTACAAAGATCAAGTTCAGTTTTATATGGTATATATCCGCGAAGCGCATCCACATGATGGTTGGCGCGTTCCAAACAACCTGATCGAAGATATCATCTTCGACGAACCTACCACAGACGAGGAACGCACCGAAGTCGCTTCGGTCTGTCAAATCGACCTTGATCTGCACATGCCGATGCTTCTAGATCGTATCGATAATGATATCGATAACAAGTATGTCGGTCTGCCCATGCGGCTTTTTCTGATAGATGCCGATGGAAAAATTGCCTTTTCTGGGGAGAAGGGCCCCTTTGGCTGGGATGACGAAGCCTTCGAAAAAACCCTCAAAGAGATGATCGCTTAATTTGAATTTCTCCGTCGGTGGCCGTGAAGACGCACTGCGTATTTTGATTTGAACTGGACTGGACTGGACGTTCGAGTAGGGGGCATTATCCACTATGCATCTAGGTTTGTTCATAGCTGGCGAGGGGCATCACATAGCTGCTTGGCGCGACCAGTCTACACGCAAGCTGTCCGTCGAGGACATTGTTTGTGATATAAAACTTGCTCGCAATTGAGATGCGACATTTTTCGACGTCTTATTTACCGTTGACACCCAGGCTGTCTTCTACGGCGATGATATAGAACAATGGAGCCGGACGAAGCAAGCGCTGCGGGTTGGAGCCGATCACTCTGGTATCTGCGCCGGCAGTTGCCACTAAAAACGTATAGGCGTTATCTGTACCGCAACCACGGATTATCTGGAGCCGTATCACGTAGCGAGGTTGTTCGCATCTCTTAATAAAATTGCCATGGCCGCGCCAGGTGGAACCTAGTTACCTCTTCAGCACCTGCCGAAGCCGCCAATTTTAGCTAGCCGTCCCATCCGCCAGCTTTATGAACAGGTTGTTGGCATTCGTGGACATCGTGCGATTGCGGGAACCGCTGAGGAGATTGCCGACCATATGGAAGCATGGCACTGCGCGGGCGCGGCAGATGGCTTTATTATTATGTGCCTGACCTATCCATCCGGAATTGATGAATTCACCTCGGAGGTTATACCAATTCTGCAAAAGCGTGGTTTATTTCATGTTGAGTATGAAGGAAATACGCTCCGGGAGAATCTGGGCTTACCTCTACCGGTCAACCGCTGGACGGCGGAGCGTACAGCCAAGACTGCGGGCCTCGCTTGACGTCCAACTATAAGGTATTTAGGCTTGCGTTAAAACTGGCTGGGCTAATACTTCACGACTGAGCAGCGCCGACGGTCCAACATTAATTGATGAGAAATACAAGAGGGGAGCTAGCATGAACATTATTTGTCGTACAGAAGATGTTACCCGCGAGACCCTGGTCCAACGCGCTATTGACCTAAGGCCCATGATCTCGGATGCCGCGGAAGAGACAGAACAAAACCGCCATGTATCGCCGGCGATTATTGATGAAATGCGTGGCCAAAATTTTTTTCGAATTATGCAACCTAAACGCTTTGGTGGGTTCGAATATGACACGACGACAACCCTTCGCATCATTTTGGAATGGTCATCCGCCGATGCATCGACAGGTTGGGTCGGTGGTCTTGCTATCGTACACCAATGGTTAATCGCACAATATCCGATCCAAGCTCAGGAAGAAGTGTGGGCGGATAACCCGGGTGCGATTATGTGCGGTTCATATGCACCATCCGGCGAATGCGTGGCGGTTGAGGGTGGATATCGGGTCTCTGGAGAGTTTAATTTTGCAAGCGGTGTCGACGTCATGGATTGGGCCGTCCTCGGCGTGTTTTTCCCACCTAAGGAAGACGGGGAGAAGCCTATGCCCGGTTTTGCGCTTGTGCCGAAGACGGATTACTCAGTCGATGACAGTTGGCAGGTCATGGGGCTGCTGGGCACCGGCTCTAAAACAATAGTCTGCCGCGATGTCTTCGTGCCAAGCTATCGGCGTGTGACTTTTATGGAGTTGGTCTCTGGTAATTCTCCGGGCTATCAGGCGCTTCAAAGCAACCTTTATCGCTACGCCTTCCTGTCTTTGATAGCTCATGCCATCGCGGCTCCCGCGCTGGGATGTCTAAATGGTGCTTTGAGCTCTTTCATTGATTCTATTCAGGGACGTGAAACCCGTGGTGCGGTCGTTCTTGGCGGCTCTAAAATTAAAGATTTCCAGGCCGTGCAGATGCGGGTCGGGCGTGCAGCGGCTTGTCTTAAAGCTGCAAAAGCGATGCTGTTTGATCAACTCGCGGAATCGGAAGAAAAAGTGGTTGGGCGTGGTGAAATTCTTGATGTTGCTGATCGCTTGGATAATCGTTTAACTCAAGCAAAGCTGGTGGAACTTTCTGTAGAGGGGATGGAACATCTCTTTGGGGCGGTTGGTGGTAACGGTATATTTACTTCGCAGAAAGTGCAACGGGCCTGGCGCGATGCGCATGCGATTGCCCACCATATTAGCTTTAACTGGGATGCCTTGAGTTCCATGTACGGCCAACACCTGCTGGGTGTTGAGCTGCAGGGCCAGTATTAGTAGCGCTCGACCTGATGCTTGGGAATAGCTAGGTCGCGGGCTCTACCTGCCTTGGTATTTATGGATTTTCTTTAGTAATTTTTTAATGTGCTCATGCACCATGAGGGTATTCGATTGAGTAAACGTATGTCTGGCAAGCTGATCTGTGATTTTACAGGCGGAGCTGTCGGTCACCGCTTTCGCTTCGGCGGAGGGCGGGGGCAATCCTTGCCGAAAGCCGTAGGTATGAAAGGTGGGCATACACCAACCATCGTAGATGCTACAGCCGGTTTGGGCGGGGATGCTTTTTTGTTGGCCTCTTTGGGGGGCGAGATCACGTTGATTGAACGCTCTGTTGAGGTGCACAAGGTTTTACAAGAGGGCATGAAGCGGGCCCAAGATGCCGGAGGTGAGGTGGCCGAGGTCATAGGCCGTATGACCTTACTTTTAGGCGATGCAAAGGACTTGCTACCGTCGCTTTGCCCTGACGTTGTAATGGTTGATCCCATGCATCCTCCACGCAAGAAGTTGGCACTGGTCAAGAGCCAAATGCGCCTAATCCGTGAGATCGTCGGGGAAGATCCAGATCAGATTGATTTAGTAAAAGTCGCCCTGCAAACGGCTCGAAAGCGCGTGGTTTTGAAATGGCCGAGGCGCGCGGATACATTGGATGGCATTCCGCCATATTCTCACCAAATCATTGGTAAAACCACTCGTTATGACGTGTTCATGGTTGATCCGATGAATTACTCCTGAATAGTATCAAAGCTAAAAAATACTCTTATATTTAGTATAACTTCGTAATCCACAGTCCCCTTTTGGCTAAAAGAAGACACTTTAACACAATTGAACTGAATTGGTTAATGAGCCTTAGTCTTTAAAAGACGCCGAGACGCATGATTATGCTGCTCCGCAGCTAAAGAGACCAGAAGATACTGATTTATCCCTCTTCATAGGAGCGGACCTACGTTATTATTTAAAAATAGTTGTCGTGACTTTATAAAAGTGTCGCATCGGCGGTGCTTTGATTTTATGATCTGGATCATATTTCATTAGCAAATGTGAATACAGTGGCATCGGAACGGCCGGCCGGGAACAAATTCTCTTTGACCAGGTGGTGGAACTTCTAGCACCCTAACTTTTTCAAAATACTACTAGGGAACCTAATATCCAATATAGATTGAAATCGTTCCACCCATTTTAATGCATGTTATTTTTTTTTATCATACGCTGAAGAGCTGTATGGCACCGAATAACAGCTTCGTCATTCCTAATAGTAAGCAAAGGACGGTCAGGGGATAATTCTAATCGTTCCTGCTGAGTTTCGATGATAGCACCATCTTCGATAAACGTGGCGACGTTCTCTTGATATAAATCTTCCGTTACCTGGGGATTATCTACACGATGCTGATGACCTATCCCAAAGAAGTAATAATACGAACCTTCTGTCTTTGGCGTTACACTATGAACAATCCTAAAATGAAATCCTTCTTGATTTCGATTTTCTTGGGCATTTTTGCCGATATCAATACCCCCTGACCATTGAATCACGGTGCTTGGCGCAACGTATTCAAACTCCTGCCATCGGTCAATATTCCCGTGAAATTGAACCGACCTAGAAAATGTAGGGGGTGGCTTACAATCCAACAGCCAACGCTCCATTAAAACGCCATTCTTAGTAGACGTTACTGTCATATCAGCATTTGAATGTGCCTTGGGGTCCCCGCCAATTGTATTATTATGGACATAACCAACATGAGTAAGGTCCATTAAGTTATCAATCCCCATCATATAGTTAGCCTTAATTTCCATGAAACCTTTGCGGCTGGGACACTTCTCGGGCTCTGAGAAAAAAGGATAATCGATGATTTCAGTCTCATCAGCTTTAGATCGATCTCCTAGCCAGATCCAGATAAAATGCTGCCTTTCGACAACGGGATAACTGATTACACAAGCTTGATTAGGGATATCTTTCTGGCCTGGAATCTCAACACACTTACCAACGCCATTAAAAACCAAGCCGTGATAGCCACACTCTAAACCCTCTTTGACACGTTTTCCATGTGTTAATGGTGCCCCACGATGGCAGCATCTGTCCTCAAGTGCAGCAGCCTTTCCATCAGCATCCCGAAATATAACAACCGGCTTATTAAGGATTGTTCGACCAATTAGATTATTGGCCAACTCATCGGACCAAGCCGCTATATACCATGCATTATAAATAAGAGGTTCTATTGAATTCATGGATATCAGGCCGCAGTTTATTTCTATTTACTAATCATTAGTACCGATGCCGCACTCATGAATCAAGTCTTCACGGTTACAAAGTGATAAGGGGAAGCTAACCTTACATCATTCCAGCCATTGGGACGATATCCGGTGAGGTTTTTGAATAGCGTAAAGGGATATGATTTTGCATTCCAAAAGCTTAGGGAGATGCTACAATTTAATCAAAGAGGCTTTTCCACTAATTGTGCGGCTATTAGAAGCGTTGAAACTGTAGAGCAAAATTAAATTTGAGTAGGTAAAAATGGGCACTTACAGATTGGATCGAAGCTTTGAATGGAATTTTGACAACGGTCCCACATATGACAATTCTTTTCCTTCTATACCTTCTACCACTCTTAAAGATTACTTCGGTATTACAACAAATTCCAGGATTGGCATAGCTGCGAGCGTACTAGTTAACGATAAATGGATCGAGACCTATAGTCGTCTGGGATATGATCTTCTTACATATAAAACGGTCCGATTAATTGAAAGAGATTCCTTTGCATTTCCCAATTGGGTCTTCGTTGAGAGGGAAGTGAGTTTTGATAGTGAAGCCAAACCTAAAGCCTTTGTGAAACGTGCTGGAAGCGATCTCCACGCCCTCAAGTTAACTGGCGCGGGTTCTTTTGGTATGCCCTCAAAAGCACCAGAGTTCTGGTTAGAAGATATAAGGCGATCGCGTGCCAAGATTTCAAATAACCAAATTTTAATTGTTTCCATTGTTGCTACCCCAAAATCCGATTCGTCAAAACAAAGTATCATTGAAGAGTATGGGATATTGGCGAGGATGGTAATCAATGCTGGTGCCCAGGTCGTTGAAGCGAATCTTTCCTGCCCAAATGTAAGAACAGGGGAAGGAGAACTTTATGCCGACCCTGAAATGGTAGGAAAAATTGCACAACACCTTCGAAAGTCCTGTGGTAACATTCCGGTAACAATGAAGATGGGTTATATTTATGATGATGAAATACTAACTCCAGTAATGCAGAATGCAAGTGGATTTGTCGACGGTCTTGTGTTAATGAATGGCATCAACAGTTTGGTTCTGAACAAAGATGAAACTCCAACGTTTGGACAAGGAAGAGAAAGCTGCGGTATCATTGGCAGGGGCATTCAACAAGTAGCCCTTGATTATATAAAAAGAGCTAAAGATATTATTTTGCGTCATAACCTGGATCTCCAAATCATTGGAAATGGTGGAATAATTTCTCCAGATTGTGCACAAAAGTTCTTTGATGCTGGAGCATATGCGGTCTCCATTGCATCAGGAGCAATCTTTGATCCTCATCTTGGTATTAAGATTAAGATGGCAAATCCTAAATGGTAATAAGAAGAACTTCTGAAATTTTGACCCTCGCTTCAAACAAAGCCACGTAGGTATAATATCTTTTAACTTAGGCTCTTAGTAGCTTGAGGTCATCGCTAATGACCTGCCGTGGCTTGTTATGGCACCAACTTTCTTTTAATAATTTTTTACATGCTTTTAATCTCCGTCGTCTCTGATTCATTCTCCTCTCTCTGATTGCCCTATTCCAGTAAT
>Ga0114994_10001784_pt1 | contig 15576 bp, 15 predicted proteins | sample ArcticOcean_MG_C_9_FD_87043 | JGI IMG/M metagenome (GOLD analysis project Ga0114994, IMG submission 87043) | Marine microbial communities from western Arctic Ocean - ArcticOcean_MG_CB2_152 | ecosystem: Environmental > Aquatic > Marine > Oceanic | place: Arctic Ocean: Canada Basin | collected... | reverse complement strand
TGATACAATATATGGATACTGAAACGGTTAGTAACTTACAAAGGTGTTCTATAAAAAATAAAGCGAAATTCAATAGCCTCGTTAATCAATGGTGGTTTAATAAGAGCGAGCATATTATTAAAAATCATTATATTTGGAATGATGGTAAATTTATGGTTGTAAAAAAAACTACACCTATTCGATATATTTTTGAAGTTCATGGGTTTCTGGCAAATACATTGAATACTAAACTGTTTGATATGTATAAATCTAACGAAATAAATATATATGATGACACTAAAGATCTCAAACAATACTATAAATTACTGTCTCCTAAGGTAAATATTATTGATAAAAATACAAATAAAGGCGTTTCAATCGAATATGTATTAGCAAATAGTACCCTAACTAACAAAACTATTAATAATTTAATAAATATTTGCCAGCAATTATATAACCTGGCATATTCACTAAGAGATACATTAGGGTTAACACTTGCTTGTGCTCAATATGAATTTGGTTTAGACCATAATAACAATATTATTTTAATTGACGATATCCATTCCTACAATAACTCTGTATATTGGGTTAATCAAAGTTCACTGTATGACGAAAAAGACCCCAGTATATATAACATTAACGTTATTTATAATTGGTTAATAACTAATTGTTCAGACATAAATAAAGATATACCTGCAATTCCATCAGTAATCATCTCTGAAGCAACTGATTCTTACCATAATTATATTTCAAGATTATACACCATCGACGATAGAACTAAATGCTCCGGATTAAATCTGCCTCAGAGGTCTGATTCATGGTCATGGTCTACAGCAAAAAATATATATTTAAACTATAATCATGATAATATGGTATGTTTAGTTACTAATAATAAAGATGATACTGTTATTAACAAAACGATAAAACTATTCAAAGATATTGGTATATATACCAATGTTTTCGAGGCTTCACCATATAAAGATATTATAAAATTAATAAGTCACATAAAACAACATGATTCATACACTAAACAGATGATTTGGGTGGCATTAAGTTCAGATATTAATCCTATATGTGGTATAATTTCGGCGAATAGTAGACATCCTGTTATTAATTGTCCTATATCAATAGACAATCGGTTTAGTTTACAGTCGTTATTATCGGCAATCCAACAATATAAAGACAGCCCTGTATTAACAATTTTAGATTATAATAATTTACCAGGAGCTTGTTCCAAGATATTTACAGCTTGATTATTAGTATATGCTAATTTATCTAAGTTTATATTTTTATGAAATATAAACCCTATATTATTTTTATATTGAGTTTTCATTTTTCCAAAAAGTTTCAGAAATAAAAAAAAACCCCCCCCTAACATTTTTGAATTTTGTAATATTTACAAATTTGTTACTTTGTAACATTTTTTTGTCCTAAAATTATTATTTTTTGTAACATTATAAGTTGCTAATATATCCCAAAACTTTGATTGATAAGTTGTAATTTATTTAGGAGGTTTAGTTAATTATAAAAGTTTAATATTTAAAGAAATATTATTTATATAATATAAATGGTAGTGTATAATTGCCCTCGATGCGGATATTCCACCAGTAATAAAAGTTACTATAGAAAACATCTATTAAGAAGAAATCCATGTAAAGTCGTGCTACAAGATATTAACGTCAAAGACATTTTAAGTGACATAGAGACGCATAAAGTAAGAAATTATAAAAAAAAACAACATAGTAAAAAAACGTGTTTAAAAACTGAAAATGTTACAAAAAATAGTTCAAAACAACTGAACCCGAAAATACAGGAGGATATATGTCAAGAATACGACAGTGGTAATACGACCGATGGAGTAAAGCTCCTGAGTAAAAATGTTACAAAATCACAAATTAGCGTAAGCCGCAAAAATTTAACATTGAAACCAGGTAAAACTAAGTGTATTTCAAATTTAAAAAAAAACACCCCTCCAGCAATTATGCTTAAAAACGATGCTTACACGTCCCAAAAAACACACTCAAAAGTCAGTCGGGGCGTAAGCATGCATGAAGTAACAAAAAAACCTCGTAAATCTAGTATAGATAACGATTTGGTAAATACCACTAACGCATTAATGATGCATACCCAAGATGCTTACACAGACATGAAAAAAAACTCAACCGTCCGACGGGGCGTAAGCATGCATGAAGTAACAAAAAAACCTCATGAATCTAGTATAGATAACGAGTTGGTAAATACCGCAGAAGCATTAATGATGCATACCCAAGATGCTTACACAGCAAAATATGAAATACCACGCGTCAGCCGAAATGTAAGCATGCAAAAAGTAACATTGAAACCTCCTGAAAGTTCAATGTATTGTAGCGAGAGTGATTCTACTGAAGGAACAATTATGCATAAAAAAGAGGCTTACGCAAAGAATAGTTACGAAAGAGGCGTAAGTCAAAATGTAAACATTCCCGCCGTAACATTTAATTCTCCCGATAGTTCATTAAAAGAGACTGTCAATAATAACGAAGATGCAGGAAATATAGATAAATATAAGACCGACGCGGATATTGGGCATAATTATAAGGCAATACACAAAAAAATTATTACAAATAAGCCTCAAAGAAGTATACGTAATTACTACTGTAATCTTAATAATGGTGAAAACCTCCAGGATAGCAAATTTAATCCCGTATTGGATAATAATTATGATTCTGATAAATTCGAATCAGAATCAGTCGAATACGACCAGGAACCAATAAAAAGCAGTATGTATTATAATAATTTCGACGCTCCGCCAGTAATGAAGCCTCCGCATAGAAATCATTATAGTCCTAATAAACTACATACTACCAATATAAAAGATAGCGACTCAGTAAGATATTGTAGACAGTCCTCTAATTATACAGACGATAGTTTCGATGATGAATATATAGAGGACCATGGGTGTTCTTACTGTGGTAAATATTTTAGTCATCGTCAAAGTAAATGGAGACATGAAAAAAAATGCAATTCTAAAAATGTGTTGGCAGATAAATGTAGCAGATTAGAAAAACAAAACAAGGAAAAAGATGACGCTATTCAACAATTAAAAAGACAAATGGAAATAATGATGGAGAAAGTGGGTAATGAAGTGCATAATCATAATCACAATACAACCAATTACACGTTCAATGTTGTATTAAATGCTTTTGGAAATGAAAGCACAGATTATCTTAGTAGTTCAAAGGTGAAGCAAATTTTAGACCAGGGTGGTGCTATTGATTGTATTCCTCGTTTACTAAAGGCAATTCATTTTAGTCCAGAGCATGTTGAAAATCGGAATGTAATGATACCCAATCGAAAAGATAATATAGCTAAAATATGGGATGGTTCTCAGTGGGTTCTTAAATCAAAGAATCTAACACTTAATGAAATGACCGATAAAGCTTATAATATGTTAAATGAACACTACGAGGAGGGTAATAAACAGTTAGACCAATTTAATGATAAATATGCTAATGGGGATAAACCAACAAAAAGACGTGTCATACAAGATACTGAATTAATGATAATAAATAATGGTAAAGATAATACTAAAACTATAGCTAATTAATAGACAGTTCACACAAAAAAATTTGATTTTTCCTGATGTATTTTTACGTTATTAAAACACTTTATTCCAGTTACTATAAAAAATAATGACTTACTCTTTCACCAACACCTCTTTTTGGACTAATTTTCTTAAAAAGCCTGTATCGTCGGTTGTTAATGTTCCTAATCTCACCGCTTGGAAGCTAAGTAGAATTTCCGCGGAAGTAGACGATATGATTAATAGACCAGTTCATCCATTGGATAATGTATTTCCTTTTAATACTAATTCTGTTATTACCCATGAGAATGATTATGAAAATAAGCAGTCTTATGATCATGACTATGATAATTATAATCTTGATTATCCAAGTGACGCAGAGGATATGGATGATTGCATGTATTCTAGCGACGAGGATATTTAATTTAACTAAACAGGCTTTAGTTAAATTAAAATATATTTTATATGGCGACTAAATTAGAAGGTTTATATATTATATTTTTTTATCATTTGGTTTATGGTCTCGTTCACCATATATTTATCTATAAGTAATTCATAATCAGTTGTATCGGAACTCTTCCATCTAACAAAAGTCTTCGTATTCATGGTCCATTCATCCTTATCAATATTTTCCGGTATACCACCGAAATCATACTTACTCACAAGATCTTCTTTATACATATAATTAAAAATATGTTCGGAATTAATAAATTTCCTCAATGGTTTTTGAATAACATTACGAAGCGGATTATAAAAGGAACCAAATGTAAAACAAAAAAGGTTATCTAAAGATGATATGTTATTTATTTTATGATGATTATATATAATAATGTCTAACAATCTATTAACAAGAGCACCGCCGTAATTTTCACCAATCAATAAAATTTTTTTCCCGTTATTTAAATCACATAAAATATTATCATATGCTTCTATAATATTTTTTTTAGTGTGTCTAATTTTATGGAGGTTTTTACCCAGTTTGATATTTTCAAGGGACTTATACATAGATTCATCTACAATTACATGGACATCATAAATAGAATTATTAATATACTTTTTGATATCATATTCTAAGTCAACTTTATCTAATTTATTATTATATCCAACAAAATAATAAATAACCGTATTAGTATTAACAGCGCTATTTTTTATAATATTTAACTCGTTAGAAATATTAATATTTTCTTCGGAGAGTTCTTTCTCTTTATCCTTTAGGGTATTAATAGTTGCCCTTAGTTTATTTAACTCAATATTATATCTGTTAGTCAATTCATTAATAAGGGTCTTTTTATCGATATTATCAACATTCAATTCGTTAACTTTATCAGACAGTGCTTCGTTAACAATCTCATGTTGTTCTAAGTTTGATTTTAACATGCTAATTTCAATAGTAAATGCGGTAATATTAAGAACCGCGTCGTCATGTGTTTTTAACACAGTGTCATGTTCTTTAGTTTTATTATCCAATTTAGATTGTAAGTTAGTAATATCTTCGTTTAGTCGATCTATTTCAATAACTCTTAGACCAAGTTCATTAATAATCGCCGCATTTTTAGAGCAATTTGAAAAAAAAGGCATTTATATAATATTAGCGTATATATAAATCATATATGCACTAATATTTAATAAAATGTTTTAGTTTATTTATTATCTTAATAGCGACGTATATATAAATAATTACCGAGACTATGAACAGAATCGGATTGAGGTTAAATATAAGCCGAACCAGGTTTTTTACACTTGTCCCAGAATAGTTATTATATATAAGTTGTTGATTTGGAAGAATAATATTGAATTCTTTGAAATATGGTATTATTATATTATTAAAATAGGCCGAATTGTTATTTATATCTTGTTGCCCTATATGCCCGCACATACGCGGATTTATTTCTAAAAAATAAATCTTTTCGTCTTTAATTATAAATTCAAATTCTATTAATCCAGAATAATGAGTTTGTTTTAGAACCTCTTCACAGAACAATCTTATAGGTCTATACAATGTTTTATTAGTTATAACTTCTGTATTTACAGATGAAAATATAAAATCGGTAAATTTCAGACCTTGGTCCCCCACAATTGTAAACAAGTCATTTATGATGACACCATTTTTACTAACAATATCTAGTGAATGTAATTTAAAGTTAGTTAACGTGGGTTGAATAATACAGTCCTTAAGATTTTTTTTAGTCATGCTAAGAAGCTCATTACGATTAACTATACTTTGATATAAAGATGCATAACCAGCAGTATGTTTTATTATATACGAATCGTGGGGATTTTGTTCAACGAAATTATTAAGATTACTTTCATCATTATATATAAAAGTGGGTATATGAGATACATGATTAATATTTTTTACCATATTGTAAGATATAGCTTTATCATCTAACATTTCATATATAGTTGGGTAGTGACTTTTAAAAGGAGATGCTTCAAATGAATTATACCATTGTTGAGATGCGGTGTCTATAGGTATGACACAGTCATATTCTTTAATATTTGTTACCATTCTTATGTGTCTAACATAGATATCAAGTTCTTTATATCTTAACAACGCACCGTATAATTCTAAACCAAGCATCGTCGGGTATGTAATTTTATGGAAAACTATTAAAACTTTGTGCTTCATATTATAAGTATATAAATAAAGAAATAGTATATAATTTAAATAAATATGGAAACTGGATACTTTACGGAAAATGAACTACTTCGTATGGATAAACAAGTTAACGAAATTAGAAAAGATATAGTTACTGATAATGATAAACTATATGATTCGGTGTCATCGGATAATGAAATTATTTTGATGGGTGAATCAACACATGGGACTCTTGAATTTTATGAAAGAAGGTCTTCTATAACAAAACATATGATTCGCGAGAAGGGATATACAATGATTTTATTAGAAGCAGAATGGCCAGACATTACACGGGTAAATGATTATATCCAAGGAAGAGGAACAGATAATTCAGCTAAAGAAGCTTTTTCAAATATAACACAGTTTCCAGTATGGATGTGGAATAATAGTGTATCTTATGAGTTAATAGAGTGGATAAAGGAATATAATTTAAGTCATAGTGATAATATGGTATATGTATATGGAATTGATTGTCAACGATTTTTAAGCTGTATGAAACCAATTATTGAATATATGCATAACTGTAAACATCCACATCACGCCCAAGTTAGTACAAATATGGCTATATTCAGGCAGTTTATAACAGAAGGTCAATACGCAGGATGTGCTGTACTTGGACCATTAAAACCCCATGTAGCTAACATAATGGGAAAATTACAAAAACAGTTGTCGAGGTTCCAATGGGACTATTTAGATAAAATAATTGATAAGCCAAAGATGTCCAAAGAGCATAAAATTAATAGTATTTGTTGCGAACAATGTCTGGAAATATTAGTAAATGGTGAGGAATACGTTCGAAAGATGCTGGAAGAGCCAGAAGGATCACAAGCATCATGGAACACACGAGATCAACATATGTTGATGACTATAATGAGAATGCGAAATAGATTTGCCCAATTAAATAATGGTGTTACTCCTAAAATTATTGTTTGGGCTCACAATAGTCATATAGGAAATTCAATTGCTACTTCACGCGGTGGAACTACATTTGCTAATAACAACACATGGAATGTAGGGCAAATGGTAAAGGAAATGTTTCCAAAATCAATTAATGTTGGGTTTTATACTTACGGGGGAAAGGTAACCGCAGCTAAAAAAAATAATAATTCCGGGGAAACCATGGAATTGGAAAATTCCCACCCATTGTCATATGAATATTTGTTTCACAAGATATGCGAAAAAAATGATACTAATGAATTTTGGTTAGATTTAAGAAAATATAAAACAGATATTAAACCCAATGATTCGATTGATTATAAATTAAATACAGAGTATAGAGATATTTATACTGGTGAAAGATTTATAGCTAAAAGCATAGTAACAGATGAAAAGAAATTAACTTATTTAATTGATAAAGCTGATAAAAAGTGGCTGTTTGTTAATCCTTATGGAGTTACCCGAATTAGATGTAAGCCTCTTAACGCCTATGATTTTAAAGACACTATCGAATTATTCAATAGTAATTTACTACAAAGATGGGTTGGTGTTCATTATGTAAAAAAAACTGAAATGGATTCCCATTACGGAGAATCTAGATTAGCTGAACAATATGATCATATAGTTTTTATTGATAATACGAATCAAGTAGGTTGATATTGGACGTATTTTTGAAGAACCTCAGCTAATTATTGAATAGTATTAACCGGAATACTCCTACGTCTTGTAGAAGATATCCCAATGTTTTCATCAAAACACGGGTATTTATCTTGTTGGTCAATTTTTTGTTTAATATAGATAAAATAAATGTAATCTAATAGTAATTAAATGAAACATCTGATTATACGTAAGATGTTTGCCGAACACAACAATAGGGATCTGAAAACGTATACATTAGACGAATTAGAGGCGGATTATCAAGACGAGTTAATAAAATTTAGTCCATCTTATTTAAAAGGAGCGTCTTGGTATGTAGGACCAAGTTTCAAAAATTACTACATGGAAAGACAATTAGATAAACGCTTATTTGGCCCTGCTGCTGGATATGCCTTGTATAAAATTTTTAATTAATAAAATCAAGTTTATTATTAGTTAAAAAGTCAATTCAATAATATTTGTTATATTATTATGACCAATAAACGATTAGTTAGAGAATATAAGGACATTTTAAAAGAACCTATTGAAAATATGTATACAAAACCGCTTGAGGAAAATATATTAATATGGAATTACCTGATTTTTGCTAAGAACGGTCCTTACAAAGATGGAATATACCATGGTGTTATAGAATTAACAAAAGATTATCCTATGAAACCACCCTCAATTAAAATGTATACACCCAGTGGAAGATTTGAAACTAATGTGAGAATATGTTTGTCAATGAGCGATTATCATCCCGAGACATGGAATCCAAGTTGGGGAATAAAAACTATATTACTTGGGTTATATAGTTTTATGTTAGATGATGAATTTAGTGAAGGAACGATAGGTTCAATACAAGCAACGCCGAAGGCAAGAATAGACTATGCCAAAAACAGTATGACTTTCAATAAAAAAAATAGACTGTTTAATGAACTATACAATGAATATAGTGAGCATAGTGAAGAAATTATAAAGACAATTCAACAAAATCCTAGCTGTAGATATTGTTTCGAGGAATCAGATGAACTAATATCTCCATGTAACTGTTCGGGAACTAATAAATATGTTCATAAAGAGTGCCTTGCGAAATGGCAATATAATAGTATTCTGGCCCAATCAACTCATCCAAAATATCAAACTAATATTGAAGAAATATGCAATGTATGTAACTCTAAATTCAATATAATAGAATATTCTCGTGATACATTAATGCTACAATTTACTGGAAAAGAGATTGCTAATACAATTGTCAAGGGAAGTTACCTTGTATCTTCAGTCAAAAGTTCGGAATCTAATAATAATTTATTAGAAAAGCACAAAAATGATAACGAGTTATGTAAAAATCTAAAACACTGGACAGAAGCCTGTTTTTTAGTAACTAATATACAGAATACTACAACAGACACTAATATAATAGGTGTAAGTTTAACAAATAAAATAGAATTAAACAAGCACTCTGACTTGTATTTTAGTTGGTTAACTATAAGCCGTAATCCGTGTATAGAAAAACTTCAACAAAAAAGTGAAATAGAGCATTATATAGGAGGTCCTTGTAGTCCAAGGACTCCCTACGTTTTAATAGAAATGAACAGGTGTAATGTTGATTTACATGATATAATGAATAGCTCTATAAGTGTAGCAATTCAACATAGTGACACGGTAATTTTATTTGGTGAAATAAATGGTATGAGATTAAGTTTACTTGATAAATCTAACAATTTAAAGATATTTTGGGGAATTGCAGGGTGGTCAAAGACTCAGTTACTTGGTGAAATAGCAAGAGGTGGGTGGGGTGTGCATAAACCAATTCTTTTAGAGAATATGAAAAGCAACTTTATATGGAACCATTTTATAGAAAACAGTAAGGTGATATTTAGCGGTGAAAATGATTATAGTAAGATGTTTAAAACTGATGATATTTAACATTTAAAGACATTTCTACTACCTATAGCATATGAAAGAAGAGAATTTAGCATTTAAAACTTATCAAGACGGAAACTGTGTTCTAACTATTGTAGAATATGTTTGGTTAGCGGGGGATAAATCATTACGTAGTAAATCCAGAACTTTGTATAGAAAACTTGTTTATGGTAATGTAACTCCTGAACGTATTCCAGAGTGGAATTACGATGGTTCCAGCACAGGGCAAGCTCCGATAGATTCGTCTGAAATAATATTGACCCCAGTAGCGGTATATAATGACCCCTTTAGAGGTAAGAAACATGACAACAGCATGAATATACCATTATTAGTATTTTGCGAAGGATACACTATTGATGATGATTGTGCTAAAGGTAATTACAGAAAACATGCTAATGAAATTTTCAAGAAAAGACGAGAAGAACAAATATGGTTTGGTTTAGAACAAGAGTATGTTTTATATAAGGGCCTTCGTCCACTTGGATGGCCTCCCACAGGTTACCCAAGTGAACAATGTCGGAACTATTGTGGAGTTGGTCCTCATAATAATATTGCCAGGGAAATTGTCGAAGAGCATTATGATAAATCACTTTACGCGGGAATAAATATTTCTGGAGTTAATGCCGGGGTAATGTTGGGACAATGGGAATATCAAGTAGGACCATGTAAAGGAATAACTGCTGGAGACCAACTATGGGCGAGTAGATATATTTTGGAACGTATTTGTGAAAAAAGAGGAGTTACAGTTAATTGGGACCCTAAACCAATTAAAGCTGACGGTAATTGGAACAAGGCTGGATGTCACCACAATTCTGGATGTCACACTAATTTCAGTACAAAAAAAATGAGAGAAGATGGAAATAGAGAAATGTTTTTAACCGCTATAGAAAATTTAAAAATTAATCATCAAAAACATATAAATGCTTATGGTGATGACAATCATAAGAGATTAACAGGCAAACATGAAACAGCTTCATTTAAAGAATTCAGTTATGGTGTAGGAGACAGAGGTGCCTCGATAAGAATTCCATATAATTTACATATTAATGATTATAAAAGGGGTTATCTAGAAGATAGACGCCCCGCGAGCAATATGGATCCATATATCGTAACTTCATTAATAGCGGAAACTATTATTCCAAACAAATATCTAAACAATCCATTCGGAGCCTCTTAAATCTTCTTTCGGTGGGTTATTTAGATATGCTTTAATATTATTAAAGGTATTAGTAACAAAGTTACTAAATTCTGGTAAAAAAGTAAAATTTTCAAACATTATGAATCATTATAACTTAACGACTTTAATATAATATAAATTTAATTTATGTGTTTTATTTTCAGAGAAATTATATTTATATATATATAAATGCCTAAAATGTATCAAATGAAAGCACAAGCGAGAGCTGAATCAATTGCTAAAGCAGCATCAATTAACGAAACTTCTAATAACCAAGCTAAATTAGATGAAGCTGCTAGATTAAAAGCTGTTAATGATGCCAGAGAAGCATCTGAAAGAGCTGCTCAAGAGGCTAATATGTTAGCTGATAAAGCTGCTGCTGACGCTAAGGCTGCTGATGATGCCGCTGCTGCTGATGCCAAAGCCGCTGCTGATGCCAAGGCTGCTGATGATGCCGCTGCTGCTGATGCCAAAGCCGCTGCTGATGCCAAAGCCGCTGCTGATGCCAAGGCTGCTGATGATGCCGCTGCTGCTGATGCCAAAGCCGCTGCTGACGCCAAAGCTCCGGAAAAAAAAAGCGACAAAAAAAATAAAAAAAAGGCTAAACAATCAGAATAGACTGTTCTAATAGTTTACGTAATAAAATAATATTTTTAAATTTTAAATATTAATTTATTAATTTAAGTAGTTTTAGAGCAACAAGATGTAATCTTAGAAATAATATAGCCAATAAGACCACATGCCCCCACCGTAGCAAGGATAAAAAGGGCGGCGAATATAAATCCCCACTGAATTCTAACAATAATATCGGCCATTTCGTAAGGCCAAATCTCAGAAGGATACGCGACAACTTGTCCGGGATTTACGATAGGATGCCCGACCGTATGATTAGTTGAAAGGATGGAATAGTTGAACGCCCTTTCTCGCCAAAAGGTCTTATATCCAATAAAGTAGTGATGCACGTCGTTCGCACAAATGATACAAAGGAATACAAAATTAGTGATAGTTACACCTATAAATCCGAGCATTGCTAAAACTCCACCACCTTTAGCGACAGTAAGACAACACTCTATTTCAAAACTTATGGCTACCGCGCTTATAATACCCAATAGAACCAATGCCGATACTATAGCAGTAGTTCCCCATACAATACATTCAGCTAGTGTATAAAATTCACCAACCCCAAGAGCATCGAATACAGCTTTATCGGTTCTTCCATATACAATTGCCCATAATATAAAGATAATAAACTGATAGACATACTGGCCAGACGAAGAGTCGCTTTTATCATTTTCGGAAGAGGAAAACATGTTAGATTTTTGTTATCAACAACACAAAAAACAAAAATCAAATTTTTTTTTTTATACTTTAACCATAATATTTTGAGTAGTGAGCACAACGCGTGGCTGATCTTTACTACAGTCTCTTATTATATGTTTAATCATTACTATAATACCAGTAGATGCGAATATGCCTATAACTGCCAAGTATACTAGTAGTGAGAAAAGACTGGTAAATTTATTATAATAGCCAATAATTTCTAAAAGAGATGTAATAAGAACAAATGATAATCCAACGTTATTAATATACAAAATATATAGCCAATAACGAGGCTCTTTTTTAACCGTATCGCGTACCATGTGGGATATGGATAACCATATAAATGACGTAATTGATGTGAATAGTGCCAGCGTATAAGCCATTAATTATTTAAATTAATATTACCTTTAATTATATTAATTCAAATTTTTACTTACAATACGGGATAACTCGCAGATAGTAGAATACCGCATTCTCCGCCCGATGTATCGCCATCTTTTTTTAGTATTTTTATGTAGCCTTTATCTCCCCACTGATCTCCCCAACTATTTTTGACAATCCAATAATCAACACCATCTTCCGAACCGTAACCTACAACTAATACTCCATGATCTAGGCTTGTTCCACAAGAAGCCCTATATACTCCACTTTTATAAAACTGAAAGCTTTGTTTATCAGCTTCAATTGCTATCGAAACCGGTTGTCTGGAAACGGCTAATTCTAATGCTTTTGTAGTTTTTTCTACATCAACGTGAGAAGTTATAGAGCTGTTAGGTTCATTGTTACAAGGATGACACGAGTTAACAATACCATCACCCGAATTATATGGATAAGTCGAGGCTCTGCACAATCCGTTGTTATTTTTAATCCAATTAAATGCGTTATCCATTAACCCTCCATTACACGCACTATCTGTTTTATCACAAGAAACAAGTTGTTCTTCAGAAAAAGATACAAGTTGTCCAGTTTTTATAAAATATGCTCCTTCCATAGCACCTGTAGTGGAAAATGACCAACATGACCCACATTGGCCTTGATTTTTAACAGGCGTAACAGCACCTTTGGTTCTCCAATCAATTTGCGAGGGAACTGTTCCGTAATTATGAGTTAATTCTAAGATATCGCTTGTTATTTTTTTATAAATGGGTTTAAACCCTAATAATTCACTGTATTCTTCGCGATTTAAATCAGAAAATTGATTATGTCCCATCTCAAACGAGAAAGGATTATTTACAATATAGTTTGTATTTTGGTTAAATATATAAAGCCGTTTTGTATATTCATTGGAAGTATAGTAAGATTTATTATTATAGGAGACCCATTTATTAAACAAATATCTGAATTGATATAGTTCTGACCCCAAAAGATTAGTAGTAATATGTGTTTTTAGGTGATAACATCCTATTTCTTCATTTCCATCTTTTATACTTAGCGTGGCGTCAATATTAGGTAGAGTAATATGCTCACTGGGAATTAAATAACTTAATTGCCATTTATACTGTTCGTTAATATTTATCGGACAAGGGTTATTTTTACATATGTCTAAATCTAGTGAATATATAGGAATATTCAGTATAGATAATTTTAAATGGACAGTTGGATTATTAATAGTTATTCCAGTAGTGCCTTTTAGAGTAACATTTAAATGACCGTCTGATAAAGGTGGGTCGGGATTCAATGTAATTGTATTTAAATTAATATTATTATTTGAATTACATATATTAAATTGATGTGTAGAACTGGATACAAGTGCGTATACAGTTGAAAAAATTGAGATGAGCATATACACTATATTAAAATAAACTCCTTATATACTTATAGCGTATTACGCTAACACGCCATAACATTAGATATATGAAGCAGGTATATGTAGTTCTTTTCCAGGAATATACTTTTCAATAATTGCATTATAAAGATTAGTATGTTCTGGGCTAGGATATGTGTCAGATTTAGAATATAAGTCCGCTTTCTGAAAGCATTTCAATAATGGTAACATATACCAATCCATGTCATTGGCAAGATGAGCATACCCTCTTATTTCATTAGATGGAGAATGCCATGAATAAAATGAATGATATCGTATTATATATATTGCCTCTTTGGGGAGATATGTGAAGTTATTTTCTAGTAATTTAGCCATATATTCGTCATGCCCCCAACTAAAAATAACATTGTCAAACCCACATTTGTCTAAATATATATTCACTTGTAAGTCGGGGTTGTCTTTATGAAAATTTTTATCATGATATACATAATTTTTGTTTAATTTATTTCCCAGAGGAAATGTATCACCTACAACAAAATGTTGAGGTAATTTACCGAATTCGTCTAATAATAAAACTTTACCGAAATCATGTATAAAACCTACTAAAATAAACCAATCCCAATATTTTATATGTGAATAAAGTTGGTCTATAGAGGTATTATATAGATGTCTGAATTTTTGGGGAACATTATACCATTCTTTTTCAGTAAATAGAGTTCTTATAGGTATATCTTTTAACATGTAATTAGTCTGAATGTATTTATTTCGTATTTCTTCAGCAGTTTGATAAAAATGAACTATCTGGGGCAGATCTGTATCAGGATCACTTTCATCAACAATAGTATTTAGTTTATTTATAATTTCCCAAATATCATATTTATTACTTTGTCCGGTAAACGTGTTTTTCATTATTCCAACTACATTATCCAAAGTTTGTTCACATAACATATTTTTATAGGTGTTCTCAACACTATTTTTAATATCCGATTTATCGTAATCCCTAAATGAATCAATCATTATAATATACTTAATACTATAAATTAAGTTAATTGTATTTTCAGTTTATTTAAAATTCAATCCGTCGGTCTTTTAAATATTCGTTACATTCATTAAAATGGTTACAATCATTGAAGGAACTATACCCCTTCATCTGTTTTGAACAACCCAAAGGACTTGGATGGCTGCTTATTAATACTTTATGTTTATTAGTATCTATAAAATCAATTTTACTGTAAGCATTTCCTCCCCATAAAATAAATACAAGGTCATCGAAATTTTCTGAAAGATATTTAATAATATGATTAGTGATTTTTCTCCATTTTGAGCTATGTGAATTAGAAATACGTTCTCTTACTGTAAGAGCAGTATTTAGTAATAATACACCTTGTTTTGCCCAATGTGTTAAGTCGCCGGAAGTAGACACTTTATTAAGTTTTTTAAAAATATTATTAAGTGAACGTGGGTTTTTTATCCCATCAGGAACCGAAAAGGCCAACCCCATTGGCTCACCTATACTAATATACGGATCTTGTCCCAATAAGACAACCTTAAGATTAGAAGGGTCTGTTAATTTAAATGCATTAAATACAAGATGCTTGTGAGGAAGAAAAGCAACATCATCTTTAAAATTATTGAGT